>Ga0308165_1001268_pt1 | contig 36531 bp, 36 predicted proteins | sample PhyWR2_FD_201032 | JGI IMG/M metagenome (GOLD analysis project Ga0308165, IMG submission 201032) | Phyllosphere microbial communities from UC Gill Tract Community Farm, Albany, California, United States - DLSLW.R2 | ecosystem: Host-associated > Plants > Phyllosphere > Unclassified | place: USA...
CCATTGGCATTCCGGGCTTCCTTTAATTGATATGGCCTATGGTGCCATAAGGCTGAAACACCATGTATTATAATCATTGTTAATGAATATGATCCAAAAAATCGGGCGGGTACGTTTGTTGGTTATATTTCAAATCCATCTCTTTTAAAAACTCTTTCCACTCTTTAGTTAATTCAGGAATTGGTACTGTTTGTCCGGCAAGAACAGGCGTGCCTATTTCCTGAAATAGATTTTCCAGTCCGGCTGGTACCACAGTACAGAGTAACCTGGCAGGTTTTTCGGAAGTGTTTTTAAAGCAATGAATGGCCCCGCCAAAAGGAATATTTACAAAGCCATCTTTTGCAACGGTTTGTTTGTCCTGTTCTGTTTTAAACTCCACTTCTCCCTCCAGTATATGGAACATTTCCTGTGTATCACGGTGGGCATGCGGAGGAGGACCACCACCAGGAGGTACTGTCATTTCAATAACCGCATAGTGGCCATTGGTTTGCGCACCAGAGATAATAATTCTGTAATTACCTCCTGCAATACCAAAGAGCGCTCCTTCATTCTTATTGATGATCTGTATATTGGGTTCCATATTATACCTTCTTTTTTAACTCATCTAACCTTTTTTACTCCCGTATGCCAAGTAAGGGTTTAATTATTTCAAACCTCTTTCTTTTAAAAGATCTTCCAATGGTTTGTTTTTTAACTTATTCCTGGCGGCTACAGGTAAATAAATTAAGGGGAGAAAGGTTAATAAACCGAAACCATTTTTAACGGTGCTGTAAACTGCAATTCCGAGTAACAGGCCTATAAATAGTGCATCGGTAAAGTTACTTGATTTCATTTTTTTTGCTGCTTGTAATAATTCGTCATCGCTTAGTTCTGTTAATTGTTTAGGTTCCATTTTTAGGTTGATTATCTGATTTTTCTAATGTGGCATTTCATTGCCATAGCCATTGCTCAAATATAAATAATCGCCCGCATTACTAAAATACCTTTAACTTGTACAATTCGGTTGCCGTAGTTCGAAGATCAATAATGCACAGGAATTATTCTCAATTACTTTTGCCATCAAAATTTTCTGGTACTACAGCAAAAAAGCGGTTACTATTGCTAAGATAAAAACCGCAAAAGAAAAGGCCACATCCCAGCTGAAAAACAGGAAGCGCTTTTCGGGTACAGCAGATTCACTGAGCTTTTGCCTCAAGAGATCTACTTTAACCTGGTTCTCTGCCATTTCTTTTTGCATGATTTTGGTATCAGGGAACTTCCTTCCATCCTGCGATGTTGCCGGATATAAGATATATTGGCCAGAGGCAGTAGCGAGATAAATAAGGGGTACGCCCCCAAAAAATGATTTAAACTGATAACGTAAAATTTGCTTTGGCTTCCCATCAATATGCAGGCCGTTTTGCCAGCTGATCGTATTGCGGCCATAAGCAAAATATAAAAGGGTGAAGATGATGACCACCGGACCGGCCATAAAAGCCGCCGTATGCGTTCCGAAATAATTATTAACTTCCCTGGCGCGTTGGGCAAGTGCCGGATAGCCATTATGTGAGGCCATTGCAAAAAGGAAAACCATTGTGAACAGCCAAAATACCATGTCGAAAGCTAAAAAAGCAATACGCAGGTTACCACATTTAAAGCGGAGCACTTCGGGGCCAGGTAACGTTATGGGAGTAGATTCGTTAAAATGCATAGCTATGCCTAATTGGTTTCAGTGAAAGTTTAGCTGAAGCTATTAAAATTAATAAATATCCTGATGTTCGTTATTTTTGATCTATCCTTTATTTTTAAACACTTAAACATCAGATTGTATATTTGAACAATAATGTACCACAATGGCCAGTGCAAACGATATGAAAAGGCTAACACGCCTGAGCGCAATATTATTACAGCTTCAAATTAAAAGTGTTGTAAGTTCTGGCGAGCTTGCCGAAAAATTTCAAGTCAGCATTCGCACCATTTACCGCGACATTAGGGTTTTGGAACAGATTGGCGTGCCGATTGCGAGCAGTGAGGGAAAAGGGTATTCACTTGCTGAAGGGTATAAAATACCACCAATCATGTTTTCGGAAGAGGAGGCCAATGCCTTAATTATGGCAGCGCAACTGCTGAAACTAAACAAAGACAGTTCATTAATCAAAGCATTTAATCAGACCGTAGAAAAAGTAAAAGCTGTACTCAACTATACCGCCAAAACGAAACTCGAGCTGCTTTCTGCAAGGGTGTCAGTTAGCCCTGTGCATGTTGAGCAAGCTACGAGCAGCTCGCTGGCCCTGATTCAAAATGCACTAACGAGTTTTACTTTACTGCGTATAAAGTATAAAGCAGAAGGCGAAAAACAGGTTATGGAAAGAATTATCGAACCATTTGCCTTTTATTATAGTGGCCAGCAACAGTGGACACTCATCGCCTTTTGCCAGCTCCGTAACGATTTTAGGATGTTTAGGCTGGATAGGATTAGTGAAGTTTATTCCCTGGATAGCAAGTTTACACCACACCAGATGAACTTGCAGGAATATTTGCAGGAAAAAGAAAAAAACTTTTTAAGCAGTGACAAACAGTTGTCATAAGGCCACTATAATTTCGCTTTACAAATAAAATTTTAAAGCGATGAATTTAGTATCTATTAGAATCATTACCGCCAACATCGAGGAAATGATCACATTTTATGAACTGCTAACAGGCATTCCTGCCGTTAAGTACACCCCGGATTTTGCAGAGGTAAAAACCAAAACGGCTACACTTGCCATAGGAAGTACCAGAACCTTACAGTTTTTTGGTGGCGATTCGGTAGCAGAAGCTGCCCAAAACCGCAGTTTGATTATCGAGTTCCTGGTTGGCGATGTGGATGAAGATTTTAAAAGACTGAAATCCCTTTTCAACGAACAGATGGTACAAGAGCCTACTGTTATGCCCTGGGGAAACAAATCGTTATTGCTGAGAGATCCTGATGGTAATCTGGTAAACTTGTTTACGCCCATTAGCCCCGAAGCAATTGCCAAGTTTAGCGAAAAAGTACTGTAGCTTAACTCTGTTAAGATTTCATTGTAAATATCTCCTACAATACCATTAAGTTAAGCCATTTGCCACAAACAAAAATAATTTAAGCACAAGGAAAAAGGGATGGACGTAGATATGTAAATCCGTGTTTATCTGTGTGCATCAGTAGTTAAAAACGCTTAAATTAATGATATTTGAGCTGCTGCAATGCTGCGGCAGGCTATTCGGTCGCCGTTTGGGCTCCTGCGAGTTGCAGCCGACTGTTCGGTCGCCGTTTAGGCTCCTGCAATGCTGCAGCAGGCTATTCGGTCGCCGTTTGGGCTGCTGCAAGTTGCGGCAAGCTATTCTTCCGAATTTTAGGCTCCTGCAAGTTGCGGCAAGCTATTCTTTCACATTTTGGGTTCCTGCAATGCTGCGGCAAGCTATTCTTTCACATTTTGAGCTCCTGCAATGCCATTAGCTTAACCCATCCGGCACAAGAAAAAAATAATTTGACCACAGATAAAAATGATGGACACAGATATGAAAATCCGTGTTTATCTGTGTACATCTGTGGTTAAAAACGCTTAACTCAATGATATTTTAGGCTCCTGCAAGTTGCGGCTAAACCCAACTGCTTTTAAATTGACGTAATCCACATCTAACGTTGTCGTTTTTACGACTCATCAAATCCTGAAATGAGCTCCATATTTGTATTGTCAAATAAAGTTCAAACTAAATTTAATGGCCTTATGAAAAATTTATTCAAAACGGGGAACACACTTCAATCAATATTGTTAATGACACTCATCATGTTTGCAGCAATTCAATCAAAAGGGCAACAGCTTAAACCTGCCGCCAGCGGTTATGCACCAGCTAATGGCCTTAAAGTTTATTATGAAGTATATGGTGAAGGTAAACCGCTGGTATTGTTGCATGGCGCTTTTATGACCATCGCAACCAATTGGGGGCAATTAATACCAGAGTTATCAAAAGCCAGAAAAGTAATTGCCATCGAAATGCAAGGCCATGGGCACACGCCATATTCTGACCGCAAATTAGACCAGCCCACCTTAGCCAGCGATGTGGAAGCGGTAATGAACCATTTAAAAGTTGATAGTGCTGATGTGGTAGGTTATAGCATGGGCGGCACCATTGCTTACCAGTTTGCCATACAAAATCCGAAAAGGGTAAACAAATTGGTCATTATATCTTCTACCTATAAAAGCAGTGGTTGGATGCCCGAAGTAAATAATGCTTTTAAAGGATTGAAACCTGAGTTTTTATCAAATACGCCAATGAAAACAGCTTACGATGCGGTAGCGCCCGACAAAACGAAATGGATAAAGTTTTTAGAACAGATGATTGCTTATGCCAATGTGCCATTCGATATGGGCGATGCCAATGTTGCGAAAATAACCGCGCCGGTATTGATCATTGCAGGCGACAATGATGGTCTGGATAAAATTGAATTGATTAAAACCTATCGATTATTGGGCGGGGATAAATTTGCAGATATGGGTGCAATGCCAAAATCCCATCTGGCCATTGTTCCGGCACAAAGTCATGTGAGCCTGATGATGCAGACTAAAACTATTTTAGGTTATCTGGATGGATTTTTAAAGTAAAACCAAAAAAAGGTGGCCAATATTTTCTTTCAGATATGGCCACCTTTTTTCAAAGCGCGTTTAATACGCCTGTTATTAACTGTAAGCTGCTAAGCAAACTTTTTTTGCAACCATTTGCGAACAGGCTCATCATACCATTTTAATGCAGCATAGGCCAAAACAATGCCGCCTACCAAAATAAGCAAGGCATAAGGCCATGCCTGTGCAAGTGTTACGCCTTTATGGTTACTGATCCACGCTACATAAAAATAAACCAATGGATAATGTACCAGGTAAAGCGGGTAGGATATATCACCTAAAAATTTACATATTTTGCTTTCTCTTTGTGTTTGCAGTACGCCACTGGCACCAAGGTATACAATTAGCGGAAAAACAATAATAATGCAGATAGATTCATAAATTCCGTTCATCCATAAATGTTCAGCACCACCAATACGCGGCATATAAAGTACAATGGCCACCAAAAGGCTACACCATAAAAAAGCATTTTTAATGCGGGTAGGTTTCGCTATGCGGGATAGGAGCAAGCCGGCAAAGAAAGGATACATCGTGCGGGTGAAACCTATGCGTACCTGTTCTACATTTAACGTCCAGCCACCGCTTACATCGCCGTTTGAGATGGCCAACTGTGCCAGTGCAATTGCTGCAATAACCACCAAGATAATTAAGGCCGTTTTAGAAAATTTCCTGATCCATACCGCGTAAAGAATATTGGCAATATATTCAAAAAATAACGACCAGCCTACACTATTGAGCGGATGCATCTCTTCCCATCCACGGATATCGAGCGATAGTGATACAGGCAGGATTGTATAACCGATTAGCAAAACCAGCAGCATCTTCCATAATGGAACGGTATGAATAAGTGGCCATAAGGTAGAGTCTGTATAATAAAATCCGATGGCACCGAGTGTCATCCCCAAAATTACCATAGGTTGAAGGCGTATGATACGGCGTTTGAAAAAATTGCCAACGCTCATTTTTTGCCACCTGTCATCATAAGCATAACCCATCACAAACCCCGATAATAAAAAGAAAAAATCTACCGCCAGGTAGCCATGGTTAACCAGGATATCAAGATGCCCGGTTCCTAAGGGCTCAGTGAGGTGAAAGGTAACTACTATAATGGCTGCAATACCACGAAGGCCGTCTAAAATAGGATAATGTGGCTTGGTGGCCAGCTTAATATTTGGGTTAGTAGTCATCTGATGTGTTGTAAAAGGTCGCAATTTGTAAAAAATAACTAAGATTTGCTTATTTGATAACCATTGCATTCACAATGATACATAAGGGCATAATGGTTGGTTGAAAGGGATTGAAAAAATTGTTGAGGAGAAGGTAGTTCAGCGCATTTTTTATATTGGAGCACTACTTTCGCTAAAACAGCTGAGCCGTACAAGCAAAATATTTGAGCCATAGAAGAAAGTTTCTGCGGCTGCAAAATGTTAATCTTTGTATTATGAACAACATCACAAAAATTCAATTGGGCCAAAACGGTCCTTACGTTTCTAAACTTGGTTTAGGCTGTATGCGCATGTCGTCTGTTTGGGGCGGACCTACACCTAACGAAACAGAAAGTATTGCAACCATACATGAAGCCTTGGATAGCGGCATTAACTTTATCAACACCGGAGATTTTTACGGTGCTGGACACAACGAAATGCTTATTGGCAAAGCCATTAAAGATAGGAGAGCCGATGCTTTTATCAGCGTTAAATTCGGTGCCATCTTCCACAATGGTCAATGGCTGGGATTGGATCTTCGGCCCATCGCCATTAAAAACTTTATCAATTATTCGCTTACCCGTTTAGGTATCGAAACCATCGACCTTTACCAGCCTTGCCGAATGGATGGGAGCGTACCGGTAGCAGATATTATTGGCACTGTTGCCGACCTGATTAAGGAAGGTAAAGTGCGTTACATCGGCGTATCCGAAATTAATGCAGATCAACTCCGCCAAGCCAACAGTATCCACCCGATAAGCGCATTGGAGATTGGTTATTCGCTGGCCGATCGCCAGATCGAAACCGATCTTTTGCCTGCAGCAGCCGAGTTGGGTATTGCTGTAATAGCCTTTGCCAATACTGCCGAAGGTTTATTAACTGGCGATATGAAAGCTCCGCTTGCCGAAAATGATTACCACAGCCATTTTTCCCGTTTCCAGGGTGAAAACCTGGTGCACAACCTCGAAAAAGTAGAAGTATTGAAAAAGTTGGCCCACAACAAAGGCTATACGCCAACACAGGTGGCCATTGCTTGGGTAAAAGCGCAGGGTAGCAACATTATGCCTTTAGTGAGCATGAGCCGCAGGTCGCGCTTGCCTGAAAATATTCAAGCCATGGATATTGTATTTACAGCCGAAGAAATGAACACTTTAAATACTACTTTTGCTATAGGTGCTATACATGGTGGCACTTATTTACAACGTTAAATGAACAGTCCAGCAGAAATCCTCCCCGGTGTAATCTTCTATTCTTACCTCTCGGCAGAGCGGAAAGAGAAAGTTTGTTTCTGGAATCACCATACCCTGGTATTGCAGGTTTCGGGTCAGCTTACTTTAGAAACCTCCGGGCAAAACATTTCGATACGGGGAGGAGAGGTACTGTTGATCGGCAAAAACCAGTTGGGTACGCTCACTAAAACACCGCTAACGGGTGGAAACTATGAAACCATCGTGATATCCCTGCAAGAAGACCTTTTGCGCAAAATCGTGCTCGAAGAAAAGCTAGAAGCAGACCGTAAATATATTGGTCCGCCAAACATCCTGATTCCTACAAACGAATTCTTGCAGGGCTATTTTCAATCTATTGTACCTTATGCGCGTAGCTCAGGTGCCACCATGACCGATGAAATGGGGATCTTGAAAGTGAAAGAAGGTATTAAATTGTTATTATTGGCCCTGCCGGCACTGCGTAACTTTCTGTTTGATTTTTCAGAACCTTATAAAATCGACCTCGAGAAGTTTATGCTGAGCAACTATCATTTCAATGTACCCATAGAAAAATTTGCGCAGCTCACTGGTCGCAGTTTGGCAGGTTTTAAGCGCGATTTCCTGAAAATATTTGGCGTTCCACCAAGGCATTGGCTGCAGGATAAACGGCTGACTGAAGCCAAACACCTCATCGAAACGAAACACCAGAAACCTTCGTCCATTTATCTCGATTTGGGTTTTGAAAGTCTCTCGCATTTTTCACATTCGTTTAAGAAAAAGTTTGGTATGGCGCCAACCAGTCTCAACTATGGGCTTTCTCCAAATGATGTTAATGGAGGGGAATAGGTTAACTGTTTAAATTGGTTAATTGACTGCGGACTCTCTAAATCAGGTGAGCTAACTACTTATTAGGTTAGATTGTTTTAACGGATTAAAGGTTAACCTTATAAGGCATTAACTACGCATTAACTATGCTTCATCTACGCTTCATCTATACTTCACGATTACTTGAGCCATGGGGTGATTAAGGGCTTCATCGGAATTGATCATTCATCGACGATGCGATTAAACTGGCCTCTGCGGAGCAGCAAAAACTGGAAGGGCGTGTTTAATGAGTAATAAGCCCGATAAACAGATGGATTACATTTGAACTCTATATTTTTGAGGCGTTTTGCCAAACTTCTTTTTAAACAAGCTTATGAGGACCCATATTTGTATTTGCACTAAAATGGATGGAGACTAATAATGAAATATGGACCTGCATTAAAATGAAATAAGCAGAAAATACTTCGATGTTACAAAAGCATGCTTAAATCTGCTTCAAAAATAAAGCGGGATTAAGGGTGGAATGTTCTATCTTTTGCTAAAAATTGGCGTCAATAATGAATTTTGAAAAAAACGTAAAAGAAATAAGGTTAAGACTTTTCACCATTTCGTTTTATTTTTAGGATTATTATAAAGGAATGCTAAACCAAAATTTGCTGCCCTCGCCGATCTGGCTCTCTACGCCAATCTTTCCGGCGTGGCGGTAAATGATTTCTGCACACAAATAGAGGCCGATCCCAAAACCCGCAATGGTTTTCATGTGTTTATTCTCTACACGGTAATAACGGTTAAACAGCTTTGGCTGGTCTTCGGTTCTGATTCCCATCCCATTGTCTGTTACACTCATCCTTATTTCTTGATCAACGATTTCAGCGCTGACCCAAATGGTGCTAGCATTGGGAGAATACTTTACGGCATTACTGATCAGGTTGCTCATTACTTGACTGATCTTATCACGGTCTGCATTAAGCTGTGCTTCGCCCTTCATGGAGAATCTGATTTGGTGGCTACTGATCATTACGGCGCATTCTTCTTCGATTTCCTTCATCAGCTCGGCCATCTCAAAACTGCTTTTATCGATATTGATCTTGCCAGCCTCCAATCTGGAAACATTTAAAAAGCCATTGATCATGGTGGTCATCTTTTTTACCTGGTTGAGTGACCTATCTAACGCGGCAAGAGATGAATTGTCATCGATGTTACGGGCTTTGCGCTGAAGTATTTGTAGAAAAGCATTCAGGGAGGTAAGTGGTGTCTTAAGTTCATGGCTTACCATTCCGATGAAGTCATCCTTGCGCTGTTCTTCTTCTTTGATCCGCTCGATATCTGTGGTACAGCCCACCCACATGGTAATTTGTCCTTGCGGATCGAGTATAGGCGAGGCAATATTAAGGTGCCAACGGTAATCGCCATTGATATCTTTGAAGCGCATTTCCATTTCAAGTGCTACTCCATTAGCAGCGGCTTCGCCCAAGCGGCGCTGAAACTCCGGGATCTCTTCGGGGTGCATCATCTGGTGATATCCGAAATCGCGCAAGTCCTCAAAGTTCATTCCACTGTAATCCAACCATTGTTTATTAAAGAAGGTTACTTCTCCGCTGGGCAGTGCATTGTTGATCTTAGCTGGTAGGATATCGGCCAGGGAGCGGAAATGCCTTTCGCTCTCTTCTATTTTTTTGCGTGCAAGCACTTGTGTAGTGATATCAATGGCAACGATGATCAATGCGAAAGGTTTGCCGTGGGCATCTTTTAACGGCTCATAAACAAAGTTGACATGAACGGTTTGCGGCTTGCCATTTCGGGTGAGTTCAATTTCGTGTTCGTTTGCATAATAGGTAGCTCCCGTTGCAAGAACCTGCGTTGTAATCGGTTCATAAAAGGCTTTGGCCTCTGCGTTTACCTCCCAGTAGGACAGCACATCAAATGCTTCCCGGGGTTTTCCGATGATTTCCAGAAAAATGTCATTTACCTCTACCACAAACAGTGGGTCGCCTTGCAGTATGCACATACCCACCGGCGCTTGTTTCACAATATTCCTCAGGTTTTCTTCATTAGCGCTTAGCTTATCGTAGGCCAGCTGTTTCTCTTGGGTTTCTTTAAGCAGTTGCTCTTGTGCAACAACAAGATCCTGGTTTGCAGATTCAAGCTCTTCATTGATGGCCATGTACTCTTTGTTAATAGCCGAAAGTTCCCTGTTGATTAAAGCGAGTTTATTGGTGCTTTCTTTTAGCGCTGCGCTGCTCATCTCCATTTGTTTTCGGTTGTTTACTTCTTCGGTAATATTGATTACTGTAACCAATATGGATTGAACCTGGCCGTTCTGTTCAAAGATGGGATCGTAGGAGAACCTGGCGTAATGGGATTTAAGTGCTCCATCAACGGTGCCCAGAATGACCTCGGTTTCGGGAAGGGAAAATCGTTTCCCAGTGTCCATCACTGCCCGCATCCGCTCGGGATTGGGTTGGCCATGTAACTCAGGAAAGATCTTTACAAGGCTGCGCTCAAGCACTTGATCGAGCGTTCTTCGCCATACGGTGAGCATCGGTCCATTGGCAACTTCTACAATTAAGTCTCTGGTTCTTAAAATTGCCATGGCAATAGGGGTATTCATAACCATTGCCTCAAGCCGGTGTTTTGCGGATTCGGCTGCATAAGTGCGCTCAGCAACCTTAATCTCCAGACCTTCATTGAGCTCGCGCAAAGTGGTTTGTGCCTGGTGAAGTTCGTCATTGACTGCCATCAATTCTTCGTTTGTGGCCGCCAATTCTTCATTAAGAGCTTGTTCGCTCTCTAATGCCTCTGTTTGTTTTTGAGCCAACGCTATTGCTTGCTCTGCTTTAACACGGGCAGTTACATCGCTTGCGGTGTGTAAAAGGCAATAGGTTAAACCTGCCTGGTTTTTGAGCGCCCGGTATTCGAAATCAAAATAATAAGTTCCCAGATTGCCGTCGATTTCCAAGTTTGCAGGTGTATTGGTTGCCTTGAAGGGTTTACCTGTACGCCAAACATTTTGAAGAAGGGCTGTAAATGGCTGGCCAACAATTTCTGGAATGGCCTGCTCAAAGGTTTTGCCTACCACTGTGCTGTCTTTCCCCCAGATACGAAGCATCCCTTGATTAACAAAGGCAATATGCAGTTCTTCGCTCGTGTAAATTGCGGTAGCGTAATTGGATAGGGATAATGCTTCTAGCAGCAATGTATCGTTGGGAATTTGATTGGGCTGGATCATTAAAAGTGCAAAAAAAACAGGTTAAAGTTAAGCTAATTTTGACAGCTTAGGGCTTACCAATAATAAAATAGCGTTTTTGAGTTTGCGATCTCTGACTGAATAACAAGTTTATTTTTAAAACAATGATTCTGATGTAGTCGAAAAAGATAAAACAATTGCAAACTTAAGGGGAAATAAGGTGGAAGTGCTGTGTGGTAGTTTTGAATTGTTCTATTCCTTGAAAAGTTTGGCCGTATCTTGAACGCCTCGATGGGATGCTGCGCATGCGCTTTAGTAAATATCACTTTATGGGGATGCCTAAAGCTTTCTGCCAGCTTCAGGCCAGTTATGGCGGGCATATCAATATTCGGGAAAATCTGCTGCATAACATTCTTAACACTGATTTCACTCAATGTGTTAATGGGATTGGTAAAGGTTTTATAGACTTAAGTTTCGGCATCTCCGCCGCAAAATCTTCCAAAATATTAATAGCGGTAAGTTCATCATCGATGAAATGCAGGATACGAGGTTGATCCCTATTTTTAGGCTGTTTGAAACACCATATTGCCGTTCCAGTTAAAATTAAACATAAGATTTTACGAAATGTGCAATAGATAAACACTAAAAAACGATTCTGATTGAATAAGCCGTTCTAATATTAATGAGCAATATAAAGCCCCAGGTGTGTAATAGGGTGGGATACTTGGGCTGGTATGTAATTCTGTTGGCCTGTGGGGACACAGACCAACGGAATGAAAAATTACTTAGCTAAATAGGTCATGCCGCCATCAACAAGGATTTCGACACCAAGCAAAAAAGAAGAGTCTTCGGAAGCAAGGAAAACTGCTGTTTTACCGATGTCTGATGGCTGCCCGATCCTGCCTATTGGCATCACACTTGCAAATTGTGTTTTTACCGCATCGATATGTTCTGCAGGAACGAACTTATCAAATGCAGGTGTATCTGTAGTACCGGGTGTGATTACATTTACCCTGATTTTTCTTGCTAACAAATCGTTAGAAAAGCTTTTCGCCAAAAAGATCACTGCGGCTTTTGCAGCGCCATAGAGGCCGAAAGATGGATATGCCCGATGTGCGGCATTCGACCCAATAAGAATGATAGACCCGCCATCATTCATATAAGGTAATGCTTTTTGCACCGTGAAGTAAACGCTTTTCAGATTAAGGTCCATGGTTTTGTCGTAGTCAGCTTCGCTCACATCGGCCACTGTTCCAGTTGTACCTGCACCGGCGTTGGCTACCAGTACATCTATTTTGCCGAATTTTTCGGCGGTATCTTTAAAAGCGTTTTCTAAATCGGCAAGCTGGGTTACGTCGGCATTGATGGCTATAAAATCATTGCCTAGCTGAGCTGCAGCATTTGCTAAAGTTTCAGGATTTCTACCCACAATAGCGCCAACCGCGCCTTCATTTTTAAATGCTTCGGCAATACCAAAGCCAATGCCGCTATTGCCGCCTGTAATTACGGCAACTTTGTTTTTTAATTTACTCATGATCTTTGTTATTTAATGTTAGGCCAAAGATGCACTTGCACGATGAGCTGCATCTTACCAAAAGTCATTAAATATGCTTGACAAAGATCAATCTATTTTGAGGAGTTCTTCCTGATCCGGCTCAGGGTTTCTGGTGTTAAACCCAGGTAGGAAGCAATTAAATTTTGCGGGAACCGCTGTATAAAGTGAGGATAATCGTTAACGAGTTGCTGAAACCGTTCTTCGCCAGTTTGACTAATGGAAGACTGCATTCTTTTCTGGGCCGCAATGGTATTGTTTTGACTCAGCACATTCTGCATCGCTGAAAAGGCTGGAATGGGTTTAATAAATTCTTCTACCAGGTTATGGGTGATCTGTAAGATTTCCATATCCTCCAGCGCTTCAATATTGAAGCGGCTAGGTATCAATTTGTAAAAACTTTCGAAGTCGGCTAACCACCAGTCTTCGATACTTAACTTTAGGATGTGCTCATGTCCTTTTTCATCTACGGTGAACGTTTTGGCCGCGCCCTTCACGATGAATCCGGTATATTTACATACATCGCCTTCCTGTAAAAAGTACTGTCTCTTCCTTATTTTTTTAGGTTTGAAATGAGCGGTAAATATTTTCTTATCATCCGCTGAAAGCGTTTTGCCGGAAAGTTTTTCCACGTAATCGAACAGCGCCTGAAAGTTATGCATGTTTAAGGATTTTAAGGAGAAGCCTCAAAAATAAAACTTTCCACTTATTTATTGCTGCTTTTTACCGGAACTTGGTTTTATTCAGTTTAAGGGAAATGCAATCAGCCCAATCTTTAGACAAAAAAGCCCATCTTTCGATGAGCTTTAAATCAATAGGGTCAATCCGCAGAAGTTCGAACTTTTATGAACATTGTGAAGCTATCGTGAATTTTGAAAAAGTACTGGAAAACAAGGTAGCGGGACAATACAGAAAAAATAAAAATGGGTAAAGAATTGAGGTGCTTATCTTCACACATTATTTTGATTACTTTAGCCTTTTAGAGATAATTTAGTAATTCTGCCCCCATTTTGCCAATCACTAGTTAGCAATAAGAAACAATTTGCCTACAATTGTTTTTCTAATTTCAAAACCTTTTCTTTAATTTCATTTTCCGTTAATTCTGTTTTTGTGTTTGATTTTAACAGATTTTCAAGTGCTATAATTTGCGCTTTTATTAATGCTTTTTCAGCATTTACTTTTTCATCAACATGAACACCTGTATGCTCCCAATTCGTTTTTGTGACCGCATTTTTTTCAACTGATATTGGGATGAATAACTGATATTTTTTGCCAATAAAAAATACTTTTGCAGGATTTGCTGCTCCATAGGTTTTATCTCCAATTACCTTTGCAATTTTATTTTGCTGTAAATTATATGCTAATGCTTCAGCGGCAGAAATGGTATTATGGTTTACAAGGAGGTATACTGGTTTATCTAAATACTTTTTGCCATTTACTTTTTTATATGTGTACTTCTCTTCAGTTTTATTATTATATCTGGTGTAAATTTCACTTAATTTAATTCTTTCATTAAAAAAATAACTTAAAAATAGCCTTACCATTTTGCCATCACCGCCCCGGTTGTTTCTTAAATCTATAATCAAAGCATTTGTATTTGAAACAAAATTCATTGTAGCATCTAAAATTTGTTGAGCAGATTTATTTCCTTCGGGAAATCCGGTATATTCAATATAACCGATATTTCCGTCTAATCTCATCACTTTATCAAAACCATAATTCCACTGTTTATTAATAGCATCGTATTTTTTTAGCAATTCCTTTTCCTTGACTGCTTTTTCTTCTTCTTTACCTGGACGGTATAATACATTGAAATGTAAATCATTTCCGTTTTTTGTTAAATAGGAGGAGAGCGATTTTGCAAATTCTGCATCAGTAAGATTGTCAAAAGTTTTAAGATCTATTTCTGATTTTAATTTTTTAGAAAGTTGATTTGCAACATCTTCAAAAATGTAATATTCATTAATTTTATCTGCTATTTCCAGTATTTGTTTATTTCGTTCTGTAAAATCCTGGGCATTCGCTTTTGAGTTGAAGCAGATTATAAGGTAGATTAATAATAGATTAAATACTTTTTTCATTTCTTAGATTTTACAATTAGTAATTATTTTATTTAATGTTTTTTCGAGTAAATTAATCTCTTCCAACGACAAACCATTTAGTGCCGTTTCTCTATTTAGTTTTGCAATTGGGTTTATTAATTCTAGCATTTTTTTTCCTTTTTCGGTTACTTCAAGATTAAATTTTCTTCTATCTTCTTGATGAATAGTTCTATTTAGATAATCTTTTTTAACCATTAATTCTATCATTCTCGTGATGGATGCATTATCCTTAAATACAAGATTTGCCAATTCATTTTGAGAAATTTTGTCATCCTTGTTAAGGATTATTAAGACTAGACATTGATCTATTGTAATATCTTTTACAATTTTTGAGATATTCCTTTGTGATATTTTTCTATACTCCTTAATTGCGTGTTCAATCAAATAAAGTACTGTTGCTGTTGGGTTTTTGTTATTCATATCAATTATGTTGATACAAATATAATTGATATATCAATATAAAGTATAAAAAAATGATTTTTTGTTTTAAGACCTTTGCTTATGCACTGATGCTCATCTTGTTTAAGCGTCTCGCCAAGACGAAAGCTAACTAATTATAAATGTATCTAAACAAAAAAAGCACCATCTTTCGATGAGCTTTTAATTAGTAGAGTCAATCGGCGGAAAATCGAACTTTTATGAACATTGTGAAGCTGTAGTAAATTTTGAAACAGTATTGAAGAACAAGATTGAGGGGCAGTATAGGAAAAAGAAATTATTGTAAGTGTTTTTCTGTATTGGGTGATTGGCAAGCTATAGTAGGACTTGAGGTTGCGAAGCGATAGTCAATTTTGAAAAAACTTTTAAAAATAATGCATTGGTGGATAAACCAGAGTGCACTGATCCCATCTCGCCGAAAATAATTTTAGTATAACACCTTAATTTTCAGACAAATTACAAAAACTATAAAAGTGGCAGGATAGGGTCAAACAAATTGGTTTGTCCACAAGTTTTTGAGAAGCGTCATTTGTGAACTTAATAATCTAGGAGTTTATAATTGCAAAATCTCATAATACCACACTTTCTTGGGAAGCTTTTCCGCTTATTCCACATAGACTTCACTCTAAAGCGTTATAAATTCGCTGCAAGATTGATTTTTGATTGAATATTATTAAAATACTCCGTGTAGTCTTTTAACTGAGGGTTGAGCCATTCCATACTATCGTGTATGTCATTTAAAACTGTTATAGCCTTTGTAAAGTCAATATTAACGCCAGAAAAACAAATGGGTTCATTGTGATAAATCTTATTCCTAAATTCCCTGATTCTTTCTAACTTGGCATGCATAACACCACGATTTACTGACGCTGGTTTATATGGAAAGGCCAAAAGAGGCGAACCGGCAACTAGTCCAAAGTGTTTATTATCAAAAAAAGCTGTCCAAAACCCAAAGGTCTGCTCTGCAATCACCCTGCTTGAACTTATTGGATTTCCTCTCCTTAAAATATCTGATTCAGCTTTTCTAACCTGTTTCAACATATATGAACCCGAGGAAGTAAGCCTGGGGTTGCTCATGAAAATTGGTTTTTGGTTGATTATCCATTCCTGGTCGTTGAAATAACTGCTAATCTGATTATAGATTGCATTTCTGATAAAGATTTCAAAAAGATTCATTATCGGATAAAATGACTGGGAAACCCTTAAGTTGATTTTGTAAAGTTTTTGTGTTTTTGTTTTGGAATAACCGCATGCCCTTAAAAAACGGTTTAACCTTGGTTGAGAAATATAGGATTCAAGTTGAGCGTAATTCATTTAAAAAAATTTTCGAATTAAAAATTAATTCTTACATTTGTTGTGTTAAGCTTAGTCAAGCCTCTTCGCAAGAACGTAACTAAGTAAAATTTTAAAGCCTCGGTAGTATCCGGGGCTTTCTTGTTTTACAAAGATAACTCTTTTCGTTTACTATATATTGTAGGGGTTTCATTAGGATCCATATTACCCCATACCACTAATTTTTTGGATCGAAAGGTAAATTCATATCGTGCGATTAGTGTTTTAGCCAAACAGGGGATTCAAATCGATGAAAAAGAAGCTGCTATGATTCTAAACTTGATGTACATTGTTGCATCCACTTACAGAGGCTTAAGCAGGTCTCCAAAGCCATATATCCTTAAAGAAAAATCGAACGCCAAAATAATGCTTTAATGATGTTCTAAAGCATGTTTCTAGTCTTGAAGACGAATTAGTACAATGAAATTTTATTAAAAATCGAACTGTTCTTAGCGAGGTGATAATGCTTTGACTAACAGTTTTTTATGGGTATAAAAAAAAGGAAACAACTCGTGTGTGTTGTTTCCTTAAGTAGAGTCAATCCGCGGAAGTTCGAACTTTTATGAGCATTGTGAAAGGATTGTGAATTTTGAAAAAGCATTAAAAAATAAAATCGAAGGGCAATATCGAAAAAAGAAACTTCCATAACGATTTTTCTAATGACGCATTTATCTTACTACCCTAAACTTTTTTTCAAACAAAAACTGATTTATTCAACTATTGTATTAACGTATCTAATTTAAACTTGATAACGCATCAGCATTAATTTGATACGTACGCGCTATCGGTTACGCTTTCAAGCCAAACAGCTGGGCCATGATCGCGACTGCTTATCGCAATCTGGACAAACTTGGATTCTGGACTAGCTCCGTGCCAATGAGGAAGATTTGGAGGACATTTTACAATATCCCCTTTATGTAGTATAATCTTCTTTTTGCCTTTTTCCTGGTAATAGCCGACGCCTTCTGTAGCTAAAATTATCTGACCCGCTGGATGTGAATGCCAGTTAGTTCTTGCTCCTGGAGAAAAAGTTACGTTTCCTACTGTATTGCCATTTAAAGTATCTGCATCAACAAGTGACTTTAACCATACTTCGCCTGTAAAGTTTTTACTTGTGTTTTTATTCCCCTTTGGAAATAAGGGCTGACTCTCTGACTCTTTTTTTTGGTTACTGCATGAGGAAATAGCAATAACCATTAACAGAATTAAATATTTAACATTACATTTCATAGCCATATTAAAGATTGGTTTTATAAAAATCCGTTAGTTTATTCACAGCTTGACTTACGTACTCTGGCCTCCAATAAGTTTGTATGTGGGTAGCGCCTTCAATCAAGAACAGTTCCTTCTTTTTCGAGTTAGTAACTTTTGCAAATGCTTCATCTGTCATGTATTTAGTATCTGCCTTGCTTCCTGCAATCATTAACAATGGTTGGTCGATTAAAGCAATATGGTCTGTAGCATCCCAGGTCATTAAATCCATTAGGCTGCTTGTCGTATACAAAAACGTAGAATTTGGATGGGCATGCGTTCTGTAATAATACTCGTATCCTTCACGATATAGATCAGTTGAAGTCTTGGCGATTTCTTCATCGGTTATACTTGCCACCCCTGAAAAAATTGATTTTCCACCTGTCTCTATCCGTCCATCTTCAGGGATTCTACCACTTTCTTTTTCCAGAGTGCGAGCATCTGAAGCCTGTTTCAGTCTTTCCTGAATGGTATTAACCTGTGAGTTTTGAAAGCCGTTGCGTCTTACCTCTCCTGAATTGAACATACTCAAAGTTGCAACCGCTTTAAAACGTTTGTCTGACTGAGCTGCTTTTAAAGTATAACCACCACCTCCACAGATACCCAAAACACCTAAACGTTTTGCATCTACTCCTGGATACCGGATAATAAAATCTGCTGCTCCGTAGATATCTTCCGTACGATATTGAGGTTTATCTGTATGACGGGGTTCGCCACCGCTGGCGCCCTGGTAGGCTGCATCAAAGGCCAGGGTAATATACCCTGCTTCTGCCAGATGCTGTGCATACAACCCTGCTGTCTGTTCTTTGATTCCGCCGTTTGGATGAGCGACTACCACGGCGGGATATTTTTCTGATGGATTATAATTAGCTGGGGTATAAACATTGGCAGCGATATTAATCCCGTTGATCTTATATTTTACAGGTTGAATATTGACCTTTCCTGTTTCATTTTTAGTTATAGCTCCTTTATATACCAGTGTATAAGGGTTTGTATTCTCCGTCTTTTTTAATGATTGTGCAAGCACTGGCGATACCATAATTGTAGTGCTTAGTGTTATTAATAAACCGAGTTCTTTTAAAGCTTTCATATTATTCTTTCTTTTTACTGTCTAAAACGACGTTGAGGACTTTTTGCGTGGCCTTAGATTTCTTTTTGCCGACAATTGGTTTGATCACCCTAACAAATTCTTGTAACTGAGCCGGCGCGAGCCCCACATTCATGCAAATATTCAAGTGTGAGGACAACATTGGTTCAGCCTCACCGATACTGGCGATTACTGATACGGTCAATAGTTCACGATCTTTGAATGTTAGTACATCTCTTTCGAAAATATCTGCAAACAAATGTTCCTTCAGGAACACTTCTATAATAGGCGAGAACGCTGCATAACCTTTTTTTGGTCCGGTCTCTTTTATGCCGGTCAGCTTTTCAAGTACCATCTTTCCCCGATCATACTTGTTATCATTGCTATTTACCGGAGATGCTTCCAAGCCTAATGGATCGTTAAGTCCTTTAGCTTTCCGCTCGTCCAATACAGACATAAAGGTTTGTAATGCCCTGATGCTACGTGGAAACCCGCAGTATGCATAACAGTGTACAATGGATTCCTTGATTTCATTGATGTTAAGGCCGGAGGTTAAACCCAGGGCCAAGCTTTCTTTCAAACCCTCCAAATCACCATTTGCGGTCTGCGCTGCAATTGCGATAAGGCTCCGTTGCTTTGCATCCAGTGAACTTACCATTATATTTTCTTGTGCAGACATTTTTGAAATCAGAAAAAATACACTACCAAGAAATATTGCCAGAAACTTAATGTTAAATATTCTCATTGCTGTTCTTAATTTTTAAACTTGATTTTTTCCAACCATTTGATGATTTCTTCTTTCGCCTTTTTTTCTTTTTCGCCTTGCATGACAAAATATACACCATCCCTTTCTTTTCCGCCCTGAATGGAAAAGCCTTCGAGTATAGTGCTTGACGGCGCCAGTTCTTTTACCGTCTGAAAAGTACTTCCTATGCCATAGCCGGCATTGGTGTTGAAGGGAATAAGGGTCTTTCCTTTAAGATCATGTTGCCTTAAAAAACTTCTCATAGGAGGCGGGAGCTGCATGGCCCAGGTTGGAAATCCCAAAAATATCACATCAAACTTTTCTATGCTATCTATTTTGGTTTTGAGAGGGGGCAGGTAACCATCAGCGTTTTCCTTTGCTACCTGATCTACAATTGCCTGATAGTTTTCCGGGTAAGGCTTTTGTAACTCCAATGAAACCAGTTTTCCGCCAATTTCCTTTTGAATAAGTTCTGCGATAGCTTTGGTGTTATTGGTTCTGGATAGATAAACGATCAAAATGTCTTTTCCCTCTAACCTTTTCTCCGTTGCGGAAGAAGGGACCTGGGCTTTTGTACAGTTTGAAAGCATGCAAATCACTATAGCGATCACCATGCCGGGATGAATTATTGTTTTCATAAGCGATTTCTTTGACAACAAATTTCCCCAATTTTAATGCTTCGAGGGTATATGAATTACGGAGATTGCTACCAATTTTACTTATCCAGACCTTTCTCTTTTAGCCAGGCAGATAAAAGATCTGCAATCTCAATATTGTTTAGGTCAGAAAAGGCAAAATGGGTATTGCCTTTTATCCCGATCTCAGGAAGATGCACAACTTTAGCATCTCCACCATATTTGTTTATTGTTGCAGCCCATATCCTCGCCATCTCCAGACCTGAGCGCCAATGGTCACTGTTCCATGTTGTGGAGGGATGTTTAGCAATGTTATCACCATAGTAAATAATGATTGGCAGCATTGTCAGTTTTTTAAAATCATCCAGCGGGATTTCGGCCCCTACCAGTTCTCCGAACAATCCTGAGGACTTTATCGGTTTTGGCAATTCATTTTTTGGAAAAACGAAACCACTGTAAGGCTCGTACGCAACTATGGCCTTAACATTTTGATTTTGAATTGCAGTAATCCAGCCTGGGCCACCACCTTGGGAGTGGGTGACTAATATGCCTTCGCCGATTTTATCAAACAGGCCCGAAACAGCATCGGCAATAACCTTGCCGTCAAATGGGCCGGTATTTGGGGTCATCTGCCGATAAAACTGTTCGAGTGAAGCAGGATCTTTTGGAAACTGTACACCATCAAAATATTGCGGATAGTTACCGATCCTAAACTGGGTGAACCAGAACTGTTCGTCAGCGAGTGGAGATACGGTGGCTTGGACCATACTTTTACCCGCTTCGCCGCGGCGTGGTTGGTCCAGGAGAAAGACGCTATAACCTTTGCGAAGAAACAGATTCTGAAATCCTTCACGTCCGTCTGGAGTGGTCTCCCATGTTTTTTTTGACTGACCGGCGCCATGGAGAAATACCATTGGATATTTTCTTGGTTGCTCGGGTATCTGGTAGAATGCGTAGGCATGGTCGCCATGAAAGGTTTGCCCCGCAGAATCGAGGGCATTACTAACGTTAAACTCCCCGGGTACAGTCTTTTTTGTGCCCCCGATAGAAAAGCTTCCCTGCTCCCTGATCACCAGGGATCGTGACATCTCATTTTGCCTATCTGACTTACACTCTGAGAAAATAAAGGGAATAAAAAATAGGAGAAATATTGAATTACTTCTTACCATAATACTCGTCGTCTGAAACCTTATTTAACCAGATGGTTTTTCCTTTTGCTGAAGGCGAGGTGGCTATATAAGTCACACCTGTTTTTGGAGTGGCACCATGCCAGTGTTCAACGCCCGGCATACATTTGATCACCTCACCCTTTTTAACTGTTCTTTTTTCTTTGCCTTTTTCCTGGTAATATCCTTCACCGTCGGTGATGATCAGGATCTGACCACCCGGGTGAATGTGCCAGTTTAGGCGTGCATTGGGGTCAGATATTGCGACAGAAGTTCCATAAGAAAATACACTGTCGGGCGCATTAAGCTCTGTAAGCCATACGTTGCCCGTATGATGCACATTTGGAGATTTTTCTCCTTTTGGAAATATCGGAGTATTCTGGGCAAATGTAACTTGCGCCATTAGGCCACCCAGAAGACACGTTAAAAAAAATAACTTTTTCATATCTGATTTATTAGTTGTTTTTATTATTTATTAATCATTTGCTGTGCCTGCGCTGTATAGCGATGTCCCTGAATTTGGATGTTGGATACTGCTGTCTCGATTTCCTGAAGATCGGTAGAAGATAACTCCACACTTGCTGCTCCAATATTTTCTTGAAGACGGTTCAGTTTTGTGGTTCCCGGAATGGGGGCTATCCATGGTTTTTGCGCCAGGAGCCAGGCCAGTGCGATCTGCGCATTGGTCGCATTCTGTTTTGTGGCAATTTTGCCGAGCAGATCAACCAATACCTGGTTTGCTTTTCGGTTTTCTTCAGAAAATCTTGGGACGGTATTGCGAAAATCGGATTTATCGAAACTTGTTTTTTCATCAATCTTACCCGTTAGGAATCCTTTGCCAAGTGGGCTAAATGGAACAAAGCCAATCCCGAGTTCCTCAAGTAGGGGCAGGATTTCCTGTTCGGGTTCTCTCCACCATAAGGAATATTCGCTCTGCAAAGCCGTTACCTGTAATACTTCATTGGCTTGCCGTATAGCAAGAACCCCCGCCTCCGAAAGCCCGAAATGTTTTACTTTTCCCTCAGCGATCAGATCTTTTACAGTACCTGCCACATCTTCCATTGGAACATTTGGATCAACACGGTGCTGATAGAAAAGGTCGATCCGATCTGTGCGCAGTCTTTTAAGCGATGCTTCAGCCACTGCTCTTATTGTTTCCGGGCGGCTATCCAAGCCTTCAGTGGTCCTGGCATTTTTAAAGCCGAATTTAGTCGCGACTACCACTTCGTCTCTAAAGGGTTGAATCGCCTCGCCCACGAGTTCCTCATTCGTATATGGTCCGTATACCTCAGCGGTATCAAAAAATGTTATTCCCTGTTCATATGCTGATCTAATCAGTTCGATCGCTTTACTTTTTTCTGCTGCCGGTCCGTAACCGAAACTAAGGCCCATACATCCAAGGCCCAGGGCTGATACTTCCAGCCCGTTTTTGCCCAATATTCTTTTTTCCATAATGGTAACTTTATTATTGATTTAATTTTCGCTCGCCCAACCATTTTACCATTGCCGGATCACGGTGGTCGAAGAAACTGCTGGTACCGGAATCAAGCGTTTTGATGGTTTCCATTTCTTCGGCGCTTAATTGAAAGTCGAAAATGTTGATGTTTTCCTGCATACGCTCTTTACGAACAGACTTTGGAATGGCTACGATACCGCGTTGGGTAAGCCAGCGCAATACAACCTGGGCAATCGATTTATTGTATTTCTTCCCAATGCCACCAAGTACCTCATTTTTGAACATATCGTTTTTACCTTCTGCAAAAGGCCCCCAAGATTCAATCTGCACCTTATTGTCGTTCATAAACTGATGTGCATCTATCTGCTGATGGAAAGGATGCGTCTCTACCTGATTTACAGCAGGTACAACCTCGTTATGGATAATAAGATCAATTAGTCGGTCGGGCTGAAAATTGCTGACGCCGATGGCCTTTACTTTTCCTTCTTTATACAGTTCTTCCATTGCCCGCCATCCACCATATACATCGCCATAGGGCTGATGGATAAGATAGAGGTCAAGATAATCGAGTTGTAGTTTTTTAAGGGAGTTCTCAAATGCAGTCTTGGCTCCTTGATAGCCATTCGAATTTATCCATAATTTCGTGGTCACAAAGAGCTCTTCTCTATCGATCCCGCTCGCCTTTATTGCTTTTCCAACAGCTTCTTCATTCATATAAGCTTCTGCTGTGTCGAGCAAACGGTATCCGCTATCTATCGCGTCGATTACGCTTCTTTCACATTCCTTAAGATCAGTCACCTGAAATACCCCAAATCCCAATATAGGCATCTCGAGGCCGTTGTTTAATTTTACTGTTTCCATAGATAAATTATTCTAGTCTTAAATATAGAGTACAAATATCCGACCCGTTGATGGTTCAACAGGTATACAGATTCCTGCTTTTACTACCAATTTTACTGATAGCACTTCTAATCTAATTATAACACTATTGAAATTGTTAAGTTTGTATTAGTAAAGAGATAACAGGATGGAAAAGGAATATAACTTCAAGTCAATCAGTGAGTACAATGATTTCAACAACCACGAGACCCATCATCCGCTGGTGAGTGTGATTGACTTTTCGAAGGCTGAGGAGCGTTCAGGAAGTAAAATGGATTTTGATGTCTACTGTATATTCTTAAAGGATGTGAAGTGCGGCGACCTCAAGTATGGACGTCATTATTATGATTATCAGGAGGGCACACTGGTTTTCATTGCTCCAGGGCAAACAGTTGATGTAGAAAATAAAATAGATATTTATCAGCCTAAAGGCTACGGCCTGGTATTTCATCCGGATTTGATCCGGGGTACTTCGCTGGGAAAGGCATTGGCCGATTATCATTTCTTCAGCTATCATACCAGCGAGGCTTTGCATCTTTCCTCAAAAGAGCGGCAGCTGGTTTTGGATCTTTTTGCAAAGATCGATGCCGAACTTCGCAACGCGATTGATAAACATAGCAAGAAACTGATCGCTTCCACTATAGAACTCTTGCTGAATTATTGCGAGCGTTTTTATGACCGCCAATTCATTACCAGGGATACTGTAAATAAAGGCGTTCTGGAAAATTTTGAAGCATTGCTAAATGGCTATTTTCTATCGGAAAAGCCATACTCAATTGGCCTCCCTTCAGTGGCCTATTGCGCCGAGGAGCTGCATTTTTCTGCAAACTATTTTGGCGATCTCATCAAAAAGGAGACCGGGAAAACGGCACAGGATTTTATCCAGGAAAAAATTATTGACGTTGCAAAAGACAAAATATTTGAAACTGATAAATCAGTTAGCGAAATTGCTTATGAGCTTGGTTTTAAATACCCACAGCATTTCATCAGGCTATTCAAAAAACGTGTTGGCAGTACCCCAAATGAATTCCGTAGCTTAAACTAATTGTGTTATAGTATCCATTTGTTTAGAAATGTATTGAAAGATTCCTTGAACTGTTCACTAACATAAATGGTTGTATCGCCAACCAGTACCGATGTTTTAGTGGCAGATTTGATCGCAGAGGTTGAAACGATAAACGACCGGTGAAGTCGGATAAATTGATTTACCGGCAATTTTTCCTGTAGTTTTTTAAGGCTGGTTAGTGTAAGCAATGCTTTGTCTGAATGCTTAAGATGAATTTTTACATAATCCTTAAGACTTTCAATATATAGAATATCTTCTATTTCCACCTTGACCAGCTGATGCTCAACTTTTACGTAAACATATTGTTTGACGTCTTCTGGCTGGGAAGTAATACGCTCGGGTTGAACCAAGCTATTTTCCTTCATTATAAAATAATCATAGGCTTTGGTGGCCGACTTGGAGAAGTCGACAAAACTAAATGGTTTGACAAGATAATCTAATGCATCTACCCTAAAACCCTCCAGGGCATACTGGTCGTAAGCGGTTGTAAATACTACCCTCAAATTTTTTTTCTTGTCCGATTGCTCGATGATCCTTGCCAGCTCAACGCCGTTCAGGTCTGCCATGCGGATATCCAGAAAAACTAAGTGCAGGGTAAGATCGGCGTGAATATGCTTTAAAGCATCAAGGGCATTGTTGAATTTTGCTACTAACTGCAAAAACGGAGTTCTGGTTATGTAGGAACTAACGAGGGTTAGTGCAGCTGGCTCATCATCGACCGCAATACAATTTATTTTCATTTACTAATTTTTAAAGTGATGCTGTGTTCCTTTGCATTTTCATCCCGGTCGATTTCCAGACTGTACTTTTCCGGATAAAGCAGATCCAGCCGTCGTTTGGTATTGGCAATGCCAATTCCAGGATCTTCATCGAGCTGCTTGCCAAGGGTTTCAAAGAGCGAATTTCGAACTTCGAACTTCAAATTATTGTCCACCACGGATATACCAATAAATATATAACTGGGCTGAATGGCACTGATGCCGTGTTTGAAAGCGTTTTCGACGAAGGGCAGCAAAAGCATCGGCACAATCTCCATATTTGGCAAATTAGGCTGTTTATCAACGATTATTTGCACTTCAGGAGATATCCGGACTTTCATAAGCGCAATGTAATCCTCAATGAAATCGATTTCCTTAAGTAACGAAGTTCGCTCACCCCTGGTATCATAAAGGACATATCGCATCATGTGGGAGAGATTGTAAATTGAACTCTTGGCGGCGGGCTGATCGGTATCCATCAAAGCATATATCGTGTGCAGGGTATTGAAAAAGAAGTGGGGATTAATCTGTGCTTTTAAAAAGGATAGCTCTGCGCTGATTCTCTCCCGTTCCGAGGTTTCATAGGCAAGCTGGTTTCGATGCATTTTTTTTGCAACAGCCGAGATATAACTTAAGGTAATGAAAACTACAGAAACAGTAATGACTATCGTGGTATCCCAATGGTCACTGGCCCAAAACTTCTGTCCTGCCGCGGTATAGGCTTTCTCCATTTCAGCATAAAGTTCAACTGCCTTCCTGATCGAGCGAAGAAATATTGGAATAATGTAAACTATCAGGCAAACGATAATGAAATAAAGGAAGCCGAACCGTTTATTTGCCAGTTTTGGGAAAAGCAGGTACAGGTTTCCAAAATATAATATGGTATAAATAGCATATTCAATACCCTGCTTTATCCAGAACACTGCGGGCATTTCCACTGATTTTGTAAGCGGAAGAAAAAAACCTATAAACAATGCGATAACCGCAACGAAGTCGATGCTAAAAACCGCCCGGAATATTTTGTGATAACGCGTCATGAATGACTTAAAATTATAAATATTTGCTTTGATGTTTCAATATACATTAAATCTCAACCATCAATTTGCAAAGGAGCGATTTTTATCCCGAAGTTTTTTTTCTACTAGACAGTCAGGCGAAATACATAGATGAATTGAAATAAATCATCTATCGCTCCAATAAAAACAATTGCCATCTATGGAAATCCTTAAACCATCTATGAAATTTCCTGAACCGTCTATTATAAGACTTGATATCTAAACTAAAACTGTTTATTTGAGTATGAACCTACCTATGTTAAACTATTCGCGGATCATACTGGTCATTTGCACTGTCACTTTTACATTGCTTTCCTGTTCGAAAAAAAGTGAACCTGATGCCGGGGAGCCGGCACCTACCGTTCCAACTTCTGACTCATCGGTAGAGCGGAACCCTCCAAATTCAAGTTATAGCCCAGCCTTTACCGGGCAGACCAGAATTGCTGCTGTAAATACTTCCACACGGATTCGTACGACCGTAGTCACCTCAGCGCTCGTTGCCCCGTGGGGAATAGCAGTATTGCCAGACGGCAGGTTCTTGATTAATGAAAAGGCGGGACGAATGAGAATAGTAAATGGCAGCGGAACGATCAGCGATCCAATAGCAGGGGTTCCTGCGGTTAATGCAAATGGACAGGGCGGGTTGCTGGGTATATGTCTTGATCCGGATTTTTCAAGCAATAGAATGGTTTATTGGTCTTTTTCTGAGCCAACTACCGGTGGGAAACGCACCTCAGTCGCTAAAGGTAGGCTTTCAAGTGATGAATGGTCCTTAGAGGCAGTAACGATAATCTACCGCTCTACACCGGCATATAACGGGGTAAATCATTATGGAGGAAGAGTGGTCTTTGATCCGTCTGGTAATTTATTTGCCAGTACAGGCGAACGTGCAGATAATGTGACCAGGGCCCAGGCTCAATCTACAAGCGCATCTATCGGTAAGGTGATCAGGATCAACCGGGACGGGCAACCTGTCGCCGGAAATCCCTTTACAGGACAGCCAGGTGCGCTACCTGAGTTATATTCCATCGGTCACCGAAATCCCCAAGGGCTGGCGATTCATCCGGTAACTGGTGAACTTTGGCAAAGCGAACATGGTCCTCGTGGAGGAGATGAATTAAACAGGATTCAGCCAGGTGCCAATTATGGCTGGCCGACAATTACTTATGGACTCGAATATAGTGGGCAACCAGTACTTACCGGAATTCAGCAACGAGATGGCATGACGCAACCTATGTATTATTGGGATCCAGTGGTTTCACCAAGCGGTATGACATTTTATAAGGGTGAACGATTTCCTGAATGGCGAAATAATCTTTTCATAGGTTGTTTAAGCGGAATGCATATTGTGCGGTTGATAATTGACAATAACCGTGTTACCGGTGAAGAGCGGCTACTTGCAGGGGAAAGCCAACGTTTTCGTGATATCACTCAGGGAACTGATGGTGCATTGTACGCCATAACAGATCAGGGAAGATTATATAAGATAGATAGAGAATAGATAGATCAAAAATAAATTAAATATGAAAAAAGTATTTTTTAGCATTTTAATACTAATAACAATGTTCAATGTTGCTAATGCACAATCCACTACGCCGACAAAATCAGAACAAGAGGTACTGGATCTTTCCAAAAAAAAATGGGTATGGATGGCAGATAAGAATGTAGACTCTTTAGGTAAACTATTTGATACAAAGGCAATGTTCGTGCATATGGGAGGTAGTTGGGGAACCGAAAGAGAACTGAATGTGATTAAATCAGGGGGCATCCATTATAAGAAAGCCGAAGTATATTCAGCATCGGTAAATATCATCGGCAATACCGCTATTTTATTGAATGATATTGATCTGGTCGCCGTTCTTGGTAGCAATGAAGTAATCAATCCATTTATGGTTACAGAAGTGTATGTAAAGGAAAATGGCAAGTGGAAAATGGGATCGTTGACTTTTTCGAAACTGTCAAGGGCAGTAAAACTGGCTGTCAAAACAAATTAATTTTAGCACAGAACCTTTTATATTTATGCAAGATCAGGATAACAACAAATTCTCACAGAATTTCAATAGAAGAAATTTACTGAAAGGAGGACTTGCGCTCGCGGGACTCTCCATGATGCCAGGCATTACAACTGCTGCTAACGCTGAGTCGGAAGTTAAGCCCTTAGTGGCAAAACCAGGAAAGAGAATGCTGGGTAAACTGGAGGTTTCTGCTATCGGTCTTGGCGTTCAGAATATGCATCGGACTTATCAGACGACAATTCCATCGAGACCTGAGATGCTTAATATTATCAGAAAAGCCTACGAGGCGGGAGTAACGTTGTTTGATACGGCGGAAGCATATGGCCCTTTTGAATGTGAAAAGATATTGGGTGAGGCAACCTCATCCTTCAGAAACAAAATCGTAATTGAGACCAAGTATGGCTGGAACATTGATCAAAAAACAGGGCAAAGATTGCCTGGTCTCAACAGTCAGCCAGCCCATATTAAGGAAGTTGTCGAAGGGATGCTCAAACGCCTGCGAACCGACCGGATTGATCTCCTTTACCAACATCGCGTAGACCTGGCTGTACCAATCGAAGATGTGGTTGGGGCTATCCAAAACCTGATAAAAGAAGGTAAGGTATTGCACTATGGTTTATCCGAGCCAGGTGTACAAACAGTCAGACGAGCACATGCAATCCACCCTGTAACAGCAATTCAAAATGAATATTCGCTGTTGTGGCGTGGACCCGAAGAAAAAATCATTCCGCTTTGTGAGGAACTGGGGATTGGCTTTGTGTGTTGGAGCCCGCTTGGAGTAGGGTTTTTAACAGGAGCAATTGATGAAGGTACCCGCTTTGCCCCAGGTGACATTCGAGGAATGGAATCCCGGTTTACGGCTGAAAACCTATCTAATAACTTAAAGCTTGTAAGCCTGTTAAAAGACTGGGCAGCTAAAAAACGGGCAACGCCCGGACAAATTTCACTTGCCTGGCTACTTGCAAAAAAGCCTTGGATCGTACCTATTCCGGGTACGACACAAATGGTTCATATGCTCGAAAATACCAGAGCTGCTGATGTTAAATTTTCTGCCGATGAGCTTAAAGCTTTCAATAGTGAGTTAGCCGGTATTTCTGTTAAGGGGCTTCGTTTACCGCAGATGGTGCTTAACTTTTCTGATGTGGAAGCTCCAATTAAAAAGTAATTAACTACGAATCATAATTTATGAAACTATTTTTTCTCTCTTTGGCCATTTCTATTAGCTTTTCTTGCTATGCTCAACAGGCCGGCCCGGTGGTAACAACCAAGTACGGAAGTCTGCAAGGGATCAACGAGGGAGAAGTTTCGGTATTCAAGGGAATTCCATTTGCTGCTTCGCCTGTTGGTGAAAACCGGTGGCGCCCGCCTCAGCCACTTGCCGCGTGGCAGGGGATAAGGGATGCGAGTAAGTTTGGCGCAGACCCGGCCCAAATGGGATTTCCAAGGGACGGAAACAAAATTTCGGCAAGCTCTTCGGAGGATTGTCTTTTCTTAAATATCTGGCGTCCGGCTATTGCTGTTAAGGATGCAAAACTGCCTGTAATGGTCTGGATATACGGCGGGGCTTTTGTTTTTGGAAGTGGTGCTCAGGCGGGCTATTCAGGTGTCAATTTTGCAAAACAGGGCGTAATGCTCATCACTATCAATTACCGCCTGGGCAGGCTGGGTTTCTTTGCTTTCCCTGCATTAACAAATGAAAAGAAGGATGAGTTTAAAGGCAGTTATGCCTATATGGATCAGATAGCAGCGCTGAAATGGATTCAGGAAAATATTTCTGCCTTTGGTGGAGATCCAAAGAACGTCACTATTTTAGGTGAATCAGCGGGCGGAGTATCGGTACAATCCCTGATAACTATTCCCAGCGCAAGGGGGCTGTTCCAAAAGGCAATCGTTGAATCAGGAGGTGGACGCGATGGGGTATTGACGGGACGACAAATTAGAAAAGAAAATTCCGATCCCTATTATCCAGTCTCTGCAGAAACCATAGGCGTAAATTTTGCCAAAAAGCATGGCATTGAAGGCACAGATGCAGCAGCGCTTGCCAAACTTCGTTCGCTTAGTGTTGAGGACGTTATTGATGGGGGACAGGAAAGCAACGGCCCGGGTGGGGCACCGACTTATTCAGGGCCAATCCTGGAGGGTAGTTTGGTTACTCAAACAGCAGAGACCGCTTATAAAGCAGGCAAAATACCAAGAGTTTCACTGATCATAGGTTCCAATAGTGCCGAGGTTGAAGCAGGGTTTATTAGTGCAAATTCAAAAGAGGAATTGTTCAATCTATTTGGTGCTATGGCTGCAGAGGCCAAAGCCGTCTATGATCCGGACGGCAGTACAGATTTTGCCAAGGTGCGGACAATGGTAATAACAGATAAAGTATGGGCAGAGCCAGCCCGGTTTACTGCTGGCGCATTTTCGAAAAAAGGCGCGTCTGCCTATGTGTATTTGTTTTCCTATATCTCGCCTGGCGCAAGAGGGCGAATGCGTTTCGGGGCTGCCCATGCATCGGAAATCTCCTATGTATTTGACAACCTGACGAGCAGAAACGGAGCGGCAATCGATCCTCATGATCAGCAGGTGGCGAAAATGATGAATAGCTATTGGAGCAACTTTGCAAAAACCGGAGATCCCAACGGACAAGGATTACCCAAATGGCCGCTATATGTCCGAAAAACAGGAGAGGTACTGGAAATTCAGGGCGACGGATCTGCAAGTGGAAAAATGGATCCAGTTAAATTAAGAACAGAATTGATTGAAAAAGCAATTAGCTCAGGTAACCTGCATTAGATAAATCAATATATGCCCATAATTGTGTAGAGGTTTAATTTTCAGGTTAATAGATGATAAGTGACCAATAATATCAGTATATTAGAATAATAACAAAACATACATATGATTGCCAGACCAAATAAAGACAGCAAACATCGTGGCGCTGTAAGATCATTACTCGTGGTCACCATACTATCTTCAATTGTGGTTTTAATGGCCTTTGGAGCAGATTCTCTGACAGTTGATAGTCGGCCAAACGAGGTTAAGCCTATTGTGGTTAAGGACAGCATCGCCTCGGTAACTGCTTTCAAACAGGTTTATGCAGTATTGATGAGTCCGCGATGCATGAATTGTCATCCATCAGGTGATGTCCCTTTGCAGGGTGATGACAGCCACATACATGCAATGTTGCCAAAAAGGGGTAAAGAAGGTAAAGGTGTTTACGCGATGAAATGTTCAAACTGCCACCAATCCACCAATACGCCAGGTTTGCATACCCCTCCGGGAAATCCTGAATGGCATTTACCTCCTGCAAACATGAGAATGGTTTTTCAGGGCAGAACCGAGAATCAACTGGCCAGGCAACTTATGGATCCCAAAACGAACGGAAACAAAGACTTGAAAAAACTTATTGCCCATGCCGACGATGGCCTTGTTCTTGCCGGATGGAATCCTGGCGAGGGACGTACATTGCCGCCAGTTTCCCATGCAGATTTCAAAAAAGCCTGGATTACCTGGCTTACCACTGGCGCTGTTGCGCCTCCGGAAAAATAATCAGATTATAAATTATTAAATCTTAACAGATGGAAATAAATAAAACCGACAACAGCAGGCGCACCTTTCTGAAAACATCATTGATTGCAACAGGTGGGTTAATGATCCATTTCAGCGGGCTGGCCAAACTGGCTTTGCCCCACAATGACAATGGATTGCCGGCAGCGCAGTGGACAGAAATTAACGGTTATATCAAAATTGCTGCGGATAACTCCATTACGCTTATCTGTCCAAACCCGGAATTCGGACAGAATGTAATGACTTCGCTGCCAATGATTGTTGCGGAAGAACTTGATGTTGACTGGCAAAATGTTACGGTGGAAATGGGCCCTCATGACAATGTTAAGCTAGGACCACAATTTACAGGAGGAAGTAATTCCATGCGGATGTACTGGAAACCACTAAGAGAAGCAGGTGCTACAGCTAGAAATATGTTGATGCAGGCTGCATCGCAGAGCTGGGCGGTGCCGATAGAAGAGCTTAAGAGCAAAATGGGCGTTATTTACCATGAAAGGAGTGGTAAAAAAGGCAAGTATGGCGACTTTGCATCCAAAGCAGCTGCGATGCCTGTACCAAAAGGAGTGAAGTTAAAAGACGTGAAGGATTTTGGTATTGTAAGAAAGTCCCAAAAAAATGTGGAAGGGAAAAAGATAATAAGTGGAAAACCACTTTTTGGGCTTGATTACAAACATGAGGGTATGCTGATCGCAATGATTCAGCATCCACCAGCTTTCGGTATGAAGCTGAAATCTTATGATGCTTCCCAATGCCTGAAAATGCCCGGGGTTAAAGATGTGTTTAGCTTGAAACTTTATGAGGATGGCTTTGCCCAGGGTGGCTTTGATACGAGAACTTTTAATGAACTCCTTGTTGTTGTAGGTAAAACGACCTGGGAAGTGATGAATGCAAGGAAGAAGCTAATTGTTGAATGGATGCCAGCTGGCGATGTAAAAGATACAATGGCGGGCCGGGGAGAAAACCGAACAGTTGTTGTTCCGGGTGAGTTGGAAAGTACCGAAAATCAATATAAAAAAATGCTGGAGTATGGAGCACGGCCAGCCCAGTTGTTGCGCCGGGATGGCGACCCTGAAACCGGTTTCAAAAATGCGAAAACGATTATTGAGCGTACATATACAGCACCTTTTCTTGCGCATAACTGTATGGAACCGATGAATTTTTTTGCTCACGTTACAGACGATAAGGCACTATTGGTTGGACCACTTCAGGCGCCCGGCTGGACAGAGCCTACACTGATGAAAGTGCTCAACCTTCCTGCCGATAAGATAGAAATACAGATGACCAGAATGGGTGGCGGCTTTGGGCGCAGGGCCTACGGGCATTATCTGATCGAGGCGGCCCTGATCTCTAAAAAAGCGAAAGCACCAGTTAAACTGATTTACTCACGAGAGGATGATACGACCTATGGTATTTATCGTCCTATGTATACCGCTACCTACCGGGCAGCACTCGATGAGAATAAGAAGCTATTAGCTTTTCATGTTAAAGGCGGCGGCATCCCTGAGCATGCCGTTCATGCGAACCGGTTTCCTGCCGGAGCAATTGACAATTATTTAGCAGAGGGATGGCAGATTCCTTCAAATATTACGATAGGTGCTTTCAGGGCACCCCGATCTAATTTTGCAGCGGCCGCTGAGCAATCTTTTCTGGATGAACTGGCTGAAGCGATGGGAAAAGACCCAATTGATTTTCGGCTGGAACTCTTAAAAAGGGCAAAAGACAACCCGGTTGGGAAAAATAATGAATATGATCCTGCCCGTTACGCGGGTGTGCTGAGCTTAGTAAAGGAGAAATCCGGATGGTCAAATCCCCTAAATAAAAAATTTAACCGGGGTGTGGCTGCCTATTTCTGCCACAACTCTTATGCAGCACATGTTGTAGATATGGTTTTAAAGGATGGTGAGCCTTATGTGGAACGTGTTTTCAGTGCAGTTGACGCGGGAATTGTAATCAACCCTGATGCTGCCACTAATATGGTGCAGGGCGCTGTTGTAGACGGAATAGGAAATAGTTTGTATGGCGGGCTTACTCACAAAAATGGTGTGGTTGAAGAAAATAACTTCCATAAATACAGGATCATCAGAATGCATGAAGCGCCGAAGAAAGTCGATGTTTCATTTGTTCAAAACGATATTGACCCAACAGGTCTAGGTGAGCCACCTTTTCCGCCAGTGTTTGGTGCAGTGGCCAATGCGCTATATAAGGCTACAGGAAAACGTCACTATCAGCAACCTTTTGCTATGCCGCAACCCGAACCTACAAGTGTCTAATTTAAATTGGATAATTATACATAATATGATTACTTTAAATATTAATAAAAAGGAATATAAACTTGATGCTGATCCCGAAACACCACTCTTGTGGATACTAAGAGATCACGTTGGCCTTGTAGGAACGAAATTTGGATGTGGCGTTGCGCAATGCGGAGCCTGTGTGGTTCATTTGGATGGAGAGGCTGTTCGTTCCTGTGTAACAAAGGCCAGTCGTGCCCAGGGCAAAAAAGTGGTAACAATTGAAGGTTTGTCCGAAAAAAATAATCATCCCCTGCAAAAGGCCTGGTTGGAACTGGACGTATCGCAATGCGGCTACTGTCAGGCCGGGCAGATCATGTCTGCTGCCGTTTTGCTGAAAGAAAATAAGAACCCTTCAGATCAGGATATTAACGATGCCATGGCAGGAAATATTTGTCGTTGCGGAACTTATCTTCGAATTAGGGATGCGATCAAGTTGGCAGCAAAAGATAGCATCTCAAAATAAATTATTACTAAGAAACCATATGATATCAGATTCCTTCGGACGTATACATGACTATCTTCGAATATCCTTAACAGATAATTGTAATTTTCGCTGTTTTTACTGTATGCCGGAAGAAGAATATGATTTCACGCCAACTTCAAGATTAATGCAGACAGATGAAATTATTCAGCTGGCCAAGATATTTGTAGAACAGGGGGTAAAAAAAATACGTTTGACCGGAGGAGAACCTTTGGTTAGAAAGGATGCTGCTTCAATTATTTCTGAGTTGGGAAAACTTCCGGTAGAACTTGTAATTACTACGAACGGAACAAGAATTGCCGAAATGCTGCCAGTTTTGAAAGAAGCAGGAATTAAAAGTATAAATATCAGTCTGGATACGTTACAGCCTGAAAAGTTCATGCTCATTACCCGCCGGGATGTTTTTCATCAGGTTCGCAGCAATATAGAACTGCTGCTTCAGGAGAAAATTACCGTTAAAATTAATATGGTGGTGATGAAAGGAATGAATGATGACGAAATTAAAGATTTTATAAACTGGACAAAACATAACCCGATTCAGGTTAGGTTTATCGAATTTATGCCTTTTAACGGAAATAAATGGACTAGCAATAAAATGTATTCGCTGCAAGAAATCCTCTATAAAATTGAACAGGATTTTACTGTCTTACCAGTTGAAGGAGTGCCCCACGATACAGCAAAACATTTTATGATTCCTGGTCATGGGGGTTCATTCGCAATTATCAGTACAATGACTGAACCTTTTTGCAGTACATGTAATCGCATGCGCCTTACTGCTGATGGTAAGCTTAAAAACTGCTTATTTTCTAACGGGGAAACGGATTTGCTTTCTGCACTTAGAAATAAAGAAGAAGTTTTGCCGCTGATTTTAGAATCCATCATGAGTAAGAAGAAAGAATTGGGCGGGCAAATGATTACAGACTTTAAGCATATTGACCCCAATACCATAAAAAATCGAAGTATGATTACTATTGGGGGCTAACCTACAGGTTTGTTTCCTCCCAGATCAACTTGTCATTTTAGACGGTACTTATTCGATTGCAAATTTTAATATTTATCAGGCATATGTGTAATAAATTTAATCCTCCCTATTGATTCATGCAAGATCACGATAGTTTGAAGGTTAACCGTTTAAATGACCTAACGATTGATGAGGTTAAAGCATTAGGTATGTTCAAACATTTTTCTGATGCGGAAGCTCAAGAGGTAATTCGAACATTAAAAAGGTTTTCAGAGATAATCGTTGAAGATCATTTTAAGAAAGAAAATCAAGAAAAGAAACCATAGCGATTTATTAGTTCGAACCATAAGCGCTTGTTAACCAGTGCTTAAAGTAATTTTCGCCGGTTGGATTAACCCAAGCAGGATCGAACTAATAATTGCCTCATTTTCAGTTAGTAATGAATTTATGCATTTTTTTTCGTTTTCATGAGAAAGCATCATGAAAACGAAAAAGCCTTGAATTTGAGCTCCTTTCGAAGAAAGGGTTCGAACTTCAAGGCTTTTTGCCGTTTAAGTAGAGTCAATCCGCGGAAGTTCGAACTTTTATGAGCATTGCGAAGCGATAGTTGATTTTGAGAATTTGTTAAACAATAAGGTGGAAAGGCAGTATCG
>Ga0308165_1001269_pt1 | contig 36523 bp, 36 predicted proteins | sample PhyWR2_FD_201032 | JGI IMG/M metagenome (GOLD analysis project Ga0308165, IMG submission 201032) | Phyllosphere microbial communities from UC Gill Tract Community Farm, Albany, California, United States - DLSLW.R2 | ecosystem: Host-associated > Plants > Phyllosphere > Unclassified | place: USA...
AGATGACGATTTAATCTTTAGCATTAATCGTAAAATGTCCTGATAAATGTCACCCTGAGCGGAGTCGAAGGGCAAATGCACCAATACTCAAAACTCCCAACTCAAGACTCCAGACTAAACTACTCTTCTTCTCTAAAATATACTTTATAAAAGTTCATCGATTTCCCTTCATCGTAGCCCTTTTCTATCATGTCTTTGTTGCCATGGATATAAATATGAAAGTTTTTATCCAACTTTAAAACACTTTTGTAGGCCCTGGCCTGCTTTTTTACGGCCGATTCTGCTATCTCAAAATTATCGGCAATGGGGCTCTCGTATTCCTCTTCGTAGTTTTTCTTGTAGTTTTTAAACGACTCGATCCCCTCTGCATTTCCAATTACCTCATTTCCGAACTCCTCAATATCAAAGGTTTCCTTTTCCTTAAAATACTTCATCGAACGATTTAGCAAATCGATCTTATCTGCCTTACTGATTTCGTAATCATCATCGAGCTTTTGTGTTACAAAGTTTTTGTAAACGCCCAAAACATTATTGGTCTGATTGTAGCTGTCGTTCCTGATCTTCAATTTCAAAAATTCATCTTTCCAGTACACGGCCGATTCGTTACTGCTTTTTGCCTGATCCAAAACCACAACCTTATAACCCTCTTGCTCATCAACATTAAAAATCAAACAGCCTTTATCAAGTTTATTAATGCTGATTGCCTCCTGCTCGTAACTCATATTAAAACCGTCTTGCTCGGGGTACACCTTTAAATAAGTTTCTTTCGTTTCCGATTTAAAGATGCCAAGCACATCAAGCTGCTCGCCCTCAATTTGAACTTTCTCGAAATAGGCTACATATAATTCACCCGATTTTATCTTCGGATGATTGGCCACATCGTACAGGTGCTTAGCCAATTGTTGCGAATCTTCGTGAAACAACTGATTATTTTCGAAGATCTCATGTACGAAATGATACACCTCATTTAAGTTCAGGTTATCATTTGGATGATAAAAACGATAAACTTCGTTCACTTTTTCAAACGGCTTCAAAAAATACTGCATCAACAAATTACCCAAAACCTCGTCGTCGATTTTTAACGGGGCATCAGATAATTTGTAATACTCCTCAACCAATTTGTTGCCGGTGTGATGAATGGAAAGTTGCTTTAGCGAAGCTTCGAAAAATGAGACCATGGCGGCAAAAGTAAGCAAAGCGATTAAATAATATTAGCCTTATCGAACAAAAAGCATGACCTTTTATTGCTGCTTGTATGTAGAAATCATTAAGAAACTTAACCGATATTAAAGTTTAACGGCCTAACTACTTAATTTGAGGGTTAGCCGAATGAATGAAAATCACACATCTCCTTTTTTGCGCCTTCATTCCTGCGCAGGCGGTCCCGTACGTACGGGATTAATGCTCGGCACCGAATTTATTGTGCATTAGGGTCCCCAGTCGAGCTACCAATGACAGATTTAAAATTTGCTCGTCTTTTCGACTGTAGCGCAGCGGAACGGAGAAATCTTTGAAGCCTTTTTTCGATGCGGAGTTCAAAGATTTCTCCGCTTCGGTCGAATCCGATAGCTATCGGATGACGATTCGGTGAAAACCTGTCATCCCAACTCTTTTTTTTTCAAAAACTGACTTCTGAGGATGACGATCGTTCATAGAAAACGTCCTGAAATATGTCGTTATTTCGATGATTTCAGCTCGCAAAACGATGTTCAAAGATATGTCCACACGATAGGAGAAATCGGCACGGGCTGTGCCTACCATTTACGTTATTTCTTAACTTACTTAATTATATATTAGCTAAATGGATAAGTGCCAACTACGAACGGTCGTCGTTCCAAATTTAATTGGGAATCCTAAAGCGAAAAAAAAGGCTTTAGCTTTAGGATTCCCGCCTGCGCGGGAAAGACGGCGAGAATATATAAACGTCATGCCATATTAATTTTTTTCACTAAAAATTAAAACTCAGCATGAAAAACCCTCAACCTTCGTTAAAGCCGTTAAGATATGGCGGTAACAGCCTCCTTAAACACGAGCGTATTTCTTTACCATGTCATCAATAACTTTTGCTGTCTCGTCAGGAAAGTCAAATTGATGCTTCTGCGGGTTCTCCACCCACGATTTTATGATTGGGAGCCAATTTTTTGTACTGCCCCAAATTACGGGCAGGCCGAATTGCTTTAAGGCGAAGGCATTGCATTGCTGCTCAAACTGGAAACGCATTGGCGCAACCAACAGCTTCTTTTTTAAATACAGGGCTTCTGCCGGGCCTTCAAAACCACCGCCGGTAAACAACCCCTCGCAAGTAGCCAAACTTTTATTAAAGGCTTCGTTGTTAACAGGTGCTACAGATACATTATCGGCTTGATAGCCTACTTTACTGTGTTTCGAAAAAACCTGCCATTTTACATTCGGAATCTGGCCAAGCAATTTCACCAGGCGCTTATCGTCAATAGCGGGGAGATAAACCGTATAATGGCCGAGGTTTTTGGGCTCCAACGCCCGTATTTCTGATCGGATTACCGGCGTGTGGATAAAAGTATCGTATCTATCAAAGTGGAAACCAATGTGGTGCTTTGTTGGTGCATACCGACTTAAAATAAGCTTGCCCCAATCGAGGGTGCGCGGCCGCGGAACCTTTTTCGATTTAAATGCGGCCTGATGACTCAGCGAAACGCATTCAATGCCCTGCAACCTGCAAGCCCAGGCACTAACAGGTTCAAAATCGTTTACGATGAGGTTATAATCTTTAAGTGGCAATTGCTTCATATCTTTTCTAAACCGGAAAAGATTCATGTTGAGCCAGGTTTTAAAATGATCTACACCGCCTTTTTTTCCGAAAATGAAGCTGAACCCGTGAAGCTGATATTTAACCGGCTGACTCAGTTTTACGTCGGCCTGTGTGCCGCTGACTAAAATATCAAGTTCGCCGTATTGCTGCAGTAATGGAATAATTTCCCGGGCACGGCTGATGTGTCCGTTTCCGGTTCCTTGTATTGCGTAAAGTATTTTCATTTATTGCCCCGAATATCTTAAATTATTGGGCAATTTCATATTTAATACTCTGCAAAAGAATATTAATGTCGAGTTTGCTTTTCAAATCATCAGCGTCTGAGAGGATTCCATCTTCAATTTCATCCTTCACAAAATCTTGATGATCGTACTTAAAAACCGTCCATTGCTTGTCGTGGTATTCGAGCGCTGTTAAACTTTCTACCCAATCGCCGCTGTTTAAATAGGTCACAGCACCCTGCTCACTGGTAATTTCTCGCTTTTCTGCCTGGTGTATGTGGCCACATATTACATAATCGTAGCCTTTCTGTATGGCCAATTCGGCGGCCGTTTGCTCAAAGCTATTAATAAACTTTACGGCATCTTTAAACTTGGCCTTAATCCTTTTCGAAAAGCTCATCTTCTCGCGGCCTACGGCGGTAAGCATCCAATTTACGCAGCTGTTAATGAGGATGAGGGTATCGTAACCAACAGCGCCCAGTTTCGCAAGCCATTTAGAATGTTGCATGGTTACATCGAACACGTCGCCATGAAAAAACCATCCTTTTTTACCATCGAGATCGAGAATTAATTTATTTTGAAGCTGAAAAGTGCCCATCTCCATACCGTCGAACTTGCGAAGCATTTCATCGTGGTTGCCGGTTAAATAATGAACCTGCACGCCCTCGGATACAAACTTCATGAGCTTACGAATTACTTTCATGTGCGATTCTGGCCAATAGCGCTTGCTAAACTGCCAGATATCGATAATGTCTCCATTAAGGACTAATCGCTTTGGCTTAATGCTCTTCAAATACTTCAGCAGTTCCTTGGCGTGACAACCATAAGTGCCCAAATGCACATCGGAAATTACGACTACATCAACATTTCTTTTACTCATATCGGGAGATTTTTAGGGGCAAAGAATTTGATACCGCTCGAAACAAGCAGTTTAAATGGCAGGAAGCTGTTTTACCACTCTTCTTCCTCATCGAGTTTTACCTCAAAAGGACTAAAAAAGTAAAGTACAACAATCAATAAACAAACAGCGAAAAAGGATTCCAGCATAACGTCTGATTTAACAATACAAAGGTAAGACGTTGGGTGTCAAACAAATGTTACAGAATTGTTAAATTTAATCATTTGATTAAAAACATGTTGAAATGACCAAACCACTTACGCGATATTTAGGATAATCGTTGCTTTACGTTCAAGCAATAACGACCACCCTACCATCATTGCGAGTATAGCCTGTCCCGACTTCTCCTGTCGTGTGGAGATATCTATGAGACACAAACCAGATAGGTTATTTGGGCATTACAAATACTTTCGTGTTGTTCTTTTTGGAAATGAACAGACAGTAGCGTTGTGGGAGTTGTAGCTCCGTGCCAAAGGCACTCCTTTGGAGCCATTCCTGCCCGTTCGGATCAGGCGGGCGCTGTAGCCCGCAAGAAAAATGCGGGGCTGCCGCTGCTGTCGCGTTTATTAACACCGGTCGGTAACCAAAACAAGTGTTACAAACGCTGTTTCTAAACCCCTGCCTGCAGCAGGCAGGCGATCGAAGCGAGATGCCGATCCGATAGCTATGAGATTTTATTTGGCGCCTTAAACCTCTCCCTGTTAATGGCGGCGGCTTTTGCGCTGTCTGTACATCCCTCTCCTCGAGGAGAGGGAAAGCAAAGGCATTGCTTTTAACCCGAACGTTGATAGGGAGAGGTTACCAAGCGCAAGCGAATCCGATGAGCTATCGGATCTGAGCTTAGCGTGTCGTTTTGCTGACAGGGAGAGGCTTACACTTTAGCAGCCTGCTTTTTCTTTTTGTTTTCTGAATAAATACCAAATGCTAATCCGGCAAGCAATAAAAGTGAACCTGCGAGCGAAATTTTTTCACCTGCGTAATAAGATGTCGGGTGGAATATAAATTCGAGTTTATGGTTACCACCTTCAAGCTGTGCCGCACGCAGAACATAATCGGCTCTGAAATAAGGCTTTTCAACGCCATCGATGTACATTTTCCAGCCTTTGTTGTAATAAATTTCAGAGAAAACTGCAATTACATCTTTGGCCGACGAATATTCGTAAGTTAAATGATCAGGATTGTAACTGGTTAATTTAATAAAACCTTCGGTGCCTGTTCCCAAACGCTTATCATCGATCATGTTTTTATAGCTTTTATCAACAATGGCCTCTTTCTTTGCATCGAAACTGCTAATGGCCTTCATTTCTTCGTCAGAATTGGCCACATATTGAACGCTTTGTACAAACCATGCGTTTCCGCAGGCGGTTGCATTGCGCTGCATTTTAAACGAGCCATTTTGAGGGTCTTGAGTAATAATGTATTTCGTATTCAGCATGTCCAAAACATCCTGGTTAACGCTTTTTGAAAATTGATGTTGAATCACTTCATCAAAACGTTTCAATTTTGCGGCATGATAGCCACCAACCGTTTTATGAAACGCCGAGGTGCTTGCGTCATTAAACGTATTTATCGAAGCATCAAAAACCCGGAAGTTCGGATCTTTATCGGCAGAAATAAAATTATCTACATCTCTGGGCTGGAAATAATTGGCAACTGATGCCTTGGCCTCGAAGTTCTTGTTATTTAAGTAACGGCGATCTACTTGCCACATATCGATCAATACTGCAACAACAAGTAGCCCGAAAGCCAATTGAGTATTTAGTTTTTTCTTTATAAAGGCCCAGATGATTGCGAAGCCAATGAGTATAAAAAAGAACGACCGGAAAGCATCGGCACGGCCGATCGCAATACGATCTTCAACTAACCCATTTGCTATTTTCTGTGCAACGGCAGCATTATTCTGCAACGTTTGCGTTAACGCTTGTGCAATTTGTTGGTGGTTCGATGCCTTAAAGCTAAAAAACAGGGTTGGCGCAATGGCTACAAGCAAGGCAAACCCACCGGTAATACCGGCAGACCAGCTTAGTTTTTTAATTAATTCCTTTTGGTCTGTGTTTCCGTCCTGCACTTCTTTAACCGCTAACAGCGCCAGTATAGGAACCATCAAGCCAACAACAGCCAAAATAGATTCAACCGCCCTAAACTTGTTGTAAAGTGGAAAATAATCGAAGAACAAATTGCTCACAAATGGGAAATGGCGACCGAACGATAAAAGGATAAATAAGATTGTGGTGGCCAAAATCCACCATTTTAATGGATTGCGAACGATGAACAAGCCAAATACAAACAAAAAGCAAATGATTGCCCCGAAATAATAACCGCCTTGGGTAAAAGGTTTCTCGCCCCAGTATTGTTGCATGTTTAACTGCTGCCCAAGTTGTTGAATAGCCTGAGTAGTTGCAGCCTGGTCGCCACCGGTTATATCGGCAACGGCCTTATACATGTTGCTTTCTGGTTTTACCAATTCCTCCACACTCGAGGCGCCTCCATACAAATCAGGAATCAAGAAAGTGAAGCTTTCGCCTACACCCTGGCTCCATTGATAAGCATATTCTTTAGACATTCCAGCATCCTTTTCGGTAGTGGCTACGGTTAAATTCGACTTACCGCGATTGGTTTCTTTTGCATATTCTGCGGTAGACCACAATAAGCTGGCGTTAATCATAACAGCTAGTAAAACCGACAGCGCAAGAAAGCCGAATGCCTTGGCAAGATGGGCAACGGTTTTGTGTTTAACGGCTTGAGAAACTTCGACAATAACGAAAATAAGTATGGCCAACATCAGGTAATACGTCATTTGAACGTGGTTCGTTCTAATCTCTAAGGCTAAAAACAAGGCTGTTAAGCTGGCTCCGTACCAATACTTGCCCCTCAATGTGAGCAATATACTGGCTATAATTGGCGCAAAAAATCCAATCGCCAATGCCTTACTGCTGTGCCCACTGGCGATTAACACAAAGTTGTAAGTGGTAAATGTAAAGGCGATGGCTCCTGCTGCTGCAAGCCAGGGATTCACTTTTAAGACAATAAATAAGAAGTAGGCGCCAAAAAGCAATAGCAGAACGGTTCCTGTCGGGTTTGGTAAGGCTTTAGTAACCAACGCGATGCCATAGGTGGCGCCGCTGTACGCATAAGGCACCCAAATTTGATAAGCAGGCATTCCGCCAAACATCTGGTTGGTCCAAAGTGGGGCCTTACCGGTGGCTTCCTTTACATCCATAATTTCCTTTTGCATGGCCTGCGCCTGAACAACGTCGCTCTGTGCGGGGGCCTTGCCCTGCAAAACAGGACTGAAATAGGCAAAGGTGATGATTACGAAAAATGCTATGATGGCGAGGTGTATGCCATTTCTGTTGAACCAGTTATTCATCAAGGTTTGTTTAAGTTTAAACGAATGTCAAAAATAAAAAATTGGGCGGTATAAAAAAGGAATAAATTAAATGTGAGCAGAATAAAATCTAAATTTGTGTAGACCAAATTAAAATGAACCGCTTAACGATGAGAAACTTCCTGGCCATGTGCCTTTTTACCATGCTCAGCAATGCGGCGCTATGCCAAATTGTAAGCCTAAGTGCCAATGAAATCAAAACGCTAAAATCAAAGCTCAAAACGGAAAACAGCTATAAAGAGGTTAACGATCAGTTTGAGAAAACAACGGCCAACTACCTGAACGACGTTCCCAATCCTGTAGATACGATCCTCTCTGAAGGCTTGTTACAAGGCCACCCGAAAAAGGTGAAAACAATTCGTGCGCTTAAAGATATTGACAAAATGTTTGCGCTGGCCCTGCAATACCGATTATCGGGAGAGAAGAGCTACTTAAACAAGTCGAGTGAATTTTTACTTGCATGGGCCAATAAAAATCGAGGCAATGGCAATCCGATTAACGATACCAAAATTGACAAAGCGGTTGAGGCTTACGATTTAATTAAAAAGGATATTCCTACCGAAAGCAAAAAAACGATAGAGAATTGGCTAAGTGAGACGGCCTGGGCGGAGATTAATAGTAAAAGAATGAATTCTGGCCGCGGAAGCGCCATAAACAACTGGAACGCCCACCGGTTAAAGGTGGTTGGCGAAATTGGCTATGCGCTGGGTAACCAAAAGCTGATTGATTGGATGATAGCGCATTTAAAAACACACATCGCGATTAACTTAAACGCTGATGGAACAAGCTTAGACTTTAAGGAAAGGGATGCGATGCATTACCACATTTACGATTTGGAGCCCATGCTGAAACTGGCAATTATGATTGATAGGGCAAAGGGACCTGATTTTTACAGCTATGAATCGCCTCAGGGCGCATCGATAAAGAAATCTGTTGAGTGGTTATTGCCGTACATTAAGGGAGAAAAGCAACACGAAGAATACGTGCATACCAAGGTAGCATTTGATAGGGCCCGGGCTAAAAACAACGAGGCAGGTTTTGCCCCGGGCACAATGTTTAAACCCATGCTTGCGCTGCCGGTTCTGCAGTTGTCGGTTTATTTCGATCAATCGCAAAAAGATTTACTAGCTGGCTTACAGCAATACGAAAATGTAGAGCGCATCATCAACCGAATTAAAGCCGGACACGACTAATTTTCAAAATAAATAAACTTTCAATAATTTTTGAAAGTTTAAAAATATAATTACATTTGTTTATGGAATTAGCAGCAGCAAAACTGAAATTTATAGAGGCCTGGGGCAAATTAGGCTCCGAATGGGGCATTAACCGCACAATGGCCCAGGTTCATGCGCTGTTGCTGATTTCGCCCAAAGCGCTTACAACCGAAGAAATTATGGAAAGCCTGAGTATTTCGAGGGGAAATGCAAACATGACCTTACGCGATTTAATTGGCTGGGGCTTAATTGAAAAACAACATAAGGCGGGAGAACGAAAAGAATATTTTTTTGCGGATAAAGATGTTTGGAACATTGCCCGACAGGTAGCTAAAGAACGCAAAAAACGCGAGCTCGAGCCTGTGTTAAAGGTGTTAAATGAATTATCGAGCGTACAGGGAGATGAAAAGGATCTTGAGTTTAAAACGTTCAAAAAATCAATTACAGACATCAACAAATTGGCAGTAAATGTAGATAAAACGCTTGAAACCATGCTAAAGGCAGAGGAGAACTGGTTTTGGGGTTCTATTTTAAAGGTGTTTAAGTAAAATTTGAAACTATTAAAAAGCATCCATTAAACTGTCACCCTGAGCGGAGTTGAAGGGCAAGTATAACGGACTTCGACTACGCTCAGCCTGACATGGTTGAGAGAATCTTTGCTAACTACAGCCATAACTGGCTTTATTTTTTAATCCAAACTTTCAGTTTTTACTGAAAGTTTTAAAATTTAAATAAAAATGAAAACGCTGAACAACCATGTTATCCTCTTCGATGATGAATGCCCGATGTGTTACACTTACACCAAAGCGTTTGTAAAAGCGGGCCTACTGGCAATTAACGGCCGAGAATCTTACCAAAATATGCCCAAAAACATCTGTCCTTTAATTGATAAGCAAAAAGCCGTAAACGAAATTGCTTTGGTAAATACCGAAACCGGCGAGGTAACCTATGGCATAAAAAGCCTCTTCAAGATTATTGGTAATTCGATGCCGATATTTGTTCCGTTATTTAATTTTAAGCCGTTTGTTTTAGGCATGTCTAAGCTTTATGCCTTTATCTCTTATAACCGTAAAGTAATTATTCCTGCCGAAACAAAAGCAGATCAGCTTCAACCCAGTTTCAAACTGCACTATCGTGTCGCTTTTCTCTTATTTACGTGGCTGGTAACGGCGTACATCTTAACTGCCTATGCGCATTTGTTAACCGACTTTGTTCCATTAGGAGGAAAATACAGGGAATACCTCATCTGCGGTTGTCAAATGTTATTTCAAGGACTTATCATTGGCCTTTATCAAAAACAAAAACTTTGGGCCTACCTGGGCAATATGATGACGATTTCATTTGCCGGATCGATACTTTTATTACCCGGTTTGGCGATGGCCAGGTATTTCGATCCAAATCCATTTTTCTTTCTGCTTTACTTCTTGTTGGTTGCTGGCCTGATGTTCCTTGAGCATATTCGCAGATGTAAGGTTTTGGAACTGGGTTGGCTAATGAGCAGCACATGGGCCACTTACCGTTTAATTGTTTTAGGGTTGATCCTTTTTTTATAAGATTATGATTTACAGAAAAATTATCCTCGCTGGAGGAAACGGCTATCTTGGCGGGCTATTGGCTCAACACTTTAGTGCGCTGGCAGAAGAAGTAATTATTTTATCAAGAAGTTTGCAAGCGGCAAAAGGAAATATCAAGACTGTTTTATGGAATGGAAAAACGGAAGGCAAATGGCGCAAGCAACTTGAAAATGCAGATTTGCTGGTTAATCTTTGTGGCAAGAACGTGAATTGCCGATATACTCCGAAAAATCGGGAAGAGATCATAAACTCGAGAGTGATACCTACTCGTTTGCTCGGAAAAACGATTATCGGCCTCACCAATCCGCCGAAGTTATGGATTAATATCACATCAGCTACGATTTACCGCCATGCAGAAGATCGACCTCAGGATGAATATACAGGCCAAATTGGCGACGGTTTTTCTGTTGATGTATGTAAAGCGTGGGAAAGCAGCTTTTTTGAAAGTGAAACACCTCAAACCAGAAAAGTTGCGCTACGCATGGGAATTGTGCTGGGCAAAACAGATAGTGCATTTCCGCGATTGTTAAATTTGGTAAGGTTTGGCCTTGGCGGTAAACAGGGTAGCGGCAGGCAATACGTAAATTGGGTGCATGAACAAGATGCGGTTAGAACAATTGAATGGTTATTAAATAACGACAGCATTAGCGGGGTCGTAAACTGCACTTCTCCGCACGCGGTAACAAACAAAGTTTTAATGCGAGCGATTAGGAAAGCTTATGGTATTGGTTTCGGATTGCCTGCCCCAGAATGGCTTTTGGCTATTGGCGCCAGAATTATTGGTACAGAAACGGAGCTGATCTTAAAAAGCAGGTGGGTGAAGCCAGCTGTTCTATTAGAACATGGCTTCGGATTTAAACATGCCACGATCGATGACGCTGTTCAGGAAATTTTGGGCTAAGAGGTCCGGAGTCGAAGATAAAGCGGAAAAGCCAAAAGGGAAGAAATCTGTGCAATCCCAAAGAAAGAAAGAAAGAAAGAAAGAAAACAAATGGCAATTATAACCCTGAAAACCGTCATCAATGCGCCAGTGGAGAAATGCTTCGATCTGGCAAGAAGTATCGACCTTCATGTCCACTCTATGAAATCGTCGAAAGAGGAAGCAGTTGCCGGAAAAACATCGGGCTTGATCGATTTGAATGAATCGGTAACATGGAAAGCTTGGCATTTTGGCGTTAGCTTCACAATGACCTCTAAGATTACGGCCATGGAAAGACCCCACCATTTTGTTGATGAAATGACTAGCGGGCCTTTTAGAAAACTCCATCATCGGCACATTTTTAAAGGAATTGGTGCACAAACGGAAATGATCGACATTTTTGAGTTCGAAGCCCCATTTGGGTTTCTCGGTACAATAGCTGAAACACTCATCCTTAAAAAGTACATGGTAAACCTGTTGCGCAAGCGAAATTTGGTTATTAAAGCTCAGGCGGATCCGATGTAAAATGTTAAGCGCCAGCCTTGTACAGGTACGACACCCGTTCAAAAGTAGCCCCGACATACGCGGAAATCCTTTTGGCTCTTCTGGTCACCCGAGGTCGGTAAAACGTTCATCAAAAAGATTACCTGCTCGTCCGGTTAGGGCGGGTAGCATTGGCATTTTAGCACAACTTGCTGTTTTATAAGCCTCTAGATAAATGATCGTCCGGCTGTCCCGAAGTTTGGGGTCAGCATCTTTCTTGCTATAAGGGCTCTGATCCCGTACGTACGGGACCGGGTGACGTGGTGCTTAACCAAGCCCCCAAGCAGTCCGCCAATAGTTACGTCATACCATATTGATTCTTTTCGCTAAAAATTGTCCCTCTGCATGACAGCATATTTAGGAAAACCTCAACAAAAAAGCCCATCTCAATTAAGAAATGGGCTATGCTTTTAAAGTCCTCCCCTCGGGGGAGGATTTAGGCGGGGATTTTAAGCAAACTGTTTTCCTTTAACCTTACGTTCTTGCTCGGTTAAGAAAATCTTACGTAAACGCATGCTTGCAGGTGTAACCTCAATATATTCGTCTGCCTGGATATATTCCATTGCTTCCTCTAACGAGAATTTAATTGCTGGCGCAATACGCGTGTTATCATCAGTACCCGATGCACGCATGTTGGTTAATGCTTTTCCTTTAACAACGTTTACAACCAGGTCATTATCGCGGATGTGCTCACCCATAATCTGTCCTTCGTAAACATCAACTCCCGGATCGATAAAGAAACGACCTCTATCTTGTAACTTATCGATTGAATAAGCAGTAGTCTGGCCTTTTTCCATCGAAATTAATACGCCATTTAAACGACCTGGAATTGTACCTTTCCAAGGCTCGTAGGCCTTAAAGCGGTGTGCCATAATCGCCTCGCCAGCAGTAGCAGTTAATACGTTGTTACGCAAACCGATAATACCACGCGATGGAATTTCGAATTCTAAGTGCTGTAAATCGCCTTTCGGCTCCATAATCAACAACTCACCTTTGCGCTGAGTTACCAATTCGATCACCTTACCCGATACCTCTGCAGGTACATCAACAATTAAAGTTTCAATCGGCTCGTGTTTCTTACCGTCTATTTCTTTAACAATTACCTGTGGCTGACCTACTTGTAATTCGTAACCTTCGCGACGCATGGTTTCGATCAATACCGATAAATGGAGAATACCACGACCGTAAACCAACCAGCTATCAGGCGATGCAGTTTCAACAACCTTTAATGCAAGATTTTTCTCCATCTCCTTAATCAAACGATCTTTGATACGTTGCGAGGTAACCAATTTACCTTCTTTACCAAAAAACGGAGAATTGTTAATGGTGAACAACATGTTCATTGTCGGCTCGTCGATGCTGATTACCGGTAATTGTTCTGGGGCATCAAAATCGGCGATGGTATCACCAATATCAAAACCATCGATACCAACAACAGCGCAGATATCGCCAGAGCTCACTTCGGTAGCTTTAACTTTACCTAAACCTTCGAAAGTATACAATTCTTTTACTCGCGATTTTACCATCTTGCCATCACGTTTAATTAAAGTAACCGGTTGGTTTTCTTTAATTGTACCACGGTGAACACGGCCGATAGCAATACGACCTACGAAAGATGAATAATCTAAAGAGGTAATTTGCATTTGTAGCGTACCCTCGTTTATTGGTGCAGGTGGAATATTCGCCACAACAGCATCTAATAACGGGAAAATATCGGTAGTTGGAACTTTCCAATCGGTACTCATCCATCCTTGTTTAGATGAACCGTAAATTACCGGGAAATCCAACTGCTCTTCTGTGGCCTCAAGGTTAAAGAACAATTCGAAAATTTGTTCGTAAACCTCTTCCGGGCGACAGTTTTCTTTATCAACTTTGTTTACAACAACAATCGGCTTTAAGCCCAAAGCCAAAGCTTTTTGCGTTACGAAACGGGTTTGAGGCATGGCACCTTCAAAAGCATCGCAAAGTAAAAGTACACCATCGGCCATTTTCAGAACACGCTCAACCTCGCCGCCGAAATCCGCGTGACCAGGTGTATCGATAATATTGATTTTTACATCCTTATATCTTACAGAAACGTTTTTAGATACGATGGTAATACCACGTTCACGCTCTAAATCGTTATTATCCAATATTAACTCCCCTGTTTGTTCGTTGTCACGAAAAATAGAACAAGAGTGTAAAATCTTATCAACCAACGTAGTTTTACCGTGGTCAACGTGTGCTATAATAGCTATATTTCTAATCTTTTGCATAAAATGCGCCTCAAATTTGGCGCAAAGATAGTGTTTTCGAATTGATTTTTCACTATCCGACGCACTTATTTAATGCAATGGTAATTTTGTAATGATCTCATTTTTAATTAGAAAGTAACATGCGGTTGCCAGCCGGCCGAAATTGAAGTTTGATGGTATTTTCTTAATTGTTGAAGCGCAACGCCTGTGCATACAAGTCAGTTTGTTCCCGTGTTACGCTTTTACGCTTCGCATCGTCATTCCTCCTCGCTGCAGGGTAGCCGCTCCACCCGGGGCTAGGCGGCTAATTAGTCAGTAAGGTTAAAACAAAAATATTGTCATCCTGAGCGGAGTCGAAAGACAGATGTTTTTGTTTTAACCTGTAGAAATGTCTTCGACCGAGTTTATTTTGAACGAAGTCGAAAGGCTACCATTGACGTTTTTATCCGTCGTTGCGAAATCGATTTTTCATCGATTGAAGCAATCTCATACTAAATATTATTTAAGCAAGTAGATTGCTTCGTGCCTCGCAATGACGACCGCCTTAAAAACGTTATTATATTGGTTCTTTTGCAATAAGTTAAAACTCAGACTGACAGCCGACGAGATTTCGGATGACCAACTTTTATTTGAAAACAGAAAACAAACATTTACCTTCATGTTATGGAAACCGACTTAATTATTTCTGCCATCGACGAGATACACAAAAAAGCAAACCGCGATTTAGAGAACCGCGATGCAATCGCCTATGTTACCATTTTTAACGACGCATTGCGATATACCAAAGCCGATGGAAAAACACTAAATAAAAGAGACTTTACCTACGATTTGGAGAAGGCACTAAAATCGGCGAAGAGTTTCGAAACGAGTCATTACCGCATCAAATCATCAGTAGAAAATGATATTTTTATAGAGAAAATCGCCCGTAAATCCGTTATTATTAAACCTAACTTATTAATTTTTTCAAAAAAACAGACGATTCAAACCGAAGAAGTTTACCATTGGCAAAATATCAATGGCGAGTGGAAAGTGATTTCGGTTGAGGTGGTTTTGGAGGAGAAATATTAAGTTATAAATTGAAAGACTTCAAATAAAATTAAGTTTTCAAAAAGAAAACATTATATTTGTAAATGAATGTGATTGCCAAAAGAACACTCTTGCACTATGGCGAAAAATATCCGCTAGCGCATAATGCGATTTTGGCGTGGCTAAAGGAGTTTGAAAGGCATTCTTTCGATAATTTCAATCAATTGAAAGATGTTTATGGAAATGCAAGCATTGTTGCGAACAATAGAATAATATTTAACCTAAAGGGAAATGATTTTCGATTAATCACTTCTATTAACTTCGAAAAGAAGATAGCCTATATCATTTGGTTTGGTACTCATGCTCAATACGATAAAATTGATGTTTCGGTGATTGCATTTGATATTAAGCTAGCGCAAAAGAAAAAATAATATACAAATAATGAAAGTTTTAAAAACTGAGTCCGACTATATTGTTGCACTGAATCGTGCCATTGAGATATTTCATGCGGAAGAAGGTACGCCTGAATCTGATGAGTTGGAACTGCTCATTCTTTTGATTACCGACTATGAAAATAAAAACATCAAGCTTCCTGAGCTCAATCCAATAGAGGTTATCAAACTGAAAATGGCAGAACAAGGACTAAAGTCAAAAGATCTCGAGCCAATAATTGGCTCGAAAGGCCATGTTTCGTCTATTCTATCTGGTAGACGAGACTTAACATTGAAGACGGCACATAAACTTCTTCGCTTTTTTAATTTGCCTGCGGATATTTTTCTACCTGCCTAAAGTTAAGTTAAAATCCTTCTTCCATCTTCTCCCAAACTTTAAAACAAAATCGGTATTTTTGCCGCTAAATTTAGATTACAACATATGTTAAGAACAGTAACTTGCGGTGCACTAACCCTTAATAACTTGGGCGAAAGTGTAACCTTGTGTGGTTGGGTACAAAAATCGAGAGATTTGGGCGGCATGACTTTTATCGACATTCGCGACCGTTATGGTATTACACAACTGGTTTTTAACATGGATGATAACCGCGAGCTTTGCGAAGCTGCACGTTTGTTAGGCCGCGAGTTTGTGATCAAAGCCACTGGTACCGTAGTAGAGCGCAGCAATAAAAACCCAAAAATGCCAACAGGCGATGTAGAGATTAAGGTTTCTGCACTTGAGGTTTTAAATGCGGCAAAACTGCCTCCATTTATGATCGATGACGAAACCGACGGCGGAGATGAGTTGCGGATGAAATACCGTTACCTCGATTTACGTCGTAACCCTGTTCGTAACAACCTGGTTTTACGTCATAAAATGGCACAATCCGTTCGCCGTTATCTAGACGCCTTAGATTTTATCGAGGTAGAAACACCTGTTTTAATTAAATCTACACCCGAAGGTGCCCGAGATTTCGTTGTGCCTAGCCGGATGAACGAGGGCGAGTTCTATGCACTGCCGCAATCGCCACAAACGTTTAAGCAACTGCTTATGGTTTCTGGTTTCGACAGGTATTTTCAGATTGTAAAATGCTTTAGAGATGAGGATTTACGAGCCGATCGCCAGCCTGAGTTTACCCAAATCGACTGCGAAATGTCTTTTATCGAACAAGAAGACATTTTAAACACCTTTGAAGGCCTTATCCGCACACTTTTTAAAGAAGTTCGCAATTACGATTTGCCAGAAGTCCCGCGGATGCAGTATGCCGATGCAATGCGATTATACGGCTCTGATAAGCCCGACACGCGTTTTGCAATGCGGTTTGTAGAGTTGAACGATTTAGTGAAGGGTAAAGGGTTCCCCGTATTCGATAATGCCGAACTGGTTGTTGGTATTAATGCAAAAGGTGCGGCCAGTTATACGCGTAAACAATTGGACGAGCTTACTGATTTCATTAAGCGACCACAAATTGGTGCTACAGGCTTGATATACGTCCGCCATAATGATGATGACACTATAAAATCGTCGGTTGATAAATTCTTTAACGAAGCAGACCTGAAGCAATGGAGCGAAGCTTTCGCAACCGAAAAAGGCGATTTACTTTTAATTTTAGCAGGCTCAACCGATAAGGTTCGCAAACAATTGAATGAGTTGCGCCTTGAAATGGGTAACCGTTTGGGCCTACGCGATAAAAATACTTTCTCAGCACTTTGGGTATTGGATTTCCCGCTTTTAGAATGGGATGAAGAAACCGGGCGTTACCATGCCATGCACCACCCGTTTACCTCACCAAAACCGGAAGATATCGCCTTGTTAGATACAGACCCTAAAAATGTTCGTGCGAATGCTTACGACATGGTGATTAACGGAACTGAAATTGGCGGTGGTTCAATTCGTATTCACGATAGGGAACTGCAAGCATTAATGTTTAAACATTTAGGCTTCAGCGCCGAAGAGGCTCAAAAACAATTTGGTTTCTTAATGGATGCCTTTGAGTTTGGCGCACCTCCACACGGAGGAATTGCATTCGGATTCGACCGCTTGACGTCAATTTTTGCAGGCTTAGATTCAATTCGAGATGTAATTGCTTTCCCTAAAAACAATTCGGGCAGAGATGTTATGATTGATAGTCCAAGCACAATCGACGATAAACAATTGAAAGAATTGAAGATTAAAACGGATCTTTAAAATAACTTTGGTTCAATAGTGACTGGTTCATTGGTCATTGGTTCTAGAAATAAAAAAGCCACTTAGTTAAAAACGCTAAGTGGCTTTTTTATTTAATAGCCGATGTGCCTGGCATATATTCAATGACTGTTGAGGTGAGCCAATAAGTATTCACCAAGTACTAATTTTGTTAATGATGCTTTGTCAGGCTGAGCGTAGTCGAAATGCTCAGGGTGACATTTATTACAGCATTTATGTTAACATAACACTAATAAGTTTCACTATCTGGCGGGATACCATAATCGACAAATTTCCTTGCCTTTTTTTCTTTATTCTTACTAAACCAGCCTTTAACTGAGTTAAAGATTCCCGAAAGGTGTTCAGCATCGAGCGATTTGCCAACTTTGCCCGATACCAGACCAACCGCTGCCTTAGTTAAAAACCCCGCTCCTCTAAAGATGGTTTTATTCATAAACATCGGTAACAATACAGACATTGCTGTACCACTGATGTTGAGTTTATCGTCAACCTTAAACAGATTATTCGGGGTAACATACTTTTTAAACAACGCTGCAGGCGTAAACTGGTGCAAATACGTTTTGCCGTCGGCAACAAGTAGGGTTTGTTTTAATTTATATTCTACTTTAAGCTCCAATTTTTTAGCTTGCAAGTCTTGCAGGGTCCTGATGTTCTTATAGTTTCTCATCTTCTTCCTCCTCATCTGCAAGTTTATCGAAATACTTTCTGATGGTTACATTAATAATGGCCTTCTCGATGTATTTGTCTTTTGTAAAATAAACAATAACGGCTAACGCGATATAAATGAGCGAAACACAACCGAAGCCTGCGGTATAACTGCCCAGCACATCTGATAAGAATAGAGCCAGCGTAACCGAGCCGAATAAAAAAGCCAAAATGAAACAAACTATAACGGCCGTATTGGTAACTATATCCGCGAAGATTTTAGCTGCCTTTTCTACCAAATATAATCTGGTGTATTCTATCCTGGCTTCTAAAAAGCCCTTTGCATCGTCTATAATGTCTTCAATGCTTTTTTCCTTGTTTTCCTGCATAGTTTAAATGAGTAATAAAACCGGCCGAAGCCGGCTATGCAATATATTTAATTTATGCGTGCTCTACGTCGTCGCTATATTCTTCTTCAACGCTTCTGAGCTTAGTTTTAATAGAGCTTACCACTTTTTCTTTTAGGCCAGCTAAATTGTTAATCTCATCAGCAGCCTTGTCTTTAATAGAGTCTCCCAAGTCTTTCAACGATTGGCTAAGCTTATCGCGTGTTTCCTCGCCTTTATCTGGTGCAAATAAAATACCTAAGGCGGCACCCGCAGCTAATCCTGCTAAAAGCGCTACCACAACTTTCGAATTATCATTCATAATTTATGTATTAAATGGTTTAACAATGAGGTAAAATATAAAAAAATTACCATATTATTTACTCTTGAGGGATATATATTATAACTCTCCAAGTTCGTTATTTGTTTTAATTCTTTCCAATCTTTCTGAAGCAAGCGTACTCGTTTCGTAAATTTTAACCAGCAATATAAAATAGGAAAGAAGAAGCGGACCAAAAACAAGCCCCAATATTCCGAATAATGGAATACCAATAATTACGCCAATTACTGTAATAATGGGATGTATATTGCCAACTTTTTTTGCAATGATGAACCTTAGCACATTATCAATGTTGATAATGACCACAAAGCCAAATATTAACATGGCCCAACCCGCAAAGTTATTTCCGTTTGCAATTTGCAGGATCGCGGCCGGCACAAAAACGACTGGGGGGCCTAAAATCGGAACAAACGATATAAACGTGGTCATTACGCCCCAAAACACAGGGTCTTTATAGCCGAGCACATAAAACGACAGGCTTACAAGCGAGCCCTGCACTAAACAAATCAAACCCTGGCCCAACACATTTGCGTAGGTAGTGTTTCTCATTTCATCGCCAAAGCGCAAGGCATTCTGTTCTCTTAATGGAGCATACTTTATTAATGAATACTCGAACTTCTTACGTTCAATAAGCATAAAGTATAATAAGAAGTACATTACTAATAAGCTCAGTATAATATTTACTGCGCTGGATATGAGCGACGGAAAAAGCTGGGTAGCCCAGTTGCCCAATCTGTTCATTCCTTCCTGAATGAGGTCTTGATTGATCTTAACCGGACTTAAATGCTGAAGCTTAACCAACAGGTTTTTAAAAAAGATCTCATTGTTTCTAAGTTCTGAGATCTTACTTAGCACCATGCTGCTTAGTGCATAAAACGGTAATACTATGATTAAAACGCTAAAAGCGATCAGCGAAATGGCAACCACACGCTTGTTCCAACCTTTAATTTCGGCGAGGTGAATGTATGCCGGACGCATGATGGTGTAAAGCACTAACGTACTTAAAATTGCGCTAAATATGCCTTGTAATGAGTAAGCGATTAATAAACCAAGCGCTATAATTATAACGAGATTAATATTGTTGCGCTGTTTGTAAGAGAATACTGACATAGAGATGTGATGGTATTCCTTTAAATACAAAAAGCGATTGTTTTGTTTTACAAAACGTGATATTATTGCTCGTCTAAAAACCTAATGGCCTTAATTTTATTATACAGTGTTTTCCTATCGATATTTAAGATTTTGGCCGCCTTGGTTTTGTTAAAATTTACGTCCTTTAATACACTTAAAACAGCATTGTATTCTGCTTCCTGTGCTGCATCTTTAAGGTCTTTTCGCTTTGATACCTGTTTAGGTTTAACTTTCTCCAAAATATCGTCTCTGTCAAAATCTCTTAAATGGCTTGATACTTCGAGTGGCAGCACACCCACTTGTATTTCATTTCCATCAGTCAAGAGCGATACGCGTCTGATCACGTTTTTTAATTCGCGTACATTTCCGGGCCAGCTGTAATTTAAGATGCAGTTTTTAACCCCTTCAGAAAACCCCTTGATGTTTTTGCCGAGTTCGTGGTTGGCCTCAGCCAGGAAGCGTTCGGCAAAAATCAGGATATCGTTACCTCTTTTCTTTAACGATGGAATGTGTATTGAAAACTCATTGAAGCGATGAAATAAATCTTCTCTGAATGTTCCTTTTTTTATGTTTTCCAACAAATTCTCGTTGGTGGCTACAATAATCCGCACATCGAGATCAATTTCCTTGGTGCTGCCAATTCGTTTCACTTTCCTTTCCTGAACTGTTCTAAGCAAAGTGGCCTGAATTTCGTAAGATAGGTTTCCGATCTCGTCCAAGAACAAGGTTCCTCCGTTGGCCTGCTCAAAGTGGCCTATTTTTTTATACAGCGCACCCGTAAAAGCTCCTTTTTCATGGCCAAAAAATTCACTCCCGGCCAATTCTTTTGTAAGCGAGCCGCAATCCATTGCTATAAAAGGTTTATCTTTTCTTAAGCTGTTGAGGTGAATGGTTTTCGCGACATACTCCTTCCCGGTGCCGCTCTTCCCGGTAAGGATTACGCTGTAAGAAGTTGGCGCAATTAACTGAATCTGCTTTAACAACCCGATTGACACCTCGCTTTTGCCATCAATATATTGTGTGTGGCCGTTACGTTCCGGATCAACAGCATTATCATCAACTCTGGTCGGTGTCGCCGATCGCTCATTTAATGCCCGCTGTGTTTCCAGCGCCTTGTTTATGGTGTTTAATATTTCATCCGGATACAAGGGTTTCGTAATATAATCATAGGCACCGAGCTTAATCAGTTCAACGGCAAGTTTGATGTCTGTGTAGCCAGTAATAATTATCACTCCGGTGGTGGGGTAATTTTCTTTAATCTTAATCAGAATTTCGCGGCCGTCGGTATCATCCAAACCATAATCGCAAAGTACAAGATCGAAGACTTCGTTAGATAAAGTCTCCAAAGCCGAATTTCCGGTTATAGCAGTAGCTACCTCAAAGCCGTTCCTGGTTAGAAACCGAGAGAGCAGTAAGCCGATATTAACCTCGTCATCAATTATAAGTATCTTCTTTTTCATCAGTAATTAGTTTCCAACTCAACGTTAACCTGGAACTATTAGTTAACATGGGAGATTGCAGTTTGATTTTGGTTTCGGTATAATTTACGAAAATAAAACCGATTTGGGAAATAATTTCCCCAATTTTTCCTATTACTGAATAAAATTAATACTACAGCCGAACTACTTTCCAAGAAATACACTTGGTCTTTTATTTACGAATGCTGCAACGCCTTCTTTAAAATCTGCCGTATCGAAACACTCGCCAAACAAGGCTGTTTCTACCTGATAGCCTTCATCATTTAAGGAAGCAATTACCGCTTTTAAGGCGGCGCTAACGGCCAGTGGCGCTCTTTTTTTCACGGCGTCCAAAATCTCGGTTGCCTTAGTTACTACATCGCCTTGAGGTACCACATAGTTTACCAGCCCAATTTTTTCTGCCTCCTGCGCAGTTATTGGGTTAGCCGTAATAATCATTTCGATGGCTTTTCCCTTGCCAACCAATTGCGTTAACCGTTGCGTGCCGCCATATCCCGGAATTAAGCCAAGCGAAACTTCGGGAAGCCCTAGTTTTGCAGTTTCGGCCGCCACACGGATATGGCAGGCCATGGCCAGTTCGAGGCCGCCACCCAACGCGAAACCGTTAATAGCAGCAATAAATGGCTTCTTCGAGTTTTCGATGGCATTAAACACCAAATCGTGTCCTTTTTTGGCTAATTCTTCCCCTTGCGCTCCGGTATAATCCGAAAACTCTTTAATATCGGCCCCGGCAACAAATGCCTTTTCTCCGCTGCCCGTAATAATTACTCCCCTAACCTCATCTGTGGTATTGGCAAATGATACGGCCTCCGCCAGTTCCGCCAATGTGGCTTTGTTCAACGCATTCAACGCTTTCTCGCGATTAATGGTGATATAAAGAATGTTTTCCTTTACCGCTGTGATTAAATTCTGATCAGTCATCGATTTAAAAATTTCTGTTTTCTGTAACCCACTGTTTTATATAATCAACTATGCTTACCATGGTTGTTCCCGGGGGAAATAATTCTCCAACACCCAACTCAGCAAGTTCTTTTCGGTCGCCTTCGGGGATAATCCCGCCTCCGGTAAGGAGTACATCATCGAGCTGTTTTTCTTTCATCAAATGAATAATTTTTGGAAAAACCGTCATGTGCGCACCCGAAAGGATGGAAATGCCAATGGCGTCAACATCTTCCTGCAGGGCAGTATTTACTACCATTTCCGGCGTTTGCCGAAGCCCGGTATAAATTACCTCCATTCCGGCATCTCGCAAAGATGTAGCGATTACTTTAGCGCCTCTATCGTGGCCATCGAGCCCCACCTTGGCCACTAAAACACGGATCGGCCGATTTAATACTTTGCTCATATCGAATATTAAGTTGATGTAAATGTATCGATTTTTAAGCATTAGGAAAATTGGTTAATGCGTTTTGGCACTCATTTGGTTTTTAGCCCGGGGCGTAGCGGCATCCCAGTAGCGTAGCGAAAGGACACAGCGGAGAACGGGTGCAAACATTGATTTGACCGCTGTTTTTGCGCTTCAAGAAAAAGGCACTGAACATTTTATGTAAAGCAAAGCCTGTACGTATCGGTTACCAAAGTCCTTCTTTCCGCTTAATCTATTTTGAGGAAGTTTGTAGCCGGTTTGAGCGTTGAAGCGTCAAAATAGGATATCGCTGCAATAAAGGTTTATTTAAGGCGGTTACTGCGCCCACAATTATGGCTTCAGCATCGCAAACCGTTAATTGACTGATATTCAATTGATAACACAAAAAAGTGTAATATGGTTATAAAGCTGTCAGCATTGATAAATCCGCTCATTTTCCTTACCTTTGCATTCCTAATTTACAGCTTTTTATGAGTGAAGAGAAGTCATTGAACTTTATTGAAGAAATTGTTGAGAACGACTTAAATAGTGGCAAGTACGATACTTTGGTTACGCGTTTTCCGCCAGAACCAAACGGGTATCTACATATCGGCCACGCCAAAGCGATATGCTTAAATTTCGGACTGACACAAAAATACGGCGGTTATACCAACCTGCGTTTTGACGATACCAACCCGGTAACCGAAAAAACGGAGTACGTAAATAGCCAACAGGAAGACATAAAATGGTTGGGCTTTAACTGGAAAAATGAGTTGTATGCATCTGATTATTTTGATCAATTGTATGCTTTTGCAGTTAAGTTAATTGAAAAAGGCCTGGCTTATGTTGATGAAAGCTCGGCTGATGAGATTGCGACCTTAAAGGGAACGCCAACGGAGCCGGGACAGGATAGTCCGTTCAGAAACCGTAGCGTAGAAGAAAATCTGGACATTTTTACCCGCATGAAAAACGGTGAGTTTGCTGATGGTGCTTATATTTTAAGGGCCAAAATTGATATGGCAAGCCCAAATATGCTGATGCGTGACCCGATTATTTATCGTATTAAACATGCGGAGCATCACCGTACAGGCAACAAATGGTGCATTTACCCCATGTACGATTTCGCCCACGGGCAGAGCGATAGCATTGAGCACATTACGCACTCGATTTGTACGCTCGAATATGTTTCGCACCGCGAATTGTATGATTGGTTTATCGAAAAGCTGGAAATCTTTCCATCGAAACAATATGAGTTTGCCCGTTTAAATTTAACGAGCACGGTGATGAGTAAGCGAAAGTTGCTTCAACTGGTAAACGAAAATTTGGTAAGCGGTTGGGACGACCCACGGATGCCAACAATTTCGGGCTTACGCAGAAGAGGTTTTACGCCCAAGAGCGTTCGGGAGTTTTGTGAACGTATCGGCATTGCGAAACGCGAAAACCTGATTGAGCTGAGTTTACTGGAGTTTTGTATTCGTGAGGATTTAAACAAGACGGCCAATCGCGTAATGGCGGTTTTGGACCCGATTAAGCTGATTATTACGAACTACGAAAAGGGAACGGAAGATTTGATCGGCGAAAACAATCCGGAAGCTGAAGATGGCGGCGGCACGCGTGTTATTCCTTTTAGCAATGAGCTTTGGATTGAGCGTGACGATTTTATGGAGGTGCCCGCAAAGAAATGGTTCCGTTTGGCGCCGGGTGCAATGGTTCGTTTGAAATTCGCTTACATTGTTAAATGTGACGACTTTGTAAAGGACGAAAACGGGAATGTGACGGAAATACATTGTACTTACATTCCGGAATCGAAAAGTGGAAGCGACACGAGCGGCATAAATGTGAAAGGTACCATCCATTGGGTGAGTGCACAACATGCAAAAACTGCCGAAATACGGTTGTACGATCGTTTGTTTACTTCTGAAACGCCGGATGCGGAGGAAGGTGATTTTAAAGAATACTTAAATCCTGAAAGCTTAAAGGTTTTATCGAATGCTTACATTGAGCCGGCATTGGCCGAAGCTGATCTTGATGAGCGGTATCAGTTTATCCGCAAGGGCTATTTTTGCCTGGATAAAGATTCGACTGCCGACAAACTGGTATTTAATAGAACGGTAACCTTGAAGGATACTTTTAAAAAGCCGAATTAATTAATAAAAAAAGCGACCAAATGGTCGCTTTTTTTATGTGTTTTGCTCGCCATCTTGTAATCCGCTTCCGTTCCGATATTGTAACCATATTATACGTGTGATGTATAACTTAACTACGTGGTGGTTAGGAAAACACATATTAGAAATTTACCTTTAACGGGTACTAATTCTGATTAATTTTATGAGGCTCATTTTTTTCTTTCTAGTTTTTTCTATTGGTTTTGTCTGCTTTGGTCAAACACACCTACAGGGAAAAGTAGTGAATAGCGAAACGGCGTTGGGCGTTCCGTTTGCTACGGTAACGTATAAAAACGAGAAAGGGCACCGCGTAATTTACACTGATAGCGTGGGCAAATTCAGTATCAAAAACGCACTATCAGGCATCAAGATTAGCTGTGTTGGCTACGAGACGATAAGTTACGGCATCAAAAATGGGAATGACGATATCACGATTAAGTTATTGCCGGTAAGCGTTCAACTTCAATCGGTTGTTATTAATGCTAAGCCTAAAAAAAGAATACGATTAGGGTACTTTAAAGATCAGGAGCTAACAGGTCCTGTAGGTTTTGGAAACTACGTTGGGCCCAGCGGCGAACGGGCTAATTATGTAGCGCAGTTTGTTCCAAATAAAACCGGCGACTCAGCGCTGTTAATTACAAAACTGCTATATAACCTATTGAATGATGTAACACTTGTAAACCGCTCTAAATTGACGCTTGCAACCAATTGTACAACAAATCGACTGAGGGTTCATTTATTTACGCGTGATAAAAAAAAGGGATGCCCAGATGTTGAACTCCTCACTCGAAATATCGTTTTTAAGAACGATTGTAGCATCAACAATTTGATTATCGATATCAGTAATGAAAACATTTATTTGCCAAAGGACGGTGTTTTTGTCGGCCTCGAATATGTAGATGATCTAAAAACTTCGAACAGGTCGTTTCCTTATTATATTGTATTCAATTCTCCGAATAACAGCTGTTATTTCAGTTACCACCAGCAAAACTGGGGGCAATACCAGTATTCATATAAACAGAAAATAGGCGCCCGGTTTGGGATAGAGGTGATTAGGTAGCGCGGTAATGCTGGGAACACGGTAGAATGAGATTGGTCTGCAAGTAGGAGCTGTGTTCTAATGTGCTGTTATTCGTTTACAGGTATGCTTAGCTCAGCTATAGTCGAAACACACGCTCCTACACCTAAAATTTCTTCAAGTCATGTTACTTAATGCAAGTAAACAGTGCCTAACTCTCATCTTTCGTATTCTTAACCAGGCCAATGCCCGATACAAAGAATATCAAGCCGATGATTCCATACACCAATAAGCCTCTTGTATTTTGGGCGTGGTTCACAAATCCGTAGCCAGCATAAATTAAACCGATTACACCTAATATGGTCAAAATAGTTCCAAAGATTCGTTTTACATTCATGATCTAATTTTTAGTATCATATAGACAAAAGAAAAGTTTTTTTGTTTTGCGAATGACATTTTTTAGCTTCGGTTTTTGCATTAATTTTTTCATAACTTCATCAAAAAAATATTTATGCAAATCACTCTCTACATCCTCGCTTTTTTCGGACTAGTTATCCTTTTAAGTTCATTTGTTACCGTAAAACAAGGAACAATAGCCGTAGTAACGGTTTTTGGCAAGTACCAACGCTTGCTACGCCCGGGTTTAAGTTTAAAAATACCTTTAATTGAGCAGATTTATTCTCGTATTTCGATTCAGAACCGCTCGGTAGAATTGTCGTTCCAGGCGGTAACGCAAGATCAGGCGAACGTTTATTTTAAGGCGATGCTACTTTATTCGGTTATCAATCAAGATGAGGAAACCATTAAAAACGTCGCTTTTAAGTTCGTCGATTCAACCAACTTGATGCAGGCTTTAATCAGAACCATCGAGGGTTCTATTCGTGCTTATGTGGCCACACAAAAGCAGGCCAACGTTTTGGCACAGCGCAATGAAATCGTGCTTCACGTTAAGGAACAAATTGATCAGGTTTTGGATGGGTGGGGTTATCATTTGCAAGACCTTCAACTCAACGACATTACTTTCGACGAGGAGATTATGCGCTCGATGAGTCGCGTGGTGGCTTCGAACAACTTGAAGGCCGCAGCTGAAAACGAAGGCCAGGCTTTATTGATTACTAAAACTAAAGGTGCCGAGGCTGATGGTAATGCGATTAAAATTGCAGCAACGGCCGAGCGTGAAGCAGCTCAACTTCGCGGTCAGGGTATTGCACTATTTAGGGAAGAAGTTGCAAAAGGAATGACCAATGCCGCACACGAAATGCAGCAGGCAAATCTGGATACTTCAGTAATTCTTTTCACCATGTGGACGGAGGCAATTAAACAGTTTGCAGAATACAGCGAAGGCAACGTAATTTTCTTGGATGGAAGCACCGAAGGCATGAACAAAACCATGAAAGAGATGATGGCCATGCAGTTGAGCCAGAATAATGCTAAAAAAGCTTAGGAGGAACTACGCCGAAGATCTTTTTATTGGATAAAACCTTAACATCCGCCCTTCGACTAAGCCTGTATTGAGCGTAGTCGAAATGCTCAGGGTGACAATGCTCTATAATTTTATCCTTAACTAAATGACATTGCCACGGAGGTAGGGAAGCCACGGAATAAAAGTAAAAAATGATTTCCCATTTACTTCTGTGTATCCGACTACAGCTGTACTAATTACCGCTACCATTTCTTAAACTAGATTAAGTTTTTTCGTCTCCTTGTTGCCGACCTTTATATCATAATAAAAAACAAGAAAATGGAAAGCAGAATCAACATTCAACAGGTAGAACCGGCAGCCTATCAAGCCATGTACGGTTTAGAAAAGTACTTATCGGCAAGCAAAATCGATCCGATCATTTTAGAGCTAATTAAAATGCGTGCATCGCAAATTAACGGTTGTGCATTTTGTCTTAACATGCACAGCGCCGATGCCCGCAAAATTGGTGAAACTGAGCAGCGTTTGTATCTTTTAAATGCATGGAGAGAAACCACCTTATTTACCGAAGAAGAAAAAGCCATTTTAGCCCTGACGGAAGAGGTTACATTGATTTCAAATCACGTTTCGGACGCGACGTATAACAAGGCGGCATCATATTTCAACGAGCAAGAATTGTCGCAAATTATTATGGCAATTGTTACCATTAACGCCTGGAACCGACTTGCAATTACCGCAAAACTTATGGTAGGGTAATTGTTTGGCTGCAAAGGCACGAAGAACACGAATTGTGAGTAAAACTTAGTGCCTTTAACTAATGCCCTTTATTCATCTTTTTTAACCCCTCGTAAACCAATCTCGCAATTTCCTTAGCACCTTCGGGTTGAAAATGCGTATTATCAGTTTGCCCTTTTGGATAAGCGACGTATTTACCGGAATCTAAATTCATGAAGTAATTTTTTGCCGAAAAATCCTTGCCTTTTGAGGTAAAGAAGTTGGCCGACAGCTCATTTAAATCTATCATGCGTACATTTAATTCTGCGGCAACATCTTTAACGGCCTGCGGATAATCGGTATGTGCATTTAGAAGCTTACCGTCTTTCCAGGGGCTGTTTCTGGCAACCGGCGTGAGCAAAATTGGAATTGCTCCCTTGGCCCTTGCTTCTCTCACATACATTCTCAAAAAATCCTTATATCCGGGAATGTCGACATAACGTTCGGGTTTGTTTTTAGCGCCATCGTTGTGTCCGAACTGAATTAAAACCACATCATTTTTGGTAAGCGAATCCAAAACCTCTTTCCAGCGGCCCTCTTCAAAAAACGTTCTTGTACTTCGGCCTCCTTTTGCCTTGTCTATTACCAGAGCACTGTCACTTTTGATCAGCTTGTTGAGGCTTTTCAGACTATCTTTCTTTAAAAATTGTTGAAAAACCTGCCCCCAACCTGTTATCGGATATTTCTTTTGCATATAATCGCGTTCGAGCGAATAATTGGCAACGGTCGAATCGCCGATAAGGTAAACCCTAACGGGCTTCGGCTTTACAATGAACGACATTGATATCGCCGCAAAACAGATCGCTGCGATAAGAAATTTATAGTTTTTCATCATGTTATGTTTTAATAACTTTATTATTTCAACGGCTCTACTTTAAACCAATCATATTCTGCAACTCCCGAATCGTTAATTTGCGAATCCCTGATTGCAAATATGCCCATTTTTGCACCGATCCATTGCCCGGCTGTGGCTTGGAACTGCTCGCCAACATTGGTAAACTTCGTTCCATCTTCGCTAAAACTGAACTGGCATTTCGCTCCATCAGATACGCTAACCCTCAGTTGAACAGTAGACGATTTCAGCTTGGCAACTTCCTTTTCTCTTTCGGACTTTCCTTTGTCGGCGCTTTCGCAAACACCGTAAACCAAATACAGGGCGTCTTTTTTGCTTTTGATGCTGATCTTTGCGTAACTCCGACCCATTACAACAAATCCGGCCTGCTCATTCTCCAATTTGGGATTTGGCCTGAAAGTTAATTTTGTGGTAGCCATAAATTCATCAGCTGGAAATTTTTGCATCAATACATTTGGAACATCCCAAAGGTTTCTGGCCGAATCGGGAATTTTGGCCGTGTACAGCTTTAGCACGCCGTTGTTTGCATCGGTAAATAACCAGGTAGCTTGCGGATTCGCCTGCCATTGCCATTGTAAGCCCAGGTTAACGGTTTTAAATTCATCGCTTTCAATCGGCGTTTGTATCGGATAGCGCTTTCCAACGTTAGGTTTTTTATAAGTCAATACCGGTTCGCCATTGCCGTCGCCGTCTTTATCGATCCCAATTACTGGCCAGTTGTTTACCCATTTCATTGGCTGCAAATGCACCACGCGGCCATAGGCATCCAAATCCTGAAAGTGCAAAAACCAGTCTTCGCCTGTTTGTGTATTTACCCAAGCACCCTGATGTGGGCCGTTTATGGTAGATTTTCCCTGATCCATTACCACTTTTCTTTCATACGGGCCATAAATATTTTTGCTCCGCAAAACAAGCTGCCAACCTGTAGCAACACCGCCTGCCGGAGCAAATAAGTAATAATAACCGTTCCGTTTGTAAAATTTAGGTCCCTCAATGGTCGGGTCGAGCTCGTGCCCATCATAAACAATTCTGGCCGTTCCGATAACTTTACTTCCATCAGCCGATAATGGCATTACTGCCAGCACACTTTTAATCCCTGCTCTGCTTCCCGCATAAGCGTAGGCGAGGTAAGCTTTGCCGTCTTCATCCCAAAAGGGACAAGGATCGATTAATCCCTTGCCTGCAGCGACCAATTTAGGTGCAGACCATTCGCCTGTTATCGATTTGGCTTTGGTGAGGTAAATACCAAAATCGGGGTCGGGATAATAAATATAAAATTCGCCATTTCTGAAACGGATCGATGGTGCCCAAACGCCATTGCCGTGCTGAGTTTTCTCGAAATGATTAAAGGGAGGCTGGCGCTTTAAGGCATGGCCAATAATTCTCCAGTTCACCAAGTCCTTCGAATGCAGTATGGGCAAGCCCGGAATGGCGTCGAAGCTCGATGCGATCATATAAAAATCATCGCCCACGCGGATGGCGTCAGGGTCTGAATAATCGGCATGAATTATTGGGTTTTTGTAGGTGCCATTACCTTGATCGGCAACCCATACTTTTGATATGTAGTTTGGATTTTGAGCGAAGGCGCTTAGGCAAAGTATCGAAACTAATATTGTAGTAAATGTATATTTCATTCTGTGTTTTTGGTTAGATTTCCAGCAATTGTCATTGCGGCTTTGTCATTCTGAGCGCAGCGAAGAATCTGTTCCCTACCAGCACTTAGTTAGCGTTTATCCACACACAATCACTCTTTAGGCTTGTGCTTTTTAGGCGTTGGCATTCCATCGCTTGGAGATTCTTCGTTCCTACCATTGACGTTTCTCGAAAACTTCCTAAAATCGTCATTTCGACCGAAGTGCTCCATAGGAGCTCCTTCGGAGGAGAAATCTTTGAACCTTGGAAAGAGATTTCTCGGCTGCGCTCGAAATGACGACCTTTTCTGGGAGTCCTCATCAAAAGGCATCGTGACTCATATTGATTCCACGGAATAGTTTACCCCTCAGAATGACAAACCCAAGTTTAACCTTTTTTTTATTTCCTGGCAACCCAATATTGTGCAATCGTTCCCGACATCGTTTGCGAAGTTTATTGTGGGTTATTCCTTTTTCTGATGGTTTTTAATGTTTAAACTTGTTCATCATATATTTTAACTCTCGGCTACGCTGCAAGATTTGATGCTTCTGCGTGGCCGGTTTTAATTTAAGTCTAACCAAATTTTATGAAGTCCATTATCTTGTTTTTCTTAGTTGCGTTTTCATTTACTACAAAGGCAACAGCAATTAAACCCGATTTTACCGTCGCTGCAGATGGAAGCGGAAATTTTAAAACCGTACAGGAAGCCATAAACGCAGTACCCGATTTCAGAAATAAGACAACGATTATCTTCATTAAAAAAGGCATATATAAAGAGAAACTGATTTTAGCTGCTTCAAAAAAGCATGTGAAATTTATTGGTGAAAGTTTAAATGAAACCATTTTGACTTACGACGATTACGCTCAAAAGAAAAATACATTTGGAGAGGAAAAAGGCACGTCCGGATCATCGAGCTTCTATATTTACGGCGAGGGGTTCAATGCAGAAAACATCACTTTCCAAAATTCATCGGGCCCGGTGGGGCAAGCAGTTGCCGTTTGGGCAGGCGGCGATAAATCGGTTTTTATCAATTGCCGGTTCTTAGGCTTCCAGGATACGCTTTATACCTACGGCGGAAACAATCGTCAGTATTATAAAAACTGTTACATTGAGGGCACTGTCGATTTTATTTTTGGCGCCGCTACCGCCTGGTTTGAGGCCTGCACCGTTTTTTGTAAAAAACAAGGTTATATTACAGCTGCATCGACCGCAGATACCACCAAATTTGGCTATGTGTTTAACAAGTGTACCATTAAAGGCGATGCCCCTGCGAATAGTTTTTATCTTGGCCGCCCGTGGAGGCCCTATGCTAAGGTTGCGTTTTTAAATTGTGAGCTGCCGCATTTTATTCGCCCCGAGGGTTGGAACAACTGGGGCAAGGAAGCGAACGAGAAAACGGCTTACTATGCTGAATACAAAAGCAAAGGAAAGGGCGCCAATCCCAAAAGCCGGGTAAATTGGTCGCACCAGCTAACCGAACAAGAGTATCAAGATTATATTTTGGAAAACGTTTTCCATGGTTGGAATCCTTAGATAGTATTTGTTTTTAGACAGCTACTTCAAAACCACATTGTTTTCGGCTACGGTCTATTTGATTACTGCTATAGGCATATTTACTTTTGCTAAGGTCTATTTGATGTTGACTGATGTCTAGTTGATTGCGACTATTTTGGAAAACGTTTTCCATGGTTGGGATCTGGAGTCTAAATAAGCACACCAAAACATTGATTATCAAGCAGTCAACCATAGTAAAAAGCGCCTTTTTGGATCGGTTCTCCGGCAACGTTTGCATAGATTTCTCTTCGCTTTTAAAGCGAAACACCGTACACTTGTTATTACATAACCAAGTATAATTTAACAAACGCAAATAATGAAACATATCTTTGGTCGTTTATGTCGTTCTAGCAAAGTAGTCGCCGGCATGCTATTATTTTCTGTAGTTTCGGCTACGGCTCAGCAAAAAGGCACTTTACCCGTTATTAAACAGGTTAACTTTAAGAAAGACACCACAAGTATTATTCGTTTTGGCGCAAAGGGCGATGGCATCAGCCTAAATACCGAAAGCATTAACAAAGCCATTGCAGCCGTAAGCCAAAAAGGCGGCGGCGTGGTTCTAATTCCCTCTGGCTTGTGGTTAACGGGCCCTATCGAGCTAAAAAGCAATGTAAATCTCCACTTAAAACGCGATGCAATTGTTCAGTTTACGGATGATTTTAATCAATACAAGTTAGTAGAGGGAAACTGGGAGGGACAACCGGCCTGGCGTAACCAAAGCCCAATATCTGGGGCGAACCTTGAAAATATTGCCATCACAGGTAGCGGAATAATCGATGGAAACGGCGGCGCCTGGCGCATGGTGAAAAAAGATAAACTCACCGAAACGCAGTGGAAAAAGTTAATATCTTCTGGCGGCGTGGTTAGTGAGGATGGTAAAATGTGGTATCCATCAGAAAAAACGGTAAAAGGATCTAAAACCAAAAATGCAGGCGTAATTGTTGCAGGAAAAACAGCGGCGGATTATGAGGACATTAAAGATTTTCTTCGCCCGAATTTATTGGTGTTAACCAATTGCAAAACTATTCTTTTGGAAGGTGTTACGTTTCAAAACTCTCCGGCATGGAACTTACATCCACTACTTTGCCAGGATTTAACATTGAGAAATTTACAAGTCAAAAACCCTTGGTTTGCGCAAAATGGCGACGGTGTTGATGTTGAATCGTGCAAAAACGTATTAATTGAGGGCAGCACCTTTGATGTTGGCGACGACGGAATCTGCATTAAATCGGGTAGAGATGAAGCCGGGCGTAAACGTGGAGTTCCGACAGAAAATGTTATTATCAGAAACAACGTGGTTTACCATGCACATGGTGGTTTTGTTATTGGTAGCGAAATGAGCGGCGGCGCCAGAAACATTTGGGTGTACGATTGCTCTTTTATTGGCACCGATATTGGCTTGCGGTTTAAAACCACCCGCGGCAGAGGCGGTATTGTGGAGAATATCTACATCAACAACATTAACATGATCGATATCCCGGGCGAGGCGATCTTATTTGATATGTATTACGCAGCTGTTGACCCGGTTCCATTGGCTGGCGAAAAACGTGAGGCCATTAAAACCGTTACTGTACCGGTTACTGAGGCCACTCCACAATTCAGAAATTTCTATATCAAGGATGTTGTGGCAAACGGCGCCGAGAAGGCAATTTTCTTTAGGGGTTTGCCTGAAATGAACATTAAAAACATCCAACTCGAAAACGTTACAATAAAATCAAATAAGGGCATCGAAATTATCGAGGCTTCGGGCATTGCATTAAAGAATGTAAATGTAATTACAAACGACACCAAACCGGTTGTGCGTGTACAAAACGGAACAGATATTAATATCAACGGGCTTCAATATAAAAGCGGCGCAGACCTTTTGTTCGATATTACCGGCGAAAAAACCAAGGACGTAAAGGTAACAGGCACTGATGTTTCAAAGGCTAAAAAAGTGTCGGCTTTCGATCAAAATGTAAATCAATCTGTATTGCAGATTTCAAAATAACGAGCATGAAGAAAACCATTTTATATACGGCAACAGCATTGCTAGCACTTTTTACTATGGTGCAAACCAGCTTTGCCCAAAAGAAACTATCGGAGCAGCTGACGTTAACTGCCATGGAAAAATTGTTTCAGGATACGACGGTGCTGAAAGGCGCAAAGGGGCCAAAATGGAGTTATGATATGGGTGTGGTGCTGGAAGGTGCAGCTGCGGTTTGGCGCAACACTGGCGATGGAAAATACTTTAAGTACATTCAATCGTCGATGGATGCTTACCTGGATAAAGAAGGAAATATTGCCACGTATAAATCGGCAGATTTCAATATCGACAATGTAAAGAACGGACGTTCACTTTTGTTACTGTACAAGGTTACGGGACAGCAAAAATATTTATTGGCGGCAAATAAACTTTACGATCAACTGCAAAATCAACCTCGCACAAAAGAGGGTGGCTTTTGGCACAAAAAGATCTATCCGAACCAGATGTGGCTTGATGGATTGTATATGGGCGAGCCTTTTTATGCCGAATACGCCAGGCTAATGAAAAAAGAAGCTGCCTTTGATGATATCGCGAAGCAATTTATTTTAATGGAGAAAACCACCCGCGACGCAAAAACAGGATTGCTTTATCATGGTTACGACGAAAGCAGAATGGAGAAATGGGCGGATAAAACAACAGGCAGGTCGCCAAATTTTTGGGCAAGGGCAATGGGCTGGTACATCATGGCCCTGGTTGATGTGTTGGATAACTTTCCAGAGGATCATCCGCAGCGAAAAGAGTTAATAGCCATTTTAAATCGCACTGCAACAGCAACGGTTAAATATCAAGATAAGAAATCGGGAGTTTGGTTCGATATTATGGACATGCCCACCCGAAAAGGCAATTATTTGGAAAGCTCAGCATCGAGCATGTTTGTTTATGGCCTGGCAAAAGGCGTTAGAAAGGGTTGGTTGCCACCATCTTTTATGACTGCGGCCAACAAAGGTTATGCTGGCTTAAAGAAAGAATTTGTTGAGCAAGCGGGCGACGAACGCATCAACTTAACTAAAACGGTTTCAGTTTCGGGGCTGGGCGGAAAACCACGTTACCGCGACGGCAGCTTCGAGTACTACATTAGCGAAAAAGTAATTACCAACGATCCGAAAGGTATGGGCGCATTTATTTGTGCGGCTGCAGAAATGGAAGTTGCCGCTTTGCCAAAGCCGGGTAAAGGTTTAACAGTTACGGTTGATAATTTCTTCAACAACGAATACATGACTGGGCCAACAGGCGATAAAATTCCTTTTCACTACCTGTGGGAAGAGGATGATAATAATGGTTTTTCGCTATTCGGAAAGGTATTTAACGATGCTGGCGTAAAAACAGCAACCCTTAAAACAGCGCCAACCACTTCGAACTTAAAAAGCACCAACATATATATTATTGTCGATCCGGATACCGAAAAGGAAACGGCCAACCCAAACTTTATGACTGCTGAGCACGCTAAACAGGTAGGCGAGTGGGTAAAAAGCGGCGGTGTTTTGGTGTTGCTACTCAACGATGTTGGCAATTGCGAAATCTCGAAATTTAATGTTTTACCCGAAACTTTCGGTATTCACTTTAATGAAGATAGCCGAAATAAAGTACAAGGTGCAAATTTTGAGCAGGGCGCTGTAAATATTCCTGCCGGAAACTCAATCTTTACAACAGCGAAAAAAGTTTATATTAAGGAGATTTCGACCATTGTAGCTAAAAGCCCAGCAGTTTCAGCCTTAACAGACAAGGGCGACGTGATTATTGCAACTGCAAAATATGGCAAGGGAACGGTGTTCGCCGTTGGCGACCCATGGTTTTACAATGAGTATATCGATGGAAGAAAGCTGCCTGCAGATTTAGAGAATTTTAAAGCTACAAATGATTTAGTAAACTGGCTGATTAAGCAGGTGCCGGGGAAATAAAGATGTCCGTCAGTTGAAACTGACGGCAATGGAATAAAAGGCACGGCCTGTCCCGATACTTCGGGAAAGCATCTGCAAGCGATGGGAAACCAAACGCTAATAAACCACTGCCAAAATAGGGAGTGAAAAAGGCAAGAGCAGTACATAACAACAAACAGATGCTTCGCGGCGCTCAGCATGACAGCAAGGACTTCAGTCAACGGGTAAGAAAAAACTAACAAAATGATGAAAATTAAAATAGTGTTGACCATTCTTTGTAGCATCTTGCTAAGCGCTTGCTATGCGCAAATGCCTACAGATTCTGTTGCCGAAAAAATGTTGGTTTATCAGCTCGGAAATGGCGGTTGGCCTAAGCAACTGGAAGATAAGAGCGTGGTAAACTATGGCGCTGCATTAACACCAGAGTTGTTGGCCA
>Ga0308165_1001270_pt1 | contig 36504 bp, 41 predicted proteins | sample PhyWR2_FD_201032 | JGI IMG/M metagenome (GOLD analysis project Ga0308165, IMG submission 201032) | Phyllosphere microbial communities from UC Gill Tract Community Farm, Albany, California, United States - DLSLW.R2 | ecosystem: Host-associated > Plants > Phyllosphere > Unclassified | place: USA...
AGAGTGTATAAATCCCCCGCGGAACGCTGTAAAATCCCGCCCTGATAACTCCATAATTGATGAATTTTTAACCTATGAGCAATGTTACGCACCAGCCTAAAATCGGCTTCGTCTCCCTGGGCTGCCCTAAGAATCAAGAAATAAAGCCAGCTCGTTAAAAGTACATTCTTCGTTATCTATTGAAAAGACAAAAAAAGAGGCTCTTGGCCTCTTTTGTCATAATGAGTATCAACCTTTAGGCGGGTATGGATCCTTCCCATGTGAGTCGCTATCCCGAATTTGTCCGTTAGGGCGATGAATAACTAATTCGCTCCCCTGATTACGAGAAATAACTCGCCCAGCATCTATAGCTTCTTGCTGAGTACGGTGAGTTGAAGTCACTTTTTCGTTCCCTGCACCTCTGACAGCCCATTGTCCGTTGTGAGGCACTACATGTTGATTTTTACCCATAATGTCACTCGCTACATGAAGTACACCATATGGTGTCATGGTTAATTATAGACACTATATGTAGCGTTACGCTTGCTTAAAATCACATTTTTAGTACTCAACCGTCACAACCTCACAAATGATCGTTGTACCGTTCCACTCATCTTTGTAGATACTGGTGTCAATACCGCAACCAGCTTGGAAAGTGTACCCCGTATCATTAACAAACTTCTGGTACTTAGCTGTTTGTACTGAAGCGTCATAGTACCTATGTCCAGAGTACTTAAACCCTGCTGAACCCTGCGGTACTATCCATACCCCATATGAGGATAAGGTACTTGCATGTTCAATCACCTTGTATTCAAACTCTGAGCCTGTATAACGCCCTGTATACGCTTCTGATGTGTTGATCTTACCGAAAGGTGGATTGCCATAGGCAACTTCATAGAAACGGTCTGGTGAGTACTGTAGAGCGTCACCAGTGATCCATTCCGCTTCTGGTAGTACCCTCTTCCCAATCATCACATATTCAGGATTGAGTTCTACGCATGTAATGTGTGTTGGATTATTTCTTAAGTACTGGTAGTAGCTAAGGCGACCTATACCCGCACATAGTTCGATACAGTCACCAGTACAACCAGCATCAAGGATGAAGTCCCATGCGAGCATTTCGGGGGTAAAGAAAGCACCAGTAGCCCCTATTCCATCCCCCCTATAATTGGTGAATATGAATTCCTTATCATCTTGTGTTAATTGCTTATCCGAATGTATTAATTCCATCACTTTATTGTGATTAGCAGATTCCTTTTTACTAATTCTTGCCATAAGATACCTTTTTTAATAAAACATGATGGGGTATTTATGGACAAGAAAGGAATAGCTTTAATCATAGCGATACTAATTATCATTTTTCTATTATTGCTTACATTCGCTATGCTAAATTTTAATGTTAATACTGCCCTCGCTATTTTATCATTAATTTTAACAGTACTATCTGGTACGGACTTAGTCAAAAAGTACACTACGGTCAAATCGACAAATAAAAGCCCTATAGATATGTGGATGGTTTTCGGTATTGCTATCTCCGCTGTTTCTATGTATGGCTTATATATTGACCCACAATTATCATCTTTAGAACGCTTAACCATTTGTATAGTATCATTTATACTTTTTGTTTCTGTTTTAGCTTCGGCTTTTTTAAATTACAAAAAAATAAAGAAACCAGATGTTAGGGAAATAATCAAACAAAGCCATTCAGTTTTTAGAGAAAGCGAAGAAACCATTACTATTACAACAACCATAAAAAAAGCCCCTTAAGGGGCTTTTATATATTTTACAACATTCATAGAATAGGAGAGTAGATTTGCACCTCAGGGTAATAAGCCCTAAGATAATTTATAAAATCATCATAAGCATTAAGAAGAGATATTTTATGTGAAATCAAATCCTGTTCTATTATCAGTGCTTTATCGGAGGGCAGCTCATCATAATTGAAATGACAAAGAAGATTATGATTCGCACCACCAAACACCTGGATGTTTCTATTATCTGAAATCGGCAAATGACCACATATGATATAATCAATATTGTTATACGAATCAATAAAGTTTTGGAAATGACCGTGGAGTAATTTATCATTTAAAGGGTAGCCCGCTGGAAAACCCTTTAATATATTATCAAACTGGTCTCCAAAAATAAGAAGATTGGTGTGAAACGAATTAGGTAAAGTTTCAACTAATGAACGTACCCTCGCAAACGGGGTATAGTGGAAGTAAGCGTTTAAAAACTCCACATCCGACTGTCTTTTTTTATCTGAAAATAATGTGTTATCGGTTACACTTTTTATATAACTTTCATGTTCCCTTTTGATTTGATGCAATTTTTCCACTGTATAAGTAAGGGGGTTTCTATCAACAAGAATATGATCATTTGCACAAAGTAGGATAAGATTTTCATAAGAATTGTCATTTGCTAACAGGTCATCGCCCCTTGGTCCTTTTGGGCTCTTGGCTATAACATGAGCCATTTGTCCGATGTGAACCTGCTCTTTAAAAAGAGAAGTACGGCATATATTACATTGTCCAGCGGAAAGTCCATACAATTTTTTTATTGCTGCTGTAGTAATTACTTCACTCATAAATCAAATCCTTAGATTGCTATTTTTATTAACTCAAAATAAATAATAAAGGAAAAATCTTTCAGATTCCACCAACCATAATCAATAGCACCTGCAAAAGTTGTCCTAATGGAACTTGGATCACAATAATTCCAAAAGCATCAAGTACTGGTACTATGAGCCAGTTATAAAGAATGATTAAGGTAATTACGAATCCAAGAGCATTACGCCAGTGGAAAGTAACCTTTTCTATCTCTTCTTTGTTGGTTTCTATTTGTCCTTCAGCATTTCTTTTCTGCACTTCCTGTTCTATCGTTTTACGTTTTAGAAAGAAGTCAACACCTTTTGTTAGTAGTTCTACTATCACACCAATCATAATTAGTCCTTATTGTATTTGGCAAACACAAGAAACTACGCGATGACCTTTGTAGATGTGGTTATAAGATAGTAGTACCTGAACGTCTATTTTATCTTTCAGCAACTCTACCATTAGTACATCACCATCACTCACGTTAGGTTTTGTATGATGATGGAAGCTGTATACGACTAAATCACCTTTTGTTTTATCAACCTTCTTTTTTATGAGCTTACTTCCAGATAGTGCTTTATCATATGGTATGGTTACACTTACTGGTTGGATTGTCTGAAAAGAAAAATCTGTTAGTACAGAATGATCATAACATGGGAAATTTTCTAAGTTATCCATCTTAATTCCTCCAACGGTAATCAAACGTACCGCGTAATGTTCTTAATTGTTCTATTACTTTTTTCTCGGTTTCATCGTAGAAATCAAATAATGGTTTTCTACCTACGGAACCATAGTAACCAATAACCCTCTTTTCACGTGCCAGTTTAGGATTACGTTTAGAGGATTTCTTGGTAGTATCGATTAAGTACGTATTGCCGTTCTTGCTCTTTACCTTTTTGTATTTATCACTCTGAGTTCTTGAACGTAGCTGTGTAATGTTCCCCTGCTTCGTTAACTTAGCATTCTTATATGGAATAATTTTACTTTCATTAACGTGTCTGTAAGCAGGATCAAGGATGTACTTCAAGTATGAGGTTTGGTTAGGTAGTACTATGATCTGGTTTACGGTCTTGTAGTCACTAATCTTTTTAAAATTAAAGTACATACTCTTACCAGTAAACGGTACACCCCCCCCTGCTACATCATTATCCACTTTACGTTGCATATATTGGGTAACTATACGCATACGTTTACTTAGTTCTTTTTTGAACTCTTGTCCTATCGCTGGGCTGTTGTTGTTTATAAAACGCCTCATATCATTTGGGCTATTGCCTCTACGCCATGCCATAAATCATCCTTAATTTAGTAATTCATATAATGATTGAAGGATTCCACGTATACGTACTGCATCCTTTCCACTTGGCAAACGTGCCTTATGCATAACGGAAAGATTAATATTTCCCGTTTTCAATCCCTGATTAATGATAAGTGCTGTTTCTACAAATAGTGTGTCTTTCATTGATGGGAAAGCCCACAAAATGGTACGAGTATAATCTAAGCCATCTTCTATCTTTTGATTAACTATCTTTGAACTTGAACTGTACTCACGCCATCCATTTTCAACAGAATTAGCTTTTAGTTTCTTAACGTCCTTAACTCTCTTGTACATCTGTTTACTACCTATATAAAAGGTACTGTCTTCAAACTGGAACAAGTACACGAATCCTACATAACTACCGTTTGTTAATTCTTCCTCACTCCAATCATCATTGTAATTCCATTGCTTCATATAAATACCCTATGATAATTGTTATAAGGTATTTATTTAATGGATTTAAAAAACAGGCTAATTAGCTATGAGGGATCAATTGCCTATCAAACTAAAGTTGGTTATTTTAAGAATGGTAAATTTTGGACATATAAAGATAGTCTTGGTTATCCAACTATTGGGTACGGTCGACTACTAAAACCTGGTGAATCATATCCAAACGGTATTACACCAGAACAAGCCGAACGGATGTTAGAAGAAGATATCAGTACTGCTAAGTCTGCTGTTAGCTCATTAGGATTAGATTTGCCTGCTGACTGGCAGGACTTCATGACCATAATGGTCTTTCAACTTGGCCTATCAGGTACTTTAAAGTTCAGAAAGATGATTCAAGCCTTACGTGATAAAAACTATAAAGAAGCGATTGTACAGGCTAAGGATTCACTCTGGTACAGACAAACAAAATCACGAGTAGATCAGATGATTGCAGAACTCACCAACAAATAAAAAAGGGGCTATTTAGCCCCTTTTGTTTTTTAGCGTTTCAAGCATTGTAATTACACGCTCAATTTTAATATCAAGCATATGTACACTATCTTCTAAGTTTTTTAATGTCTTCTTCATTTGATCTTGTTCCTGCTCAAGCGAAGTTAGAGACTGATCCATCAAAGCAACTTTCGTTTCAACGGTAGAAATACGTGCATCCAATTCGTCTGAGTCAGATGTAAAATCCCTATAAACAGTCCAGCACAATACTAAAGCTGAAACAATCAATGAACCAATCGTTAAGATGTCCATTTATATTCCTATGTATTATATTTGGTAATAGTATTTATTACGCATTATATAAAGGTTGATCACCAGCACGATATAAGAATGAAGACCAGTTAGCAGGAACATTAAGTGAAGCAATTCCACTACGTGAAGTAGTACACATCACATAGATATAGTTCCAATTTCCACGACCAACAGGCGGTACATATATAGAATTTAATCTGAACGATGTAGAACTACCGCCGTTACCAGCATCATAATAGAACAAGTTAGTTAAACCAATTCCATCACCACCCATACGAATATAGAAGTATTGACGTTCATATGAGGTCAAGCTAATTGATAAATCACTATCAAAGTAACGTGGGAAATCTTCACCACGAATACGCAACGCTACATAGTGTTGGTTAGCTACTGGATCTAATGCGGCCTGACCACCTGAAACAGTACGTGAACCAAAGATAAACGGTACAGGGTTGATACCCGTCGATTGTGGACGGCAAATATCACCTACGATACGTGCGGCACTCAACGTACCAAGAATGTTACAGTTTTCATTGATAGTAACGTTGTTGAGTACCCCACTGTTCGCAAAAATTGTACCTCGAATAGTAGCGTTACCAAAGTTGGCTGTACCGTTCTTGTTAATCATCCAACCGTTCGTACCATCCCAATTACTGGATTGTATCTGCTGGCTGATCTTCGCTGAGTCAATTTCACCATTCATGATATGTGCATTACGAATAGCGGCATTGGCAATTTTTGTATTATCAATCGCTGCGTTTTGAATCTTGGCAGTAGTAACTGCTAAGTTGTTAATTTGGGCTGTATTGATACTCGCATCAGCTATAACCGCTGAATTAAGAAATACTTTTCCATTTTGAACAACAAGAGGATAAACCTTATCACTCTGCTTAGCACTATCAGTACTGATCACGCTAAAGCGATCTGCCATTACGGTAAACACTGATGTTTTTTCATCTGCTGCAAGAGCAATACCCGTTACGTTACCGTTGTTCGATACCTGTAGCTGCCAGCGTGAACCAAGTTCATCTACGATCTGTTTCTCTACAATGCCTGTAGCTTTATCACTGTTAAGTAGTCCATCGATCACATCGTCATTGAGCTTACTATAAGGTACTTTCGTGTTCTGGTTAAAACCGATAGTAGGCGACCATACAAGTTCATCAGCCCCAAACATGTCTTGGGCTGCTACGCGTGCGAACCAGCTACCATCCTCAACGCCGAACGACGCACTATAGCGGTTCGAACTACTGAAATAGTGGGTATCTGAACTGAATCCCTCATCTTTGGCGATCTGCATAACGATACCTGAGTAATCAGGGATGTTTGATTCAGTCCAGTCAATGAACACATTTTCATAACCGTTACGTAAGGTGATACCCAAGATTTGTGGATGTTGTGGGTTACTCACCTCTATCTGTACTTCCTCTGAGTAGATCCCCGTTCCCCAACCATGAGCGATGATACCAAACACGCGATAACGGCTTAGGCCATCACTGGTATTCATTGCAAATGTGTACGTCCAGTTGCTTGTATTGGTGTAGTACGAAGTGATGTAGTTCCTGTATCGGTCATACACACGAATTTCATAGTGTTTGAAGAAATCAGAAAAGGTTTTTCCATTAACGACTACATTACTCTGATCATCCCATCTAAAAATAAAATCCTGTGCATAAGTCTGATTTAAACCAACATCATCATTCACCATATCAAGGTTAGTAATTTTAGGTAATGCAAAAATAACTTGTGGTGTTTGATTATAGATAGCTACTAAATCTGATGAATAACCCAAGGTATTATAGCTTTCAATCGCAAAATCATACTGTACGCCATATAGTAAATTCAGAATTTCAAAACTGGTTGTGTATTGTCCTACGTTACCGATGTTAACCCAAGTACCGGAATCACTACGCTTGTAGCGGATTTTGTATCCACGTACTGAGGTATCCTGACTGAGATCCCATGTTAGCAGTACCGCGTTACCTGTAGCTGTTGCCCCAAGACGCTGAGCCTTTAGATTACTTGGCGGTTCTACGTATGTTGGGTTAGGTAGATTGGTCAATCCATCCTGTGGGAACTGCCCTGGATCTTTGCCCTGATACACACCATCAGCATAGGAAATTGCTGTAATCTGGATAATACCTGCTTTATCAACGGTCATTGGTACAGTACGTTGAATACATCTGTACTTGTTATTTCTAAATCCAGCTTCTTTAAAATCAATAGTAAACACATCATATACTTTCATATCTGTTACATAGGTATTGAAAGTAATCGTGTTCGTAATGTACTTAGATTTTAGCAATTCAATGTTACTAAGAATAGCAAGCTGATTTTTATCCTGTACCCAAAGATAATTTAAATCCTTCTTGATAATATAACCATCTTTAGCAATGGATGCGTTACCGATGGCATCACTTGGATAACGGATAATATCTTGCGAATAGTCATTACTTGGGTTTGTATAGGTACTGTCCATTGTATTAAAATAGTCAGACTTAGAACCCGTTGTGATATTCACACTGCCAATAATATTTGTTTCATCAAAATGTACACTTGGAATATCTGGAGCATCAACGGTTAGATAGTACTTACCGTTTGATTCATAAAGTACACCACCAAATGTTTGTAGAATATTTTCAATGTTTTCCTTAAAGGATTTATCATATTGAATATTACCATTGGAATAGAAATGATTCTGAGCACAATAGTTTGCCATATTACGGAAACTGGTAATATCAATATCATTAGGATCAAGGCCGAATCCAAACTCTGTATTAGTGATAAAGTCATATAATTGGCTTGGTGGGTTTGAACTTGGTTTACGTACATTATCAGTTAAGTCATAGATCATACGTCCACGCATTTCTACCGATAATGTATAGTTCTGGTTCGTTAGAATCCCATCAATCAATGAATCGTTGGTTTTCTTGATTACGGTACAGATCTGTACAAGACCATCACCACGCATGTTGTCAGTCCATTGACTACCGCCATATTGACGGGCAAGTGTCATAGAACCACCGTAGGACGGCTTACCGAAACGTACCTCAATCTGTAAGTATTTGCGGTACTTCTCAATCATCATTGAGGTAGGTACGATCCCTTCTGTAGTGATGTACGCACCATCCATGAGTACCGGAGCATTATCAAAATAGATCTGCTTGATTACGCCTTGTGATTGTTCCCCTGGTACTTGCCCGATTTCACCGATACTGATCGCGTGAACCGTACATAACTGGTTTGAAGTACCTTTATAGACGTTCTGCCATACGACGATAGAGCCTAACTTGTTATAGGCTACCTCTGTTGCGTTGCGGTTAGAACCGCCGTATGAAATCGGTATACCAGTACTTGGCGATGTTGATCGGGCATTGTTGCTACCCGTACTCGGATACGTTACCCCCATTTGGCCTACATTCATCATCTGTGATGAACTAATATAAGATAGTGCTGCTGTACCAATACCTATAGCTACTACTGCTGCTAAAGCTAATCCAGCGGCGTATGCTGCTGCCGCTGCTGAGGCTCCTGCGATAATAGCTACGGCAACTGCTGCTACTGCCATAGTTATTCCCCTTTAAATCTGTATATTTTGTCTTTTTCATTTGGGATATATTGAGAAACGATATAGTTAGATTTGTCTTCTGATAAAATTACAACTTTCCCACGCCAATAAACGGTACTGTGACCTGATGAAATGATGATATCCCCATCAAGTGGTTCACTTACTAATTGGCCTTTTTCTTTACACAATAGATGTAGAGTAGAATAACTACAGTTTGCTTTTGCGTATTTTCTACCTGCTGTTGGTGTTGTGTATTTCTGATAGATTTCATCACGGTAATTACTGCCGGTGATCATATCAATTACTGTTAGCACCATGATATGACAATCATTAGTACCGTACACTAATGGTTCACCAACTAAACCACTTAGGTACTCTGTTATAAATCCATTCTTCATTATTTTTTACTACTCTTCCAGAATTGTTCTGAACTATTTAGTATTCCGATTAGGTCAAAGAACTTATCACCAGTGTGAAGTGATTGGTGTACTGATGTACTGGATAGTAGGCGTTGTGTTTGGTCTAACTTCTTCCACAATGAATTTAGATTTACTGTTGTTTCATTTGTGGTAATACCTGCTGTGTTGTTAAAGTCAGAACTAAAGTAATCAATGTAACCACTAAACATACGATAGGCATATAGAACGCCCCCTGTAGCTGGATTAACAATACCCATCCAGATATTAACTTTGGCATCATTCCATAGTCCTCTTAACGCCATCGATAGATAATCAACGCTTACGTTACTTACTTTCAAAGAAGTACCGTTATTATTGATTTGGTTCTTTTCTACATAGTTAGCAAATGATGAATCAAGAAAATCAGGTACAGACTTATAGGTAATTCCATTATAGTTTTGATCGGCAATGGCATCAGTTAGATATATGTTACTTCCGGTAGGTGGAAGTACATCTATTAGCTTTACCATAACACCACATTGATAGAGTTCTTTTTCTGTTAGTACGGTTTTGTTATCGCCTCGTGTAAGGTTCCAGTACGCGACAAGATCCGCATTAGTTAGTACATTACTTGGAATTGACATAAATTAACCTCTGATGTTTTCGGTTGCATTTATTGTCACTTCCATAATGTTTGTACTTGGCATCTGATATGCTGCGTTCTGTGGTGTAAGAATAAATGAACCTTGAATATTGTCATATTTCATTACTTCCCCAAGTTGGATGTTTTTGATTAATCCAGGGAAAATAGTAATCACGTTGCCAGTGTTGGCTATGATTCGGTATAGTTTCTTGTGTCCGTTGAATTGAACTAACGTACCAACTTCAAGTGTATTAGCATTAACGGCAATGGATGTTGCTCCGGCCGCCCTTGCTGCTGTTGCCTGTACTTGTGATGTTTGAGTACCGTTGTATGTACTCCACCATCCAAGAGGCATAGAGAACGGTTTGCCCTGACCATATAAAGCGTAGAAGTTAGCGAGTTCAGCACGGTTCATCTTGTTCAAGGTAACTTTGAAGCTAAGGGTAAAGTACTGCGAACCAACAGCACGTGTAATAGTTTCACCTGTCCATGTTTGGTTTTGGTATTGCGGTATATTATCCGTCAACATGAACTCACTAATAAGTGTGTTATTTAACATATTATTATTCCTTTAATAGTTAGCCCACAATACATGTGGGCTATATGATATTTATACGTTATTCTTCTGAGATTTACGTGTTGCCTGTACGATAGTATCAGCGTGTTTATCACACATCTTTTGGAAATCTGAATCAGAAATTTGACCATTACTATTAATAATTAACGGTGCATCAATCTTAATATCACCTGATTTACTACCATCCTGATTACTCAAGTATTTTGTTAAATCCTGATTTAGTGATTTACCTACTACACGTTCCCCTTTTTCAAGATTGTATGTACCAGTACTTGGTAGTGAATCCCAACCATCATGGGCTTGCCCCTGGATAGCTGTACCTTTGATAGTACGGACAATGGAAGCACCTTGAGCTGCTACTTGTAGACCTGCTGCGATCCCCATAGGCCAACCAAGTTTGATAGCTTCGGATATACCCTGCTGGATGTTGATCACTGCCTGAGCAATGGCAATACCTTTACTTACGGCAAATGCTGCCTTAGCCGCTGCTGATGATTCACCGAATACACCAGCCATGATATCCGCTACGTTACCTGCTCCCGTTTGCCACATCCCTAAAGTACTGGTTAGTGCGTCTGCGGTTAATCGGCCACGTTTCATATCGGCGTTGGCCTGGATCGCTGTTAGCTGATCCTGGTACTCCTGGAAACCAAGTACTTTGGCATCATATAGAGCCTTAGCCCCATCTTTGTTCTCTTGTTCTTCGGTGTTGATGTTCTGGTTCTGTACCGGATCTGGCGAAAAGTCTAATGGGTTCTTGTACCCTAAGCCCTGACTAACCGTGTCATTCATCCAGGTAGTACCCGCTGCCGCTGCTCGTGCCTTAGCATCTGCTGTTGCATTAGGATCGTTAGCAATGGCTGCAATGTTCTGTGCCTGTTTGAGTCTGTTAGTTTCAGAAAGCATCTGATCAACCATGTCTTTGTACTTGGTTTTACGGCTTTCATATTGCTTGGATAACATATCTGTAATTTCAGATTCAGTACTTCCCGCTAATTTACCTGCTTCACGTATACGCTTTTCAATCTGGTCTTGTTCATAGTTAAAACGAGTAATACGTATTTGAGCTTCATTAGTACCGATTTGTGATAGCGTCTGTTCTAATAGTGCCTTTGCTCTTTTAGTTTGTTCATTAAGTTTGTCTTGTGCGGCTTGTGCTTTCTTGGCTGCTGCTTCATCTTTCTTAGTTTTGTCTTCACGTGCTTTATCTTCATCGGCTGTTAGGCTTTTTACTAACTTCTCACGGTTAGCTTTATACCCTTCATCAAGTATAGCGAGATCGGCATTCATTACCGCTTGATCACCCTTATAAGCACGTACTAAAGAATCTTTAATAGTCGCTCGTAATTGTGCATGAGTTGCATCAAGGGTATCAATCTGTGCCTGTGTTTTTTGTTTTGCTGAAAGATAAGGTTTTAAAGCAGTATCAATAACACTTCTATCTGAGCCTTTATTATATTCTTCTTTCTGTTTATCCAGTAGGTTATGTGCCGCGTCAAGGTTTGCTAATAAGTTTGCAAAGGTTTTATTATTTTCCTCCTGTTGCTTTTGCTGGTCTGCTACTATCTGAGTACCATAGATTGAAGAGTTTTTTAGTATCTGCTGTTGAAACTGCTGTTGGTATTGTTGAGTAGCCTGAATACCTTCTTTACTAACTGCTGCTGCCGCTGCATTAACTGGTTTACTATTAATAATTTTCGTCATTAAGTCGAGAATTTCAGCAAGGTTCTGTGCGATAGGTGCAAGCGTTGAGTTCTTCCAGGTATCCCATGCTTTGGATAAGTTATTAGTTGCAGCCCTGTATTCTTCAAATTGTCGTGATTGTTCTGCGGTTAGTTGAATAGATTCATTAGCAAGACTGTTTTGGTACTCTTGTTCACTATTGAACTCTCGGTATATAGTCATGCGTTTTGACGCGTCGTTTGCAACTGTTTCCATCATGTTTACTATCTGGGACTGACTGAATCCCATTTGTTTAGCCTGATAGTAAATCTTAGCAATAATATCTTCACCGTTTTCTGCTGCTTTCTGTAACTCGAACATATTCAACTTCAATGGTTGAATTACGTCAGTTAACATAGAACCAGCATTATTAGTTATGGCATCGCCCAACTTATCCTTACTATCCTTAATTTGGTCCGCGACGTTATCCATAGTAAGACCAACGGCAGCGAACATATTAGCGGCCTGTTGAATCTGTAATATACCCGACTGTGATAGTGAAGCTGCCTGAAAGACTTCAAACGCCTTTTCTGATTGTTCCTGTACTTTTGCCATAGTTGCAGCAATTGCGATACCTGCAACCCCTACAGCACCAGCGAAACCAGACATAGCTTTAGAGGTAGTAGAAAGGCCAGTATTGATACCACCAAATACTCCACCTGCCTGATAACCAAAGTTACCTATATCATTGGCTGCATTTTTTAGTGATCTTTGTAATCCTGATTCATCACCAGTGATTTCAAAGATCATTGATTGTCTATTGTTATTTGCCATTAGGCTTTACTCCCATCCAATTAAGCATGTTTGCTTTTTGTTGTTCTGCGATCTTCTTCTCCCTCTCTGCATGTTGTTCAGCTAAGGTTTTATTTGAAATAATATTCAGTGAGTCGAGTTCATAGATATTAAATTTAGGTATATCTTCTTTCTTGATATTGCCAGTACTTAACCAAATTGCCTGTAGTAGTTCGGTATGCCTGATTTGCTCTATCTGTGAGGATTCAGGATCAACGATTTCTTTAAAAACTAATAGGTAGTAGAAAAGCAAAACGGGCATAGTGCAGAGTTCATCCACACTACACCCGTGTTTATACAATAAAGATAGTGATAGTTTGAGAATCGGATCGCGTCTTACTTTCCCTCTACATCCTCAACATTAAAGGATTTAGCGAAAACGTTTCCAATTTCAGCATTCAATTTTAGTTGTACAGTAAGATCTACTTTTGCTTCAACTTGTTCAGGTGAATCAAAAATCTGTTTACCGTCCTCATCAACTACACAATAGAAAATTGCCTTATATGGATCGGTACATTCTGTATGCTGGATAATGGAAGGTAGTTTGATATACACAGTACATTCTGGTGTTAGTTCTACTTGTGTTAGTTTCACACCAATAGTATTCATTAGATTAGAAAAATCCATTTTGTTTTATCCTTTTAGTTGGTTTGTAGTATTTAGTAATTAAGCACCAGTTACTTCACCAACTGCGATTGGAGCACCAGTTACAGATACAACGAAATCACGAGTAACTACACCATCAAAATCACCGTTCACTACATCTGAACTCACGTAACCATTTACAATACTGTAATAGGCAGGACCGTCTTGATCTGCGATGTTTTGGAAATAGGTTACTTTAACTTGCATTAATTTTTGTGAAGCTGCTGCTGATGCAAGTAGTTCCTGACCTGTTGAACCTGGTTTCCAGTTAACAGTCAGTGTTAAATCTGGAACACTACGAGAACCAAGTAATTTCTTAGCGTACTGTTGACCGAAAGTGTTTACGCTAACAACATTAGATTCTGCACCTGCTGCTGCGGGGAACGCACCAACTTCTTCAACAACGGTAAAAGTAGTTGCCTGACCGCCATTAGCTGGAGCTTCTGCGATTTCAACTTTGACATTATTACCAATGAAAATAGAATTAAAAGCCATTTTATTATTCCTTTAAATTTAGGGATAACGATCCTTGCCATCCCTTTCATATATTATTTATGTATGTAGGTTGTAGTACTTCATATATAAAGCTAAACCTCTTAGTAATTCACCAGTATAGAAACCAAAGTACATTGAATTGTTTTGGCTTGTTGTTGGTGTGCCACTTCTAATGGCTGGCGACCATGCTCCATTCATCACGTGATTAGCACTAATTACATTGTAGTTTTGTTGTATCTCAGTAAAGAGTAAATCAAGTAATTCATGATCTGGATAACCTGCAATCGCCATCATTGATGCACCTGCAAGCCATAGCCCTGACATATGACCTGTAAAGCCATCATAGATAACTTCACCATTATCTTTAAATCGTGTTGGTGCATGGCCATCGTTATTTTTCATGAACCACTTTAAGTAGTTCATCCAGTTCTTACAGTACGTAAGTATGTTCTGTGGAATGGCGTAATCACCACGTTGATACAGTTCATGTACTACATCACAACCTGCAAAGAACGCACGAGGTTCATAACCAGACCATGCCTCTTCATACCAGTGCTGCATGATGAATACGTCGGGTTGTTCACCATCAGGTAAGTACGCTAATGCGTCCTGACGGTTCCACACAAACGCCTGTGCACATGGGCCTGGTACAGTCGGATGAAACTTATTCGTAAACCAGTTTTGAGCATCACATAAGAACCTCATACTGTTATTCAATCTGGTTTCATCAATTGCAGTACCCTGAAAGCACCATATAGCCGGTAATTGATACCCTGGGTATGGAAGTCCACGCCAGCCAGAATACAACTGAGCATACGGATCTGTGATGTTACTGAAGGGTATCAAGCCTGGTGTGTATGCGAGACTATCAAGCATGTACTGCTTGATCACACTATCGCCTAAGCGGGCTGTATACCCGTTGCCGGTACTGTCATTAAACGTAAGACTTAGCAGTACTGAATAGTCACCCGTACCGCCATCATCATAGAGTGCTGGTAGGTCATTAATGCAGTACCAGTCGATACGACCGCTAACGCCATCAACCGGATCGGTATCAAGTAGTAACGTAAACTCTTTACGTGTGGTAAGGGTTGGTTGTCCAGGCTGTTCATCGCCTTCTTGATGATCAGGTTGATATGAGCTTAATTTAAAATCTAAGACTGAAAATGTTTGTGTAACCCATGCACCATTACTTGCAGGTAACATAGCCCACCACCTCCAACCAAAATCATCAATAATGCGGATGTTAAAATCATCAGCATAAGTACGGTATGTAAAAGAAACTAAATCCTGTTCTTCTTTATTGAAAATCCAGAAACCTACTGTAGAACTACCGTCACTATCCATAGTACTTGTTATGACGTTATCATAGTACTTACCTGCAATGCCGCTTTGATATTCAAGTTTAGTTACGGTGTTACCACCATAATCAGAAATCATACGCATATCTGCTGTTAAGTACTGTCCACCATCTGGCTTAGCAAGTCGCGTAAAGTGGTTCATAGGTATACTCATTGCCTGAATACTGCCATCCGTTTTAGTGATTGGCAGACCGCAACGATATCTAATTGCACCTTCATCTGTTTTTGTTTTATTCACAGTTAATGCAACGGCAAGATTTAATGCAGCACCAGAGATATCTACACCACCATATTCAACATAGAAATTGCTACTATTATTAAATTTGAACCAGATTGATTGTTGTTCAAGTGTGGTTTGTGCTGATGCACTTTGATTAATTACAATATATCCATCAGCATCACGCGAGTAAGTAGCGGCCTGATTACTTGGATAGAAATAATCATATGATATACCGTCTGTAAAAGGTGTTGTTGCTGCGGTAGATTTACGGAAGAACTTATCGAATTTATCTATATCAGAGTACCCAATACAGGTAATCATTGAGTTTTGCCAGGCTAACCAGTACTTACGCTCGCTTGTGATATCACATAGTAGTTTTGCTGCCTGGCAGAACCACAATTCGGCATCTGATGCGTTATCTGCGAAATCAAAGGAACCATAGTTATCAATTGGTGCATGTACTGGCCTGTTGTGCCAACGTTCATTACGCCCCATCAGATAACCGCCATGTTCTACAGGGTTACGTGTTGCATAGTTGAAGCGGTAATTACCGTTGATGGAAGTATTTTTGAGCTGGACTGTACCGATCTGGCTTGTTAGCCCTTCTGCCAATACATCACCATTGCTATCTACCTTGCGGCCTGTACGGTCGATGATCCAATCAATATCGTATGTAGGTGCTTTGGTTTTCCAGTCTACCGAACCTTCTGTATCCCATGCATATACAGTAGCGTTTACCTGATTCCAGCCTAAAGAAGCACGTTCAGGAAAAGCGAACCATACAGCATCGAGGTACTCACCATAGTTTGGTGCACCGTGTGGTATCTGTGTCTGTCCGTTTGTCCATGTAAACAGTACTCCCTTGAAGCCTCCATGAGTTGGGTACTCTGGATCTAATGGGTAGTGTGCCAGTACCGGAGCTTTTCCGTTACATATCCAGTTACAGCGTAATGAACCATCAGGTGGATCTGGAAACGCTACCCCTCTGTAGAATGCATTGTGATACCCGTTAAAGTAGTCCTTTGCCAGTTCCAGATAGTGGGGTTCTTTGGTTGCCTGATATGCGTATATTGCACCTAAAATTGCTAATGACTGCCCTTCGGTGGTTGCGTCACCATCAGGTTGTGCTTCCCATCCTGTTTCCGCTATAAAGTGCCTGTTATTTGCAAGTACTTTATCTGGATTAAAAACAAAATGTTCATTTTTGTTATCGTTAGTTAAACCTGTATTACGTTCTAAAAATTTCAAATGCCCTTCTAACATTTGAAGGGCATTATCTATGTTACCTTTTCTAATCATTAATGAAGATCCGCCATTAGTAAGGAGCCGTACCAGGTACTCCCCCCATCTATTGACGTGAATTGAAAAACATCAACTGAATCTTTAGTGAAGGTTAATACTGGAGTACGCCCGTATGACCATTTAACATTCGAAGGCCATTCTATTTTATTAGCACCTGTGCCTTGCATCAGATATACCGTGATGGTTTGACTGTTCTTAGTACTACCGCTTGCATTGATAATGCTTAATTGAGTACTCGCAGAGGTAAGTGTTGCAGAGAACACTCTTTTACCATCTGACATATCAAGACTAAGTGCGTCTGTTACGGTATTTAGTACTAACAAATCTTGAGTGATAGTAACCTTAGTATCAATGTTTGCCTGTAGTGCTGCATTCTTTACATCAATCTGTGATTTTGAGTAAGTACCTACATCATTATAGTTCAGAGACACGTTAGAACTTAATGGATAACCGTTTACAGTAGTAATACGTAGTGCAAAGAGATCGTTAGCCTGGGTACGAGAATATACGTCACTAATATCTGCTGCTACCAATTGAATGTTAGTACCAGATAATGGCTTGTTATTGATTAGGAACGTCTTTGGAACGAAAGTACTATTACTATAACTTAGGCTTGCCATATCCGTTAACTGTGCTGCCGTTAGAGTAATATTACCTGTTAATGCTAATCCATTTACTGTAGTAGTTTTTGCTACAAAGTTTGTATTAACCTGCGTCTGTGAATATACATCTAAAATATCGGCTGCTACCAAGTTTAACGCCGTACCTGTTAGTGCGTGTCCGTTTAACTGGAACACTTTAGGAACATAGCTGTTATCGGTCTGTGTTTTTGAGTACACATCAGAAATATCGGCTGCTACAAGAGTGATATTTCCGCTTAATGGTTTGCCATTGATGGTACGGGTAATCGGTACGTAGTTACTGAGATCAGCAGCCGCTGCTGCACCAAGTTCTGACAAAGTAGGCTTATCGGCAGTGGTATAGATCTTGTACCATGCACCAGTACTTGCTGATGAGAAGTTACGGAAATTCAGTACCGGAGTACCGGATTTGTTCATCACTAACTGAGTACCGTTAGAACCATCAAGGTTCGTGATACCCAACATATCTACGCCTGATGGCGAGTTCACCGCTGGGATCTTAACAAATGAGTTACCGTCACGGCCTTGATAACTGGGGAACTCTACACCGTTACTACCTACGCCCCAATCACCACGGTTAAGCGGTACTACGGACTCATCAAGGATACCTGCTGCTACCTGTGCCTCAGGAGTAAACACATACGAGCGGGTAACTACAGTATCAATATCCGATGAGTCAGAAACTTTGGATAGATAGCCGTTGTACATCACATAGTTCACCGACGTATCGTTAGTACCATCATCAAGCATTTCAACCTTAACCTGTACTAACTGCTGTGAGTCAACAATTGCATCAAGTTCAGAATGCTCTGTAGGGTTATAGTTAACTTCAATAGTCATATCACCATATGAACTATCACCCGCTACTTTAGAGGTGTAAGTACTATCATATGTTTCTACAGTTGAAATAGTTGTTGATTCACTAAAACTTGGAAATGCTGAAAGGTTTTCTACTTGAACAAAAGTACGGGCATTTGGATCAACATTAGTTGTATCGGTGTTAATCCATACCGTAGTTAAATTCCCTAAAAATGTTTGAGCCATTATTATTCCCCATAGCTAAAAGATAGAGTTTGTGTGTGTACATAAGCGGTTTCCGTTGCTTCGGCTTGAGAAGTCATTAGGCTATCTTCAATACGCACATTGAATAATGGCATTGGAAGCTGCTGGTTTAGGTCATTAAAGAAACCAGGCGTATAAACTGCTTCAAGGATTTTTTCAATTTCATCGGATGCTTCTTTATATGATTGTCCAACAGACACAAACTCAACACGAAATTCACATAAATTTCTAATAGTTGATGGCACAATTTGATTATTAATGACTGTGTTTGCTTTAGATACTTGAGTACGTTGTACAGAAGAATCACCAATATAAACCACAGTAATATCATCTACTGATGCTTTTGATGGAAAGTGTAAATTAGTAACCGGAGAGAGTTTATTAATTAAGTACTTCCTGATTTTATAGTCTGCCGTGAACATATTATATTTCCTCTTCTAAATCGATCTTACGAATATAGTGATAATTAGAGATACCGCTTGTATCATCATCTATCCTATTAACTACGTATTCGAGGCTATCGATTTTGAAGGTGCTATTTAGTTTGATACCTGACTTAGCACTAAAATATGTCACGGTAGTTTGACTATCATCGAAAAAAAGCTCGTCTTGTTCGAAAATTGCGGTAATCATTATTGATACACCATCTTGAACAATGACGAGCTTTTCACCAAAAGCATTAAGTAGTGACTCTGATTGTGAGTTACTAAAAAATGCTCTCATATTAGTTCCTGATTATTAGCTTGTTAGTTTTAAAACTAAGAATGCTTCATCATGTGCAAATGCGTGTGCCTGGAAGCTGAAAGTACGTAGCACAATACCCATTGAATTACGTTGAGTGGTATCGTCACGATCCATAGTTACAGAACCCCATTGTGCAAGTACCAGATTTGACCAATCACCAAACACAATAGAACCGGCGGCAACTTGAGTACTTTCAACTAAGCGTACTGAATCAGCGAGGATGCCATCACCCATGTAACCTTGTAGAAGGTACTTGGCACTGGTATTAGCACCATCAAGAGTGGTACGTAGAACAGCAGCGGTAGAAGGATGTACGATAGCTACAACGTTCTCTACACGCACGTTATGAGCGGCAAGAGAAGCAAGAGCATCAATCACATCTTCCTTAGTAAGAGCAGCAGTCAAAGTAACAGCTGGAGCCTTAGACACGGCATCAGCAAGAATTAAACGTTCCAGTTTAAGAGCAGCACCCTTAACCATTGCATCTTGAATATACTGTTCAGCGGTATTAGCTGATTTGATAAGAGTCCGAGTCAGTTCTACAGAACCTGTGAAGATCTCAGGTTTCAGAGTGATCTTTTCGAAAGATGCGTTGTATGACGGGCTTGGAGCACCTTCAGTTACATAACCGAAGTTATCAGTGAAATCAGAAGTTAGTTTTGGTAGTACCAGATTCCCTTCACCTTCAAGATTTGCAAATACCTGAACAGGTAAATCAGCAAATACAGAATTTGAACGTAGAACGTCAATATACGAATCTGCGTAAACTTCTTTGATTAAAGCAGTACCACCAACAGTGGTAGAAGTACGCACGAAATCACCCGCAGGGATTTCAGTTTTGCCTGTAAAATTTCCTTCACTTAAAGAACGAATTAGGCCATTAAGAACAGTTTTTTCCATTTTGATTTCCTTATCATTTGGATTTTTTTTTGTATTTAGTGATCGCTTGAAGTCCACAACAGAGATTCCTTTCTCGATGGCTTCAGATACATCAACTTTTAGAACCTCGCCGATTGATTCCAATTCACGCTTACGTTCCAGTTCATTTGTATTTACTTCTTCATTAGTACTTTCTTGTGGTACGTCTTCAGAATCGGATCCTTTAGTTTCAGAATCATTTACGCTTTGTTCTTCAACATCGCATTTATTTAAAATCTTGCTAAGTAATTCAGAACGATTAGAAATCATTTCTAAAAGCTCTTCGTCAGTAATTACTTTTTCAGATTCGGATTCAGCAGCTTTTTGTTCAGGCGTTTCATTAATTTCTTCCTGTACGTCCTCTGTACCCTCTTCCATCATTTCTTGATTGTCATCCATGACATTAATATCCTCTTGGTTATCTTCTTTTTTATTTATCAAAGAGCGACCAACGCCAGCCGATACATCAGCAGGTACAGTTACCAGAGATATTTCATATGGGGTGAAATGAGTTACATAGATAATGTTACCTTCAATACGGTAATCATTTACGGTATAACCGAAGCTAATATGTGTTAATACGCCTTCATTGATTTGCTCCCATTCTTTTTCCGAAGCATTGGAAATCTGTAATACAGCACGACCTACTTTATCTGAATCAATACGTGCTGATAGGACTTTGCCAATCAAATGATCTCGGTCATGATTAAAAAGTACTGCCCCTGAATTGTTCAAACGCGATAGGTCTACATTATCTGGATTACATAGAAGTACTTCGTTATATAACTTCCCTTCTATTTCACGTGCTACGGGAGTTTCAGAACAAAAAGCAACTTCAACGGTACGATTATCAGAATTAATCGCCGTTGGTAAGATTAATTCCCTCGTCTGGTTTTTGAACTTCATTTTGAACTTCCTTGTTCATATTCTTCTCACTTTCTATTTCTTGCATTACGAGACGCGGATCACCGCCCATTTCACTAATAACTTGTGTACGAGATTTCAATCCAGCATCAATAGCAGCCACTTCACACTGAATATCCTTTAATGGATCAAGTGAAATTGGTTTAGTTTGAATGTAACGAGCACAAACAAGATCATCGAAATCAGAGAATTTTAGATTTAACTTATTATTATTTAGCATTTCATTCTTTAACCATGCTGAATAGATTGGCTTCAGTACTTTATTAACAAGAACATTTGTACGTGTTGAGAATGTAGTAGCCTGAAGACGTTCAGCTAATTTAGCTGCACTAAATGATGCATCAGCAGTACTCCCCATTAGGCTTTGTTTAGTTACGTTTAAGCCCATAGAAATATTATCAAGTAATACATCTGTGAATTCGGCAATACCATCAACACCATTACGAGGATCAACAGATTTGATATCCTGGTTAGCACCTAATTCAAAAATAGCACCTGGCTCTAAGTACTCATTGTAGATAGCAGTACTTTGTTCACTTTCGTTTAGTGAAAGTTCGTTGTTGCCGCTATTGGTAATGAATGTAGTTACACTGGCTGAAATACGCTTTGCTAATAAAGCCGCTTCTTGAAAGTTCTTCAAATCTGAAAGGACTTTAGTACTTGCAACAAGATCGGGGATTCCTCGATTTTGCGTAGCATCATCTGCCACATAATAATGTAGGATTTCAGTAGCCGGAATTACGTCATAGCTCGTTGCATCGTATGTATATGTAACCGGATTGTATTTAGCAAAATAGTAATTTACTGGTTGATTGTATTTATTGAACTCAATACCGTTGCTGATATAACTTCCATTGCTGAGTAATGCATTGTTAAATTGTGTTAACCTGGCTGAATCAATCATTTCTATTTTGATGGTACGGTTAAAGTTATGAATTCTTACAAAGGCTTCACCATCACGCACACGGTGTTTTTCAAGAGTCTGAGTAAAGAGGTCAAACGTCATTGAATTATCCAGACTGAAACGGGTTTGATCATAAGCCCAACGGTCAAAAAGCTTTTCAAGTTGCATATTGATTTGATGCTTTTCATTTTCATCAATATCAAGTTCAACTGAAGGTTTTACATAGATACCGTTAGAACCTACAACACCATCAACTGATAACATCATGTACTTACGTGCGATTGGGTTTGTTAAGGTTGATTGTCGTGATTCATTACGCCATTCTGCTAAATGCCATTTTATGAGATTGTTAATACTTACTGAGCTAACACCAGCATTAAAGCTGAAAGCATTAATACCATTTGTTGTAGTTCTGATTTGATTCAAATCGCGTTGCAGTGTTCTGCCAGAATGTTCACGTACTTCAGTTTTCTTTGTTCGTACTTCTGGTTGTACATCAACCTTTTTTCTTTTAAACCACATTATCGAGTCCCCCAACGATTTGGATAGTTAGGATCTCGGAATACGGTAATACTCTTAAATGGTTTATTGGAATCAGGTTTACCATTCATTTTAGCCCACAGAGAATTAGCACGTTCAATATAACGTATACGCATTGCTTCTAAATTGGCTAATGATTCACTAACTAATGTTTTATTATTAATTGCAATGCTATAGTTAGCACCGCCTTGTATTTTCGCTTCAATAACTGCTTCAATCTCACTAATCATTGTGCGAATACGTGCATATTCTGCCGTATGCCTTGTTGGATCAATTACTTCACATTGAGAAGTACTAACAATACCGTTAGTAATCTGAGTACAGAATAGTTTTTCTGATGAAATAGCAAGATCAAACGTTATAATAAAATCACGTTCAACATCACTTGATTGATTATCAAGTGTTACAGATTGACCAGTACTAACATATGAAGTTACGAAAATTGTTTTTGCAGGAATCGTTACAGAGTACTCATACGGGTTTAATACCATATAAATTTGTTCTGGTAAAATTGCCATTTGATATCCTTATCATTTTACGTTTTGCCGAACCAATTAGAACCCATACCTGTACGTCTACGTCTGGTAGGTGTATTTTTTGGTTCTTCTGCTTTATTTATTTTGTTTTTGTTATTACTTTCAGATTGTTTATATTCGCGTAATTTTTTAAATGGTTGATTACCTAATTTAGATTGAGCGTAGGCAATAGCAATAAGACCATAGCAAAGACAATCAAGACTTTCATTCCTTCTCTGGCCTTTCTTTAATCGCCATACTAATTTACCGCCAGCAGGTTTTAACTCTTCGGCTGATAGCTGTTCAAAATAATCAGTTGGTAATGAACTACTAAAGCGGAGCTTCACAGGTGCATTATCTGCTTCAGTACTAAGCATCAGATTGAGAAGTTTACGTATCGTATTCTTTTGATCATGTACGTTTAGGATCTGTAGCTTGTAACCAGCCTGTGTTGATTCCTTGAAGAGATCACCAGTAGTGGAGCTGGAACCCTTAATAGGATGGTACTTAGCCCAACGTGCTGTGAACTTCTTAACCGTATCAGTAGCGTTACCATTCGAACTGTCCACGAATACTGCGAGAGTTGGTACTAAACGACCTTCTACCGTGCGGAAATCTTGCCTACAGAACTGATCAAGGTCTTTCCAGGCTTGTGATTCGATTTTAGTTACATCGTGACCATAAAAGAATTCGTGACCAAGTACATATATGTTCTTCTCATCAAAGCCTAATATAGTGGCTTCGCATCTATCAATTTGCTGATCAACTGATATACAAATACCTAACGTACTTTCAGGAATTTTATGTAGGTTAAATTCATCTTCGCGTAGTGATTCCAATTGGAGAATATCTAATTCCTTTTGATATTCATCCTCATAAGGTAGTCCAAGTTCGTTGTTATAGAATGTTTGTAGATTGAAGTTATAAAGGGCATCAGCAAACTTACTTACCATTTCAGTAATCGTATTCAATGGGGAATACATACGGCTGATTTGATAACCTACTACACCAGGTTCACCATCTGGATTAGTTGCAACCCATCGCCCGTTATCAATCATTTGATGTCGTGTATGTTCACCAATTTCCTGTTCACAGCACGGACATATTAAACGGGTAGTTGTACTATCTGGAATTGCTCTACCATTCTCTAAATATTTAAATTCGAATGCTACCTGCTCCCATTCAAAAATATACTCATGACCGCAAGAATGTGTAACAAAGTAACGGCGTTTATCAGATAGGTTATATTCCGCATTAATTAAATCATCTTTATACAAAGGTGTTGAGGATACAACCACCAATGAATCACTACCAAAGGTACTGGTACGTGCTTCTGCCAGTTTGATTGGATTCCCTTCATCAGTAATTTCGCAGTTGCTGACCTCATCTAACAGAACACACCTAGTTGTGATACCGCGAAGGTTCCCCGGCGTGTTGAGATTTAACCAATAGATAAAAGTACCGTTCACCATTTGTGTTTGTTTAGAGTTATTGGCGGCGTTCTTATCATTCTTATCGGTTACTAATGGCTTTAGTACTTCACTTGTTTCAATTGCTGGAAGAAATTTACCATCCTTGAATTTCTTCACTTCTGATTCAGAACTACTACCAAAAGCAAAGTTACAGGGATCATTTGCCATTAGACTAAAAGCGATTGATTGAAGTACTGTTGTTTTCAAAAGCTGTGAACATGATTGAAGTACAATCTTTTTAGTACTTCTCTCTTGAGCTATATCCATTGGTTCTTTTTGGAAACTGAAGGGTATCCAATCAAGGCCCATATTCGGCCCATCAACAAATTTAACTACACCATTACTAATCCACTCACTGGTTTTCTGAATCTTCGGCGGTTGTATCGTTGGTAGTACTTTCTTCAGAATCCTCGTTAATTTCTTTTTGTTTGTTTCCATCCTCTAAAACTTCCATGTCATCGGGTAGCTCAAATTCCATTGAGCCTAATTGGTATAATGTTTTATCAATATGCGTTCTTAATACATCGCGTAAATCCTTTGCATCTGATTGTGCAAATAATTCAAGATAGGTTTTTGATGGTATTGCACGTACTGCTGTTTTGATCTGGAATAGATATTCTGTTAGTACTTGTTCTACATATTCAGTACTGACCACCAACCCATTCTTTTCTGCTAATTCTAATTCTGCTAACTGCCTTTCTGCTGAAAGTTTCTTCAAACGTTCTTGTTCAATTTGTTCTTTTGTATTAGTATCACGCAACGGCTTTAGTACATTATCTACAATCCAACTTCTTGCGTTAGAATCAGTGCCTGTCGGCATTCCCTTTTCTACCCAAGTTCGAACTGTAGATTCATCGTATCCGTACTGTCTCGCTAATGATCTTAATGAGATATCCATATTTAATCCTTTTTATTTTATTTATAGGGTTTACAATGTCAGACCGTAACAATGATTTTTCTCTGTTAGTAAAATTGCTGAACGGGTTTTTGAAGAAAGATGAGATAAAAAAAGGCTATATTCTTTTGTTGAAAAAGAAACTAATGATTGGGAAAAATGGCTGCAAATAGAATTTGCTCATTATCTCACTTCAAAAAAGAAGTATGAGCTACATCGTGAAGTCACAATATACCTCGATCCAGTAGATTACCCTGATAGCAGACTTGCTAAAGTAGATTTGATTCTGCGTGAAAAATCCTCACCCTCTGATGATTATATTTTTATAGAGTTCAAATGTACTAAACGTGTTGCACCATTAGTTAGGGGCTTAGCAGCCGACCAAAAGAAAATTAATGCTATTAAACATTGTGACTACAAAATGCGTAATTATCTCGGTGTCGGGTTTCATCTTTTTTGTGAACCAGATGATATCGATTTTATGGAAAAGTACGTTAGTGAAGAACTCAATGGCTCTTACGCTGTTTTTAAATTATGTGAGTGTCCAGTAAGATATAATTGCCAATGTGAATTAAATGAAATTGGCGTTGTTCTTTTTTGACTGCGGTGCGGGTATAGTTATTTCGTTCACACACAAATCTTTATATCCGGTGGCGAAACTACGCGGTCTTTTGAAAGTTCAGGGAGAACCTATTTTTTATACTTGATTATTTATTCAATTAAATTTATATTCTTTCTAATTGCCTTGAAGGATAAGAACGCATGAGCAAAATTACAGAAAGACTTAAACATGTAAGAATTGATGAGGGTTACTGCAATATATGCGGGAATTTTGGGAGACTCACCAGAGACCACGTACCGCCTAAGAGTGCATGCAAGCCGGAGAAAATGCTTCAGAAGTCTGTTGTAGAATATTTTTCACTTAGTGAAGTTCGCCCTCTTGATGCTAAAATAGGTACAACTTTTAAAACCATATGTATCAAATGCAATAACGACCTGTTAGGCTCGCTTGATAATGAGATTGGTAAAGTAACAAAAGAATTCACGCTACTACTAAATCATTATTTTAAGGGTACACCATTTCCTTCCAACATGATTTCTTTCAAGGCCGATGTTGTTGCATTTACACGAGCAATGGTAGGCCATTTGCTTGCAGCTACTTCAGTAACAGATTGCCTAAACCCACCTGTTGATTCACCTTTCTACACCCCTTTAAAACAATTTGTTCTTGGTAAAAATGAGGACATACACGCTACCCATGACTTTTACTATTGGTTTTATCCTCACAAGCTGCAAATAACAGCCCAAACTGTTGGCTTCTTTAATAACGGTCATAACTGTGTTTGTTCATGCCTACATTTCTACCCAATGGCATTTTTAGTAACACAAGCTGGTGAAGGTACATTTCCAGCACACGCAACACAACTCACAATGAATGATAAGAAGTTGTACTTCAACATGACTTCCAGTAATTTCAAATATGTATCTTTTCCTTTTGTTCCCCTTGAGGGCAACCAGATGACTTTGATGAGTTCTGGTCATACCTGCGTCAGCTACCCAAGCAACAAATAAAATTGATACATTTTAAGGCCACTTTTTAAGTGGCCTTAGTTTAAATTAAAGTATCTACCTTTTGAAAATTAACTGACCTATATAGATAGCCTTGAACCGCTGTTACTCCAGCATCCCGCAGTACTGGTATCTCTTGCCTATCCTCAACCCCTTCAACGATTACATACGGGCAGTACTTCATGATGTTCTTCATCAGTACGTTGAATGTGGGTTTCTGTACTTCCTGACGGTAGAACGCTCTATCAAGTTTTACCGCCTCATAGCATCCAGTAGTTAGTGCTTCGACATTGGCACGGCCTGAGCCAAGATCATCAAGGAACAAACGATAGCCAACGTTTAACAGTGTTCTGAGTATCGGATGTTCAATACCCATTTCAAGCCCTTCAAAGTTCTCTGAGATCTCAAGCCTGATGAAATCCAGCTTATTCAATAGCTGAATAATATCCCTGTCAAAGACACATAGCCGTGCCTGTACGGTATCAACGTTAACGGTACAGAAAAGCCGGTGTTCTCTGAACCATGACGCATGAACTTCTACTGTCTCTAATTGTTGTTTGAGTAGTTCCTTCTTCCCTTCGACCGTCATGGCCATGATGAAGTACTTACTGTTCAGTACTGGCAGATCTTCACAGTGAAAGCGTGTCAGCAGTTCGCATCCTACAAGCTGGCCTGCCGGAGTCATTATTGGTTCCGCAATGAAGGTTTTGGTGATCATTCCACTCATCCATTTAATCGATCGTTTATTAATTATTGATCGTTATAATCTATCATTGGAAGATCCTCCCTCTCATATTTTTGTTACTTAACTTATTGAATATGATCGATTTTATGTGATTTTTAGCGTTTCGTATTGATCAACACCAAACCACTGTATAAATTTACAGTATAGTAATCTCATCGAAGGGCAGGAAAATGGGTAATAAGAATTCGTTTGATTCAAGCGTTAGAAAAGGTGTTCAGGTGTATTGGCAGTGTGGACAACGGATAGTGGTTGTTCATCCTGGTGGGTACTTGGAACGTATTGAAGACGGGCAATGTGTCTTGTTCGAGACAACACCTCATGAGGATGGTACTCGTTTGTATTGGTTCGGTGTGGCTTCAAGTAACGCATACTACTTTATGCTTGAGGTAGCTCAGCCAGTGGATATCTTTGCTGTTGGTAGTTGGTTCTACGCACAGCAAGCTATGTTGGAGGCACATGATAAGGATGATGCTTTCTGTGATATGCAGGGTGAATTACCTTTTTGATAGCTCCTTAAACAAGGTTGTGGTACATACAATACAAAAGATTGTATCGGGAAGAGATTCATGGATTGGGGCAATGGTTCAGATCTGATTAGTGCTGGATGTAATGCAGTAATGGCAGGTGTAGCTGTGTATGCTGCTGCAAAAGCTAAAGATTGGCTTTCACCTAAAATCAATGAGCGAAAATTTAAATTTGCAGATGAGCTCATTGATCAGTTTTGTAAAATACAGCAGGAGGGGTTTTACCTGCATAGTGATGTGAAACAAATAATAAATACAGATCCAGATGAACAAGGTGATGCTGAGATATTCCGAAAACGCTGGAACGCGATATACCAGAGGGAAATTGAATACAGAAGGAATATTATCAATCTTCGTACCACAATGGAACGTATGGATTTATGGGGATTAAAACCTAAAAACGAAGTACACTTCAAAGACCTCATTGATTCACATTTAGGCCTGGCATATAAAATAGAGGAATCGCTATCTATTGGGGCAGATGAAACCAGATTACGGTTACAAAACAGCTTTGAGTATGACAGACAAATCAGTGAATTTTACAAAATTGTTCGAGGCTCCCATAATAAGATAATGAAACACTACAGTGAATTATTTGTTGATTGAGGATATGCTATGGCTTGGTATGATATTACTGGTACTGTAGCTGATTGGGTTATGGCAGGTGTAGCTGTATACGCTGCTGCAAATGCTAATCAGTGGTTCTCACAACGATCACACACAAAAGGTTTTGATAAAGCCGAACAACTGTTATCCGATATCGATGAACAATACAGTAAAACTAAAAAGTACATATCTGAATTACATGATGCGTTTGAGTACTTGAAAGCTGTCGATGAACGCATAACTTATGTTGATGAAAACAAAGCTCATGATTATCAAATGCTTATTCTAAACCACACGTTTGATATTCAAAGAATAGACGAGCTATTAGAAAATTTGGAAATGATAGAAAGGTGGTCGTTATTTTTGAAAGACAAAGACATAATTAATGACGTGTTAAAGAAACTTCGTGATTCAAGTGTCTCCGCTTTTAATGCTTCTTCATTAGCAAAAAGCTGTATATATGATGCTGAACATATTGGCATGGATGAATTCAGTACTTCATTCAAGCATTTCAAAGTACATTATAATGATTATGTTAAGGACTTGGCAGAAACGGAACAGAAATATCTTAAGTTCAAAAAAACAAAATTTATTGATTTGTTTCAAGTAAAATAAATCCTCTATTGAAGGTTTATTTGATTACATTTTCCTTTAGCTAAAGCAATTACAAATGGCTTGAATGCTTGCTCTTCTGCATCTTGACGCAAATCCAAACAAATCTGAGTTTCACGCCACACCCACACCTTAAACAAACCTACCCATAGTGGGTGGGCGTGATGTTCAGAGTGTACTTGATTGTGGCTGTAATGGTAAAGTACTAACTCAAGATTCACTATAATGTCGGAAACAAGTAAATGGAATATAAAAATCTAAACCAAACAATACTTGCAGTTGTATTGATTCTTTCATTACTTTTGATTTGTGTCATCTTGAAAGCACTTTTTTTTGGAAGTAATAACTTCGAATGGGGTAGTTTTACCGATTGGATCAGTTCTTTATCAACATTGGGTACTTTGGGTGTCGCTTATGCCGCATATAGAAAAGCCCCCGAATGGCTGTCTCAAAAACATTACGATATAGTTTCTAAAGTTATCGAAGAAGCAATATATGAAGACTTACGTAAGTTGTCATCACTGAGTAATCAATATAAAAGCTATATTGTTTATACAAGCAAAACGCTAAAAAACCGTTTAAACGATAAAGAGGAATTGCCAAAAGATATAGGCGAAACTTTAGATAAAGTTGAAAATTTGCTTATCGAATTTTTCAATTTATCATATTCAATACAAAATAGATTAAAGGCAATCCAGAGGTATAACTATAAAATCATGCCTTATACAGTGAATATCATGAACAATATAAAACACATTGCAGATTGTTACAATCGACTACAAACTCAATTTGAAATGGCAGCCGCTGAAGTTCCAATGCTTATTTATGCTGATGAAGAAGCTATACGTTTAACAGCAAAAGAAATTATTGATATACAACTTGAAGCAATCGAATTAAATCATAGCTTACAGGATATTGTTAAATCGATTTATGATGATAATAAACCAATAACTGAATTTATCGAAGTTATAAAATAATCACCTCGAGCCTCTCAATGGGGCATGTTTTTAATCATCTAAAGTCAAAAGAGGAACAAGTACTTCAACAGCTTTAATCACTTCATCTACATACGGATTGATAAGACTTTCATTAAAGTACTCATCTTTTCGCTCTTTGATTGTTAAGTACTGGAACGGATCACCTAAATCCCTTACCCTCGAATCGCAGGAGGTTTCTAACTGTATGCCAGACACGCCATTAGTTTCAATGCGTACTTCTTTTGTAACATAGAGAAAGTAGTACGCACCATCTTGATATGTATTAAATTCCATTCTTATCATATGGTAAGTCCTATAGTGGGTTAGTAGTACTAACCCTTCTACGTATTTATACGTGGTACCTAACTTTTACCCTGAATTACAAAAAATTAGTATTATGCCGTACTACCTTTCTTAATTTTAGCAATAAGTTTTTGAGAATTAGGAATTTTATACTCACCCCCCTCAACATCTAAAATAGTTATATCTTCTAATTGACAAACATCACCTTCGTTATCTATGGTGAATAATTCAGAGCTTTCCAATTCAAACTTTTTCCTTTGCTTTTCTTTAATAACAATGCCTTCTTTTGGAGATGAATAGCTCGTAATACCTTTTTCATAATGGTATAGCATCCCTTCCAAAACTGCATCACGCCTACCGACATTGATCACTACCACCTCAATTTTGTAAGGTTCTTCATCAAAAGACTCGTAAACAAAATGGGCTGTTATTTTTAGTCTTGACCTATCATGCCACGCTGTCCTACAGGAAAAGTATAAGGAAGTACATGCAATAATAAATGACAACGCTGAAAAAGTGATAGTTAACACATCTTTATATTCAGCAGCTACTGTTAGTATGCTCATTTTTTCTCTATTAATATGTCTAATTTAACATGTTGTATTCATAGCTTTTAAAGCATTTAGTATCAAATCTAAAATTAATTCAAATTCGATTACTGCCTTTAAACAAGAGTTCTTTTAATCCTTCAATACTCAAGGCTTCACTACCGCGATGTATCATTGCATGACAGTTTGGACAAAGGGGAACCATATCCTCAATCGGGTTTACCACATAGTTCTCGCCTACTGTATGTAGTGGTTTGATATGATGAACGTGTATAAATCCTTTACCGTGTTCACCATAGACTTTCTCAAAGTCAAACTCACAACACATGCAAGAAGTTCCATGATGATCAATACACGCCTGCCGTGCCTTTGGATCACGCTCGTAGGAGTTTACTGTAACTTGTTTTTTTGCACCTTCAGCGTAGTTTTCAGGCGAGGTAATTTCATCAGGAAACGGATTAGGTAAGAAGTCTGCATACCAAACTGTACCTTCTTTTCGAAGGTAACGCCTGTTTAATTTTCGCTCAAAATCCTTGATCACTGCAACTTCTGGGTTATCAGGATGTTCAGAGAATATCATGTTAAAGGTATATAGTTCGTAGCCTTCATGGACTAAACGGATATGTTCGAGTGCTTGTGTATAGCCCGGTTGCTTTTTGTTATTTGAGTTAGTTTCCCATCTTTCACGAAGAATTACTGACCGCTCCTGCTCGCTCTCGACATCCCATGCACCAAAGATCACCATCCTCTTGGAATGGTTGATAAACGACCAACTCCAAGTCCAGTTACTACAAGTAGCACCATGCGACTGGATGAATTGTTTTCTGTTCATGTTATCCCTCTCTTAAGTACCTCTTTGTACACAAAAATTGCACACTTGATCCAGTACTTTATGTAGCTATCCAATAGCATCATAGTAAGGGGAAATGACCGGAGCGAGAGGTGTGAAACTTGCGGGGCATTTCGTACTTACCAATTCACTTTAGGTACTTCACTTGCTGTACTAACACCTATCGAGCAAAGCGAGAAGAAACGCCTTCCGTCTTTCGAGTACAGCGAGAAAAACGGAACGTTCTAACCAATACTACGAGGAGTTCACGACGAGTAGTATTCGTGACGCAGTCACAGTTTCATTGAATACTGATAGAGAAAGAAATACATGGAATGAAATGGAATGGATTTCGTATCTCTATACTTAGTTGCCGTATTGATGGTAGAACGCGGGTTTCAGGGGCATTTTTTGCCGGAATACGGCATATATCCATGCCGTAATATGCCGTAATATGCCGTAATAAGGCACAATTAACGCAAGCTACTTAAGTACTCAATCATGTCATCAATAAAGTTACCTTGTTTTTGTAGTTCTAATAGCTTACCTACCTCTTTATAAGTTAGCGTTCTTTGTCCATATGTTGGTGCTGGTAGTGCGTCAGGGTGCTCCATCATATATTGCTCTATTCGTTTTGCTGCATCCGTGATCGCTGCCCCGTAATACCTAATCATACGTTCTTTAACTTGTTTCTTATCCTGTTTTACTTTAATAAGATTGATAGTATTGAATAGTAAATCATTTCGTATTTCATCTTCATTACTCAATACTGTAAAAACATCGTAGACACTAATCTTATCTCTCACATTCAGTTTAGCCACTGAATCCTTCATAATGTTTTTGATATCTTCACATGGGATATCTTTGTATAGCTTGTACTGGCTTATTAGTGCTTTTATGTTTCTATTATCAAAACTTGAATAGGTTTTTGCCATGATAAATACTCCTGTATAAATGTGATTAATAATTGGCCTGTAGTGATTCCACCCACTACAGGCCATTTGTTTTTTATTGCCCTGTTTTTTTTATAATTCTTGTATAAGCTTGACGTGATACTGAACGATTCCAAAGATTATTGAAATAGTTTGTTATTCCAATCAATGAGTACTTGCCAGTTTTGTAAGTACTAATAATTTCTTCTTTCTCTTCTTTTGTAAAACGTACACCAGGCTTTCTGTTTTTAATTTTTGCAATATTATTTTTCTGAGTAATCCATTGTAAATTACTAACTTCATTGTTTAACGGATTATCATCAATATGATCAACTACTAATTTCAACGATTGATTGCGTGGTATAAATGCTTCGGCTACAAGACGATGTACCTCAATAACTTTACTGCCATATCCTTTTACAGATAATGATACTTTATAATACCCATTCGATTTACTTAATGAGTTTTTTAGTTTTCTATTAGTCTTAGTATTAAAAACTTCACCGTCAGAGCTTACTATGTAGTTTTCATATTGCGTTTTTTTCCATTGTTTCATTTGAACTTCCTTTTATAATTAACGCGTCAAATCCTTTGATCGCGTTTCTCACATCTACTTGGCCTGTGAGAGTTAGCCCTTTTTTAGAATGATGTGTTGGTTTAGTAAGTACTGAAAAGCACTTGCGAGTGTTTCACGCTCGCAGACTCCACTCTTAGATAGTTCCTGCAATGCGGTTAACTGAGCGTCAGTTAATCGCACAGTCACACAATTAGTTTTTACATCATTTTTGTTTTTCATTTATTTTTCCTTATTTAATGATTTCGATTTCGTAATAAACCCCATGTAAAAAGAACCCTACGGCGTAGGGTATCTTTTCAATGGAAGGATAGATGAGTCACAATCTATATATTATTTATTATTTTTCTTCGGAACATGTGAGATATGTTGAAGACATTTGTAGTATAGGATTTAAATCAAAATCGTTTCACGGATTTTTAAATCCTTATTGTTGATTCAATCTGGAAGTACTGAAGAAGTTGAGAGAAAGCATTAAGTACTTAATACCTGTATTATACCATGTTTATTTCTCCCGTTTCAGGTAGTTCCTAACCCATCTATTTATTACTGGTATCTTCAAAGGTATTGTTAGCACACCTAAGATCATGTAGATGATTAAAAAAACCAGATAGAATGGTAATAATACACAAACGCAAAAAACGAATGCCAGTACTTCTACAATAATTTTAACTAATAAATTCATACATCCTCTCAAGTACATTCTTTAGAGTATTTAGTACTGAGAGTTAAAAACAGGCATAAAATAGCCCCTTTCGGGGCTTAATCAATATGGTTGGGGCTATACTTTGAATTTTTCAATAAATTGTTGACGAGTTAACCCTGTTGTTTCAATTGCACTTGCTATCGCTTTAGGCAACCTGCCGTTAAATGAAATTGTGTGTTCCACACCGTCAAAAGCAACCGTTACTTTCTCGTGCTTTCCAGAGTTAGGCCAAAATTGTGTACCTTTAATTTCTGGATAACCAACTTCGGCAAGCATAGTTACCGCAGAATCATACATCGCTAAATAACCTTTTTCTAATTTATGCAAGTAGCTTACTGCTTTTTGGATTTCAGGCACATCCTTTAGATCATTCTCAAGTACTGTTAGTGCCCCCTCTTTCCCTGTATCAAAATCGATAGAAAACCGCCAATGTGGTTTTCTATCAACACCACCGAACACCAAAACTTCATCATTACCATAATATTTAATTCTTATAGTTATACAATCATTTGTTTTATCTACGACGATATATTCAATAATTGCATCTATAATCTTTCTGATCTTATCCCTATCATTATCTTCCATGTTCGTAAAAACAGCCCATTGAATAAGGATGAGAAATTCCATGATATCTACTTCAAAAGAACCTTTTCCTTGTACTGAAACTAATCTTTCTTTCAATTTCTCTACGGATAAGACAAGTTCCTTTCTCTTGCTATTAATTTCGTTCAAAGAATGAGCCAAAGAACTTACATCAGGTGCAATAGCTATTGCAGTAACCAAATTTGAAATTTTAGAATCTAAATCTTTGATCAATTTTTCTTTTTCATTGAGTTCTTCTTCTATTAGGGTTGTATCACTACCATTTTTTCTACTTTTATCCATGTAGCCAATTAGGAGTGCAATCATAGTACAATGTTCAACTAATTGTGCTGTAATTGACCAACCTGAACAATTTTTTTGTAGATGTACCCCATTAGTACAAATGTATCGAGTTTTACCATGATTCATAAATGAATGCATAGTCCCGCCACATTTACTACATCTGAGAATAGAAAGACCAGAAAGTAATTTGATTGTGTCTGCACCATCTTTTTTTGATTTGTAGTTGTTTTGCTGTTTCCGATTTTCCAATAAGAAAAACTCAGCTTCATCTTTGCACAACCACGGATAATAATTTTCTAACTTATAGGGTACACCTCTAAGATTTATAGTACGTTCTCCAATCAATGCACGGTTATCACGCATTTTTTTTAGTACTTGGTAATCCCACTCCCTTCCCTTCAAACCATATGGATATTTCTCATCAAGGTATTTCTTAACACTGTAAACACCATTGCCAGACAAGAACATATCAATTATTTCTCGGGCAATATCCCAGTAAAAAGGATGTTTTTTTACTGCTTCATATTGTGATCCAGTATCATCTATCCAGAATGGATGTCGGCCAACTGACTTGATGTTTACTGGCAACCCTTCTTTGTGACGTTCGACCAAAGCAACAACATTACCTACAGTCCTGTTAGATTTCGTTTCGGACTCTTCATTGCCACGGATAAACATCAGAATAGAAATCATAAGATCAGTAGGGTTTTGTCTGATGGTATCTCGGTTATAAACCTTCCGATCCATTCCCGTGATAATCGTTAGCCCTAAACCTATCAACTCAAGGAATAAACTCAGTGCCTTATCGACTTGATCACGTGAAATTCTATCAAGATTCTCACAGTACAAATATGAATCAGAAGGTATCGCATTATTTTTTACGGCGTCTATGAAGCCTCCCAGCTTCTCCGTCCGATTTTTTCCGCGAAAAGCACTCACGCCAGGCTCGAGAATTTCAACCATTTCAAGGCCATTTTCATCAGCATAAGCTTTCGCGGCTGCAAGCTGCCTGTTTCTGGTTGTCCCTTTGTCCTGGCGATCTGTTGACCACCTGATGTAGCTATAAAGTTGTGGCATCTATATAATCCCCGGCAATGTGAGCAACTGATTGTACAAAAAAATGTCTAAGATTGGATTTATATCATTAGGGTGCCCAAAAAACCTGGTGGATTCTGAACGCATCCTGACCGAACTGCGCACCGAGGGCTATGACGTGGTGCCAAGCTACGACAACGCCGACATGGTGATCGTTAACACCTGCGGGTTTATCGACAGCG
>Ga0308165_1001272_pt1 | contig 36484 bp, 23 predicted proteins | sample PhyWR2_FD_201032 | JGI IMG/M metagenome (GOLD analysis project Ga0308165, IMG submission 201032) | Phyllosphere microbial communities from UC Gill Tract Community Farm, Albany, California, United States - DLSLW.R2 | ecosystem: Host-associated > Plants > Phyllosphere > Unclassified | place: USA...
AAAGACCGCAATGAACGTGATTATATTCTTGGACCAACACATGAAGAGACTTTTACCGAATTGATACGGGACGAAATCAATTCATATAAGCGTTTACCTTTAAATCTATACCAAATCCAAACAAAATACCGTGATGAAAAACGTCCGCGTTTTGGTTTGTTAAGAGGCCGAGAATTTATTATGAAAGATGGCTACTCTTTCCATGCTGATGAAGAAAGTCTAGATCAATCTTATCGTGATTATGAAAAAGCTTATTCCGCTATTTTTGAACGTTGCGGATTAGATTTTAGAGCGATCATTGGTGATGGCGGTGCCATGGGAGGAAAAGATTCTAAAGAGTTTATGGCAATTTCTGATATCGGGGAAGATACGATTTGTTTCTCAACAGATGGCGATTATGCAGCAAATCTAGAGATGGCAACTAGCCTATATACACCTAAAAAGTCACATGAAACTCAATTAGATATTGAAAAAGTAGCTACTCCAAATGTTGGATCGATTGAACAAGTTGCGGCCTTCTTCAATGTTGAGCCACAGCGCATCATCAAATCTGTTTTATTTATGGCGGACGAGCAACCTGTAGTGGTTTTAGTTCGCGGAGATCATGAAGTAAATGATGTTAAATTGAAAAATTTCTTAGGCGTTGACTTTTTAGAAGAAGCAACTGACATAGATGCTCGTACCTATTTAGGTGCCGATTTTGGTTCCGTTGGTCCAGTTGAATTGTCTGAAGAGGTAAGATTATTTGCAGACTTCCATGTCCAAGATTTAGCAAATGCAATTACTGGAGCCAATGAAACAGGATTCCATCTAACTAATGTTAATCCAGGACGTGATTTTACACCAATTAGCTACGAAGATTTACGCTTTGTTCAAGAAGGCGATCCTTCTCCAGATGGTAATGGTGTATTAGAATTTACTAAAGGCATTGAGATTGGTCATATCTTTAAGCTTGGCACTCGCTATAGTGAAGCGATGGGGGCAACTGTCTTAGATGAAAATGGTAGAGAAAAGCATGTGATCATGGGATGCTATGGAATCGGGGTTAGTCGTTTACTTTCAGCGATCGTTGAACAAAATATTGATGAAAATGGCATCAATTGGCCAGCGGGTATTTCTCCATTTGATTTACATGTCGTTCAAATGAACATAAAAGACGAATACCAAACAAAACTTGCACAAGAAGTTGAAGAAGTAATGTCAGTGGCGGGTTATGAGGTATTGGTTGATGACCGTAACGAGCGGGCTGGTGTTAAATTTGCTGATGCTGACTTGATCGGTTGTCCAATTCGGATCACGGTCGGTAAAAAAGCGGTTGATGGTATTGTAGAAGTAAAAATCAAACGAACTGGAGAAATGGTTGAGGTTCGTAAAGAAGAACTGGAAAGCACATTATCTATCTTGCTGAATGCTGATAAAGAATAAATTGGAGACGTCTACGAAAGAGATCATCGATCGGTTTTCGTAGATGTTTTCTCTTAGCAAACAAACAAATATTATAGACGTATTATAACTAATAGTAATTTTGTTTACATTGTATTTCAGATAAAAAAATAGTATACTTAAATGTGGCGAGGCACTTGGCAGAAATGTCTAAGGGCCTCTTTCTTATCAAATGATTAAACTATAGACAGTTATATAAGGATTCGGACTGAGAATAGTGAGCGATTCTTCAGTTGTGGTGTGGCTAATCGTCAAGAGAAAAAATCTGATCGTATCAGAAAACATTATGTTTACAGTTAGCGTGTTTCTATTGGATAAAGTCCGCTGCACTTTTAATTTAAGGAGGTTCATTTAGTGGCAGAAAAAGCACAAGAGTTATTTGCAAAGTTGATTGATCAAATTCAATTAAATGAACAAGAGCGGCAACATCCGCTTATTCAGCAAGGGAGAATTGACAAAGTAGTTGTCCATCAACAAAGCCGCTTATGGGAATTTCATCTTGGATTTTCTGAAATTTTACCTGTGATGCTTTATCAGTCATTTATACAGCAATTAGAACTTGCTTTTCAGCAAATCGCAGGTGTCACTGTAAAGATTTCAGCAGATAAAAATGAATTTACAGCTGAACAATTAACTGATTATTGGCAGTTAGCATTATTAAATAGTCAATGTGACACACCATTGGTACAACGCGTGATAAAAACGCAAACGCCAATCATAGAAGATAAAAAAATCATTTTACCTGTCGATAACGAAGCAGTGATTCCTTATTTGAAACAACAATATTTACCAATTATTGAAGAACTATATAGCCATTACGGTTTTCAAAAATTTCATATTGAACCTAAAATGGATGAACAACAAGCTAAACGAGTATTGGCACTATTTGAAGAACGCAAACAAGAGCAAGATGCTGCTTTTCAACAACAAGCCGCTGAATCTCTTGTGAAACATGAACAAAAGAAAAAACAACAGCAACAACAAGGGCCAGCACTTGAAGGTCCAATCCGTTTAGGTCGAAATATTCCAAATGATGAACCAATCATGCCGATGGGCAACATTCTAGAAGAAGAACGCCGAGTGACGATCGAAGGTTTTGTCTTTGATGTAGAAGTTCGTGAGTTACGTTCTAAACGGAAAATTTTGATTTTGAAAATTACCGATTATACATCATCATTTATCGTCAAAAAATTCTCAAATGGTGAAAAAGATGAGCAAGTTTTTGATGCTATTCAAAAAAATAGTTGGATTCGAGTTCGCGGAAGTATTCAAGAAGATACGTTCATGCGGGATCTAGTAATGAACTGTCAGGATTTAATGGAAGTAAAACATGCGCCTCGTAAAGATTATGCACCAGAAGGCGATAAGCGTGTGGAACTACATTTGCATAGTAATATGAGTACAATGGATGCTACAAATAACGTTGCTGACTATGTTGCCCAAGCAGGGAAGTGGGGACATAAAGCAATTGCTATTACAGATCATGGTGGGGCTCAAGGGTTTCCCGATGCTCATAGCGCTGGTAAAAAAGCAGGCGTCAAAATTTTGTACGGTGTTGAAGCCAATGTAGTAGATGACGGTGTGCCAATCGCTTATAATGAAGCCCACATTGAATTGAGCGAAGCAACTTATGTAGTATTTGACGTGGAGACCACTGGCTTATCAGCTGTTTATGATACGATCATTGAGCTTGCGGCAGTTAAAATGCATAAAGGGAATATCATTGATACATTTGAACAATTTATCGATCCAGGACACCCATTATCGCAAACGACGATTAATTTAACTGGGATCACTGACGAAATGGTGCGGGGCTCAAAATCAGAAGAAGAAGTTTTACGCTTATTTAGAGAATTCTCGAAAGATACCATACTTGTAGCCCACAATGCCTCCTTTGATATGGGATTTTTAAATACTAGTTATGGAAAATATAATATCCCAGAAGCCGAAAATCCAGTCATTGATACATTGGAATTGTCCCGATACCTAAACCCAACATTTAAAAGTCACCGACTTAATACGTTATCTAAAAAATTCGGTGTCAATTTAGAACAACATCACCGAGCAATCTACGATTCAGAATCGACAGGGCATTTATGTTGGATTTTCTTAAAAGATGCTAAAGAAAATCATAATATGAACTATCATGATGAGCTAAATATGCATATTGGAGAAGGCGATTCATATAAACGAGCAAGACCGTTCCATGCAACTATCTTAGCAACTACTCAAGCTGGTTTAAAGAACCTCTTCAAGTTGATTTCAATGTCTAATATAAATTATTTTTTCAGAATTCCTCGTATCCCGCGTTCACAGTTAAGTAAGTTGCGAGAAGGATTGATTATCGGTTCTGCTTGTTCAAATGGTGAAATTTTTGAGGCAATGATGCAAAAAGGCGTTGAAGAAGCAAAAAATCGAGCAAAATTTTATGATTATATAGAAGTTATGCCAAAAGAAGTTTATGCACCTTTACTTGAACAAGAGTTAGTGAAAAGTGAAGCAGATCTAGAAGAAATCATCACCAATTTAGTTAAAATCGGAGATGAGTTAGAAAAACCTGTTGTAGCGACTGGCAATGTTCATTATCTAAACGAAGAAGATAGTATTTATCGCAAAATTTTAGTGGGTTCGATGGGTGGCGCTAATCCATTGAATCGTCATAGTTTACCTGCTGTTCATTTTAGAACAACCGATGAAATGCTGACGGCTTTCCAATTTTTAGGAGAAGAAACAGCACATCGACTAGTTGTTGAAAATCCCAATGCGATTGCAGATATGTGTGAGGAAATCACGCCAGTTAAAGATGACTTATACACGCCGAAAATTCCTGGTTCAGAAGATGAAATCAGAAATTTGAGTTATACTCGTGCGAAAGAATTGTACGGTGATCCACTGCCTGATATCGTTGAGAAGCGTTTGAAAAAAGAACTCGATAGTATTATCGGAAATGGTTTTTCGGTTATCTATTTGATTTCACAAAAATTGGTGCATAAAAGCATGGAAGACGGTTACTTAGTTGGTTCACGCGGCTCTGTAGGTTCAAGTTTTGTTGCAACTATGACTGGAATTACGGAAGTTAATCCTTTGGCGCCGCATTATCATTGTATCAACTGTAAGCATTCTGAATTTTTCGATGATGGATCTTATGGTTCTGGCTTTGATATGCCCGAGAAAAATTGTCCCAATTGTGGTCAGCGATTGTTTAAGGACGGACACGACATTCCATTTGAAACCTTTTTAGGATTCCACGGGGATAAAGTGCCCGATATCGATTTGAACTTTTCGGGTGATTACCAAGCGGAAGCACATAATTATACGAAAGTTTTGTTCGGTGAAGAATATGTTTATCGTGCTGGGACGATCGGGACCGTTGCAGATAAGACGGCCTATGGGTACGTAAAAGGCTATGAACGAGATCACAATCTACATTTTAGAGGAGCTGAGATCGATCGTTTAGCAAAAGGCTCGACTGGAGTGAAACGAACGACCGGACAACATCCTGGAGGAATAATTGTTATTCCTGATTACATGGATGTTTACGATTTTACACCGATCCAATACCCTGCTGATGATCAAAATTCAGAATGGAAAACGACCCATTTTGATTTCCATTCAATTCATGACAATATTTTGAAACTGGATATTCTAGGTCACGATGACCCTACTGTGATTCGGATGCTACAAGATTTATCTGGGATCGATCCTAAAACGATTCCAACAGATGATCCTGAGATGATGCGTATTTTTGCAGGACCAGAAGTATTGGGTGTCACACCAGAACAAATCTATTCCAAAACAGGAACGCTGGGTATTCCAGAATTCGGAACGCGATTTGTACGCGGTATGTTGGAAGAAACACACCCGTCTACATTTGCTGAATTACTACAGATATCTGGATTATCACATGGGACCGATGTTTGGTTAGGCAATGCGGAAGAACTGATTCGCAGAGGAGAAGCAACTCTGGCAGAAGTAATCGGTTGTCGAGATGATATCATGGTTTATTTGATTCATGCTGGTTTAGATAGTGGTATGGCTTTTAAAATCATGGAAACTGTACGTAAAGGACTTTGGAATAAAATTCCTGATGAGCTTAGGGACGAATATTTAACCGCTATGAAAGAGAACAATGTGCCAGATTGGTATATTGATTCTTGTTCGAAAATCAAATACATGTTTCCAAAAGCCCATGCAGCGGCATATGTTTTAATGGCTTTACGCGTTGCATACTTTAAAGTTTATTTCCCGATTCTTTATTACTGTGCTTACTTTTCAGTTCGTGCCGATGATTTTGATTTGGTTGCGATGTCACAAGGAAAAGAAGCTGTAAAAGCTCGAATGAAAGAGATTCAAGATAAGGGGCTCGAAGCTTCGACAAAAGAAAAAAATCTTTTGACTGTGTTAGAACTTGCCAATGAAATGATCGAACGCGGCTTTAAATTTGGTATGATCGATTTGTATAAATCAGATGCTGAAAACTTTGTAATTGATGGTGATACATTGATTGCGCCTTTTAGAGCCGTACCAAGTTTAGGTCTTAACGTGGCTAAATCAATTGTTGAGGCAAGAAACGAGCCGTTCTTATCTAAAGAAGACCTTGCAAGTAGAGGTAAAGTATCGAAAACGTTGATCGAGTATATGACTGAAAATGGTGTGTTAAAAGATTTACCAGATGAAAATCAATTATCATTATTTGATATGTTATAAAATTGAAGTTCGTCAAATAGATGGATCGAAGGTGATGTAAAAGTACTGGGTACTTTTGTGTCACCTTCGTTTATTTGCCAAGAGGTTCATGTTGATTTTTAATAGAAAAGTCTAATGAAAATCGTAATAATAACACTAAACCTTTAATTTTTGAGTTCAGTAGCATATAATAAGAAAGGGTTATTGAAAACACACAATAATGATTTTCATGGTACAATAACAAGTGATGGATCATTACAGGAGGGAACACTATCATGGTTAAAGAAAAAACAAGATATAAAGCGGTGATTGCCGATCATACATACACGATTATCGGACAAGAAAGCAAACAACATATGGATTTAGTAACAAAATTAGTTAATGAACAATTGGCTGAGATCAAACACATTTCACCACAAACAAATGACGAACAAGCCTCTGTTTTATTAGCGATCAATGCAATTTCAGATCAACTCAAAAAACAAGAAAAAGTGCTTAAACTAGAACAGGAAGTTGCCGAACTAAAAAAACGGACGATCCGCTTAGCAGAACTTGAAAATCGCATCAAACGAATTGAAACAATTGAAGAAGAAGCAAGAGATGTCTTGAAAAAAAATGGTCAAGAAGATGTCGAAATCCATAATCATATGGAAGCACAACAAATTTTAAACGAAAATCGTAAACAACAAATTCAGAGTAAAAGCACTCAAGACCAATAATCTGAGAGGATGACAGGATGTTAACATTACTCATTTTACTATTACTAGCGATTGGATTTTACACAGGTGCTAGACGCGGATTGATTCTACAAGTTTTATATACATTGGGGTATCTTTGTTCTTATTTTATCGCTAGATCCTATTATAAGACACTAGCTGCCCAATTAGAATTATTCATCCCATATCCTTCACCAACAGCTGATACTAAATTGGTCTTTTTCAATCAAGAACTTACGCTTGATTTGGATCAAGCATTTTATGGAGCAGTCGCATTTTTACTTATTTTAGCGGTAGGCTGGTTAGTTGTACGCTTTTTGGCTATTTTTGCTCATGGGCTAGTTTTTGTGCCAGTATTAAAGCAGGCAAACTGGCTCGCAGGTGGCGTTATTAGTTTGATCGTTATTTATGTTGGTATTTTTTTAGTTTTAAGTACGTTGTCAATGTTACCCGTTGATGCAATCCAAAATCAATTCAAAAATAGCGGATTAGCTCGATATATTATCAAAGACACGCCGATTTTTTCTAAACAAATCTATCATCTATGGATCGAGCAGATGATTAAGTAAAAAGATATCAGCTCAGCAGACAAAACAGTTGAGCCGTAATGACTCGTTCCAAGTCTTACAAGAACAGAAGGTGAAAAAATGAATACACGTATTTTAACAACATTAGGCTTTGACAAGGTCAAACAGTTGCTCTCTCAATATATTGTTACAGCTCAAGGCTTAGAAGAAATTGAGCAGTTAGTGCCAATAAATGATGCTACTCGTATTCAAGCATGGCTGGAGGAAACAGAAGACGGCTTGACACTCCAACGTTTACGTGGTGGAATCCCTATTCCTAAGTTGGAGAATATTCGTCCTCACATGAAACGAATTGAAATTGGCGCTGATTTGAATGGTGTTGAGCTTGCTCAGATTGGTCGTGTACTATCAACGACTTCTGAGGTTATTGGTTTCTTTAACGATTTAGAGGATAGCGAAATTGAATTACTGAGACTCTATGCTTGGATTGAACAATTGATTGTGCTACCAGAGCTTAGTCGCAGATTGAAAGAGTCGATCGATGAAGATGGCCGTGTAACGGATGAAGCTTCTCCAGAATTAAAAATAATTCGTAATAATATTCGTAGAAGTGAACAGACAATCCGTGAGCAATTGGATGGGATAGTTAGAGGGAAAAATGCTAAATATCTAAGTGACGCGATCGTGACTATGCGAAACGAACGCTACGTTATACCTGTTAAACAAGAATATAAAAGTGTTTTTGGCGGCGTAATCCATGATCAAAGTGCTTCTGGTCAAACGCTTTTCGTTGAGCCAAAACAAATTGTGGATTTAAACAATCGTTTACGTCAACATCAAATTGCTGAACGAAATGAAATCGAGCGTATTTTATCTGAGTTATCAGCTGAATTAGTACCTCATCGCAATGATATTCTGCACAATGCAAATGTTATAGGAAAATTAGATTTTATAAATGCCAAAGCCCGTTTTGGTAAGGAATTGAAAGCCGTTGTTCCGAAAATCAGTGAAGAGAATCAGATCTATTTCAAACAAGCGAGACATCCCCTTTTAGATCAAGACAAAGCTGTTCCAAATGATATCACTATTGGAAAGGATTATCAGGCTGTCGTCATTACAGGACCTAATACAGGTGGTAAGACAATTACGCTTAAAACACTAGGTCTGCTTCAGTTGATGGGACAATCGGGTTTACCAATACCAGCGGGGGAAGAAAGTCAAATGGGCATATTTTCTGAAGTTTTTGCTGATATTGGCGATGAGCAATCTATTGAGCAAAGTTTAAGTACCTTTTCTTCTCACATGACGAATATTGTTGATGTATTGAAAAAAGTTGATAGCCACAGTTTAGTGTTGTTTGATGAATTAGGTGCAGGAACTGATCCTCAAGAAGGAGCGGCATTAGCAATTTCAATTTTAGACGCGTTAGGTAGTAAAAGTGCCTACGTGATGGCAACTACGCATTATCCTGAATTAAAAGTATATGGGTATAATCGTGCAGGTACAATCAATGCTAGTATGGAATTTGATGTGGATACATTAAGTCCAACGTATCGCTTATTGATTGGTGTTCCAGGGAGAAGTAACGCCTTTGAAATTTCTAAACGCTTAGGCTTGGATACATCAATTATTTATGAAGCAAAACATATTATGGATGGTGAGAGTCAAGATCTCAATGAAATGATTGCTGATTTGGAAAATCGCCGTAAGATGGCGGAAACGGAATATTTAGAAGTGCGTCATTATGTTGACGAAGCTGAGCGACTATATAGAGAACTAAAAGAAGCTTACGGATACTTTTTTGATGAACGTGAAAAAGAAATGGCCAAAGCACGTCAAAAAGCGAATGAACTTGTTTCCCAAGCAGAAGAAAAAGCCAGTGACATCATCTCTGATATTCGTAAAATGCAGTTGGCAGGTGGAAATCAAGGTGGTGTGAAAGAACATCAACTGATCGATGCCAAGTCAAAATTGTCACAGCTTCATCAAGAAGAAAACCATTTAGAAAAAAATAAAGTGTTGAAAAAAGCCAAAGAACAAAAGAAATTAAAATCAGGTGATGAAGTGATCGTCAATACTTTTGGTCAACGTGGAACCTTGATTCGTAAGTCTAGTGACCATGAATGGCAAGTACAATTAGGTATTTTAAAAATGTCTGTTGCTGAAAGTGATATGACACCTGTTGCTCCAGAAAAGGAGCCACTGCAACGAGTGACGGCTATTCGTTCTAGTGAAAGTAGCCATGTAGCGAATCAATTAGATTTACGTGGAAAGCGTTATGAAGAAGCGTTAGCAGAAGTAGACCAGTACTTAGATGCTGCAATTTTAGCCGGTTATCCTCAAGTAACAATCGTTCATGGTAAGGGAACTGGAGCTTTACGAACTGGTATCACTGATTATTTGAAGAATCATCGTAGTGTGAGTAGTTATGAGTTTGCTCCAGGAAACCAAGGAGGCAACGGAGCTACGATCGTTAAATTTAAATAGGTTGCTTACCTTTAGTAAGCAGAAAACTAGTCGAATAAGCTATCAAGTGATATAATTAATTCAGATATAAGAAGTAGGAGGTCTATAAGATGACACAAGTAATTACAGATAAAGATTTTTCAACTGAAACAGATAGTGGTCTTGTTTTGATCGATTTTTGGGCAACATGGTGTGGTCCTTGTCGCATGCAATCGCCAATTTTGGAACAATTAAGTGAAGAATATGATGAGAGTGAAGTGAAAATTGCTAAAATGGATGTAGATGAAAATCCGGAAACACCAGCTTCATTTGGCATCATGAGTATTCCAACACTTCTTTTGAAAAAAGACGGAGAAGTTGTAGAAAAAGCGGTAGGCGTTCACTCAAAAGAACAATTACGTGCCTTAATTGAAAAACATATGTAGTAAATTCTTAGGATGAAGTCCTTCTTCATCCTATTTTTTATGCCTAAGGATAGAGAAGATGGTATAATGGAATCTATTAAAGAACATGAAAGGAAGTATTATGAACGAAAGAATCAAAAATAAATTAGCATTGCTTCCTGACCAACCAGGTTGTTATTTAATGAAGGACAAAAATGGAACGATCATTTATGTTGGAAAAGCTAAAGTTCTAAAAAATCGTGTACGTTCCTATTTTACAGGTAGCCATGATACAAAAACGGAAAGGTTAGTTAGTGAAATAGAGGATTTTGAATATATTGTGACTGAATCAAATATTGAGGCGTTACTTTTAGAAATCAATTTGATTCATAAAAACGATCCGAAATATAATATCATGTTGAAAGATGATAAGAGCTATCCTTTTATTAAAATTACAAATGAAGATTATCCACGGTTATTGATTACTCGAAAAGTATCAAAAGATAGAGCCTTATATTTTGGACCATACCCAGATGTAGGAGCAGCAAATGAAACCAAACGCTTGTTAGATCGACTTTTTCCTTTAAGGAAATGCCGTGTTTTGCCGAAAGAGGTCTGTCTATATTATCACATGGGGCAATGTTTGGCGCCTTGCGTATTTGATATTCCAAAATCAACTTATACTGAAATGGTAGCGGAAATCAAACGTTTTCTAAATGGTGGACATCCAGTGATACAAGAAGAAATTCAAAGAAAAATGGATGAAGCGGCTGAAAAGATGGAATTTGAAAAAGCTGCAGAATACCGTGATCAAATCAAAGCGATTGAAACGGTAATGACTCGTCAAAAAATGACAAATGCAGACTTGGTTGACCGAGATGTTTTCGGTTATGCAGTCGATAAAGGCTGGATGTGTGTACAAGTATTTTTTATTCGTCAAGGAAAGCTAATCGAAAGAGATGTTTCTATCTTCCCTTTTTACAATGAAGAAGAAGAAGATTTTTTAACATTTATCGGACAATTCTATCAAGAAAATGAACACTTTATTCCTAGAGAAGTGTTGATTCCAGATAATATCGATAAAGTGAGTGTGGAAGCCATGCTTTCGACAAAAGTGTTACAGCCTCAACGAGGAGAAAAAAAGAAACTAGTAAAGTTGGCTGGAAAAAATGCTACAGTTGCTTTGCAGGAAAAATTTGATTTAATCGTGCGCAAACAAGAGCGAACGATCGGCGCTGTTGAAAAACTAGGGAATGCTATGAATATTCCTGCCCCTGTTAGAATCGAAGCATTTGATAACTCGAATATTATGGGAACAGATCCGGTTTCAGCAATGGTTGTTTTCATCGATGGGCGTCCAGATAAAAAAGAATATCGAAAATATAAAATCAAGACTGTTAAAGGACCTGATGACTATGCTTCGATGCGTGAGGTAATCTATCGCCGTTATTCACGTGTGCTTAAAGAGAATTTACCCTTTCCAGATTTGATTGTCATCGATGGTGGGAAAGGCCAAGTTGATGCAGCTAAAGAAGTGTTAGACAACCAGTTAGGCTTAGATATTCCTATCGCTGGTTTAGCAAAAAATGATAAGCATAAGACGAGTGAATTGCTTTTCGGTTCTGATTTGAACATTGTTCCTTTGGAAAGGAACTCGCAAGAATTCTTTTTACTCCAACGTATTCAAGATGAAGTTCACCGGTTTGCGATTACATTCCATCGACAATTGCGAAGTAAAAATAGTTTTTCTTCCCGATTAGATGACATTGAAGGCTTAGGTCCAAAGCGTAAGAAGGAGCTTTTGAGACAATTTAAGTCGCTGAAAAATATTTCAGCAGCTTCAATTGACGAATTGAAAGCATCAGGGTTACCCAAAAATGTCGCGAAAAATGTCTATGATCACTTACATCAAGAAGAAACGGATATTAATTAAAATAACTAGATAAATAGGAATAAAAAGCTAAAAAATCATGATTAATTTTAGCTTTTTTCTTTTTATTTAATTTTAATCATATATTATTTGTCAAGTAAAAAGACTCGGTTTGCAAAAAAAAATTTGACATGGTCCAGAACTCACGATACTATATCATTAGATGATATATCACCAGCTGATATAAAGGGGTAAGTTATCATGGAAGATTCACTGACAGATTCCACTTATTTGATTCTGCTAGCACTATTAAAACCTCAACATGGTTATGCTATCATGAAAGAAGTCAACGCTTTAACAAAGGGACAGGTAAATATTGGTCCGGCAAGTATGTATACTATTTTAAAAAAATTACAAAAAAACGAGTTTATTACATTAAAGGAGAGTAGTGAACGAAAGAAGACGTATTTGATTACAGACAAAGGGCTTCATATCTTAAAGATAGATATCGAGCGCCGCAAACTTCTTTATCAAGCTGGAAACTGTCTGTTAGCTGAAAAAGGAGAAATGAATGAACATGTTTAAGGGGAAGAAATATATTTTTTCTAGGGGAATTGCCTTCTATCCTGAAAAGGAAATGCAGCTTTTGAAAAAACAAGCAAGTAAGGGATGGCACTTCAAGAAAATGAGTCATATCGGGTTTCTTGTGTTTGAAAAGGGAACGCCAGAAGACAAAGCATTCTCAGTTGATTTTTTTGATGGATTACCAGAAGAATTGTCTGAATATTTAGTGATTTATCAAGAAGCTGGTTGGGAAAACATTGCAAATTATAAAAAAAAGTATTTCTATTTTAAAGCTGATTGTGATACACCAACCATTTATTCGGATTCTGAAAGTTATTGGCTTCGTATGAAAAAAGAATGGATTTGGTTATCAATTCGTTCACTTTTTTATTTCCCACTAGGGATAGGTTTGCTTATTTTACTATTTTTAACGAAAACATTACAGGAGCATTTTTTATCTAGCTTAGGTATTCGGACTTTACTTGCTTTTATAGGGATGTTATGTATTGCATTACCGATCGGAGTGGCAATCAATGTTGCTTTTTCAATAATTATTTATAGTGATCGTACAAAATATTACAATCAACCAGAACGATTTGCCAAACGACAAAAAATAGTTAGAGATTCTCTGTTTCTGGCAATGATCGGTTTTATAATAGGTGTGTTGATCAGTATCTTGCTGAAGAATTCTTTTTAGAAATACTGAGGCATGGTAAGATTCGATAAAGATCAAAATAAACATTGATCTATAAAAGAGGTAAATTACTTTTTATATAAAAAAGTCGATTTAAATTGAATAACAGGAGGAGAAAAAATGTTAGAAGTAAAGAATTTGGTTAAAACATTTGGGAATTATACAGCCGTAGATAATATGTCGTTTGAAATTCCAGATGGCAAAATACTTGGGTTGATTGGCCAAAATGGCGCAGGTAAAACAACAACTTTTCGTTTGATTTTGGATTTTTTAACACAAGATAGCGGCGTTGTACTTTGGAATGGTCATCAGTTAAGCGGGAAGGATTATAATGACATCGGCTATTTACCTGAAGAACGCGGCTTATATCCGAAAGTTTCGATTCAAGAACAACTGCTCTATTTTGCTCAACTAAGGGGAAAGAGCAAAAAGGAGATCGAGCCTAAAATTGATGAATGGATGGAAAAGTTCAAAGTCAAAGGGAAAAAAACGGATAAAGTCAAATCACTTTCTAAAGGGAATCAGCAGAAAGTCCAATTGATTGCAACACTAATCCATGAACCAAAATTAGTCATATTAGATGAACCATTCAGTGGATTAGACCCTGTTAATGCAGAGCTTTTAAAAGATGGAATCATAGCATTGAAAGAAAAAGGTTCATGTGTTATTTTTTCTAGTCATAATATGGACAATGTTGAAAAGATTTGTGATCACCTTGTAATGTTGAGAAGTGGTAAAATGGTTCTTAACGGCAAAGTCCATGAAATTCGGGAAAGCTTTGGACGTACGAAAGTTTTCTTGGAGTCACCATTACCACCAGAAGATATTTTAGGAATCAACGGTGTAGAATCAGCAGTAAAACGTAGTGACGGTGTTGTTGAAATTACTTTAAATGACCCTAAAGCGGGTGAAGAAATTTTTGCACGTGCAACACAATTTGGTTATATTCCAATGTTTAATCAACAGCCACCAACCTTAGAAGAAATATTCAAGATGAAAGCAGGTGAGCCAAATGAGTAAATTTTGGATTATAGCAAGTGATGTTTATAAAAAGAATGTTAAATCAGTTTCTTTTGTCGTTATGATTTTGGTACCATTTATTGTGATGGGCATTATTTATATTGCAGGTTCGGTAGCCGGTGGTTTTTCTGAAGATACAAAAGTTGGTCTTGTTTCAGATAATCAAGAATTATCTAAACAGTTAGCGAAATCAAAAACTGATGATTATACATTCAAAGTTGTTACGTCTCAAAAAGAGGCTGAAAAACAATTGAAGAACAAAGAGCTGGATGCTTTTCTGGTATTAGACACTGAAACAGAACAGATTCAAGGGAAATTATATGCAGAATCTTCTTTAGGCACAACAACTGAATTGATGATGGGACAAATGCTCAATGGACTTCAGTCTTCATTGAATGCAAGTAAGCTAAATTTGACTCCCGAACAATTGACAAGCCTAAGCCAGCCTGCTAATTTTGAAAAAACGAAAGTTAGCTTTGATGAAGATGGAAAAATGACGACAGGACAAGATAATACAGCTATTCAGTCGGCAATGTCTTTTGTGATAACGATTATTCTTTGGGTGATCATCATTACCTACGCTTCGATTATTGCCCAAGAGATCGCATCTGAAAAAGGAACGCGTATTATGGAAGTCATCTTATCAAGTACCAAAGCCCAAACTCATTTTTATGGCAAATTGACAGGGGTTATTTTAGTGGCTCTTACTCAAATTGTAATTTATGCTGCGGCAATTGGTCTTGGTTACACGCAATTAAAGAATTTAGATATGGTCAAAGGGTTATTAGATGGACTTTCATCCGCTAATATATTAGGAAGCTTCTTGTACTTCACTTTAGCATTTTTCGTGCTAGGAATCTTAGTTTATTCAGTTTTAGCAGCTTTATGTGGGTCATTGGTATCCAAGCCCGAAGATACAGCCAAAGCTGTTCAGCCAATCATTTATATCGCAATGATCGGGTATTTTATCGGGATTTCATTAGGAACGACAGATCCGCAAAATATTGTGATTAAAGTATCGTCTTATATCCCATTGATTTCTTCTTTCATTATGCCAATTCGTTTAGCAAGTGAAACAGTCACGACAGCAGGAGCTATGATTTCTGTAGTGATTTTAGTTGTTTTCGGACTGTTACTAACAATGTTTTCAGCGAAGCTGTATAAATCTAACGTACTGGTTTATAGTGAAGGCGGCGTACTTAAATCATTGAAACAATCTATTTCGATTTTAAGAAATGAACGTAAAAAATAAATATAGTTGAATAAAAAGCTTAACTTAGAAAAGTAGAGATTTTTTAGGATCATTTAGCTAAACTAAAATGCTCTGAAACATAACACACAAAGTTATGTTTCAGAGCATTTTTTACAGTTTACGTAAAGGAACGGTTTGCCGCTCAATTAACTTAACATTCATTTCTTGTTCGGGAATTTTCTCCTGATTCAATTGATTATGAATATAAATAAACGAATTTTCAGCTTGTCGTTTTATCGAATAATCTACTGTTGTGATATGCATCAGACGACTGATTTCACTATTATCAAAGCCAATTACAGCGACATCTTCTGGAACTGAGTAGCCTAAGTTTTGAAGCTCGGAAATAAAACCTGCGGCGACTGAATCCGTATAAAAGGCCATAGCATCTGTTTTTTCAGTCATGTTATGCCAGCGTTGAGCAATGCTTAGGCCATTGTCCAATCTTGATTTATCATAAAAAATCCATTCATCGTTGAAAGAAAGATTTTTCGTTTGATGGAAATCATCAATTGCTTTTATGCGTGCTTTTGTATTTAGATTTTCGTAATTGCCTAAGACGTGACCAATTGAGCGATATCCTCTTTGAAAAAGATAATCTAAAGAGCGTAGATAGCCAGAATAATGATCAACGTAAGAAGAGTAGATTCTTTCCGAATCGATGCGGTGCCAGGTAGCAATCGGCCCATAAATGCTGTATGGTTCGATTATTTCCCACTTGTTTGCTCTGGTTAATATAAAAAGGCCATCGAGTTGTTTGTATTTCATTTGATTCAACGCTTCGATTTCTTTCTTCTTATCACCACCAGTAAAGTATAAGGTTACATAATAGTTATATTTTTTAGCAATGGAAATAAAACTTTCGAGAAAAATGCCTAAAGGATCGATAAAACCATGTGCGAGAAAGCCGATGGTTTTGGTTTCACCGCTTTGTAGATTTCGAGCAATCAAATTAGGAGAATATGCTAGCGCTTCCATTGCGTCTAGTACTTTTTCTCGACTTTCTTGGCTAACATATCCATTACCAGAAATCACTCTAGAAACTGTTGATTTAGAAACTTGCGCTTGTTTAGCGACATCAATAATTGTAGTCATTTCAACACCTCACTAATTAAAATGGACAGAGTAGAGTGACAATTTCTTTCCTTATAAAGTATAACATAAAAAATCGAAAAAAAGAGCTTGACATGGGAACATTCCCACAAACTATGATAAGAATGTAAACGATGTCAGAACATATTCTGAACAAAATAATCAGGAGGGAAACACATGACTAGAGAAGCACTGAAAATCGCAACAATCGGTGGAGGTTCAAGTTATACACCAGAATTGATCGAAGGATATATTAAAAGAAAAGATGAACTGCCAATCAAAGAAATTTGGTTAGTCGATATTGAAGCAGGAAAAGAAAAGTTAGAAACAGTAGGAGCTATGGCTAAACGAATGGTCAAAGCAGCTGGTTTAGATTGGGAAGTCCATTTAACCTTAGATCGTCGAGCAGCGTTAAAAGATGCTGACTTTGTATCAACACAATTTCGCGTAGGCTTACTTGACGCTCGTATTAAGGATGAACGTATTCCGCTATCACATGGTGTTTTAGGCCAAGAAACAAATGGAGCTGGTGGTATGTTTAAAGCATTCCGTACAATTCCTGTGATTCTTGGAATTATTGAAGACATGAAAGAATTATGCCCAGATGCTTGGTTAGTTAACTTTACCAATCCAGCTGGAATGGTTACCGAAGCTGCAATTAAGCACGGTGGTTGGAAAAAAACGGCTGGCTTATGTAATGTGCCAATTGGTCACAGAAAACAAGCAGCAGAAAAATTAGGGATTCCTGAAGATGATCTATTCTTCAAGTTTGCGGGAATCAATCATTTTCATTGGCATCGTGTTTGGGACAAACAAGGAAATGAAAGAACGCATGAATTGATCGACTTAATCTATGGTCCACAAGAAGATTCTGAAAGTCATTTGAAAAATATTCATAACGCACCATTTCATTATGAGCAAATCAAAGATTTAGGTATGTTGCCATGTGGCTACCATCGTTATTACTATATTGAAGACGAAATGTTGAAGCATTCAATTGAAGAATTTGAAAAAGGAGAAACAAGAGCTCAAGTAGTAAAAGAAACCGAAGCTCGTTTGTTTGAATTATACAAAGATCCTAATTTAGATTACAAACCAAAAGAATTAGAACAACGTGGCGGCACGCATTACAGCGACGCAGCTTGTGAATTGATTGCATCGATTCATAATGATAAGCGCACGGATATGGTTGTTTCAACAGAAAATAATGGTACGATCACAGACCTTCCTTATGATTGCGTTGTGGAAGTTTCTGGACCTGTAACAGCACATGGACACGAACCTTATAACTGGGGAGCATTTCCTCCAGCTGCCCGTGGCATTATTCAAGTGATGAAAGGAATGGAAGAAACTGTGATTCGCGCAGCGATCGATGGTGATTATGGCGCAGCCTTACATGCATTTACAATCAATCCTTTAGTGCCAGGCGGTTCCATGGCTAAAACCTTGTTAGATGAATTATTGATTGCGCACAAGAACCATTTACCAAACTTTACTGAAGCAATCACTAAAATCGAAAAAGAACAACCGGATACAGTTGCCTATGTAACAGAATTGATGAAGAGCAATTAAAATTAAAAAAACCTGATTTTGTCAAGAATGGCAAAATCAGGTTTTTTGTAGGCAGTACAAATGCGATAATTCAACTAATTTTCGTAGGCGCGACCTCTTTAAAAAATGAGCGGTGAGTCTCCACATTAAATTGATAAGAGCGGTAACGAAAGAGCTGGTTTAGTATAATAAAAGTTATAAATTCAATCAGTAGAAAAATCTTTAAAGAATCAATTGTAAGACTGGCTAATGATATGACTAAAAATAGCATAAGGAATAGAGTAAATAATTGCTGAAGATGATTTGTATTTGTGATAGTAACTTCTTCTGTTTCCGAAGTAACCTTGATTTTTTGTGAGAATCGGAAAATACCTTCTCTGAATTCAAGTGTATCCCCAACAGCGACTTCTAGTTCAGTTGAAATATTATTAAATAGTTTTCCTTGATAAGTGCCATTTTTATATACAGAAAAATGACGGACACAGCCCCATGTAGTTTGTCGTTTCAACTTTATTTTCATGATTATTACCTCCTAAAGCTATTTTCACATATTTTAAGAAAATAAAAATCAAGCAAAAGGCTGATTTAATTCAGTCTTTTTATCCTGCTAAGGTCTTAGTTGGAAATACAAATAACGTTAGATAGTAAAAAAACTCTGAGAGTGCCAACTTAGACTCCAGAGTTTTAATTATTATAGAAGAATAGGAGATATACTTAATCTAACGGTGGTAAGTAGGTATATTCCGCAATAGCCGAAGCGTTTATTCCGGCAACGTGCCCAGTGACAAATGCAGCTGTGACGTTATAGCCACCAGTATACCCATTAATATCAAGTAATTCACCAGCAAAAAATAGCCCTTTGACTAGTTTACTTTCCATTGACTTGGGTTGGATCTCTTTTAAGGAAACACCGCCGCCAGTTACAAAAGACTTTTCGATGGGTAATGTTTTCTCAGCATTTATTTTAAAAGTCTTTAACTGTAGCAACAGTTGATCTAGTTGTTGGGCAGAAACTTGTTTGGCTTGTTGATCAGAAATGCCAGTTTGACTTAAAATGAAATCTAGTAAGCGTTCAGGAACCAAATTTTTTAAAGCATTTTTGATTGATTTGTCGGGTTGCTCTGAAATTTTTCTTTTAAGCTCGTCCTTTAATTCGGCTATTGTTTTTGAAGGAAAAATATCTAAGAGCAGAACAACTGGTTGTTGCTCATTTTTGACTAATTCTTGATTTACAAAACTAGAACATCTTAAAGCAGCTGGTCCAGAAATCCCAAAATGAGTGAACAAGAGATCCATCTGATGTTCTACCACGACTTTTCCTTTGCTATTTAAAACAGAAAGAGAAATATCCTGTAGGGAGAGCCCTTGTAAAGTTTTATTTTGAATAAACAGATCATTTGAAATAATAGGAGATTCTGTTGCATACAAGGGACTGATCGTGTGACCTACTCGTTTCGCTATTTTATAACCATCACCAGTCGAGCCAGTGGATGGATAAGTTCGACCGCCTGTTGTTAAAATGACACAAGGAGCGTAGATTTTTTCGTGCTCTAGAGCGACTCCGATAATTTGATCTTCTTTCCGTAAAACTTTTTCGACTTTGGCTTCTGTATAAATTGTAACGCCAAGTGTTTCCAATTGATGGAATAAGGTTTCCACAATTGTTTTTGAACGATCGGTGACAGGAAACATCCGACCATGATCCTCTTCTTTTAGATGAGTACCATTTGATTCAAAAAAATCCATAATATCATAATTGTTAAATTGCGAAAAGGCGCTATATAAAAATTTTCCATTACCAGGAATATGAGCAATGATTTCTTCAGCAGGTCGATTGTTCGTAACATTACAGCGACCACCGCCAGTTAATAATAGTTTTTTTCCAACGCGCTTATTTTTTTCTACTAACAATGTGTTACTGCCAGCTTTTGCCGCTGCAATGGCTGCCATCATTCCGCTAGTACCAGCTCCAACGACAATCACATCAAATAATTTCATAAATTCTCCTCCAGTTCAATGGTAGTTTAACACAATTTTCAATTTTTTTTCTAAGTTTTTTGCATTTTACTGTAAAAAGTTGTGGAAATTTTCTGAATTTAGGTTAAAATAGGATTATAACAATGAGAGGGTGATTAGATGGAAGCAAAACAGTACGTGGAAGAGATTCAAAAGAAGATTCATGAGAATGATCGAGGGCAAGTAGAATACTTGCAAGCTGTCGACGAATTTTTACCAACGGTTGAAGTATTTTTGAAAGAAAATCCAGCATTCATTGAAGCCAATATTTTAGGAGTCCTAATCGAGCCGGAAAGAATTTTACAATTTAGAGTGCCATGGCAAGATGACGCTGGTAATTGGCAAGTTAATCGTGGGTATCGTGTGCAGTATAACTCTGCAATCGGACCTTATAAAGGCGGTTTGCGTTTTCACCCTAGCGTGAATTTAAGTGTGATGAAATTTTTAGCATTTGAGCAAATTTTCAAAAACAGTTTGACAGGTCTGCCAATCGGCGGCGGCAAGGGCGGTAGCGATTTTGATCCAAAAGGAAAAACAGATGCTGAAGTTATGCGTTTTTGTCAAAGCTTTATGACCGAATTACAGAAACATATTGGGCCAAGTACAGATGTACCAGCGGGTGATATCGGTGTTGGGGCTAGAGAAATCGGTTATTTGTTTGGCATGTACAAACGTTTGAGAAATTATGATGCAGGTGTATTAACTGGTAAACCATTAGGGTATTGGGGTAGTCAAGCTCGTACAGAAGCTACTGGCTATGGCTGTGTGTACTTCGTAAAACATCTATTAAAAGATTCAGACGATTCATTTGATGGCAAGAAAGTTGTGGTATCAGGTAGCGGGAACGTCTCAATCTACGCAATGGAGAAGGCGAAAGAATTAGGCGCAACAGTTCTAACTTGTTCAGATTCAAGTGGATTTGTTTATGATCCAAACGGAATCGATGTTGAATTAGTCAAAGAACTGAAAGAAAAAAATCGTGAACGTATTGCTAAATATGTAGAGACACATTTAGATGCGACTTATTATGAAGGTCAATCTGTCTGGGACTTTGAAGTAGCATATGATATTGCTCTGCCTTGTGCAACTCAAAATGAAATCAATGAAAAACAAGCTGAAATTTTAGTGAAAAATGGTGGAAAAGTCGTAGCAGAAGGGGCGAATATGCCTTGTACGTTGGAGGCCGTTGCAGTACTCGAAAAAGCTGGCGTTCTCTATTGTCCAGGTAAAGCAGCAAATGCAGGCGGCGTTGCGGTTTCTGCTTTAGAAATGAGTCAGAATTCAGAGCGTTTATCTTGGTCATTTGAAAAAGTAGACAGTATGTTGGATGATATCATGAGAAATATTTACGAAACTTGTCGTGATACGGCTACTAAATTTGATGCACCAAATAATTTTGTCTTAGGAGCAAATATTGCAGGATTTGAAAAAGTGGCTCAAGCAATGCTTAGTCAAGGATTAGTTTAATTCTCTTTTTAAAACGGTTTTAGATTTAAAAAGGGACTAGGTCTGACTCAATGAGTTATTGTCCTAGTCCCTTTTTTATTTGACATCTTTCAATTTTGAATGAGAAATACCTTATTTCAAGAGGAATAAAATAAAATTGGTACAGACAGTCATAATTTGCTTGAAAAAAGCATAAAAAGAACGTAAAGTAGATACTGTATTAAGTTTAATTTCAAGGAGGAGAAGGAATGTCACACATTCAATTTGATTATTCCAATTTAACACCGTTTATTGCGGATCATGAATTGGAATACATGCAGACTCAAGTGACTGCAGTAGACAAGGCACTAAGAGAAGGAACTGGAGCTGGAAGCGACTTTACTGGTTGGATCGATCTACCGGAAAATTATGATAAAGACGAATTTGCCCGCATCAAAAAGGCGGCTGAAAAAATCCAATCTGATTCAGAAGTTTTAGTTGTAATTGGTATTGGCGGTTCTTACTTAGGTGCAAGAGCAGCGATTGAATTTTTACATCATTCATTTAATAACCTATTACCATCAGAAGAAAGAAAAGCACCACAAGTTTTCTTCGCTGGAAATAGCATCAGCTCAACTTATTTAGCTGATTTAATCAATGTTATTGGTGAGCGTGACTTCTCGGTAAATGTGATTTCTAAATCAGGTACAACGACTGAACCTGCGATTGCATTTAGAGTATTTAAAGAATTATTAATTAAGAAATATGGTAAAAAAGAAGCGAACAAGCGTATTTATGCTACTACTGATCGTGCCAAAGGTGCTGTTAAAGTTGAAGCAGACGCTGAAGGTTGGGAAACTTTTGTGATCCCTGATGATGTTGGTGGACGCTTTACCGTACTAACACCAGTTGGCTTACTACCAATCGCCGTTAGTGGTGCAGATATTGATGCCCTAATGACGGGTGCCAATGATGCACGTAAAGAATATGCTGCAACGACAGATTTAAGCAAAAATCAAGCATATCAATATGCTGCATTAAGAAATATTTTATATCGTAAAGGGAAAACCACTGAAATGTTGATCAACTACGAACCAGGAATGCACTATTTCTCTGAATGGTGGAAACAATTATTCGGCGAATCAGAAGGAAAAGACCAAAAAGGAATCTTCCCAGCAGCAGCCGATTTTTCAACAGATTTACATTCAATGGGACAATATGTTCAAGATGGTATGCGTAATTTATTTGAAACTGTTGTGAAAGTTGAAAGGCCGCGTCACGTTGTATCAATTCCTGAATTAGCAGAAGATTTAGATGGTTTAGGCTATTTGCAAGGGAAAGAAATCGACTTTGTAAATACCAAAGCATTTGAAGGAACATTGTTAGCACATACAGATGGTGGTGTGCCAAACATGATCGTGAAAATACCTGCGATGGATGCTTATTCATTAGGATATGTGATGTACTTCTTTGAAATTGCTGTGGGAATTTCTGGGTATTTGAATGGTGTGAATCCATTTGACCAAGAAGGTGTAGAAGCATACAAAAAAAACATGTTTGCATTACTTGGTAAACCTGGCTTTGAAGATTTAGCGAAAGAATTGAATGCACGTCTGTAATATTGGATTTAACGAATTGTGCTCAATCTTTGATTAAACAAGAAATAAAGGAGCTCTCAAAATTGAGGGCTCCTTTATTTAGTTAGAAAATCTAATCATTCTCTTTCACTTAAAGTCATCATCTTTAGGGTAAGGAAGAATATCTAATGAATAATCATCATCTATTGTTTCTTCTTGAGTTTGCTCTTGATGGTAAGGATCATTGATTTCTTCTTTTTGCTTAAATTCATCTGGGTCCGGCATGTTTTCAGAATGTAAGTAATCAGTCTGATGTGACATGGCTCTGTTGTTTTGAGCTAAACGTTCTTTAGCTTCTGCTTCTGCCTCAGCTTGATGAGTGTTCTTATGAAGTGATTTATTATTTTTACTACCTGTAAAAGTTAAATAAATAATCAACACAATCATAATGATTGTTGCTATAATTAAACCAATGAACATGCCAAATGTAATAAACATGGGGGTAGATCCTCCTTCATTAATCCTGCTTCTATTCAGTTTATCAAATCTTGGTTGTTCAGTCATCTATTTTTCATAGATATTAGTAATAAAATTAGAATATACCTGAGAATAAAATCAAGTATAGGGAAAAACATAGAAGCTAGTAAAGTGATTGTTACCTAATTTTTTAATTTTGGTAGAAATCAGTTCGGTTATCGAAAAGTTAATTTAAAAGTTTGTTTAAAAAGAAAAGAATCCTGTAGGAATTTACTTCTTTGTGGTAAACTATAGAAAGCAAGTTTTTGGAGGAATGAATTTGAAATCTAAAGAGTTATTACATACAATTTTATTTTTTATTGGATTAGCAGCACTACTATTTTTATTGAGACAATTTGTGTTTACCCCAGTTGTGGTCAAAGGTCACTCGATGGACCCAACATTGGCTGATGGTGAACGAGTGATTGCGTTAAAAAATACGGAAATCAAACGGTTTGATATTGTCACATTTCCAGCACCAGATGAACCTAAAAAGAACTACATCAAACGAGTGATCGGGTTACCAGGTGATACAATTGAGTACAAAAACGATGTTTTATATATCAATGATAAAGAAGTAAAAGAACCTTATTTAGACCAGTTTAAAGATGAAGTGACGGATGGAATGCCTCTGACGTTTGATTTCACATTGAATGAAGTGACAGGTGAAACTAAAGTACCAGAAGGCGAATATTTTGTGATGGGCGATAATCGTCGGAATTCTAAAGATGGCCGAATGATTGGTTTTATCAGTAAAGATAGTATATTAGGTGATGTTAAATTTGTTTTATGGCCGCTAGATCGCTTTGGTACGATCTAAAAAAGTATAATTTAAGAAAGCTCTCTTTTAATTAAGAGGGTTTTTTTGTTAGATGGTGGGCGCCGTATTCAACAATGATTTATGATAAACTAAGCGTATGAGATATTTATAAAGGATGTGACAGAAGTGAGTTTACAATTTATCCGTGGAACAGCTGAAATGGATTTAGAGGAAGAGCTTTTACAAGCGTCTAATAAGTGGTTATTGGCAGATGACAAACATGAAGTTTTTTATTTAGTCCCAAACCACATGAAATTCGAACAAGAAATCAATGCACTTAAGCGATTAAAAAATATCCAAAGTAATCATAGTGATTCGATAGCAACCATGCGCTTTCAGGTGTTCAGTTTTTATCGTTTAGCTTGGTATTATTTGCAACATACACAGTATTATAGCTCTGAGATTCTGACCGAAGCTGGAGCGGCAATGGTTTTTAGAAAGATTTTATCAGAAAACGAGGAAGAGTTGAACGTTTTCCGTGGAGAAGTTAACAAATCTGGTTTTATCCAACAATTGTTTGATTTATATCAAGAAATGAAAGAAGGAAATATTGATTTAGAGGAGCTATTTAGCCAGTTATCAGGATCAAATTCTGATAGTAAAGAGCAAGATTTACAATTGAAAATCAAAGATATCAAATTAATATTTTCGAAATTTGAAGTAATGATGAGTCAATATGGTATCAAGTCTGCAGAGATCATTAATTACTTAACTGAATATTTAGAGTCTAAAGACCTTAGTAATGTTTTATTTGTGATTAATGGCTATCATAATTTTTCAGCAAGAGAATTGAAGTTGATCGAGACGTTGATGCGTCGAGGTGGAGAAGTTAAGATATCTTTAGTAGTAGATAAAAAATATCCGAATGAAGTACCAACGATGATGAATTTGTTTTATGAAACGGGTACGACATACCACAAACTGTATCAATTAGCTAGAAAATCATCGACAGCGATATTACCTGATTATATAGAAAAGAATCATTTTTTAGTTGTCGATAACAGTCTTCAAACGCTTGGAAACTATTGGATAGAAGCGCAAGAAAGTCATCCGAAAAGAAGACAAGCACAAGTAACTGATGAGCATTTACAATTTTGGTGTGCTGAAAATCCCAAAGAAGAAATCAATCACATCGCAAAAGAAATTAGAAGATTAGTAGTTGAAGAAAATTATCGATATAAAGATATTCAGTTGCTGACAAGAGAATTGGATAGCTATGAAACGTTGATTGAACCACTATTTACGCTCCACGAGATTCCGGTTTATTTAGATCGTGATATGGCAATGGAGCAGCATCCACTAGTTGAGTTTATTCAATCTGTATTTTCAATCCACAATTATCACTATCGTTATCGGGATGTTTTGCGTTTTCTAAGAACAGAATTATTTTTCCCGATTGCCGATCAACTCTCTCTAGAAGAATGGCAAACGGAACGAGATGAATGGCGGCGTAAAATTGATGTAACAGAAAATGTCGTCCTAGCCTATGGTTATGAAGGATATCATTGGGAAACAGATAAGGACTGGCATTTCATCCGCTATGATTTTGAGGCAGATCAACAAGACAATACTGAGCTTATCGAAAAAGATGCGAATATTGTTCGTCAGATGATTCAAAATCATATACCTGCTTTTTTCAAGAAACTTGAAAGTGCTGAAACGGGGATTGAAGCAGCTGACTATTTTTATCGTTTCTTAGTAAGTAATGGCGTTGAAAAGCAATTGATGATGTGGCGTACTCAAGCAATCGAACGTGGGCAATTAGAAGCTGCTCGTAACCATGAACAAACTTGGGAAGCTTTGATGACCTTATTAGATGAGTATGTAACGATCTATGGGGCCGAATTATTTGACTTAGATACTTTCGAAGAAATTTTTTCCAGTGGTTTAGAGGGGCTACGGTATAATAAAGTACCAACAGCAATTGATCAGGTTCAAGTCAGAGCAATTGATTTAGCTAGGCCAGGTCAAGCGAAAGTTGTTTTTGTGATAGGTTTAACGGACCAAGTATTTCCACAAAAATTTGATAATAAAACATTACTTTCAGATGAAGAGCGACAATTCGTCAATGGTCATTTAGAGGAAGGTCAATTCTTGCTGAATGATACCCGAAAAAGTATAGCCAAGGAACCGTTCATTGCCTACATCATGTTTGCTTCAGCGACTGAACGTTTATACTTCTCATATCCAAGTGTGAAAGACACCTCTAAAGATGTGAAGGTTTCTAGTTATTTAGTGAATATTCAAAATGACTTAGGAGTGAAAATGCAGTCGAAAAATGCACTTATGATCACAGATGATGAGCAGGCGTCCTTAGAACATGTGGGAACTTACAGAACCTTGATCAGTGATTTAACCAATTTGAAGCGGCAAAAAAAGGAAACGCATGAAGGCATACGACCATTATGGCTACTGTTAGAGCGTGAATTAATGGAACACTCCTATGCATCATTGGCACAACATATTTTTGAAAGCTTAGGCCATCAAAATTTACCAGAAAATTTAACAGATTCTTTAGCAGAGGATTTATATGGCAAACAAATCTATACCTCTGTGTCAAGAATGGAAAGCTTTTATCGCTGTCAATATCAATATTTTGCTCGTTTTGGTCTAGGGCTGAAAGAAAGAGATGTTTTTGGATTATCTCCAGCTGCTACAGGTGATTTTTTCCACGAAGCACTGGATCAATTCTTTAAGTTATTAATCATGCAAAAAAAACAATTATCTGAATTGACAGATCGTGAAGTCAGTGAATTTACGGAACAGATCCTAAATGTTGTTTTTGGTGAAATAAAATTTTCGATTCTAGACTCTTCTAGTCGTATGAATTATATTCGCTATCAATTAGGGCAAACGATCAAAAAAGTTAGCTGGGCTTTGAGACGTCAAAGCGAACGCAGCGGCATGTCTGCTGTTCAAACCGAAGTATTGTTTGGGCAGATCGCTAGTCAAAAAGGAATCAAAGGACTGGAATTACCTTTAAAAAATGGTGGGAATATCAGTGTTAGAGGGAAAATAGATCGTTTGGATCAGCTAGTGACACCAGAATCTGTTTATTTAGGCGTAGTCGATTATAAGTCTAGTCATAAAAAATTTAATATTACAGAAGCTTATTATGGACTAGCCATGCAGATGCTGACGTATTTGGATGTGGCTTTGATGGATGCGGTGAATTTAGTTGGTCAGCCTGCTAAGCCTGCTGGTTCATTTTATCTACATGTTCACAATCCGATTCTTCCCTTCGAGACAAATGATAAAAAAGAACAGCAGCTATTAAAGAAATTTCAGTATGACGGTCTGTTATTGAATGATCCGATTTTACTTGAAAATCTAGACAAAAGTTTACAGGCAAAACAAAGTTCATTGATCTTTCCAATTGAAGAATCGGCAAAAGAAATTATTAAACCAGGACGTCGTCAAGAAGATAAATTTGTGACAGAACCTGAACTAGACGCGTTACTGAACCATAATCGTAGTAAATTTATCGAAGCAGGTAACAAAGTCACGAGTGGAGAAATTGATTTGAATCCAGCGTATCAGGGGAAAGAGCGAATTGCTTGTCGTTTTTGCCCATTTAGAAGTGTTTGTAATTTTGATGTGATGTTAAAAGAGAATAACTATAATCGAATTGAAACATTATCTAAAAAAGAAGTGATGGATCGCTTGGTTGAAAATGAACAGGAAGGAGGAGCAGGTGATGAGTAAAATCATTCCGTTACGTCCAGAGAATGAACAATTTACAGATAATCAATGGCAAGCTGTTTTTGACGGAGATGAAAACATTTTAGTTTCTGCTTCTGCAGGTTCTGGGAAGACAACGGTTCTTGTCCGAAGAGTCATTGAAAAGCTTAAAAGTGGTGTTGATATTGATCGTTTATTGATCGTAACCTATACAGAAGCAGCAGCGAAGGAAATGAAAGAACGAATTCAAGTCGCTTTACAAAAAGCAATCACTAACGAAAGTGACCAAGAGAAAAAACAACATTTTATTCGCCAGTTAACGTTACTACCTACAGCGCATATCAGCACATTACATGCGTTTTGTTTAACAGTGATCCGACGCTTTTATTATTTGATCGAAATGGATCCAGTGTTTCGTTTATTAACGGATGAGACTGAAATGCTACTGCTAAAAGAAGATGTTTGGGATGAGCTTAGGGAGCAATTTTACAGTGAGAATGAAGAAGCTTTTTATCAACTGACCAGTAACTTTTCTAACGATCGCAGTGATGATGGCTTAACTCGGCTGATCTTTTCGCTTTACGAGTTTGCTAGAGCTAATCCAGATCCAGAAGAGTGGCTAACACATTTAGCTGATAGTTATCGTATATCGGGACAATTGGGCAACTCCAGTTTATTTCAAGACTATTTGAAACCGCAAATCATGGAAAGCTTATTGCGATGTGTCGATCGCTATCAAGAAATGATTCGATTAACAGAAGGCGAAGAAAAACTAGAAAAAATTGCTGAACTAGCAAGAAATGAAAAAGAATTCGCTGAAACATTTAGTAGTCTAGTAGTTGATAATGATTTGGAAGCAGCATTTGAACTTTCGAAAACAGTTAAATTTGAACGCTATCCTACTGTCCGCTTAGAAGAACTAAAAGAGATCTCAGCACAAGCGAAAAATTTACGTGAGCAAAACAAAAAAGCGATAAATGATATCTTGACGAATTTATTTACATTGTCACCAGAAGAAATGAAAGAGATCTTAAAACGTTCTCTACCTGTCGTGGAAGAAATGGCTAAAGTAGGTCAGGCTTTTATTGAACGTTACAGCAAGCAGAAACTAAAAAAAGGGCTAGTTGACTTCAATGATTTAGAGCATTTCACTTTAGCTATTTTAGCAAAAAAAGAAGCAGGTGAGTGGCTTGCTACAGAAGCGTCAAATTATTATCGCACTAAATTTGATGAAGTTTTAGTAGATGAATACCAAGACATCAACCGACTGCAAGAGACCATTCTCTATTGGTTAAGAAGACCTTCCGCTGAAGAAGGCAATTTATTTATGGTTGGTGATGTAAAACAATCTATTTATTCATTTCGTTTAGCTGATCCAACATTATTTATTGAAAAATACAATCAGTATGGTCAAAATAAAGAGGGGAAACGAATTGTTTTAGCCGAGAATTTTCGTTCTAGAAAAAATGTTTTAGACTTTACAAATTTAATTTTTGAACAATTAATGGATGAACGAGTAGGACAAATTGCTTATGACCAAGCGGCTCAGTTAGTTCATGGCTTTGATCAATTTTCAGAAGCTGAAAATTATGATACTGAACTGTTGATTTATGAAAAAAAATCAGAGCAACTTGAGCAAACACTTCAATTTGACCAGTCGCATGTCATCATGGAAGATAAAACAGAAGGTGAGTTATATATGACTGCCTTAAAAATCAGAGAATTGATCGATCAAAAGTTTTTGATCTATGATAAATCGACCAAGGAAAATCGACCTCTTACTTATAAAGACATTGTATTATTGACGCCAACAAAGAAAAATAATCTAACGATTTTAGAAATATTTAAACTAGCGGGCATTCCGATTCAAGTCAATGATGCTCAAAATTATTTCCAAGCGACAGAAGTTCAAACGATGGTTGCGTTACTGCAAATCATCGATAATCCGTATCAAGACATTCCCTTAGCCGCAGTATTGAGATCGCCAATTGTTGGGTTAAAGGAAAATGAACTTGTGACTATTCGTTTAGCTGGGAAAAAGAGTTCCTACTATGAGGCATTTTTAACATTTAATCAATCCGAAGTTGCAGATAAAGAGCAGCAAAAACTACAAGATAAAACAATTCAGTTTGCTGCGCTATTGGATAAATGGCGAGAAATCGCTAGAAGAGATCAATTGGCTGTCCTGATTTGGGCTATTTATCAAGAAACCGCGTATTTAGATTATGTGGGCGGGATGCCCGCAGGCAAGCAAAGACAGGCTAATTTATTTGCTTTAGTGGAACGAGCAGCCAGCTATGAACAGACAAGCTTCAGAGGACTATTTCAATTTGTCCGATTTATTGAAAAAATGCAGGAGAAAGATAAAGACTTAGCTGAACCTGTGATTTTAAGTGAGGAAGATGCTGTTCGAGTAATGACGATTCACGCTAGTAAAGGGTTGGAATTTCCAGTGGTATTCGTTTTAGATATGACGAAAGAGTTTAATCTTGGAGATTTGAATGAACGCTATATTTTTGATGATCGTTTAGGTGTGGGCATCCGCTATCTCGATCAGATTGATCGAATGCTCTATGAAACATTGCCATTTTTAGCTATCAAACAAGCAAAGCTGAAAAAATTACTTTCTGAGGAAATGCGTAAATTATATGTTGCGTTGACGCGTGCAGAACAAAAACTTTACCTCGTTGGTTCATACAATAGTCAGGAAGCGGCGTTTAAAGAATGGCTCAAAGTTAGTGATGTTCAAACAAAAGTTTTACCAAGTGAGAATCGTTTGCAGGGAAAAAGTAGTCTAATGAATTGGGTGGGGATGAGTTTAATCCGTCACCAGAAAATGACTGAGTTCCAAACGGAATTTATCACTGAAAAGATTGCTGGAATTACACAACACCCAGCCAATTTTTCAATTACTTTTATAACTGAAAAAATCATTCAGGAACAATTTGCTACGCTTCAATTTGTGGATTCAAGTTTAAGTATAGAAAAGAGTATAAAAAATGATGATCCGAAATTACTGGCAAAAGGAATAGAACGCTTAAATTTTTCCTATCCTTATGAACTGTCAACTCAAACGACAAACTATCAGTCAGTATCAGAAATCAAGCGTGTATTTGAAGATCCTGATAATAAAGAAATTGTGAAAATCGAAGTCGATGAAAGAAATAAAATTCAGCCAACACCGATGATCATCCATCGAATGAGTGATGGTGAATTAGGAAAACCGAGATTTATCGAGACGATTCGCAAACCATCTGCTGTTGAAATTGGGACTGCGACACACTATCTATTACAGCTCTTAGATTTAGAGAAGGTACCAACGAAAAACAGCATTCTTCAATTGATCGAAGAATTGATTCAAACGAATATTATTCAAGAAAATGTAGCAAAGCAAATCAATATCGATCAAGTTCTATCATTTTATCAAACAACTTTAGGAAAGCAATTGCTAGAACAATCAGCACAAGTAGTACGAGAGCAACCTTTTTCAATGTTGTTAAAAGCAGAGGAACTAATCAAAGACTATCCAAAAGAAACACAAGATGATTTATTGATTCATGGTATGATAGACGGGTATATTGAACAAGAGGAAAATTGTATACTTTATGATTACAAAACGGACTTTGTTCAAGATAGTGAAAATACCCAAGAAATCAAAAAAATTATTCAACGTTACCGTGGTCAGCTCAATTTATATCGAAAAGCATTAGCTCAAGCGACGAATAAAGAAGTGACCAAAGTCTTTTTAGTCTTATTATCTGCTGGGATCATCATTGATATGGATCAGGAAAAGATCATTGAAAAAATGAATTAAAACAAAAGCAAATCTACTTACAAATTGTAAGTTGTGTGCTATACTCAATGCATGAGGTGAGGAAAATGGAGCAAGTAAAAACAACCGACTTTTTATTATGTCCTAAATTTGAGAAAGCTTTTGCGATTTTAGGAAAAAAATGGAATGGTTTGATTATTGACGTCTTGTTGGAAAATGGCCCTCAACGATTTGGTGAGTTAAGACAGAAGATTCCTGAACTTAGTGATCGAGTGTTAGTAGAACGCTTGAAAGAACTAGAGGCAGAAGGAATCATCTCGAAAGCAGTGCGCTGTGACGAGAGTAGTCGTCTAGAATATTTCCTCACAAATAAGGGCAAAGACCTACAACAAGCAATGGAACAAATCCAAGAATGGGCAGAAAAATGGGTCACAGCTGAAGAATGCGGTTGACCTCAGACTTGATTTCTTGTAAACTGTAGTCAATTGAATAATAAAAAGCGATGATGGAAAAGAGTAGTTTGGTTGATACGAACAAGGGAAAACCTGTCTTAGACTGTAAACAGGTTACGTATTCGAAAAATGAAGTTCACTTCCGGAGTTTGTTTGTTCTAGAGGTTCAGACCGGTGAAAGCCGTTATAAGAATTGAGTGCATGATTTTTTTTCATGAAGTAGGATGGTAACACGATAGCTCGTTCCTTGATAGAGGAGCTGGCTATCGTTTTTTTAGTTCACCTAGCCGTTGTAAGCAATTCTAATATTAAGCCAAAGAAAGGAATAGAAAAATGACATTAAAAGCTCAGTTAGAAGCTCTAAGAGATGAAACCTTAGTAAACATTGAACATGTTGCGGATCTTAAAGCACTAAACCAAATTAGAGTAGAAATATTAGGTAAAAAAGGGCCAATCACAGAAGTATTAAGAGGAATGAAAGATCTTTCAGCAGAGGAGCGACCAATTGTTGGAAGCTTCGCTAACGAGATTCGTGATTTATTAACTGAAGCGATTGAATCACGTAAAGTAATTTTAGAGTCTGAAGCTTTAAACGCTGCTTTAGAGCATGAAACAATTGATGTAACATTACCAGGAAAACAAATGGTACATGGTACACGACATGTATTATCTCAAGTTATGGAAGAAATCGAAGATATCTTTGTTGGGATGGGCTATCAAGTAATAGAAGGGTATGAAGTAGAATCTGATCATTATAATTTTGAACGGATGAACTTGCCAAAAGATCATCCAGCTCGTGATATGCAAGATACGTTTTACATTTCTGATGAGATTTTGATTCGAACTCATACGTCACCCGTACAAGCTAGAACTATGGAAAAACATGATTTTTCAAAAGGTGCGTTACGTATGATTTCTCCAGGGAAAGTATTCCGCAGAGATACTGATGACGCCACGCATAGTCATCAATTCCACCAAATCGAAGGGCTTGTTATCGATAAAAATATTACAATGGGCGATCTTAAAGGAACCTTAGAAGTTGTGATGCAAAAAATGTTTGGTGAAGACCGTAAGATTCGTCTGCGCCCAAGTTATTTTCCATTTACTGAACCTTCCGTTGAAGTGGATGTTAGTTGCTTCAAATGTGGCGGAGCAGGGTGTAATGTTTGTAAGCAAACAGGTTGGATTGAGATTCTTGGTGCTGGGATGGTTCATCCTGATGTTTTACAAATGTCAGGAATTGATCCAACCGAATATACTGGCTTTGCTTTTGGCTTAGGGCCAGATAGAGTGGCTATGTTACGTTATGGCGTCAATGATATTCGTCATTTCTATCAAAATGATCTACGTTTCTTAAATCAGTTCAAGGTAAAGGAGTAGTCGACGATGTTAGTTTCTTATAAATGGTTAAGTGAATATTTAGATCTTTCAAAAATTTCTGCAAAAGAGTTGTCCGATCAAATGTCTTTGACTGGAATAGAAGTTGAAGGTGTTGAAGTACCTGAGGAAGGCTTAAAAAAAATAGTCGTTGGTGAAGTGAAAGAATGTATTCCACATCCTAATTCAGATCATCTATCGATTTGCCAAGTAGATATTGGGGAAGAAGAGTTGTCCCAAATCGTTTGTGGTGCGCCGAATGTAAAAGCTGGTATTAAAGTAATCGTAGCCTTACCTGGCTCACGAATTACTGGAAATCAAAAAATAAAAAAAGGAAAAATGCGCGGTGAAGTTTCTAATGGCATGATTTGTTCTTTACAAGAATTGGGTTATTCTGACAGTGTGATCCCTAAGGCTTACTCTGAAGGAATTTATTATATGCCAAACGACGCTGTCAATGGTGATGCTGTCTTTTCTTATCTTGATATGGATGATTCTATCATTGAGTTATCGATCACACCAAATCGGGCTGATGCCTTAAGTATGCGTGGGGTTGCTTATGAAGTAGGCGCAATTTATCGACAAACACCTGATTTTAATGACGAGGTCTTAAAAGAAGATACTAATGAAAGTGCAGCTGATTACATTTCTGTAGAAGTAGAAGATAAAAAAGAGGTTCCCGCTTATCAAATCAGAGTGATCAAAGGGGTGAAAATTGCTGAAAGCCCTCTTTGGTTACAAACACGTTTGATGAATGAGGGGATTCGCCCAATCAATAATGTTGTTGATGTAACAAACTACATTCTGTTACTTTTTGGACAACCGTTACATGCTTTTGATTATGATAAATTAGACAGCAAAAATATCCTAGTAAGACGTGGAAAATTGGGAGAAGAACTTGTAACTTTAGATGGTGAAACAAGAAAAATCTCTGAGGAAAATATTGTCATTACCAATGGAACAGTTCCTGTTGCTTTGGCTGGCGTTATGGGTGGTGCCGATTCAGAAATTACAGAGGAGACAACAACTGTTGCTCTAGAATCAGCCTTGTTTGATTCACTAGCTGTCCGTAAAACATCGAAAAAATTTAATCTACGTAGTGAATCTTCTAGTCGTTTTGAAAAAGGAATCAATCATGCGACAATTGGAGAGGCAGGCGATGTAGCTGCTGCAATGATTGCTAAATTGGCTGGTGGAACGGTTGTTTCTGGTCGAAGTATTGGTTCTGAATTAACGGTTAAAGAGGTTGTTGTAAGTGTGACTGTGCCACGTATCAATGAATATTTAGGGACCAGTTTAGACGAAGCGGCTGTTAGCGAAATATTCGATACATTAGGGTTTACTTATACACTAGATCAAGGGAAATATACTGTAACGGTTCCGCCGAGACGCTGGGATATTACAATTGAAGCTGATTTAATCGAAGAAGTAGCAAGAATCTATGGATATGATAATTTACCCTCAACACTACCAAAAGGTGAAACTGTGGCAGGAAGTTTAACTAGTAGACAACTGTTGGTTCGAAAAATAAAAAGTTTATTAGAAGGCACAGGTGCTAGTGAGGCAATCAGCTATGCTTTGACAACAGAGAAAAAATCTCGTCAATTCATGATGAGAGAAAGTCTAACGACAAGTCTACAATGGCCAATGAGTGAAGAACGTTCAGTTTTACGAATGAATCTTATTTCAGGTTTATTAGATGATGTTGCTTATAATGTGGCGCGTAAAAATACAAATGTTGCTCTTTATGAAATTGGGCGTATTTTTTATCAAGACAACGATCCCAAGAAAGACTTACCTTATGAAGAAAACCATTTAGGGATTATTTTAACTGGAAATCGAGAAGTCAAGGATTGGGAAACGAAAGAAACTCCTGTTGATTTTTATACAATCAAAGGAATGCTGGAAGTTTTATTCGATTCTGTTGGGCTTGCAGATGAAATCTCTTATGAGGCGACAAAAGCAAACCCAGAGATGCATCCTGGAAGAACAGCGTTGATAAAACTTAATGAGACGATCATCGGGTTTGTTGGACAAGTTCATCCGACAGTTGCAAAAGAATACGAAGTACCAGAAACGTATGTTGCTGAATTGAATCTTCAGGCAATTGTTGAAGCTGAAAATGATGCATTTGTTTATCAACAAATTTCAAAATTCCCAGTAGTTTCAAGAGATATTGCCTTACTTGTAGATGAATCGGTAACAAGTCAAGAATTAATTGGAACGATTTCAAAACACGCTGGAAAATTCTTACAGACTGTCCATTTGTTTGATGTTTATCAAGGAGATAACATTGCCGAAGGGAAAAAATCAATGGCTTATAGTTTGACTTTTGTAAATCCTGAAGCGACATTAGTGGATGAAGAGATCAATCAATCGATGGAAAAAGTTGAGAAAGCCTTGGTTGAAGCATTTAACGTAATAATTAGATAACAGAAAAAGAAGCCAAACTAAAAATTGAACCGACCCCAAAAAGTTAGACCAAAAATCTAATTTTTTGGAGGTCGGTATTTTTATGTCTAAATATAGCTTTGAACTTAAACTAAAAATTGTTCAAGAATATCTGGTAGGGAAAGGAGGAATA
>Ga0308165_1001273_pt1 | contig 36458 bp, 36 predicted proteins | sample PhyWR2_FD_201032 | JGI IMG/M metagenome (GOLD analysis project Ga0308165, IMG submission 201032) | Phyllosphere microbial communities from UC Gill Tract Community Farm, Albany, California, United States - DLSLW.R2 | ecosystem: Host-associated > Plants > Phyllosphere > Unclassified | place: USA...
TGGTGCACAACCAACTGATACTGCTCGTGCTATCCTTTCTTACAAAGGTGTTTTATACAAAAAACACTTAGAAGGTGGTGTTAAAAAAGGAGCTTTAACTCAAGAACAGGCAGATGAAAAATTTGCAACTTGGTTAGATGCTAAAGCAGGTAAAATTTCTGGTAAATCAGAAGGTTTAGCTACTTCTAAAGCAGATGCCCGCAAAGCAGCTTTAGCAGCAGAAGCAAAGAAAAAAGAAGATAAAGCAGCAGCTATCGCAGCTAAAAATGCACCAGTTGCAGAAGAAGTTGTTGAAGAAGAAGCGCCAGCTGTTGAGGCTGAGGCAACGGAAGAAGCTCCTGCAGCAGAAGCTACTAAAGAAGAAGGAGCAGAATAATTTTAATTATTTTGTTTTAAAAAATAGCGTTCCGAATTTCCGGAACGCTATTTTTATTTAAAGATAATATTTACAGTTCGTCATGCTGCCCGATGTTAAATCGCAATCAGCATCTTTCATTTTATAGATCCCGAAATTATTCTGGGTGACGATTGAATTTGAATATGAAACACGAAGAAGCATTTTACATAGGTTACGTTACAAAAACGCGGGGTTTAAAAGGAGAAGTTCAGGTCTTTTTTGAATTCGACGATTATGAGCAACTGGAGTTTGATGTCGTTTTTGCAGATATGAACGGCAAACTTGTTCCTTATTTTGTAGCATCGGCAAAATTGCAAGCCAATAAAACGGGTTATTTTAATTTTGATGATGCAGACCATATTGATAAAGTACAACCACTTTTAAAGAAAAAATTATACCTGCCGCTTTCGCAAATGCCCGAACGGGAAGAAGGAGAATTTTTCTATACCGATTTTAAAGGTTATGTGGCTATTGATGAAACCCTTGGCGAACTTGGCGAAATTATTGAAGTAAACGAATATCCGCAGCAATTTGTGGCAACGGTGATGTATAAGGATACCGAAGTTTTATTCCCTTTGAATGAAGATTTTATAGTGGAATATGATGAGGATGAAAAAACACTAACTCTCGATTTGCCAGAAGGTTTACTCGATATTTATTTAGCACAATAATAACTGTAGCAAAAAACTTTTTCTGTGGTTTTTCGTTCTAGCTGTAATGAGGTATCTGTTTGCTATAGTGATTGTTTTGTTATTTGCTTGTAACCGGGCTAAACGAAATAATGAAGCCGCAAACAAACGCGTTTCAAACACCCGGAATTTAACCCAAAAGGATTCCATACAAAAGGTAGCCCTGGTTGCATTAAAGGCCTTAAAAGCAAAAGATTATAGTGGTTTCGCATCTTGCTTCCATCCTACCGAAGGTGTCCGTTTTTCTCCTTATGGTTTTGTAGATTTTACCCACAAACAAACCCTGGCTAAAGATTTTTTAGAAGCCATAAATAAGAACTGGATATTAACCTGGGGGCATTACGATGGCTCTGGTGCAGCAATTAAACTCAGGGTTAAACCTTACATCCAACGCTACATTTACAATGCCGATTATTTAACGGCCGAGAAAAAAGCTTACGACTCATTTATCGGAGGTGGCAACTCTATCAATAACCTTAAAGAGGTTTATCCCCAACTGCATTTTACTGAATATTATTTTAAAGGCTTTGATAAAAAGTATACAGGTTTAGACTGGAGCAGTTTAAAGTTTGTATTTAAAAAATATCAAAGTAATTATTATCTCGTTGCCGTTATACACGATCAATGGACGGCCTAGCAGCGCAAAATTCGAGTTCAGACTAAAGACTTCAGACTAAAGCCTTACCTTTGCCCCATGCGTTTCGATATTATAACAGTTCTGCCCGCTTTATTAGAAAGTCCGTTTGCTCATTCTATTCTACAGCGCGCACAAAAAAAGGGCATTGCCGAAATTGTAGTACATAATCTGCGTGATTATGCAACCAACAAACAAAAAAGTGTAGATGATTACCAGTACGGTGGTGGTAGCGGCATGGTAATGAGTATTGAGCCTTTTGCGGCATGTATTGAAAAACTTCAGGCAGAGCGCGAATATGATGAAATTATTTTCATGAGTCCTGACGGTGTTACTTTAAATCAGACTACAGCAAACGAACTCTCCATTAAGCAGAACATCATTATTTTATGTGGGCATTATAAGGGCATAGATCAGCGTATACGCGATATCTTTGTAACAAGGGAGATCTCGGTAGGTGATTATGTTTTAAGCGGTGGTGAGCTTCCTGCTGCGATTGTTGTTGATGCTGTTGTGCGTTTAATCCCTGGTGTTTTAAATGATGAAACTTCTGCCTTATCGGATAGTTTTCAGGGCGAACTGCTCGATGCACCTGTTTACACACGCCCGGCCGATTGGCGCGGACATAAGGTGCCTGATGTTTTGTTAAGCGGCCATGAGGCAAAAGTGAATGAGTGGCGGCACGATCAAGCCTTGGCGCGTACAAAAAGCCGTCGGCCTGACCTTTTGGAATAGAAGCATTTAACACATTCGAATGTGGAATTCGTAAAGATTGTGGAAAAAATTAAAATAGGTTTTTTTATATCAAAAAAAATCCCTAATATTGCAATCCGATTTTCAAGGTAAAGAAAGTTGGTTTAATAGCTTAAAATCATGGATTTAGTAAAATTTGTTGAAGAGCAGGCCATCGCGAAAAAAGATTTTCCTGCGTTCAAGTCTGGCGATACAGTGAGCGTACACTATAAAATTCGCGAAGGTAATAAAGAACGTGTTCAAATTTACCAAGGTGTTGTAATACAACGTAACAGTGCAGGTGCTAATGAAACCTTCACCGTGCGTAAAATGAGCAACGGCGTTGGTGTTGAGCGTATTTTCCCTTTTAATTCTCCAAACATTGAGAAAGTAGAAGTGAATAGCTATGGTAAAGTTCGTAGAGCGAAATTGTTCTATTTACGTGCTTTAACTGGTAAAGCTGCTCGTATCAAATCATTGAGAAAATAATATTCTTTATTATACGATATAGCCTTCACGATTAATTTCGTGGAGGTTTTTTTGTTTATACCTTTGTTAAATGTTAGATTCTGCTTTTTTCGACCAAATTTTTTGGGGCAACACGGTTAAGGCCTATTTTCTTTTTGGGGCTATTCTTTTTTTAGGTCTGGTATTTAAACGGATCGTATCCAGGCTTTTAAGCAAACTGCTGTTTAAGCTTTTCAGAAATTTTTCCAATCAATCGCATGATGACGCTTTTGTAGCCTTATTGGTGCGCCCGATTGAGGTTTTTATCCTTCTTACTACACTTTACCTGTCTATTAACCAATTAAAACACCCTTTAGAAGTAACTGTATTCCATTACAGCAAACTAATAGGTAAAGTAAAAGAACAGCTTCCGGTAACCATAGGCGATTGTATCGACCGCATATTCCTGTTCATGATCATCTTATCCATCTTTTGGATTATTTTAAGGATCATCGATTTTATAAGTCATGTATTGCTCTATAAAGCTTCACTTACCGATAATAAGGCCGACGATCAGTTGGTGCCCTTTTTAAAGGAACTGTTTAAAACTGTTGTGATTTTTATCGGGTTTTTTACACTCCTGGGTTTTGTTTTTGAAGTTAATGTGCTCACGCTGATAACCGGTTTAGGTATTGGTGGTATAGCCATTGCGTTGGCTGCAAAGGAGAGCTTAGAGAACCTGATCGGCTCATTTACCATCTTTTTAGATAAACCTTTTACTGTTGGCGACCTCGTAAAGGTAGATGGCGTAGAAGGAACCGTAGAAAAGGTTGGTTTTAGGAGTACAAGGATCAGAACTTCTGAAAAAACCATGGCTACAATCCCTAACAGGGGAATGATTGATGGTGTTTTAGAAAACCTTTCGCTCAGGAATTCGCGTAAGGTATCTTTTATCATAGGGCTTACCTACGAAACGGATTCAGTATCACTTAGAAAAATTATTACCGAAATTGAGCGTTATATCAATAATCACCCAGGTACCAGTAACGACGGAAACGCTTCTTTTAAGAGCTTTGGCGATTCTGGTCTGAACGTGGAGGTGAATTATTTTGTAACGGTGCTCAATTATGCTGAATTTCTTAAAATCAGGCAGGAAATCAATCTGGAGATTATGGATATTGTAATCCGGAATAAATCTGATTTTGCTTATCCTACACAACGTTTAATCAGTGATCGTCCGGCGCCGGCAGCTAATAATGAAGAGGTAGGTAATGATGCTATGGATTAAATCCTGCTCTTATGAAGTCTCCTCGGTCTGTGTCTCACAGACTGTAACGATATCCTTGATCAAATCAATTTTTTTTTTGACAAGCAGGGTGTTGCTATAAATGTGCTCCTGCTATTGGCTTCTCCGGGCTTTAGGCCAGGATTCGCTACCATTAGGTCTAATTGGCAGTCGTTGTATTTCAAATGAGCATAAATTAAATAAGTCAAGTTTTTAAAAACTTAACTTATTTCTTTCCTTCGGCTCCCTTCTATTGATCACCCATGGCTAATCATAAACACAAAAAAAGCCGGTTTAGTATTCTCTAAACCGGCTTTTTTATAAATTTAATATCTTTAGCTTAAAGTAGCTAACGTAGTAATGCCACCCTTTACAACCTGGTTCAGTTCTACGTTAACCTTTGTGCCTACCGGCAGAAAAACATCAACCCTTGATCCGAATTTGATAAAACCGAACTGTTCTGTTTGTATAACCTGATCGCCTTCTTTAACATACCATACAATTCTACGGGCCAAAGCACCCGCAATTTGACGGAATAATACTGGTGTACCATTTTTGTGTTCCACAACTGTTGTGGTACGTTCGTTCTCTGTAGAAGATTTTGGGTTCCAGGCAGCAAGGTATTTTCCTGGGTGGTATTTAAAGAATTTAACCACTCCCGAAATCGGATTGCGGTTAATGTGTACATTTACCGGCGACATAAAAATCGAAACCTGTAAACGTTTATCTTTAAAGTATTCGCCTTCCTGTGTTTCTTCAATTACCACAACCTTACCATCTGCAGGGCAGATTACCAGGTTTTCGCCTGAAGAAAAGCTGCGGCTCGGATTACGGAAAAACTGCAGCACGATGATAAATAATGCAGCTGAAAAAATATAAATAAACCAGCGTAACCAGGTAATGTCGTGATATTTATAATCAACCACGGCGTTAATTACGAAAATAAATAAAATGCTTAAGGCAATGGTGGTGTAACCTTCTTTATGTATGGTCATTGTATACGGAATTATTGGGCAAAGGTGCGAAAAATAAATTAATCCAATCTAAAAATTATGCCTCAGTTGCTCTATAAATATCGGTTAAGTTTCTGCCAAGGCCGTTGTAATCTAGTCCGTAACCCACCACAAACTCATTAGGTATCTCAAAACCAATATATTCTAGTTCTTCAATTTCGTATTTTAAGGCGCTTGGTTTGAGTAAAAGGGAACTTACTTTTACCGATGCCGGATTTTTTTCTTTTATCGTTTTTAAGATATGGGTTAAGGTTAGGCCGGTATCTACAATATCTTCAACAATGATGATATCCCTTCCCTCAATATTTTCGGGCAATCCGATCAGTTCTTTTACATTTCCCGAGCTCGAAGTACCTTCATAAGAGGCTACACGCATAAAGGCTACTTCGCAGGGTACATTAATTTCTTTTATTAAATCGGCCATAAACAAAAAGCTGCCGTTTAGCACGCCAATAAATAACGGACATTTATTTTCGTAATCCACATTCATCTGGATCCCCAGTAAACGGATCCGTTTGTTTAAGGTGTCGTTTTCTAAAAATATCTCGAACTCTTTATCCTCTACTTTTATTTTATGCATGTTGATGTTGAAATTTGTAATCTTTAAAGGTTAAATAGCGAAGATTCATTGCTAACGATGAGCCGAAAACAGCCAACTGAAAACCGCCTACTACTGACTTTTCTCCAGCTCCTTTTGCCTTCTCCGCTCTTCCCTGCGCTCCTGCCTCAATTGTTTTTTACTTTTAGTGGTATCGGCCGGAGTAGCAATCTGTTTGCTTGAGGTGTCCTTTTTAGCTCCTCCACCAAAAAGGCGTTCGAAAAAACTTTTATTTTTATCGTGTACAATTACAACCGGCAGACCATCTCCGTCATCATCAAAGGCAGATGTGTCGATAACAGCTGTATCTGGGGCTAAATATTGGCGAAGGCCTTCCCTTAAACGAACATTATAAAAACCATAGCCAGAGGTATCGCTTGCCACTAAACCCCGTCTGGCCATAATATTCCCCATAAACCTGAAATAATTGAACATATATGGTTTCAAACTTCCATCGGCCATGAACTTGTACATCGATGCCTTTGGTTTAGGTACAATGCTGGCCAGGAACAATCCATCACCAATGGTTAAATCGGCAGGCTGTTTTCCAAAATAATACCTGGAAGCCTCTCCTATTCCGTAGATGTTCTGCCCTAATTCCATGATGTTAAAATACACCTCCAACATCCGCTGTTTGCTTACCAGGTGGTTATGTTCGATTAACCAAACAATTAAAATTTCCTCTGCTTTACGGGCCAAAGTTTTTTGACGGCTTAGGTAAACGTTTTTAACCAGCTGCATGCTGATGGTACTTCCGCCGCGTTTAAATTTCTTTTCTTTAAAATTTACCGCAATAGATTTACGGATAGATTCTTCAACAAAGCCATTGTGTGTAAAAAATGATGGATCTTCTGCTGTTAAAACCGCGTTAATAAAGTTTTTGGAAATTGCCGTTAATGGCGTAAAGTTAGGGTTTGACGGGCCAATGGTAATATCGCGCATCGGTTTGCCATACTCATACGGCGTATAAACGAAAGGACTATTGATTTTTTGCAGATTGGTTTTACCCCATTGCACAATTTTAAAATTAACAGGTGTTAGTGTCGAACTAAAACGGACACTATCTGGTACTTTGGTATCCAAATAAAAATTAAGGTTATATTTAACCTTGCCCTGCACTTTTAATCCTTCCAACGATTCAAAAAGGCCTTGCGGAAAAGCATCTAAAACCCCTTGCGCATCCTGCTCTTCGGCATTTAGTTTAAGTTCGTATATCTTATTCTTTCCTAAAGTGTATTTTACGTAAGGATGGATCTGTGCATTTTTAAGATAGGCGGTTGAGGTGCTATCCAGGGCAATGTAATTTGGGCCCACCAAAATATCAGCATCTAGTTTTGCATTTTGTACGATAATATCGTTTGAGGCAATGCGCGGCTGGTTAATCAGCATGTTTTTTACTGACCAAGAGCCTGATATTTTATAATCATCACCACTGTATTTGGCATTTTTAAGTTCGGTTTGTAGTGTGTCAAAACTGATTTTTGCATGCAGTTTATCATTCAGGTATGGCAGTTCGAGCTTCTTCCCATCTGCATAAGCCGTAAACCGCAGTTCTTTGCTGCCTGGGTTTACATAGCCATCCACATGCCAGGTAGATTCACCATTGTTTACATTTATCGCCGATTTTAGGTCACCACCATCAATTGTTGCCATAGTTGCAAAGCTTAATCTGGCCGTATCGTGGTCGTTAAGCTTAAAAATCATGTTCTGCACATCCATATCATCCGGTATTTTGTATAAAACCTGATTCAGAATGTTACTGGCTATTTCTGATAAATTAACTTTTCCTTTGTTTTCGGTACTGTCTTTTTTCTTCCTTTTTAAGATGAAATCTATGTTTGTAGTCGAATCTTTAAGTACCACACTTACAAAACCATCATTGAGTTTCACCTCTGATAATTTTACATTTCCAAAAATGAGCGGAAAAAGTTTTACGCCCACACTGAGTTCGCCGATGTTAGAAAGCGTATCTCTATCTTTGGGAACCACAGAAATATTGGTCATTTTTACCGTACTGAGCCCGGTAAAACCTGCAGAACCGATTTTTACGGCTAAACCGTAATCTTTATCGGCCTTGGCAATTGCTTTGGCCACCATTTTTTTAAGAAGTGCCTCTCTTTTGCTATAGGCTACAGCCCCCAGCGCAACACAAACAACTAAAAAAACACCTAAAACCCAGGCTCCGATTTTTAAATATTTTTTGGGGATCTTAATTTTTGGTATTCGCATATAGTCGTTAAAATGGTTAATTGCTTAAACGTAACAATTAAATGTTTATTTCGTGTTAAAATTACAGTTTAAAAGCCTAAATAAAAGTATTTGTGGCTATGTTTTGTTAATTTTGAATTTAAATTAATACCATGCAGATTAGCCCGCAACAAGTTTTAGATGCGCTTAAAAATGTTGAAGACCCAGATCTTAAAAAAGACCTGGTTACTTTAAACATGATTAAAGATTTACAGATCACAGATAACCAGGTAAATTTTACATTAGAGCTTACCACCCCAGCATGTCCAATGAAGGATATGCTTAAGAATGCCTGCACAAATGCGATCAAACATTTTGTATCGTCAACGGCAGAGGTAAATATTAACGTAACTTCAAGGGTTACCCAGCCAACCAATTCATCATCACTTGATAACATCAAAAACATCATTTTGGTTTCATCTGGAAAAGGTGGTGTTGGTAAATCTACTGTAGCGAGTAATCTGGCTGTTGTATTGGCTAAAGATGGTGCTAAAGTTGGCCTCATCGATGCAGATATTTATGGCCCGTCGGTACCTACCATGTTCGATCTGGTTGATGCTAAACCTGGCGCTGAAGAAACTGCTGATGGAAAAACAAAAATTTTACCGATCGAAAAATATGGGATCAAATTACTATCGCTTGGATTTTTTGCCGACCCTGGTCAGCCCGTGCCATGGCGCGGACCAATGGCTTCTAATGCGGTTAAGCAGTTATTTAACGATACGAACTGGGGAGAACTGGACTATCTGATCGTGGATCTTCCACCGGGAACGGGTGATATACACATTACGATTACCCAAAGTTTTCCGATTTCGGGCGCGGTAGTGGTTACTACGCCACAGCAGGTTGCACTTGCCGATACGCATAAAGGATTGGCGATGTTCAGAATGCCGGGAATTAATATCCCAATTTTAGGTGTTATTGAAAACATGTCGTATTTTACGCCAGCAGAGTTGCCGGAAAATAAATACTATATCTTCGGAAAAGGTGGCGGTACAAAGCTCGCCGAGCGTTTTGATGTGCCATTTTTAGGAGAAATTCCGATTATTCAGAGCATTTCTGAAGCAGGAGATAATGGGAAACCTGTGGCATTAAACCAGAATCCGTTGCTGGATGTTATATTTGGAGATATTGCAAGCAAAATTGCGCAGCAGATATCGATCAGCAATGCGCAAATGGTGAATTGCTAAAAAATTACTATTTTTATAAATTAAAATATACATAATGAATTTAACAGAACAAGTAGAACAGGCATTGGAAACTATCAGGCCATATTTAAAGGCTGATGGAGGTGATGTTTCTGTTGAAGAAATTACATCAGAAGGAACGGTAAAACTTAAGCTTTTGGGTAATTGCGGTTCTTGCCCAATGAGTTTCATGACCATGAAATCTGGCATCGAACAGGCAATTATGAAAGCTGTTCCACAGATTACTTCGGTAGTTGCCGTAAACATGGCAGAGCAAGAGTAAGCTTTAACACTATTTAACTAGAAAGTTTTATTTTAAAAATTACTTTTGTCTTAATGAGATATTGTATCGCCCTGATTTGTTTAATTTTTTCTGTAACCGCTTTTGCACAACAAAAGCCGGCACAAGATAAACTCATCCAATTTTCAGGGATTATTACCGATATCGATAGTTCAAACGTAATTCCTTACGTAACCATCACCAACCTTTCGGCAAAGAGTAAAAGGGTTGGTGCCGATTATAGGGGCTATTTTACCTTTATTGTTAATCCTGGCGATACGATTTTATTTACGGCCATTGGTTATAAAAAGTTTTCTACTGTAATTCCCGAAAGTACCCCAGATAGTAAATACACCATTATGGTTAAATTGAAATCCAATGTGATCGATTTACCATCGGTGCGTGTTTTCCCATGGGCAACCACAGAAGAATTTACACGCGAGTTTTTATCAATGAAACTGGCAGATGATGATATGGCCATTGCCAAAAAGAACCTTTCGCGCTCATCTATTGATGGTTTGATCCAGACCTTGCCACGTGATGGACAGGAAATCGGCAGCCAGAACTATCGTTATAATTTCGATAGGATGATCAATAAGAATATGGTTCAAACCAATCCCCTACTCAATCCTTTTGCATGGGGCAAGCTGATGCAGCAGATTTTTGACGGGGATAAGAGCCGGACGAATTAAGTCGAGAGTCTTAAGTCCGGAGTACAAGTCCCCGCAATCATCATCCTGAATTGTTTCTAAAGCAAAAAAGGGAAAACGTTTCCATTTTCCCTCTTATATCTTCCATGAAAATCTATCTTTTCTTGCTCTTGTTCGGGAACTTCATTTTGTAATCTGTTTTGATATTTCCTTTCGAAATCGCATCCAGTTTACTTTTTAACATCGTTTTGCGGAGTACGCTCACTTTATCGGTAAACAATTTACCTTCTATATGGTCGTATTCGTGCTGGATAACGCGTGCAGCCATTCCATCCACATCATCAGTATGTTCTACCCAGTTTTCGTCAAAATAAGTAATCTTGATGTTCGGTTTGCGCATGATGTTTTCGCGGATATCCGGAATACTTAGGCAGCCTTCGTTAAAACTCCAGGCCTCACCAGTTTCTTCCAAAATTTCGGCATTGATAAATACTTTTTTATAGCCAGGTTTTCCATCTTCATCCTCTCCGGTATCTACAATAAATAAACGGATCGGCAAACCGATCTGAGGCGCTGCCAGGCCCACACCATTGGCGTAATACATGGTGTCGAACATATCGCTGATCAATTGTTTTAATTCTGGATAATCTTTATCGATATCGGTGCCTACTTTTTTTAAAACAGGATCGCCGTAAGCTACTATTGGTAATTTCATTGTATTGTATTTTTTTCAGATCGAGATCTGAATTTGTTAATGTACGCAAAATTGTCATTCTGAATGCAGTGAAGAATCTTTCAATTGGCATTGCAGACTAAAAGATTGCTGCTGTATTTACTGGAATTGCTGATTACAATGAGATACTTCGTGCCTCAGTATGACAGCAAATTCTTTACAAAAATAACAATTATTCCTCTAATGGGCAGAAAGTAAAGATATTCAGTTGATCTATGTCTAAAACTTCGTTCACCACATCGGCCATTTGAGCGGGGGTAACTGCATTAATTTTTTCAAAAACAGTTTCCAAAGAATCTATTTTATCATGGTCGATCAGGCTTTTGGCCATTGAAATGATTAAACCGATCCTGTTTTCTTCACCCAGGGCAATCTGCCCGATAAATTTGTTTTTAGCTTTTTGAAGCCGTATGTCGTTTAAGGGCTTATCTTGTATTTTTTTAATCTCTTTGAAAATAAGGGATAGTGCCTTGGTCTGTTTTTCTTTGTCGGTACCAAAATAAATAGAAAAAATGCCCGTATCGCTTAACGGCGAAAAATTAGATTCGATAGTATAGGCGATGCCATATTTTTCCCTGATCTGCAGGTTCAGTACCGAACTCATTCCATTACCGCCAAAATAATTGTTCAGCAGCAGCAGAGCAACTTTTTCTGATTGATGCGTAGAGTAAGCCTGTGTGCCAAGTATACAATGCGCCTGCATAATCGGTTTGTAAATCATGGTGTTGCACTGTGGAAGAATGCCCGGCTTAATCCGTTTTTTATCTGGATTATTGTCTTCAACACTTTCAAAATGTTTGCTTCCTTTATTTATAACGCTCTTTAAGGTATAGTCTCCTAAAACGGCAACTACAATTTCATTGGTGCGATAATTGGCCTTTCTGAAATTGATCACGTCCTCACGCGTAAAGTGTTGGACAGATTCGGTTGTGCCTAAAATATTATTCCCCAGCGCATGACCAGCGAAAAGCATATCTTCAAAATCATCGTTAATAGCTTCTTCGGGCTGATCAAGGTACGAAGAAATTTCATCCAGGATTACACTCTTTTCCTTGTCCATTTCCTCTTCCGGGAAAGTAGAATGGAACATAATGTCGTTAAAAAGATCTAAAGTCCGATCGAGGTAAGGATTTAAAAACGAGGCATGTACACAGGTATATTCTTTGGTGGTATAAGCATTTAAATCAGCACCAACGCTTTCCAAACGGTTTAAAATCTGGTTGGTACTGCGTTTTTCGGTACGTTTAAAAATCAGGTGTTCGATAAAATGTGCTAAACCTGCTTTATTTTCGGGCTCATCGCGCGATCCCGTATTAACGATGATACAGGCATGAGATATGGCAGAGGCCGAGGGCACATGCAATAAGCGTATGCCGTTTGGCAAAGTGTGAACATTGTATTCCATTGGTGGGCAAAGATAAGGCTAATTGCTTACAATGACTCTGTATCTGGGTATTGCAATTGTAAGGCGGAAATCAATTTATCTTTAGTTGGCCGTTTAAGTATCAAAAAAACAAAATTGGCCAAACCGAATATTAAAAAGAATGAATTGTGGGTGATGAAAAAACCAACAACGTTAAAAAGTGCACCGCCCTCTAGCATAGCCGAACTGATAATGAATGCACTTTGATACATATTGATTTTGGTATCGGCTGTGGCATTTTTATCGATTTTAGCTATTAAATTCCTATAGAAAAAAATACTTGCCGAAATGGTAATGAGGCCCATAATAGGAAATATTGGGTTAAAGGGTGCGGTAGTTTTAGGATTGGCATCAAAAAACATGATTTCGCGGTTAAGAAAGACGGTTACCAGAGCAAAAAGGAATACACCCGTGCATAAAGCGAGGTGGATCATCTGGAGGGTTTTTAATTTAGTGTTCATTATGGGTTTTTAAATAGTAAAGATTTAAATGGATTGTGATGTTGAGCTTGTCGAAACACTATCGAAATGTTCTTCGACAAGCTCAGAATGACAAAGCAAGTAAAAATTATTTAGTTATTCCTTCCAAAGAGAACAAAAATGCCCAACGTAACGAAACATCCTTTAAATAATCGAAACGGCCCGATGCACCACCATGCCCAAATTCCATATTGGTTTTAAGCAGCAGAACATTTTTATCCGTTTTAGTAGCCCTCAGTTTGGCAACCCACTTGGCGGGCTCGAAATATTGTACCTGACTGTCGTGCAAACCTGTGGTAACCAGCATATTTGGATACGTTTTTTTCTCAACATTTTCGTATGGAGAATAACTTTTCATGTAATCGTATGCTGCTTTTTGCTTTGGGTTTCCCCATTCATCAAACTCATTTGTGGTTAGCGGAATGCTCTCATCCAGCATGGTGTTAATTACATCTACGAAAGGAACATCAGCAATGATGCCATTCCATAAATCGGGGGCCATATTGGCTACTGCGCCCATCAATAAACCACCTGCACTACCACCGTGGGCATATAAATGGCCTTTTGAGGTATATTTTTGATCAACCAGGTATTCTCCTGCGGCAATAAAATCGGTGAACGTGTTTTTCTTTTTCATCAGCTTACCGTCTTCATACCACTGGCGGCCCATTTCCTGGCCACCACGGATATTGGCAATGGCGAAAACAAAACCCCTGTTCAGCAAGCTTAATCTTGGTGACGAAAAGGTTGCATCGGTGCTCGATCCATAAGAACCATAGGCGTAAAGCAGCAATGGCGCATGACCGTTCTTTTCGAATCCCTTTTTATAAACCAGTGCAATCGGGATTTTTGTGCCGTCTTTGGCGGTTGCAAAAACTCGTTCTGTTGCATAATCATCCGGTTTGTAGCCACCAACAACTTCCTGTTGTTTCATCAGCTTTTTATCCTTTTTATCGAGGTCGTAATCGTATACCGAATTGGGTGTAGTTAAAGATGTATACGAATAACGTAGGGTTTTGCTATTGTACTCAGGGTTAGCGCCAGTGCCTGCGGCATAAACGGGCTCATCAAATTTAATATAATAATCGCTTCCATCGTTCTTGAGTACGCGCAGCTCTGTTAAGCCGTTTTTACGTTCAGATAATACTAAATGGTCTTTAAATTCTTCGCCGTATTCGAGTAAAACATCTTTACGGTTAGGGATCACTTCTTTCCAGTTTTCTTTTTCTGTTTTATCCAGTGGGCATGCCATCAGGCGGAAATTTTTGGCACTCCAGTTGGTTACGATGTAGAATTTATCATCTACAGGCAAAATATCGTATAATACATCTTTTGAACGCGGAGAAAATACTTTAAAAGCTGTTTCAGGATGATCGGCATCAATCATTCTATATTCGGTAGTTAAGGTTCCCTGAGAGCCGATGAAAATATAGCGACCGTTTTTCGATTTCATCACACCGATGTAATTGCTATTGTCTTTTTCATTGTAAACAACGGCATCTGCTTTTGCATCGGTGCCCAAAGTATGTTTTTTAATTTTCTCGCTTAAAAGGGTAACAGGATTTTTTGAAGTGTAGAAAAACGTCTTGTTGTCGTTCGCCCAGGCTACCGCACCTTCGGTATTGGTTATGGCATCTTTCAAAATTTCGCCTGTTTCAAGGTTTTTAACATTAATGGTGTACTGGCGCCGCGAAACCTGATCTACACCAAAGGCTAAAAGCTTATTATCGGGACTAACGCTAAAGCCCGTAGCACTATAATAGGCGTGGCCTTTTGCCAGATTATCCACATCTAAAAGGATCTCTTCGGGAGCAGTTAAACTTCCTTTTTTACGGCAATACTTATAATATTGCTGTCCATCTTCTGTTCTGGTATAGTAGAAATAGCCATTTTTAAAAACAGGAACAGATTCATCTTTTTCTTTGATTCTACCCTTCATTTCTTTAAACAGATCAGCCTGAAATTGATCCGTACTTTTCATCATGGTGTTAAGGTAGGTGTTTTCGGCTTTTAGGTAATCGACAACCTTTGTGCTATCGGGGCCTTTTTTAAAGTAATCGATCATCCAATAATAATTATCGATTACGGTATCGCCGTGTATTGCTCGTTTATGCGGAATAATTTCGGCTATTGGTGCCTTGGCATCTGGCCATTTTATTGCTTTCATTTCTATTTTTTGTGGGTGGTTACAAGCCGTAATTGCACTAAGCAATATTATGCCTGGTAAGATACGTTTCATAGCGGTTAGGATTGGGTTCTTTGCAATTTAATCATTTAGTTTAATAGTTCGTTTGTTGTGGTTAATTGTTTAAATGTTGTAAGCGTTGGATTTGAATATGGGCCAAACACTTCTGACCTCCGTCATCTGGCTTCGGACTCATAAATCGGTTAATCGCCTCTAAACCCTAAACGCTCAACACCGAATTGCCATTTTAGCAAAAATCCATCAAGCCTATAGATAATCCTCTGATTTAGAAAAATTGATGTTAAATTGCCACATCCAAACGGTTTGAAGATTATAATGAAATTAGGGTACAAAAAAATAGTTGTTAAAGTTGGTTCGAATGTAATTACACAGGCAAATGGTTTGCCTGATGAAGCAAGAATTAAGCATCTGGTAAATCAATTGGCCGATATTAAAAAGCAAGGGATAGAAGTTATCCTTGTTTCTTCGGGTGCAGTGGCATCAGGCAGGAGTTTGATAAAGGTATCTGAAAAACAGGATGCGGTAACTACAAGGCAGCTGTTGGCGGCCATTGGTCAGGTGAAATTGATTAATACATATGCCAGCTTTTTTGCTTCGCACGAAATTCAGTGTGCACAGGTTTTGGTTACCAAAGAAGATTTCCGCGATAGGGCACATTATTTAAATATGAAAAACTGCCTGCAGATTTTGCTTCAAAATGAGGTAATTCCGGTAGTGAACGAAAATGATGTGGTTTCGGTTACGGAGCTGATGTTTACCGATAATGATGAACTGGCGGGATTAATTGCTTCCATGTTAAATGCCGACGCATTGATTATTTTATCAAATGTAAACGGAATTTACAACGGCGATCCGAAAGTTGAAGGATCGGCAGTAATTGAGGAGATTAATGGTTCAGTTTCCAATCTGGCTTCATTTATACAAACGGGTAAATCGCAGTTCGGCCGAGGCGGAATGATTACCAAATCTACCATGGCGCAGAAAGTAGCCAAACTGGGTATCACTGTACACATTGCCAATGGAACCAAAGATGATGTGCTTAATTCTTTATTAAACAACAACCTGGTACATACACGCTTTGTGCCCGAAAAAAGTAAATCGGGTAAGAAAAAATGGATTGCCCATTCTGAAACTACTGCAACGGGTATTGTGAAATTGAATGACGGGGCAAAAGCAGTATTAACATCTGGTAAAGCCACCAGTTTATTGCCGGTGGGGATAATAGAAATCCAAACAGACTTTTTAAAAGGAGATATTATCAAAATAATCGACGAGCAAAACAACCTTATCGGACTTGGGATAGCAGAATATGGGTCGGATAAGGCCAGAGAACGCATTGGACAGAAGAAACATAAAGCACTGGTACATTACGACTATTTTTACTCCGCTATTTAATAGAATAATTCGTCATCCTGAACTCGTTTCAGGATCTTAATAAACAGATGCTGATCCCATTGAAAGGGTACTATGCTGCACATTAAATGAAAAATGGATTACAAACATTACTTCGAAAAAGCAAGACAAGCTAGCCGTACAATGGTTAGTTTAAGCAAAGAAAAAACAGATGCTGTTTTAAGGGATCTCTCTGTTGCTTTAGTGGCAAATACAGATGAAATTCTTAATGAAAACACAAAAGATCTGGCTAAAATGCCTATCGAAGATCCCAAATACGACAGGCTGAAACTCAGTGCACTGCGTATAGCTGATATTGCAAATGATCTTAATAGTGTTGCAGCACTTAGCAGCCCGTTAGGGAAGATTATTTCGGATAAAACGCTCGAAAACCAGCTTCAAATTCAGAAGGTTAGTGTGCCATTGGGCGTTGTAGGTGTAATTTACGAAGCCCGGCCGAATGTTACGGCAGATGTATTTTCGCTTTGCTTTAAAACAGGTAATGTTGCCGTTTTAAAGGGCGGCAGTGATGCTGAATTTTCAAATCTTGCCATCGCCAAGGTTATCCATGCAGTATTGGCAAAACATAATATTAACCAAAATGTACTCACTTTATTGCCTGCAGAGCGAGCCGCAACCGAGGCTTTGCTTAATGCACGCGGCTTTGTTGATGTTCTGATTCCGAGGGGAAGCCAATCGCTGATTAATTACGTCCGTGAAAACAGTAAAATCCCCGTTATCGAAACCGGAGCGGGCATTGTACATACGTATTTCGACGAATCAGGCGATTTAGAAAAAGGAAAAGCGATTATTTTTAATGCCAAAACACGAAGAGTAAGTGTTTGTAATTCGTTAGACTGCGTATTGATCAATCAAAACCGACTCGATGATCTTGCCGACCTTTTAGCTCCTTTAGCTGATGGGAATGTTGAGCTTTTTGCCGATGAAAAGAGTTATGAGGCTTTAAAAGCCTCTTATCCTCGTGGCTTGCTTAATCTAGCTAGCGAAGAGCATTTTGGAACCGAATTTTTATCATTAAAACTTGCCGTAAAAGTGGTCGAAGATCTGCAAGCTGCTTTAAATCACATTGCCGATTACAGTTCGAAGCACAGTGAAGCCATTATATCTGAAAATGCTGCAAATATTACCCGGTTTTTAAATGAGGTAGATGCTGCTGCGGTGTATGCCAACGCCTCTACCGGATTTACTGATGGGGCGCAGTTTGGCCTGGGTGCAGAAATTGGCATCAGTACACAAAAACTACATGCCCGCGGCCCAATGGGTTTAGAGGAATTAACGAGCTATAAATGGGTGGTAAGGGGTGATGGACAGATTAGGGGATGATGATGTTTGATGTAGGATGGAAAACGGATGAGGGCACACCAATAATCAATTTTCAATGGCCAATAGCGGCCCCCTTCAAACCTTAATATTCTGTCATTCTGAATGCAATGAAGAATCTCTTTTGGTTGATGGTTAAAAAATCATAGTTTATTAGCCGTGATGGCCATCAAATATGATCCAAAAGCGCACGGACTATTGACCCAATCTACAACTCAAATACCTCTCCCCTTTCAGGTACTGCAACATCAAAACCGTCTTCCTGTAGCCCCAGAGATAAACTTTGCAGGCTTTTATCTTCACCATGAACCAGAAAGACCTTTTTTGGCCTACCAGTTTGTTTAATCGTTTTCACCAGGTCGTTATGGTCGCCATGACCGCTTAACAGGTCGGTTTGATGGATGGTGGCATAAACCATCATTTCGCGGTCTTTAATGCGAACTATCGGTGCGCCACTTAATAGCTTGTGGCCAAGTGTTCCTTTTGCGCAGTAACCGATAAAAAGAATGGTGCAATAATAATTCTGGATGTTATAATACAGATGGTCCTGAATTCTTCCACCTTCTAACATGCCTGCTGAAGAAATGATAATACAGGGATCGAAATAATTGGAAACATCTTTACTTTCTTTCATGGTTTGAACATAGGCCAGATGCTCAAATTCAAATTCATCGCCCATGGTTTTGTAAAAATCTTTGGCCTCCTGGTTTACCAGGTTATGGTGCTTCCGGTAAACTTCTGTAGCTTGAATGGCCATTGGGCTATCTACAAAAATCTGAACTGGCGGGAGCAGTTTTTTTGTAAATATCTGATTTAAAGCAAACACGAGCGATTGGGTACGGCCAATACTAAATGCTGGGATGATCAATCGGCCAGGGCTTTTAATGCAGGCTTCGGTAATTTCCTGAACCAGTCTTTCTTCCAGTGTCTGGTGTTTTGTATGCATCCGGCCACCATAAGTTGCCTCACTCACCAGGTAATCAACCTCTGGCAATGGCTGCGGATTAACCAAAACGGGATAGTTTTCCCTTCCAATATCACCTGTAAAGGCTATTTTCTTTTCTGAACCGTTATCGTTTATGGTTAAAACAGCTGCAGCGGCACCAAGCAAATGGCCAACAGGAACAAATGTCAGGCTGATAACGCCATTTATTTTAAAAGGTTTGTTAAAAGCAATGGTTACAAAGCGGTCTATCGTATCCATCACATGCTTGTGAAGGTACAAAGGCTTTGGTCCGCTAAAATTGCCGCGCTTGGTTCGTGGTTTGCGGCTCTGTTTACGTAAAAAAAGTTCAACCGAATCGAATAATAATATCGAAGTTAAATCTGCAGTTGGTGGTGTGCAGAGCACTTGGCCGTCGAAACCCAGGCGAACCAATGTAGGCAGATTACCTGAGTGATCTATATGTGCATGGGTTAGAATTACCAGGTTAACACTTGCCGGATCGAATGGAAATTGCTGGTTTTCTTCCTGGTAGGTATCTTTCTCGTAATCTAATCCGCAATCTATCAGTATTTTATAATGCCCAATCTCGAGTAAGTGCATACTCCCTGTTACTTGTTGTGCAGCACCCCAAAACGTTAACTTCATCTTCTTATCTGTACAGTAAATTCTTTAGCCGTAAAGTAATATAATTGATGGGATTTTTAAACAATATGGCGTAATTTTTTAATTATTGCATGTCCGCTTCCCTGAATTTTAAGATTCTTAGTATTTCAGTTTTGGCCTCTTCAGAAAAACCTTCTAAATCAACCAGGGTGATGGTTTTATCTAATAGCAGCCCAATAATTGTATCAAAAAACCAAGAATTTCTCATTCCGTCGTATCTTCTGGCAATGTGTTTATCAAAATCTTTTACAGCGGTAAAAATTTTGTAATAATCATCCCGGTTATCTTCAGGTTGTTGCGTTTTCCATTGGTTTAATACATCAGAGAACTCATCCATTCCCTTTATTAATTCTCTTTGCAAAGCTACTTCAAATAATTTTCGGGCAACTCTATTATCTGCTTTTGAAAAATCCATTCTTTTCTTAATTATATCATAAAGATAATGATGTTGTATATAAAAGGCCATCAATGCTCAACGAAAAGATTTCTATCTTTGTAAGAAAATATCAGTTATGCAAGAACCTTTCGATATCGAAATCGGGCCAGTTAATTATTCGGTTTTTCCTGAGGGAAATGATTCATATACCATTTTTAAAGATGGCCGCGAATATATCCAGATCCAAAAAGATACTTCGTCGATCTGGTTGAAGATGGATTATAAAACCGAACTTCCAATTTTTGAGGAGGATGAAGAAGTAAATGCCATTGGCCAGGCCATTGAAAATTATGTGCCCGAAGAAGATGACGAGGACGAAGAGGAATTATAATATAGAAGGCCCGATTTTTAAGATCGGGCCTTCTGTTTTTTGGGGTATACTTACCTGGTGCAATTTGCGGTCCAGGTTTGTCCGTCTTTAGAAACAAGCATTTTTAATGTGCTGGCATCAATACTGATACCTGTTAAGCCCGAGCCGATACTTACATAACTGTTATCGCCGGTTTTTTCAAATTTTACACCTGTAATATCTGGAATGTTGTTGCCAAAGTAAAAATTATACGTTTCGCCCACTTTGCTCACGGTTACTTTGCCGTCGCTGCTATTAATGGTTGTTTCTCCATTCCGGTAAGAAACGGTTCCTTTATAGGTACCTACAAAGAAATCTTTGTCTGCCGGATCGGTATCTTTTTTACACGATACCATTACGGTTAATGCGATTAATAACATGCTGAAAATTTGAACTGTCTTTTTCATCTCTTTCACTTTTTTAGTTTTTCAAAATAGGGTTAAATGTAACAGCCTAATTACAAAGCCTGTGCCAAAAGGGTATTTTTAGCCAAAGTGGGCGATGGATGTAAAATAGGAAAATCATTTATTTATAGGTGTAAGATGCTGGTACGTAGGTTTTTGGTGTTTTTGTGAGGCTGTCGATAAATATAATAAGAGGTACCTTAACTGCTGAAGTTCAATTTAGCAGTAATCGATAGAAAAACTGTTCAGAAAATAGGAATTTCTAGATTAATTCTTGTTTTTACCTAAAATTTGGGTAATCTTTTTATCCAGGTCTAAATCATCAGTATCTTCAAAAGAATCACCAATTTCATATGGCGTAAGCTTTTTATCAAGCCGGTACAATTGATAATTGTTAGTGCCTGTTAAGCCATAGCTCACAATTACTTTATACTTTTTGTTGTAGCTGGGGTTAACAATTTTATCGAAATCTTTTACTTTGGTTAAAGTATGTTTTTTAGGGTTAATGAGGTATAGGTTGTAAAATGAATTTCCACCTCGTGCGCCAGTATCTTCAAAAATGAGGAGATCCTTTGTTCCGTCGCCGTTGTAATCTTCATAGGTGATATTGTTATTAATCAAGCGCAGATCGATTTGGTCTTTCCACAAGATTTTATCGATTTTTTTATCCTCCAGGCCAAAATAAATATTGGAAGTTCTCAGGCCTTGTGCTGTTTCGCGATCGTTTATTCCATATTGTATGGCCAGTACATAACTTTTATTTTTGAAAGGATAAATGTACTGCCAAGTGCCTTTTGAACCGGCTTGATGGAATATTTTTTGGGCAAATGAATAATTTGCAATGAATATCAAAAACAAGAAAAACGTATTTCTCATGTTGAGTGTGATTTAATAATAAAAATATTTACTGCTGGAAGGGATCTTTAATTCGGTTTGACCAGGAGTAAATCCGTCCATTTTAGGAATAGCTGTAAATGGGTATTTAAAATGATGGAAAGTATCTTTCGGGATCTTTTTGTTCTCGTCACAATCGCCGTAGGTGTAGGCAACTTCCACTTGTTTTGTAGAGAAATTAACATCGTATTTGAAGTCAAAATCGCAGGTGTCGTAATCATTGTAGGTAGATCCAATCACAAACCAATCTCCATTTTGATAACGGTATATGTTTTTCCATGTGCTGAAATGCCTGCTGTTGTGGTTAAAGCTTTGTTCGATAATGAGTGTGTTATTTTTGATCTGTACTGAAAGGTTTACACCTGCATCAATACAAAAACCGCAATCTTTATTGCTTCTTAAAATATTGCTATTGCTTTTCCACAACTTCATTTTACCACTTAGCTTTTTACAGATATAAAGAATTCTTTTTAATCCGTTTTTTCCATCGGTTTTGTCGGTATCAAAAACATAAACTTGTTCATCAATACCGTCTTTATCTAAATCGCCCTTTGTTTCGGCAACCATTTTGTAATTTTTTGGGGGATTGAAATCAGGTAGGTTTTGGCTGATTGCGCTTGCGGAAATTAGGAACAGGCCAGAAAACACAAAGGTCAGTTTTTTCATATACAGTATTTATTACCGATAAACTTAACGTTTATCATGATAACAAATGAATTAAAAAACAATTTTTGTGAAAGGTTTTACCCCGCCCAGCCATCTCTATCTAAACTCCTATAGTTGATCGATTCTGCCAGGTGCTTGAGTTCTACATTTTCACTACCTGCTAAATCGGAAATGGTTCGCGCCATCTTTAAAATCCTATCGTACGCGCGGGCAGATAGCCCTAACCTTTCCATAGCTGTTTTTAAGAGGACGGTTCCTTCGGAGCTAATTTGGCACACTTTGCGCACCATTTTTGGACTCATCTATGCATTATAGTGTAAATCTGCCTTATCGGCGAATCGGATATCCTGTATTGCGCGGCCCTTAATTACCCTCTCCCTGATATAGTCGCTCTTTTCTGCTTCCTGTGTGGAGGCCGGTTCTGTAAAATTTAGCAGCGTAACTTCTACATGAAGATCAATCCGATCTAAAAGCGGCCCTGATATTTTACTGAGGTCTTTTTGAACAACGCCAGGCGCGCAGACACAATCTTTTTCAGGGTGATTGTAGAAACCGCACGGAAATGCGTTCATCGAGGCCACCAACATAAAACTGGCGGGATATTCTACCGATAACCGTGCTCTTGCAATGGCCACTTTCCGGTCTTCTAAAGGTTGTCTCATTACCTCCAAAACGGTGCGACTAAATTCTGGCAGTTCATCTAAAAATAATACACCATTATGTGCCATTGATATTTCGCCGGGCGGAGGGATAAACCCACAGCCCACCAAGGCTACATCACTTATGGTGTGATGGGGTGAGCGGTATGGCCGGACTGTCATTAAAGCATCGGCAGCAGAAAGTTTTCCGGCAACAGAATGGATTTTTGTGGTTTCTAACGCTTCGGTTAAATTTAGCGGAGGCAAAATATTGGGCAGCCGCTTGGCGAGCATGGTTTTGCCGGCACCCGGCGGACCCATTAAAAATAACATTATGACCACCTGCAGCTACAATTTCTAATACTCTTTTAATGTTTTCCTGCCCTTTAACATCTGCGAAATCGTGTTCGTAATTATTGATCTTTTTTAAGAACTCTTCCTGGATATTGATTTTAATCTGTTCAAGTGCTTCAGTTTTATTGAAGAAAGCCACCACCTGAGCAAGATTATCTACGCCATAGGCAATCAGATCATTTACAACGCCAGCTTCACGAACATTTTGTTTTGGCGGGATGAAACCTTTAAAGCCATCTTGTTGCTCCTGGATGGCAATGGGTAAAGCACCCTTTATAGGCTGAATACTTCCATCTAAAGAAAGTTCGCCCAGGATAAAGTAATTTTCTAGATCAATATCCGGAATTTGCCCTGATGCGGCTAGAATACCCACAGCGATAGGCAAATCGTAATATGAGCCTTCTTTTTTAAGATCTGCAGGGGCTAAATTTACTACAATTTACTACTTCGGCATCCGAAAACCCGAAACATTGATGGCGCTGGCTACGCGCCGCAGACTTTCTTTTACGGCATTATCGGGCAGGCCCACCATATAGTATTTGGGGCCGGCACTGATACTCACCTCGATTGTTATGGTTAGTGCATTTACTCCATAAACAGCACTCCCGTATGTTTTTACAAGTATTAATTTTTAATTAAATGACTTGAGATTTAAACTATTCGGGATGAATGGTGATGACTAATATAGAAATTGTTTGAACAAAGATCAAATTTTTGCAAGAATAAGTTTACAGATAAACTTGGAGGGCGGTTATCAAATACTGAAATTTATAAAACAAAAAATCCCGGTCATTGCTGATCGGGATTTTTAAAAAATATTTTGTCTGCTTTAAGTTTTGGACTTTCTGCTTTTTTATCTTCCGAAAGGCATCTTAGGCATGCCCTTCATCATTGCTGCTGCGGCTGCCGGGTTAGAAAACTGCTTCATCATTTTACGCATATCCTCAAACTGTTTAATCAGCTTGGTTACTTCTTCAACCTTGCTGCCCGAACCTTTTGCAATACGCAAACGGCGGCTTTGTTGGATGGCATCAGGATTTTCTTTTTCAAACGGTGTCATGGAGTTGATAATCGCTTCGATTGATTTAAAAGCATCGTCCTGAATATCCACATTCTTCATCATTTTACCTACACCAGGTATCATGCCCATCAAATCTTTCATGTTACCCATTTTCTTGATCTGCTGAATCTGGTTGTAGAAATCGTTGAAATCGAATTTGTTCTTGCGGATTTTTTTCTGAAGTTCTGCTGCCTCTTTCTCATCGAACTGCATCTGTGCACGTTCAACAAGTGAAACCACATCACCCATACCCAAAATACGCGATGCCATACGATCTGGATAGAAAACATCAAGTGCTTCCATTTTCTCGCCGGTACCGATAAATTTAATCGGTTTGTTTACCACCGATTTAATCGAAAGAGCTGCACCACCACGTGTATCTCCATCCAATTTGGTTAAAACAACACCGGTAAAGTCAAGCCTGTCGTTAAATACTTTAGCTGTATTTACCGCATCCTGACCAGTCATCGAATCCACTACGAATAAAATCTCGTGCGGCTGGGTTTTTGCCTTAACTTCTGATATTTCGTTCATTAACGACTCATCGATCGCTAAACGACCTGCGGTATCGATAATGATTACGTTATTTCCATTTTGTTTACCATGTGCAATACCTTCTAAAGCAATACCAACAGGATCGTTAGATTCGCGGTTGGCATAAACCGATACCCCAACCGAAGTTCCTAAAACCTCCAATTGGTCTACAGCTGCAGGGCGGTACATATCGCCGGCAACCAATAAAGGTTTTTTGCCTTTTCCTTTTAAATGCAGGGCAAGTTTACCGGCAAAAGTGGTTTTACCCGCACCGTTTAAACCTGCAATTAAAATAATTGTTGGGTTTGCCTTGGTATCTAACTCTGTAACTTCGCCACCCATCAGGGCTGCAAGTTCATCGTTCATTATTTTGGTAAGCAATTGGCCCGGAGAAACCGCGGTAAGCACGTTTTGTCCTAAAGCTTTTTGCCTTACATCATCTGTAAATGCTTTTGCTGTTTTATAGTTAACATCGGCATCTAATAATGCTTTACGGATCTCTTTCATGGTTTCTGCCACGTTGATCTCTGTAATGCTGCCCTGTCCTTTTAATACTTTAAATGCCCTGTCTAGCTTGTCCTGTAAATTATCAAACATCTTTTTTTAAGCTAAAAGCCCAATGCCGAAAGGCAAAAAGCTACTTGTTTTTAATAAAAGGCAAATGTATCAAATTTTGCTTGTAAATCTTAGCAACTCAAAGTCAAAACTTTAGGGTAAACGAATATTATCTTAAGTTGATGCAACATTTTGTATCAAGTACAGTCTTATACCTGATTAACCTAAACCGATGAAACGCTGTATCCTCTTTTTCTTCCTATTTTTTTATGCTTTTTCTCAGGCGCAGAATGTAGCTAAGCAAAAGCATTTAGAGGCCAAAAGAGCGCTCCAAATACCTAAAGTTGATGGTGTTTTAGATGATGAATGCTGGAATGAGGTTCCAGTTGCAACAGATTTTATTCAAATACGCCCCAACCCAGGTAAAATTGAATCCAAAGATCGGCGCACAGAAATGAAGGTGCTTTATGATGATGTGGCCATTTATGTTTATGCCAGGATGTACGATCATCCTGATAGCGTTTCGCACGAATTGGTATCTAGGGACAATATCGGTAATGCCGATTTCATTTCGATAATTGTTGATCCTTTTTACGATAAAATGAATGGAAACGGCTTTTTTGTTACCGCAGCAGGTGTTCAGTTCGATGCCAAGTACTCGCAGGTGGGCGATGAAGACCCTAACTGGAATGCCGTTTGGGAAAGTGCGGTTAAAATAGACGATAAAGGATGGACCTGCGAAATGAAAATCCCTTATTCTGCCCTGCGTTTTTCGGGTAAGGATGTTCAGAACTGGGGCTTAAATTTTAGCCGCAGGATACAAAGGAGCAATACACAAACCTTTTGGAATTTTGTTGATCCTAAAGTAAACGGGTTTATCAACCAAGAAGGGCTTTGGATGGGAATAAGAGATGTAAAGCCGCCGCTAAGATTATCTTTTTCACCATATATCTCTGCCTATGTAAACCATTATCCGGTTAATTTGCCAGGGGTTAAAAATACCACCTCACGCTTTAATGGAGGAATGGATGTTAAGTATGGCATTAACAACAGTTTTACCCTCGATATGACACTGGTGCCCGATTTCGGGCAGGTACAATCTGATAACCGTATTTTAAACCTTACCCCTTTTGAAGTAAAGTTTAACGAAAACCGACAGTTTTTTACCGAGGGCACAGAATTGTTTAACAAGGGCGATCTATTTTACTCGAAACGCATTGGCTCAATACCGGCCTACTACAATTACAGCGAGGTGGGCAGTGGCGATAAAATTGTAAAAGATCAGACGGAGGCCAAAGTTTTAAATGCAACAAAAATTTCGGGGCGAACAGCCAAGGGTTTGGGGATCGGCATTTTTAATGCGGTTACCAATAGCATGCAAACCGAAGTTGAAGATGTAAATGGCAATCTTCGCCAGGTAGAAACCCAGCCACTTACCAATTACAATATTTTGGTTTTCGACCAGTCGTTAAAAAACAACAGCTCGGCTACTTTTATCAACACTAATGTATTGCGGCGGGGATCTGCCTACGATGCCAACGTAAGCGCATTGCTGTTCAATTTAAATAACAAAGGCAATAAATATTTTGTAAACGGTGGTGGTAAAATGAGCTATTTAAGGGGGCAGGAAAGCAATACCGGTTACAGCTATACCTTGCGGTTTGGCAAGCAGAGCGGTAACTTTACCTGGAGTTATAACCAGGTATATGCGGATGATAAGTTCGATCCTTCTGATATGGGTTTTTTTACCAATAACAACTTCTTAGATCAGCGGATTGGGATCGGTTATAACATCTATAAGCCCGGTAAATGGTATAACCAGTTCGAAAGCTGGCTTAATTTAAACTATTCGCGCAGGGCAATTCCGGCGGCGTACCAAAAAACAGGACTAAATGGAGGCTACTGGGTTCAGTTTAAAAATCAATGGTCGGCAGAACTGGATTTAAGCTGGGACAGAAAAAGCAACGATTTTTACGAAGCACGCAACGGACAACTTTACCATGCGCCAGAAAACTATGGTGTTAGCTTGTACATTAATCCTAACAGGGCCAAAGCTTATAATTTTGGGGGAAACATCCGCTATTTCGAACAACAGCTTTTTAAGGGGAAAACATATAATTTCTACTTTTTTCAGAACCTCAGGCTGAATGATAAAGTTGCATTTGGATTGGATTTAAACTTTAACCCGAATTATAATTATGTAAACTGGGTAACCGCGCAGGGCAATCAGGCCATTTTCTCTAAATATGACCGCCGGACGGTTGAAAACTCTTTTGATGCCAAATACACCTTTACCAATTTAATGGGTTTTACGGTTGTGCTGCGGCATTATTGGAGCGATAGAAGGAATAAAGAATTTTACCTGCTTAAGCCGGATGGCAATCTGACCGATTATACCGGAAGCCCATTAAATGGCCTGGATAGAAATTACAATGTGTTTAATATCGATTTAATTTACACCTGGCAGTTTGCTCCCGGCAGCACGTTATCCGTATCGTACAAAGATGCCGCCGAAACTTATGATACATATTATACGCAACGGTACAATAAAAACCTTAGCGGAATCCTAAATGCACCACAGAACAATAGTTTATCGGTAAAAGTGCTTTATTATGTAGATTATCTGGATTTGAAGAAAAAAAGAAAGAAGGTTTAAAAGACAGCTTAAGCTGGGGGCTTTATCTCCGAACTCCCAGCTAAAAACTCCCAACTCACTATCGCACTTTGCCCGGGCTAATACCAAATTTCTTACTAAAAGCTTTATTAAAATGCTGTACAGATGAATAGCCCAGCTCGTCAGAAATGTTTTTGATATCTGTATGTTTATCGGCTAAAAGTTCTTTTGCTTTCATCAACCTATAATCACTTAAGTAACCAAAAACGGTATTGCCAAACGTTTCTTTAAAGCCCTGTTTTAATTTAAATTCGTTTATACCCGCTGTTTTTGCCAGTTCGGTTAAAGATGGTGGTTTGCAGGCATTGGCAAGCAGATATTCGCGCGCATAATAAATGCGCTCTTTATCGTACGGTGATTTTACTGCCGGTTTTTCGGTTTTCTTTGCCGCCACCTCAAAAGCCTGTGCCTGCAGGGCAAGAAGCTCCAAACATTTAGACTGAAGAAACAAAAGTTTTAATCCACCTGTAAAATGGCAGTTCGTAATATCGTTAATACAGCTGTGCATGGCCAAACTGATGGGCAGGTTTTCTGAAGAAAGTTCTACCGGGCGATTATTCATAATGTTTTCGGCAAAATTCTTTAACAAAATGCTGCTTTCGCTCGTTAAATCAATAAAACGCGACCTTTCGAAATTTACTTCGAAAAATTTATGTGGGCCATCTGTAGTGAATTCTGCCATCCCGTCAAAATCGGGACTATAAATAATATTGTGCTGGTTTGTTTTAATATCGTGGCGTTTGTTGGTGAGGTAATTTTCCATAATCCCACCTCCTGTAATCGAAAAATGAAGTTCAACAACATCAGGCTCATCGAAAGATTTAATGCGCAAACGGCTCTTTTTCACCAGCATATCGCCGTAAACAATATAAATTCCCGAAAAAGCAATTTCTACAATCTCTGCATCGCCAAAAGGAAAACTATATTTATCCCTTCTTTCGGTTACAAGTGCCTGATTAAATTCGGCAATATCGAACTTGTTCCCAACTACGTAGTATTGATTGTCACTATCATAAATATTTAAGGCCATAAAATCCTTTTGATATAAACTTTAATCCTTTTGGTATAAAAAGATCCGTTTGTTAGACCACTACTTTTGTTCAAAGTTACTAAACAAAAGAATAGGATGCCAAAATTACCATCATGGCTGGCCAATACAATGGAAAAAGTGATCAGCAATAAAATATATCAGGTAGAAGTTGTAGAAACTAAAATGCTAAGCAGCAATGTAAAGAGCGTAACATTTAAGGGCGATTTTTTAGGTGCCAAATTTGTACCCGGAAACGAAGTGCTTTTTAGGGTTAATGCCAATGAATACAGGCACTATACTTTATCCGGTTTTGATGATGTACGCGAAACCTGCGAAGTTATTTTCTATTTGAATAGAAAGGGCCCAGGTAACGGCTTTGCTGTAAATATGCAAAAAGGCGACCTCTTTAGGCTTATTGTAGATAGCGCTAAGGTAAAATATAATGAAGAAGCCAGTCAGCATTTCTTTTTTGGCGATGAAACCAGTTTAGGGCTGTATGAATCGCTGGGAAAAAAAGTGATTGAACAGGATGTTGAGTACTTCGGCATTTTGGAACTTCAGGAAGAAAACCTCAGTTCAGTTGAGCAGCTTAAATTGTTGATCGATACGGTACCATCTGATATCAATGCGCCTGCAAAGAACGCCATTAACTGGATGGAAAATATGCACCCAATGTGCTGGGAAATGTGGCAAAATGCCACCTTTTATTTAACCGGAAGAGCCAAATCGGTACAGGAATTTAAAAAGTACCTAAAACATAGAGGGGTAAGCTTTAAGCAGATTATTACCCTGCCCTATTGGGAAATTGGTAAAGTTGGCGGTGGCTAGCTTTACCTTATCTAGGGAAAGTAAAAGCGAAACCCAATGCTAACGTTTGGTTGGCCTGTATTTTGTTTGTACCGGTATCGTCATCAAACAATGCCACGCCTGTTAAACTGGTGTTCATAAAACGGTTTATTTTTGCCGTTATAGCAACATCTAATCTATGGTCGATTTTACTTGCTTTAAAATCCTGATATGGAATAAACATCTGATAACGGGCTTTAAGATTTGTATTTGGAAATATATCCTTATCAAATGCACTTACGATCTGAAATGCCAGCTCATTACGTATCTTTTTTCCATATTCTACGCCAAAAACACTGGTTTTCGGTTGTTTAGTTGGGTCGGGATCATCAAATAATTTTGGATCCAATACAAATGTTTGACGGGCGGTACCTGTACCTATACGGGTTGAGAAATATTTTACCGGTTTATATTCAAAACCGATTGATTCTGTTATATAACCGGGGCCCATAAATTTTGAAATTAAAGTGGCGGTTTCCTGGCCATTTACCATACTGTAAGAATAACCATTATCAAATTGCGACTCAAAGTTTAAGGAACCAAAGAAGAACCAGCTTTTTGATAGTTGAAAAGAGACCTTATTATCCCAGAAAATACGGTCGTTGGTTTTCTTTTGCAGCTGGTCTTTGTTTTTAATCTTACCATACTGTAAAATCAGTTCGCTAACATAACTGTAGCTATTTTTATTGTACTCTGCCTTCCAGTTAACCAATCCGCCAACGGCTACCGAATTGGTACCCCCACCTTTCCAGTTGTTGCTAAACTGCGCCTGGTTTACGTTAATGCCGATACTGGTTTTTGTTTTCCAGTAATTAATCTTTGCGTTTACAACCAAAGGTTTGATTTTTACCGGCTCGAAGTTTAACGGTCCTTGTCTGCTTGGCAGTGGACTGCGTTTTAATTTAATGTTCAGGTCTTTAGTATTGATTGGGATAGTATCAATTTCCTGTGCATATAATTTTGTAGAGCAGAAACTTAGAATCAGGATTATGGCAGCTAAACAGTTCTTCATTACCTACAAAGAAAAAGAAAAATTTTAGAGATAAAAAGCATTTAACAAAATGATTGTCAGATTGACAATTGAATCTGATGGGAAAACTGCCGTTTCAGAACTTTTTGATCCACCCGTACCAAGCTCCATTTTTCAGGTAATTTAAGTCTGATTCAGAATCGTAGGCTTCCTTTTCAAAAATAATATTCCGGTAGGCTAAATCGTGGTTCCGGTACCTGAAAACGTTGATGAGGTAGTTAAAGAGGTATAAGACGTAAAATGGTAAAATGAGCAGTTCTAACTGTTGCCGCAGATGGATTTTCTCATGGTTAATAATTTCGGGATCGTTTTTTAACCTTGCGGATTTTAGCAAAATGAATGGAAATATCGCCATACCTGCTGCCGGTAATCTTTTAACGATGAGTATTGGGGCTTTCACAGCTTCTCGATGGTTATTTTGGGCAATGCCGGCAATTGTAAGGCTTTTGGGTTTAACCGGTAGCTTTTATAGGCGTTTCTGATAAATAAATTAAAAGCATAATCGGTTGCATCGAGCACAAACTGATAGGTTGGACGGTATTGCTGCATAAAATCGGTCAGTTCATCATCTTTAATGCCCAGTACCTGGCGCACGAGGTTGGCATTGAAACGGTAATCGATCAAATCTTCGCGATAATCCTTTTCGAGGATTTTTTGCAGGTGGCGCGCATTCCTGCCCTGTTTACTTAATAAATTATAAATGGCATCAATGCCTAAACCCACGCCGCCGTTGCCCAGGTTTAATAAATCCTTACTGCTCCCTTTCATGGTTTGGTAACGGTACTCCTGAACATTTTTTTCGTATTGCTGCTGCGGACTTAATCTTTTTTGCTGGATAACCACATCGCGTAAACGGATACCGAGCGATTTAAGCTGGAAATAAGCAGCGGTTTGCCCTTTATACACGATGGTATCTACTCCATAACCAGATAAAGCGGCAACTAGGGTGTCGCCGGGTATGGCGAAAGTGCTAAATTCGCCTTTGGTATTATTGTACAGCCCATCGCCGGTGCGGATATTATAAATGTAAACCTTGGCCAGCCGCTGTTTGGTTTCTCTATCAATAACAATCCCCTGCACAGGTTTTGTTTGTGCATAAAGTTGCTCTGAGAAGCCTAAAACAAGAATAAATGCGAAAAAAAATTTCATTAGGCTACAAAACTACAAATATCTGGCAGGCTATGTTTGTACTTAACATTATTTAACCTTAAGTGTTTGTCCTAATTTAATGGCATCGCTGCTCATTTCGTTCAGCATTTTTAACTGGTCTACAGTTAAGTTAAAACGTTTTGCAATGTTATACAAGGTATCGCCCTTTACAACGGTATAAGTACCATCGGCAATAATTGGTTTTGCACCTGGAGGCGGTGTTTCAACAGGGGTAAATTTGGCTTTTTCCTGCGGTATATTCTGGTTAATTTCTGTAAAAACCCGGTCTTCACGGGCAATTTTCTGTTTTTCGCTTTCCGATTGGTCGTATTGGTAAAGCTGGTATTTCTCTATTGTGTTGATCAAAAGATCGGGATATTTCGGATTAGTAGCGTAGCCGGCTGTTTTTAATCCCTGTGCCCAGCTTTTGTAATCGTTTTTATCCAATTGGAAAAGAAAACTATAACGTTTGCGTTTTAAAAATTCCGAATGGTCCCTGAACGATTCGCGCGCATCTTTATATACCCTGAAGCAGTCGTTTTTTTGGTCATCATCGCGGAAATAGTTTTTTCCCCTCCAATCCGATGTACATTTAATGCCGAAGTGGTTATTGGCGTATTTGGCCAGATCGCTGTTGCCACTGCCCGATTCTAAAATTCCCTGTGCCAGGGTAATACTGGCCGGAATACCGTTGGCGTTCATTTCTTCTACCGCCACCCCTTTAAATTCGTCGATATAACTTAATGTATTATAGCTTTTGTACGAATTATTGTTTGCCTTATTGGCCGCTTTTTCGATCTGTTTGTTGTTTTTGGAATATTTCCGCGAACCACATGAACTCAAAAAAACGATAAGTGCTGCTAATAGGATAAAATGATTGGATGAACGCATTATTGGTATGTTTAATTGTTAAATCGCTAACTAGTAACTGTGAACTGAAAATAGTAAACTGAAATGGGTTAATTGTAAAACTCGACTTGTGACTACGGACTCTGAACTCAAAACTTAATCTTCTGCCCTGGTTTTAAGTTTGCTTTTTTCATGCCGTTTTTCTGCATAAGCGCCTTAACGGTTGTGCCTTTTCTTTGGGCAATAATACTCAGGTTATCACCAGCTTTAACCGTGTATGTTTTGGTTGTTCTTCTGCTTTTTGTGCGGTGCCTTACCGGTGTGGCATATACCGGTTCTTCGTACCCTTCTGGCCGCTCATCGTATTGGTAAAGCTCGTATTTTTTGATCAAACCGATTACCTGACTGGCCCAGCTTCTGCTGCTGGCATATCCGCAACGGCGGATTCCATATGCCCAGCCTTTATAATCGTATTGATCGTATTTTGCGAAAAGGTTGTTAAAAGGCTCGCGGGTTTCCATAATTTCTACAAAGTGGCTGTAAGATTCGTCTGCATTTAGGTAATCGCGGTATGAAGAGCGGATTTCGGCATTATTATTAGGTCCCTTTACACCAAAATGATTGTTAAGGTGCTGGGCAATCTTACTGTTTCCGGCTGCCGATTCGTGTATGGCTACAGCAAGTATTATACTGGCCGGAATTTTATGATCGCGCATTAAACCCTGTGCATATTCTACATGCTCGGCAATATATTCGTCGGTGTCTTGTGCCTTTGCAATAATTCCTGTTAAAAGGAACACGCAAAAAGTAAAGATTTTCTTCATTTCTTTTTGGTTAATAGATTATGGTTTTTAACCTTGGCCTAATTGCCGTTAACAATAGGTCATCATCATTTCTTCCTAATTACAAAAAGCCCGTCCCTTACCGGAAGAATTAGCTTTTCAACCCGTTCATCTACAGCTATTTTATCGTTAAAACTAGTAATATTTCTGGTGTCTTTGTCCTGTTTGTCCTGAAGTACTTTTCCACTCCAGAGCACATTATCCACAATGATTATTCCGCCAGGGCGAACGCGGTCGAAAATCAGGTCGTAATAAGTGCCGTTGTTTTTCTTGTCCGCATCGATAAAAACAATGTCGAAAACCTCGTTTAAATCTGCTACAGTTTTGGTCGCATCACCTAGTATGTATTGAATCTGGCTGTTATATTCTGATTTGGCAAAATGACTGCGGACCATATCTTCCAGTTCTTCATTAATATCGAGGGTGTAGAGTAAACCATCTTGGGTGAGTCCTTCAGCCAAACATAAGGTAGCATAACCGGTGAAAGTGCCGATTTCCAATATCCTTTTTGGCGAAACCATTTTACTCAGCATACTCAAAACCCTGCCCTGGTAATGGCCAGAAATCATGCGTGGCATTAAAACTTTGAGGTTGGTTTCGCGGTCTATCTGTTGAAGCAGCTCGCTTTCAGGCTCGCAATAAGTAATTAATAATTCTTGTAAATCGTCGTTTATCAGGCTCATTTGTTGGTTATAAACGGTTGGTTTCCATAAAATATTGTAGAATGATGGTTGCTGCAATGGTATCAACCCTGTCTTTATCCCTTCTGTCCATTTTTTTTAGTCCACTTTGCATAATTGCCTCATGGGCCAGTTTAGAGGTAAAACGCTCATCAACCCAATGCCTTGGGGTATCGGGAAATGATTTTTTTAAGAGCGTTGCAAAACCCTTAACATGTTGGGCCGAATCGGATGGAGAACCGTCCATTTGTTTAGGATCGCCGATTACGAAAGCCTCAACCGGTTCGGTAAGCATATATTTTTTGATGTATTCAATCACATCTTTGGGATGTACGGTATCTAAACCTGTTGCAATAATCTGCAAAGGGTCGGTTACCGCAATGCCGATGCGTTTGGTACCATAATCGAAGGCTAAAATTCGGGCCATATAAATAGTTAAGCGTAGGGCGTTTGGCGTAGAGCGTTAACCACTGTTAAAAAATAAAAGCCCAAAGGTAAGGTTTTTGAAATTATCGCTAAACCGCGCAATTTTTAGCGCTTTGTAATCTGGTTAATCATTAACAATCTTCTATAAATTGCACAGTTTACTTTGCTTTGGTGCCACCTATGGTGGGAAGCTTTCAAAGTACTTTAATTTTGTGCTACCCATGGCGGAAAGCTTTCATAGTTACTTTGATCTGGCACCACCTACGGTGGGAAGGTTTCAAAGTAAATACACTATAATTTAATTGGGAAATGGCTTCGCTATCGATTGGGCACCTTTAGTTGCGATGAAATGATATTGTTACATGGCTGTTTACAACCGCATCTGCTGTTTTAAAGTAAGATCATCATCACGAATGTGTGAATCTCATATCTATTTCTTATTTTGCACCAAATGCAGTTTAAAGAAATCATCGGACAGGAAAGAGTGAAGCAACAGTTGGTGCAAACGGTTAAGGAAAACCGCATTAGCCATGCGCAGCTGTTTTTATCGCCTGCCGGCTCGGGTGCAGTGCCTATGGCAATTGCCTATGCGCAGTACATAAACTGCTTAAATAAAGGTGATAGCGATAGTTGTGGCGAATGTTCGAGCTGTAGAAAATACGAGCGGTTAATTCACCCCGATCTTCATTTCTCCTATCCTTTTTTTGCATCGGCAAATGTAAAAATTGCTGTTGATGTACTGGAAGAATGGCGTAATATGGTGATGCAGGATCCTTATTTTGATATGGATATCTGGCGTTCGAAACTGGATGCAGCCAATAAACAGGCCAATATCAATATCGCAGAATGTCACGATATCATAAAAAAACTCAGTTATAAAGCTTTCGAGGCCGAAACCAAGGTTTTAATTATGTGGCTGCCCGAATATTTGGACAAAGCCGGAAACGCTTTACTGAAGTTAATTGAAGAACCACCTGCAAATACCCTGTTTATTTTAATTGCGCAAAGCCAGGACCAGATTTTAACCACCATTTTATCAAGGACACAGATTGTTAAGATCCCGAAGCTTTCATCAGAAGAAGTAACCGGGTTTTTGTTAAATAGCAGTGGCCTAAACGAGCATCAGGCTACAGATTATTCCTTTTTAGCCGATGGAAATCTAATTGAAGCTAAAGCTTTGGCTTCCGATATACAAAACGACAGTTCGGGTACTTTTACCGCCTGGCTAAGAATGGGTTTTGGCAATAAAGTTCCGGATCTGATCGAGTTTACAGATGAAGCGGCCAAGTGGGGAAGAGAAAACCAGAAGAATTTTTTAAAATATGGCGTAAATTATTTACGCGAGTGCTGTTTGATTTTAAGCGGGGCCGAAGAACTGGTGAAATTGCCGCCGTTAACCTTCGAAACGGCGAAAAAGCTGAGTACACACGTGCTTACCTTGCCCATGGCAGAGGCCATAATTGGCGAGCTGGAGAAGGCACATTACCACATTGAAAGAAACGCGAACCCGAAAATTCTGTTTTTAGATGTATCTTTACAACTGGTAAAAATTATCAAGTTTAAAACGCTCCCCGCGGGGACTCAATATATATACAATTAATATGGGATGTGGAAGTTGTTCAACAGGTGGTGGTTGCACCCCTAATGGATGCAAAAGTAATGGCTCATGCGGCACCGGTGGTTGCCAAACAATGGAAGTT
>Ga0308165_1001275_pt1 | contig 36427 bp, 32 predicted proteins | sample PhyWR2_FD_201032 | JGI IMG/M metagenome (GOLD analysis project Ga0308165, IMG submission 201032) | Phyllosphere microbial communities from UC Gill Tract Community Farm, Albany, California, United States - DLSLW.R2 | ecosystem: Host-associated > Plants > Phyllosphere > Unclassified | place: USA...
CAGGAAGATTGCAAAGGCCGAGGCAAAGTACGGCAGGCCAATCGCGAACAAGGTATCGACCAGACCGAGCCTGGCCATGGTCTGGTAGTTCTCCACCAGCAGGATGTCGGGCATGATCATCAGCTGCACCAGCACCAGCGCGAAGGCGATGTTCTTGCCCCGGAACTGGTAGCGCGCAAACGCAAAGGCCGCCAAGGTGGACAGCAGCAACTGCGCCGCCAGGATGAGAGCCACCAGCAAGCTCGTGTTCAGAAAGTAGCGCGCAAACGGTGCGGCATCCCAGGCCTTGCGGAAGTTCTGCAGGGTCCAGGGCGCCGTCAGGTCAAAGCGGATCGCGTAGTCGCTGGGGTGGAAGGCGGTCCAGAACGCATAGGCCAGCGGCAGAATCCACAACAGCGCCAGCAGCCAGGCGGCAACGGTGTCCAGCCAGGTATGGCGGTAGATGACGGCAGGGGCTTGGCTGTGGCTCATTGGTAGTGCACCTTCTTGTCCAGCACAAAGAACTGGAACAGCGCCACGCTGGAGAGCACCACCACCAGCACCACGGTGATGGCCGCTGCATAGGCCGTGTCCCAGAACTTGAAGCCCACCTCATACAGGTGGTAGAGCAGCAAGGTGGTGGCATTGTCCGGTCCGCCCCGGGTCAGGATGAACACATGGTCCACCAGGCGGAAGGCATTGATCACCGCATTGACCAGCACGAACACCGTAGTCGGCATCAGCAGCGGCCACTGCACACGGCGGAAGAAATACCAGCGCGAGGCGCCCTCGATCGCCGCTGCTTCCTTCAGGCTGGGGTTGAGCGTTTGCAGCGCTGCCAGGTAGAAGATCATAAAAAATCCGGCTTCCTTCCATACCGCCACCAGGGTGATCGCCCCCAGCGCGGTGGACGGGCTGCCCAGCCAGTTGTGCGATGGCAGGCCCAGCGCGCCGGTGACCTGCTCCAACAAGCCGTACTGCGGCGTGTAGAAGAACAACCAGATATTGGCCACTGCAATCATCGGCAGCACCGTGGGCGTGAAATACGCCATGCGCACAAAGGTGCGCCCGGCGATGCGCTCGTTCACCCAGACGGCCATCAGCAGCGCCAGGCCGATAGAGGCCGGAATGGTAGCCGCAGCAAACCAGAGGTTGTTGCGCACCGCCTGCCAGAACACCGGGTCCTCGGCCATGGCCTGGTAGTTCTCGGCCCCCACCCACACTGCGGCACGCGCGCCCTTGGGGGTGGAGTAAAAGCTGTCGATCAAGGTCGCCACGGCGGGCCAGTGGGTGAAGGCGACCAGCAGCACCAGCGCAGGCAGCAGCAGCAACCAGGCGTGGATGCTGCGCTGGCCGCTGCCGGCGATGGACGAGGAAGAGGCGCTCATGCGTTGGGTTCTTTCAACCGGGCTGAGGCCTTGCCCCAACCCTGCCCCGGCATGGCCTGCAAGCGGGCCACGCCGGGTACGGCTTTACTGGTAGCTGCGCAGGATGCGGTCGGCCTCCTTCTGCGCATCCTTCATCGCCTGCGCCGAGGTCTTGGTGCCGTTCAGCGCAGCCTGCACCGCGTCGTTCAGCACCTTGGTCACGCGCTGGTTGTCATGCGTGGAGAACTCGGCCACCGAGACGGGCAACTGGTCGCGGGCGACCAGCGCCTGCGGGAACTCCTGGCCGTATTTCTTCAGCGCCGGCGTGTCATAGGCCGCAGGCGATACGGCCACATAGCCGCTGTCCATGCTCCACTGCGCAGCGCGCTCGGGCTGGGTCACCCACTTGGCAAATTCGAAAGCGGCCTGCTGCTGCTCCTTGGGTGCCTTCTTGAAGATGTAGAAGTTGCCGCCACCGGTGGGCGAGCCGCCCTTGCGCACATGGCCTGCAATCTGGCCGACCCCGAAATCAAACTTGGCATTGGCCTTGATATTGGTCAGGTTGCCGGTGGTGGTGACGATGATCGCGGCCTTCTTCTCCAAAAAGTCCTTCGGCGTCGTGCCCCACTCGATCACGCCCTTGGGGTGCACGCCTTCCTTGGTCAGGTTGACCCAGTAGTCCAGCGCCTCGATCACCTTGGGGTTGTCGAAGCTGACCTTGGTGCCCGCCTCGTTGGCCAGCAACACATCATTGGGGGTGGTCAGGGTTTGCAGCATCCAGTAGGCAAATCCGGTCGATGGGATCTGGATGCCGTACTGGGTCACATTGCCGCTGGCGTCTTTCTTGGTGAGCTTTCTGGCCGCCTCGCTCAGCTCCTTCCAGGTGGCAGGGGCCTTGTTCGGGTCCAGGCCGGCCTCCTTGAAGGCTTCCTTGTTGTAGTACATCACCACGGTGGAGCGCTGGAAAGGCACGCCCCAGGTCTTGCCACCCGTCTGGCTGTTGGCCATGAAGGCGGGGTAGAAGCCCTTGAGCCAGGCCTTGTCGGCATCGGTCTTCGCGAAGTCGTCGATCGGCACGATGGCGTCGTCGTCGATCAGCGTGAACATGTCGGTCGACAGCAGCACCGAGGTGGCCGGTGCCTTGCCCGACTTGTTGGCGGTGAGCGCCTTGACAATGGTTTCCTGGTAGGTGCCCGCGTAGATCGGCGTGATCTTGTACTGCGGATGCGCCTTGTTGAAGTCATTGGCGTAGCCGTCGATCACCTTGGTGATCGGGCCGCCCACGGCCACGGGGTAGTAGAAAGGCACTTCCAGCGGATCGGCCGCATGCGTGAGGCCCGCACCCAGGCCGAGCATGGCGGCGGCCGATGCGGCCAGGGTCTTCAAAAACATATTGCGTTGCACGGAATCACTCCTCGGGTTGAGCGCCTGGCTGCAGGCGCTGCTCAAACAGACCAGTCAAAGAAAAAAGGGTCACCTCAGGCCATGCGCAGGCCATCGGCATCGAAGAAATGCATGTCTTCCGCACGCCAGGCCAGGCGCAGCGCCTGCCCCACGGCCGCTGCCTGCTGGCCGGGTGCGCGCACCGTGATCTGCTCGCTGCCAATCGCGCAGCGCAGCACCACATCGGCGCCCAGGTATTCCAGGCCGATCACCTGCGCATCTACGCCTTCGGCTGCCAGGCACTGCACCGCCTCGGGCCGCAAGCCCAGTGCCGCAGCACCGGCCGGCGCTGGCACCTGCACCTGGCTGCCGGCAATCGCGCCATCGCTGAGCCGCAGCAAATTCATCGCCGGTGTGCCGATAAAGCGTGCCGCAAAGGTGCTGGCGGGGCGGGCGTACATCTCGCGCGGGGTCGCGCATTGCTCGACCCGGCCCTGGTGCAGCAGCACCACCTGGTCGGCCATGCTCATCGCTTCGGTCTGGTCATGGGTGACATAGACAACGGTCAGCCCCAGGCGCTGCTGCAGCTCGCGCAGCTCGGCACGCATCTCCTGGCGCAGCTGGGCATCCAGGTTCGACAGCGGCTCATCCATCAGGCAGACATGGGCCTGCGCCACCAGTGCCCGGCCGAGCGCCACGCGCTGCTGCTGGCCCCCCGAGAGTTGGCCCGGCTTGCGGTCCAGCAGGTGCGCCAGGCCCAGCAGCCCGGCCGCATCCTTCAAGCGCTTGTCCGCCTCGGCCCTGGGCACCTTGCGCACCGCCAGCCCAAAGCCGATGTTCTCGGCCACCGACAGATGCGGGAACAGCGCATAGTTCTGGAACACCATCGCAATGCCGCGCTGCGCAGGGGGCAGTTCGGTCACATCGCGCCCTCCAATCAGCACCTGGCCGGCACTGGCCGTCTCCAGACCGGCAATGATGCGCAGGGTCGTCGATTTGCCGCAGCCCGAAGGGCCGAGCAGCACACAAAAGCTGCCCGGCGCAATCTGCAGATCGACCGAATGCAGCGCCGTGGTGCTGCCCCAGGATTTGGCAACCTGCCGTAACTCAATGCTTGACATCGCGCCAGTGTATGAAAGCGGGATGACAATTTGTTTACAAGCTTTCCCTTAGCTGACAAGCCGCTCCAGCGAAAGCGAAGCATCCACTCCTTGGATTCGCTTACAACCATGACAATGCTGCGGCGCAGCACCGTCGCTGCACCTCCACGGGAAATTATTTACAGCCAGCGCGCAATCCCGGCCGCCAGCAGGCTCAACACCACCGTGGTTGCAATCGGCAGCCACAAGGTTCTGCCAAACAGCCGAATCTCAAAATCCCCCGGCAAGCGCCCCAGCCCCAGCTTGCGCAGCAGGGCCGCAAAGCCGTTGAGCAGCAGCAGCGCCAGGAAAATCACAATCAGCCAGCGGATCATCGCAAGGCCTCCATAGGACTAAGGGCCACAGCGCTCATCATGCGGCGCGGTACACCTGCTCGCCGGCAATCCAGGTCTCCTGCACGCGCAGGCTGCCAATGTCGGCGACGGGCACCGTGAAGATATCGCGGTCCAGCACCGCAAAGCTGGCTTCAAAGCCGGGGGCAATCTGGCCGAGCCGGCCCTCGAACGGCGACAGGCTGGCCGCGCGTGCGGTGTAGAGCAGCAGGGCCTGCGGCACGGTCAGCGCCTGGCTGTCCACAATGGGGGCGCCGTTGTAGGCGCGGCGCTGTACGGCAGCCTGGATGGAGACAAAAACATTGTCCGGATCGGCCCAGGTGGTGGCCGGCGCGTCGGACGACAGCGCCACATGGTCGATCTCCTCGTAGAAGGTCTTGAGCGCATAGGACTGGTCAAATTCCGCATCGACCAGGTTCTCGGTGTAGGCCTCGTACTCGGCAAACATGAAGATGATCTGCGTGGCCACGCCCCACTGCATCGGCATGGCGTTCATCTGCGCGATCTGCGCGGGCTTGAGCAAGGTGGCATGCTCCAGCCGCACCGACGGCACGCCGGCGGGCAGCCAGGGCTTTTTATCGGCAAAGAAGTCGATCACCAGCTGCAGGGCCGCATCGCCCATCGCATGCACTGCCATCTGCGCGCCGTTGGCGACCGACCATTCGTAGGCCTGCGCCAGCGCCGCGCTGCTGAGCAAGGACATGCCAAACAGGCTGCCCGTGTGCTTGTAGGCACAGCTGCACCAGGCCGTCTTGCCGGAGATGGAGCCATCGGCAAACAGCTTGATGCCGGCGATCTTGATGCGGCCATTTTTTTGCGCGGCCTGCAGCCCTGCCAACAGGTCGCCTTTGCAAGGCTCCCAGGAAAAATACAGCGCCGCCTGCTGCTTGAAGCCGGCTTGCGCAGCATCGCGGTAGACATCGAGGTGGTGGAAGGGCTGGGTGAAGGCCATCATGTCGGTCACCGCAACAATGCCGCGCTCGCTGAAGCGCTGCGAGGTGCGCGCCAGGCTGCCCACGGCCTGCGCATAGTCCAGCACCGCCTTGGCCCGCTGCACCACACTGTTGGCCGCCAGCTCGGTCAGCACGCCATTGGGCGTGCCATCGGCATCGCGGCCAAAATGGCCACCAATGGGGTCGGGCGTGTCCTTGCCAATGCCCGCCAGCGCCAGCGCACGGCTGTTGCAGATGCCCGAATGGCAGTCGGAGCGGCCCACATAGACCGGCTGCGTGGCCGACACCAGATCCAGGTCATGGCGCGTTGGCGTGCGCCCTTCCTTCAGCTTGGACTCGTCATAGCCCCAGCCCTCAATCCAGTCGTTGGGTCCGAGCCCCGCCTTGGGGTGCTTCTTCAGCGCCGCAATCAGCCCCGGAATGTCTTCGACCAGCGGCACCGTGCAAGGCACCGCATCGACGATCTGCGACAAGAACGTGGGATGCGTATGCACATCCACAAACCCCGGCACCACCGTCCGCCCCTGCAAATCCACCTGCCGATCCGCCACCGGCTGCGCCGCATCGCCCACATGCCCCACCCAGCGCACCACCCCATCCGCCACCACAAAAGCCGTCGCGAAATCGCTCTCGCTGCGGCCGGTAAAAACATGGGCGTGGGTGAACAGGCAAGAGGACATGACAAGGGGTGCAAAAGCAAAGACGGCCAAGAAGCCGCCATTGTCCGCGATTGCAAGAACCACCCAGCAAACCGCCGACCCGGATGTTCCAAGCCACCAGCCAAACAGCAAGCACAGCACCAAGGCCAAACATTGAATGCGGCTGTTCAGAACAACCAACTACGCAGCAAGCGCAGCGCCCGAACCACCACCACCAATGGCGAGATGGGCGCGTAGGCGCGACGCCGGGGGCGCAGACAATACGCCTGTATGGCAAGCCCCCGCAACAAAGCCTGCGCGCCCATATCGCCACCCCAAAACGAAGACTACCAACGCCCCAAACAACAACAGCACCGCCAGGGCAACAGCTCACCACTGCCCCAAAGCATTGGACTTCAAAACAACCACCCAAGCAGCAAGCGCAGCGCCTGAACCACCACCACCAATGGCGAGATGGGCGCGCAGGCGCGACGCCGGGGGCGCAGACAATACGCCTGTATGGCAAGCCCCCGCAACAAAGCCTGCGCGCCCATATCGCCACCCCAAAACGAAGACTACCAACGCCCCAAACAACAACAGCACCGCCAGAGCAACAAACCACAAAAAGAAAAAGCCACCCGAAGGTGGCCAAAAAAACTTACACAGGATCTGTGTGTCCTGGGGCTCGGTTCAGGAGTTGCGTCCGCTTGTCTGCGCTGAGTGAGAGATAGCGCTCGTACTGGCGGAGAATATCGGCGATAAGCTCCTCGCTGCGCAAATACTGCACGTCATACCCCGACCGCCCATCTTCAAAGAAGGTAATGGGCTCGTACATATAACGCCGCTCCTTGCTGCCCGCACTCTCACGCACCGTGAAGGTGGGTATCGCGCGGCGCACCGTACGCACACCGTAGACAAAGTCGCGCAGCTTCTCCACCGGCACCACCAGGCGCACTTCGCTGTCGCCCTCGCCCTCCAGGCTTTCATGCACATGCGCCTGCAGTCCGCGCTTTTGCATCTCGGCGGCCACCTCATGCATCGCAGGCAAAACGGTGGCACGCAAAAAGCGCTGCACATCCGCCTTGAGCGGCTGGTGCACGATCTGCTCCAGGCGCTTGCGCCAGTGCTGGCCGCTCCAGAAGTTGGTGGCAGGCGCCAGGTCGGGGGAGTAATGGGCCAGGTCGGCGACCATGCCGCGCCACAGGCCGATGCACAGCACCAGCATGATCACTGCCACCGGCAAGGCGGCCACCAGCGTGACGGCCTGCAGCGCGCCCAAGCCGCCGGCGAGCAGCAGCACGATCGAGGTAACGCCCAGCAGCACACACCAGAACAGGCGTTGCCACACGGGCGATTCGTTGTTGCCGCGCGAAGCGATGGAGTTGACCACCAGCGCGCCCGAGTCGGCCGACGTGATGAAGAACACACCGATCAGCAACACCGCCAGCCACGACACCGGTTTGACCCAGGGCAGGTACTCGAAGAAGCGGAACAGCAAGGCATCCACATTGGTCGCGGTCTGCGCGAGCGCGCCGGCGGCGACATGGGTGTCCGTCCAGATCGCACTGTTGCCAAACGCGGTCATCCACAGCAGGTTGAAGGCGGTGGGCACCAGCAGCACGCCGATGACGAACTCGCGCACCGTGCGGCCGCGCGAGATGCGGGCGATGAACATGCCGACAAAGGGCGACCAGCTCACCCACCAGGCCCAGTACAGAATCGTCCAGCCGCCAAACCAGCCCTCTTCGCGCGACGGCGCATAGGCAAAGGTGCGCAGCGACATGCCCAGCAGGCCCTGCAGGTAGTTGCCGATGTTCTCACTCAAGGCCTTGAAGATATGGGCCGTGGGGCCGGCGATCACGACAAAGCTCAGCAGCAGCACCGACAGCAGCATGTTGAACTCGCTCAGGCGCCGCACACCTTTGTCGACACCTAGCAGGGCCGACAGGCTGGCGAGGGTCACCACGACGACGATGATGGTCACCAGAAAGCCCGAACTCTCCGTTTCCCAGCCGGTCAAGGTGTGGATACCGGCGGCGATCTGGCGTGCGCCATAGCCCAGCGTCGTCGCAATACCGGCGATCGTGCCGACCAAGGCAAACGCGTCCACGCCATGGCCGATGGGCCCGTTGATGCGGTCGCGCAGCAGCGGGTACAGGCCCGAGCGCATGGTCAGCGGCAGGTTGTAGCGAAAGCCGAAATAGGCCAGCACCAGGCCCATCGTGCCGTAGACGGCCCAGGCATGGAAACCCCAGTGGAAAAACGTGGCCTCCATCGCCTCGCGGGCGGCGGCGGGCGTGCCCGGCTCCTGCATGGCTGGATTGAGGAAATGCTGCAGTGGCTCGCCCACGCCAAAGTACATCAGGCCAATGCCCATGCCGGCCGCAAACAGCATCGACGACCAGGAGACAAAGCTGAACTCGGGCTTGGCATCATCGGGCCCCAGGCGGATATCGCCATAGCGGCTGGCGGCCAGCACGACCAAAAACAGCAGGAAGGCGCTCAGCGCCATCACATAGAACCAGTCAAAACTGGCCACCACCCAGCGCTGTGCGCCGGAGAACAGGCGGTCCGCTGCATCGGGCGCGAGCACGCAGACGAGCAGCAAGGCGGTAAGCACCAGCAGTGCCGGTATCACCACCGGCAGCGACATGGTCGAGTGCTGGCTGCTCTGCGGCGCCGGCGCAGCAGGCCCTGAGGCAGGTGCGCCCGGGCCTGGCGGGGTGCCAGCCTCAGGCGCTACCGCCGGATCGGGAGGAGAGTTGGTCATAGGTATACCCGTTGGGAGCACGCCCCGTCCGTCGCAGGCGCGCCGCAGAAGCCTTCCGGCCCCCCATGGGCACGGCAAGGCACTGCAAAACCTATCAGTATGCAATAAGTGATTGCGCAAATACTATGCCGCAGATCAGCCAATCTTCAACAATCGCCACCGTCTTACAGCGGCAGCGCTGCTGGCACCGGGGGCGGCGTTGGGATGACGCCACAGACCAGGCAGCCCCCTTAGCTGCTCAGCGCTGTACACCCCAGCGCTTGACGGTCACCCGTTCGAGTTGGTGGAAGCCCAGGGTCTCGACCAGCAAGCCGATGATGATCACCAGCGCCAGCCCGGCAAACACCTGGTCGGTGTAGAGCTCGTTGCGGCTTTGGAAGATGTACCAGCCCAGTCCGCCCTTGCCCGAGGATGCACCGAACACAAGCTCGGCGGCAATCAGGGTGCGCCACGCAAAGGCCCAGCCAATCTTGAGCCCTGACAGGATCGACGGCAGCGCTGCAGGCACGAGGATCTGCAGCACATAGCGCGCGCCGCGCAGGCCGTAATTGCGGCCAGCCATGCGCAAGGTCTCGGGCACGGCCTGGAAACCCGCATAGGTGGCCAGCGCCAGCGGCCACAGCACCGAATGCACCAGCACCGCCAGCAGGCTGGCCTGGCCCAGGCCCAGCCAGAGCAGTGCCAACGGCAGCAGCGCAATGGCGGGCAAGGGGTTGAACATGCTGGTCAGGGTGGTCAGCACATCGCGCCCCCACTGGCTGGAAACCGCCAGCACGGTCAGCAGCAGGGCCCCGGCCACGCCCAGCAGGTAGCCCTGCAGCAGGATGCCCAGCGACACCGCCGCCTTACCCAGCAACTCGCCATTGGCCAGGTCGCGCAGCAAGGTCGCAGCGGTCTGGCTGAAGGTGGGCAGCAGCAGGTCGTTGTCCTGCCAGCGGGCAGCCAGCTCCCAGATGATGGCCAGCACCACCAGGATGATGGCCTTGCGCAAGGCCGGATGCTGCAGCAGGCGCTTGGCCAGCGGCAGACGGCGCGCCGTCAGCTGCTGCGGCACATCGGGCAGCGGGTATTCGGCTTCGGGCCGCACGGGTGCCTGGGCTTTGGTATCGCCAGGCCAGGCAGTAACAGGGGTGGATGCCATGCGGAACTCCTGGTGGGGGCTTGTCGCGTCAAGCCACGCGGCGCAAGGCCTGGGGGGGTTGGTTGCTGGAGCTGGTGCTTTCCACCAGCGGGCCGCCTGCGCGGTCTTCATCGAACAGCAGCCGGTGGATGCGCTGGTGTGCGGCTTCAAACTCGGCACTGCCGCCGCTGGCCAGGCCAAAGGCATGGGCATTGATTTCTGCCCGCAGACGCCCAGGGTGTGGCGACAGAATGGCGACGCGGCTGCCCACGACGAGCGCCTCCTCGATCGAATGGGTGACAAACACGAGGGTAAAGCGCAACTCGTCCCACAGCGCCAGCAGCTCCTCCTGCATGCGCCTTCTGGTCAACGCATCCAGTGCGGCAAAGGGCTCGTCCATCAGCAGCACCTGCGGGTGCATCGCCAGCGCACGGGCAATGGCCACGCGCTGCTTCATGCCGCCTGACAGCTGGTGCGGGTGCACATCGGCAAATCGGCTCAGCCCCACCTTGTCCAGGTAGAGGTCGGCGCGCTCGCGCGCCTCGGCCTTGCTGGTGCGGCGCGAGGCCAGCAGCGGAAACATCACGTTCTCGCGCACGGTCTTCCACGGTGGCAGCTGGTCAAACTCCTGGAACACCATCACGCGGTCCGGACCCGGGCCTTGCACAGGACTGCCACCCAGGCGGATCCCCCCTTCGCTGACCGGCACAAAACCCGCCATGGCCTTGAGCAGGGTCGACTTGCCGCAGCCCGAGGCCCCCAGCAGCACGAAGCGCTCGGCGGCATGCACCTGCAGGCTTACCTGGTGGGTGGCGCGCAGCACGCGCTCTTCCGTCACGTAGTCGATGCTGACCTGGTCCACCTCCAGCAAGGCTGCGCCCGCTTGTACGGCTTGGCTGGGCAAGGCCTGGCTGGGCGCTGCCGAGGGGACAGGGTGTGCACGGCTGACCAGGCGGTCGGCCAGCTCGGCCTCAGCCAGACTGGCATAGGGCTCGGCGGCACTGCGCAGCCAGCTGCCACGTGAGAGGGCGACATCGCCATCCTGCGCAAAGACGTGGGGCCAGCGCATATCAGCTCCCTCCGGAGATACGGGCGTCATCGAAGAAATAATCACGCACCGATTCAGGCTTGGTCTTGATCACGCCCACCCGCTGCAGGAACTGGCCCAGGCCCACGGTGTTCTGCGGCTGGATCGTGAACTGCACCTGCGGGTTCTTGATGATCTGCAGGATCAGATTGCGGTCCACCTTGCCGCCGCCACCGCTCTTGAGAAAGATGTCAGCCGCCTGCTCGGGATTGGCCTGGACAAAGCGGGCCGATTCATCGAGGGCATCGACAAAAGCGCGGTAGGTCTTGGGGCTTTCCTGGCGGAACTTCTCGGTGGCGTAGAGCACGGTGGACGATGCGGGTCCGCCCAGCACCTCGTAGCTGTTGAGCACAATGCGCGCATTGGGGTTGCCGGCCAGCTCCACTTCCTGGAACGGCGGATTGCCAAAGTGGGCGGTGATCTCGGTGCCACCCTTGATGATGGCCGCTGCGGCGTCAGGGTGTGGCAGCGCCACCTGCAGCTTGTCGAGCCGCTGGTAGTGCTGCTCACCCCAGAGCTTGGCCGAGGCATATTGCAGCACCCGCGACTGCACCGACACACCGACCGCCGGTGTGGCAATGCGGTCCTTGTCGGTGAAGTCGGCAATCGTCTTGACCTGCGGATTGTTACTCACCAGGTAATAGGGGAAGTTGCCCAGCGAGGCCACCCCCTTGACGTTCTGCTTGCCCCTGGTGCGGTCCCAGAGGGTGAACAGCGGCGCCACACCGGCGCCGGCGATGTCGACATTGCCCGAGAGCAGCGCATCGTTGACCGCCGGCCCGCCGGAGAACTGCAGGTAGCTGACCTTGATATCGACGCCCTGGGCCTTGCCCTGCTTTTCGATGAACTGCTGGTCCTGCGCCACATTGAGCAGCAGGTAGACGATGCCGTACTGCTGGGCAATGCGCAGCTGGCCTTCTGCGGCCTGCGCGCTGCCCGCGCCTACACCCCACAGCGCCGCCGTGGCGGCCAGCACTGCGGCCGCATGTTTGCCAGCCTGTCCCAGGCTGCTGCGGCGCTGGCTGGCAACGCAGGGGTTGGCCACGGCGTGGGGGGTGACGGAGTCTTTGGCCGGCGGCTGGCTGCGCGCCCAGGGTGGATGAAAGGTCATGGTGCTCAATGAAATAGGGGGATCGGAGGATCGAATCGGGGCCGCATGTCCGCACCGCAGCACCCCTGGAGGCAGGTGGCTGCGGTGCCGTTGCGGGAGGCTGGCGTCAATCGCCGCTGACGGTGGGGCAGGCCGCGCGGCCGCAATGGCCTGGGCTGGCGGTCAGCGACAGGCGGCAGCCAGGGCCAGTGACAGCAGAAACAGCGATTGGCGGAGCTGTGGGGTGTGGGCGGCGCTCATACCGGCACATCCCCTTCGATTGTGGTGCGGTAGAGCTTGCGGCGCTGGCCGGCCGGAACACCGGTGGCCAGATGCAGCACGGCGCGGTTGTCCCAGAACACCATGTCCCGGTCACGCCAGTGGTGGCGGTAGACAAACTGCGGCTGGGTGCTGTGGGCGAACAGCTCGGCCAGCAGCGCGGCAGAGCGGGCTTCGGGCAGGCCCAGGATGCGGGTCGTGAAATGCTCGCTGACAAACAGCGACTTGCGCCCGGTCTGCGGATCGGTACGCACCACCGGGTGCACAGCAGGCTTGACCTCGGCAATCTGCGCGGCGCTCAGCGCGGGGCGGAAGGCATTGCGCTCGCGCAGTGCCTCGTATTTCAGCAGATAGCTGTGCTCTGCCTGCAGGCCCACCAGCTGTTGCTTGAGGGTGTAGGGCAGTGCCTCGTAGGCGGCCACCTGGTCGGCAAACAAGGTATCGCCGCCGACATCGGGCAACTCCTGCGCATGCAACAGCGATCCCATCGCCGGTTGGGGTTTGTAGGACAGGTCGGAATGCCAGTACGCGCCGGCATCGCCCAGGCCCACCGGCTGGCCGTTTTCGATGATGTTGGAGACGATCAGGATCTCGTCATGGTCGGCCAGCTGGTAGTTGCGCAGCACATGGCGCTGCAACGGGCCGAAGCGGCGGCTGAAGGCAATCTGCTCAGCCGGTGTGATGCGCTGGTTGCGGTAGACCACCACGCTGTGGTCCTGGTGTGCCTGCTGCAGCCGGGCAAAATCCTCCGGGCCCAGCGGGCGGGACAGGTCCAGACCCACGACCTCCACGCCCAGACGGGTCTGGGCCCCAGCAGGCTGCTGGATCGGACGCAGGCTGAAGGCCTGGATGCTGCCAGTGGCGCCCCCCGCCTGGCTGGCGCTGTCGGGCACCGGACGGCGGAAGAAGAAGGGGTGGGCAGTCAGAACATCAAACAGCGCGGACATGGCGGCTTTCCTTGGCGGACCAGTGATAAGCCCAATGTAGAAGCCCTGCCACGAACAGAAAACGAATGAAAACGCGTATCTTTATGCGAAAACCGATGAAGGGCGGGATGGCGCTGCCGCATTACGCGCCGTCATGAGGCTGTCACGCAGCGCAGCGATGATCGACGTCTGTCGGTGCAGCACAAGCCAGCCTTGCATGCCCAGTGCCGGGCGCGACCAGACCGGATGCGCCCGGCAGCGGTTATGTGTCAGGGCTTGGCACCGGCAGCCATCTTTTTGCGGCCCGCCTCTGCCGGGCCAGTCCAGCCCCGCTCTGCGCTGGCGCCAGTGGTTACAGCCGGTGCATGCGGTCGCCTTGCACAAAACCGGCCGGGTCCCAGGGGGCCACGCCCTTGCTCAGCAGGATGGCCTTGAAGAACTCACCCATCTCGTGCTCCATCATCAGCTTGGCCGCCTTGCTGCGGGCAATCACTTCGAGCTGGTCGAGCTTGGCAGCCAGACCGCAGTTGATCAGGAAATGGGCCTGGCTGGTGTAGCCCAGCACGTCCATGCCGGCATCCTGCGCCGCCACCGCAATGCCGGTGAAGTTCACATGGGCGGTGATGTCCTTCAGGCCCACCAGCACCAGCGGGTCACTGTCGACCTGGTGCAGGTGGTGGCAGACCAGGGTGCCCATGTGGCGCTGCGGGTGGTAGTACTCGGATTCGCCAAAGCCGTAGTCGATCAGCAGCACCGCGCCCCGGCTGATGCGGTCGGCCAGGGTCGCCACAAAGGCCTCGCCCTGCGGATGGATCTCGGTCAGGTACTCGGCCTCCTGCGGCAGCTCCGGCTCCACCGGCGGGCGCAGGCTGGTGGGGCGCTCTGCCCAGCCAAAGCGGATATCGTCCCCATCGGCACTGGCGACGACCACCCCGCGCTCCTGCCATACGCCCTGCTGGCGCAGCAAGAGCTTGACCGGCATCGCATCGAGCACCTCGTTGCCGACGACCACGCCCTGCATCAGCGCGGGCAGGCTGTCGGCCCACTGCACCTGGCCGCCAAAGCGGGCCAGGCGCTCTTGCTGGCGCAGGCGCAGGCTGCCCGAGACATCGACAATCGTGTAACGCGTGCAAGCGGGACCCAGCGTGGACAGCAGCTGCTCGGCCAGGGCGCCGGTGCCGGCGCCAAACTCCCAGACCTCGCTGGTCTGCGTATGGGCAAAGGCATCCTGGACCTGGGCGGCCACCAGTTCGCCAAACACCGGCGACAGCTCAGGGGCGGTGACAAAGTCGCTGCCCTCCTCGGGCATCACGCCAAACTTGCTGCGGTCATTGGCGTAGTAGCCCAGGCCGGGCTCGTACAGCGCCATGCGCATGAAGTCATCAAACGGGATCCAGCCGCCGGCCTGGGCAATAGCCTCAGCCATGCGCCTGGCCAGCACAATTGTTAAACTAGAGGGTTCTGTATTCACCCCCCTATTGTCGCCGCTTGCCGCACGCTTGCCATGCCAATGCCTTCTTCGACCCCACGCACCGTACTGGTCACCGGCGCTGCCAAGCGCCTGGGACGGGTGATTGCGCTCGGGCTGGCACGCCATGGCTGGCAGGTGGCCGTGCACTACCGGGGCTCGGCCGCCGAGGCCGCGCAGACTGCCGCCGAGTGCGCCGCGCTGTCGGGCCTGAGCGGCCATTTTGATGCGGATTTCGAGGACGAGGCCGCGGTACGCGGCTTGCTGCCCCGGGTGGTGGCCCATTTCGGCCAGGTCGATGCGGTGGTCAACAGCGCCTCGCTGTTCGAGCACGATGGCGCCGCCGATTTTGGCTATGCCGCACTGGAGCGCCATCTGCGCAGCAACACGGCCGCACCCATCGTGCTGGCCCAGTTGCTGCACCAGCATATCTGCCAGCGGGGCGATGAGGCCCAGGGCGTGGTCGTGAACCTGCTGGACCAGAAGCTCTGGAACATGAACCCCGACTTCGTCAGCTACACCTTGAGCAAGGCGGCGCTGGAAGCGGCCAACACCTTGCTGGCCCAGGCGCTGGCGCCGCGCCTGCGCGTGGTGGGCGTGGCCCCGGGTCTGACCCTGACCAGCGACTACCTGAGCCCCGAGAAGTTCGAGGCCCTGCACCGCATGAGCCCGCTGGGGCGCTCTTCCACCGCAGAAGACGTGGCAGCCACCGTGCGCTTTGCGCTGGACAACCGCTCGATCACCGGCACCAGCCTGCTGGTGGACGGTGGCCAGCACCTGATGCGGTTCGACCGCGATTTTTCGATGATGTAGCGGCTCTTCGCTGCCTTGCTGCTTTTATGACGACATTTGACACCGGGTTGCAAACCCTGAGCTTGACGGGCCTGCGTTTTGATGCCAATTTAGGCATCCTTGCCCACGAGAAGACTGCGCCGCAACCCATCTTGGTGGATGCGCAGATCAACATGGGCCAGCAGCCGCTGGCGCCCAGCGATGACGACATCATGCATGTGCTGGACTACCGCAAGGTGCGCCAGATCATCATCGATGAATGCACGGCAGAGCATGTCAACCTGCTCGAAACCCTGATCGGCAAGGTCGCCCAGCGGCTGATGCAGTTGCCCAATGTGCGCGGCGTTCGCGTGAAGATCGCCAAGCTAGAGATTTTTGACGATTGCGAAGTTGCAATCCGCACCGAAACCGGACAATGGTGAACCTATGAATGCCCCCACCGATACCGCACTCCTCCAGCCCCAGCCTGCCGCCGCGAACGCTTGGGACTTCGATGACGCCGCTGGCGACGATGCACAGGCATCGGCCTCCAACGAGAAGCGCCTGAAGATCCAGCGCGAGAACCACAAGCTGGAAAAGCGCCTGTGCCGTGAAGTGGCGCGCGCCATTGGCGACTACAACATGATCGAGGACGGCGACAAGGTGATGGTCTGCATGTCCGGCGGCAAGGACAGCTACACCCTGCTCGACATCCTGATGAAGCTGCGCGCCCGCGCGCCGATCAAGTTCGACCTGGTGGCCGTGAACCTGGACCAGAAGCAGCCCGGCTTTCCCGAACACGTGCTGCCCGAGTACCTCCAAAGCGTGGGCGTGGACTTCCACATCGAGAACCAGGATACCTACAGCGTCGTCAAGCGTGTGGTGCCCGAGGGCAAGACCACCTGCGGCCTGTGCTCGCGCCTGCGCCGCGCCATTCTGTACAAGGTGGCCGACCAGCTGGGCTGCAACAAGGTGGCGCTGGGCCACCACCGCGACGACATCGTGCAGACCCTGATGCTCAACATGTTCCACGGCGGCATCATGAAGGCCATGCCTCCCAAGCTGGTGAGCGACGACGGCAAGCATGTGGTGATCCGTCCGCTGGCCTATGTGCCCGAGAAGGACACTGAGCGCTGGGCCCAGTACCGCGACTTCCCCATCATCCCCTGCAACCTCTGCGGCAGCCAGGAAAACCTGCAGCGCCAGATGATTGGCGACATGCTGCGCGAGTGGGACCGCAAACACCCCGGCCGTGTGAACAACATGTTCCGCGCGCTGCAACACGTGGTGCCCACCCACCTGGCCGACCCCAAGCTGTTCGACTTCCAGAACGCCAAGCCCACCGGCATCGCCGATGAAAACGGCGACAAGGCCTTCGACCACGATGACCTGCCCACCAACCCCTCGCTGCCCGCAGGCATGCAGGTGGTGCAATTGGGTTGATATCCATCGATTGAGAGCCATGCAGCCCTGCTTGTCGCCCCTGACTGACAGCCGCTGCCGCTCCAAGCGTTTATCGTTGAGCGTCTGCGCTGTGTCCTTATGGCGCAGCGCTTTTTTTTCGGGAGATCGCACGATGTTTCCATCCATCCACACCGCGGACCATTGGCGAGCGCTGCGACGCCTGGCAGGGGTCGCGGTGGCCGCTTCCGCCAGCTTCTGGCTGGCCGGATGCGCTGGCGTGCGCACCATCGACAGCGATGTGCAGAGCTACTCGACACTGCAGCAAGTCCCCTCGCCCCCGACCTACCGGCTGCAGCTGCTGCCCTCCCAGATCGCCCTCGGCCCCCAGTTCGACACCGTGGTGCAACAGGCCCAAGCCTCGTTGGCCGGGGTGGGCCTGCGCCGCGACGACCGCCAGGGCAGCGTGATCGCGCAGATCGATGTCCAGGCGCGTTACATTCCCGACAGCTGGCTGATGCCCGGCAGCCCCTACAACCCCTATGGCGGTTGGGGCATGGGGCCCGGCTGGGGATGGGGATGGGGCTGGCGCGGCGGCATGATGTGGCGCGACACCGGCCCCTCGCTGCACTACCGTGCGGTGCAGCTGACCTTGCGCGATGTCCAGACCCAGCAGGTGGTCTACGAGACCTCGGCCCGGTACGAGGACGTCTGGGTCGATGACCAGGTGATCTACCGCATCCTGTTCGACTCGGCGCTCAACGGCTTTCCCAAGCCGCCGCAAGGGCCGCGCCGCGTCAGCACCACGGTTGGCGCGCCCTCCGCTGAACAGCCCGCGCCCGCCCCTGCTGCCCCTGCAGCCAGCTCCGCTCCCGCAACGTCCAGCTCCAAAACCCCATAACAAGGAACGCATGCACAGCACCCAGATCATTGCCATTCGCCACGGGGAGACCGATTGGAACCTTGCTGCCCGCATCCAGGGCCATACCGATATACCGCTGAATGCCACCGGCGAGCGCCAGGCGCAGCGCCTGGCGCAGGCGCTGGCTGACACCCCGCTGGCCCACATCTACAGCAGTGATCTGCAGCGCGCGCTGCACACCGCCCAGGCGCTGGCGCAAGCCAATGGCGCGCCGCTGAGCATCCATGCCGCCCTGCGCGAGCGCAGCTTTGGCGACTACGAGGGCGCACGTTTTACCGAGATCGAGGCGTCCGACCCGCCATCCGCGCTGCGCTGGCGCAAACGCGACCCGGTCTTCGCCCCGCCGCAAGGCGAATCGCTGCAGGCACTGCAGGCCCGCGTCGCGCAGGTCGTGGCCGAACTCGCTGCCCAACACCTGGGGCAGCAGATCGCGTTGGTCGCCCACGGCGGCGTACTCGACAGCCTCTACCGCCTGGCCACCCGCCAGGGCATCCAAGCGCCCCGTACCTGGGAGCTTGCCAATACCAGTGTTAACCGCCTGCTCTGGACACCCGACACCGGATTGACGCTGGTGGGCTGGGGAGACACCAGCCATCTACAGACCCAAGGGCTGGACGAAGCCACGCACTAGCCGCTGTCTGCGCGCCTCCTCGACGAACCTCTTGTCACTTTTTTGCATCACTGCAAGCCGCCGGATGGCGCCATTCCGGCGCTGCTGCGCGTGGTTGCCAAGCTGGGCCTTCTGCAATGACACAAACAAATGAAACGCAATGCCCCATAGAGTCGATAAAATACCAAGGTATGTCAGCATTCACTCCTAAACACTGCTGATCGAGTGACATTTAATTACTTTTAGAATTCACTAATTGCTTGATCATTATTAATAGTAGTGAGACCATCTATAGACGAGTTCAATGACTCTTCTATGAGATTACTAAAAAGGTATTGACCGTTATATGCCAGACGCCGAGCTGACCCGTAAACCCCTGCCTACCCCCTCGCTGCGGCAGCTGAGCTGCTTCAAGGAAGTGGCGACGCACCGCAGCTTCAGCCGTGCCGCGCAGGCGCTGTCGATGAGCCAGCCGGCGCTGTCTTCTGCGATCCGCGAGCTGGAAACGCTGCTGGGTACCGCGCTGTTTGACCGCAGCACGCACCATGTCCGCCTGACATCGGCCGGCGAAGCCGTGCGTCCGCAGGTGGAGTGGATGATCAACAACTTTGTGCAAGGTGTGCAAGATCTGCAGCAATTGCTCAAATACCAGGCCGATACCGTGCGCATCAGTTGCATCCCGTCCACCACCCACCTGCTGGCCCCCTGGCTGGCGATCTGGCAGCAATCCCACCCCATGGTGGATCTGCAGCTGCACGATATGCGCAATGACGACCTGCTCGCATCCGTTGCCAACGGCAGTTCGGACATCGGCCTGGGCCTGGAATTCACCGTGCCGCCTTCGGTCGAGACGCAGTTCGTGACCGAGGACGAAGTGATGGCGGTCATCCCCGCCAAGCACCGCCTCGCCCAAAAGACCGACCTGCGCTGGGCGGACCTCAGTGACGAGCCGCTGGTCGTGCTCTCACGCGGCAGCACCTACGAGATGATCGTCTCGGTACTCGAGCAGCAGGGCGTGGGCACCAGCCACACCGAAACGCTGAGCTATACCGAATCGCTCTACGCGCTGGTGCAAAGCGGTCTGCGCATCGGCCTGCTTTCGCGCCTGTACACACAGGGGCACCATGGCGATGACTGGGTGACCCTACCGCTCAAGGGCCCGCTGCTGTCACGCCGCATCTGCCTGATGACGCGCGCCGCCAACGGCAGCCGCCGCGCCATTGTCCAGGAATGCTGGGATTACCTGCGCGAGAACATGGGCAACGACGCTCCGCCCAGCAAGCGCAGCGCCAAGGCCGCTTGAGCCCGTTCTGCGGGGGCCTTGCCCTCTGCAGCGTACGGAACCTGTTGAACGCACCGGACGCCGGCGCCCCACCCCACCGGGGGCGCTGAGCCAGGCGCTCCCGCCCAGAAGCCCCAGCAATGGGGCTTCTTGCATTACACCAGTGCAGCCTGGCCCGGCCCTCCACCCACCAGGCCCAAATGGCGGTACGCCGCCTGGGTCGCAATGCGGCCGCGGGGCGTGCGCTGCAAAAATCCCTGCTGGATCAGGTACGGCTCGATCACATCCTCGATCGTGCCCGGCTCCTCGCCAATGCTGGCGGCGATGTTGTCCAGCCCCACCGGCCCGCCGTCAAAGCGGTGCACCACCGCTTCAAGCAACTTGCGGTCCATGATGTCAAAACCCAGCGGATCCACATCCAGCATGGCCAGCGCGCGGCTGGCCATCTCCTGGGTGATGCGGCCATTGCCCTTGACATCGGCGTAATCGCGCACCCGGCGCAGCAAGCGGTTGGCAATGCGTGGCGTGCCGCGTGAGCGGCGGGCAATCTCCAGGCCGCCCTCATCATCGATTGGCGTGTTCAGCAGGCCGGCGCTGCGCATCACAATCCTGGTCAGCTCTTCCGTGGTGTAGAACTCCAGCCGTGCGACGATACCAAAACGGTCGCGCAGCGGATTGGTCAGCATGCCTGCGCGCGTGGTCGCCCCCACCAGGGTAAAGGGCTGCAGGTCGAGCTTGATCGAACGCGCCGCCGGCCCTTCGCCGATCATGATGTCGATCTGGTAGTCCTCCAGTGCCGGGTAGAGGATTTCCTCGACCACCGGCGACAGACGGTGGATTTCGTCGATAAAGAGCACATCGTTGCGCTCCAGGTTGGTCAGCAGCGCGGCCAGGTCCTTTGGCTTTTCCAGCACCGGGCCACTGGTCTGGCGCAGGTTCACACCCAGCTCGGAGGCGATGATGTGCGACAAGGTCGTCTTGCCCAGTCCAGGCGGGCCGAACAGCAGCACATGGTCCAGCGCTTCGCTGCGCTTTTTCGCTGCGCCGATGAAGATTTCCAGCTGCTCACGTGCCTTGGCCTGCCCCACATACTCATCGAGCTGCTTGGGGCGCAAAGCGCGCTCGAGCGCCTCCTCTTGCGAAGAGGACTGGCTTGCGGAAATCACGCGGTTGTCAGGACGGGGAGCGGGCGCGGCGGCGAAGGAATCGGTATGGATAGTCATGGGTCAATGCAGGCATGGCCAGGGCGGTGTGCAGGGGTTCCCTAGGGCGCATCCCACACATAATAAGCCAGTCCGTCATACAGCAGCCCCGCATTGGCCAGCCAGGCATCACGGGCCTGGATCTGCATGCTGTAGTGGTGCACGCCTGGCACATATTGGTAGGCGCGGTAGACAGGCACGACCCCGTCTCCCGGCTGCGCGGGCGACCACCAGGCAATGCCGTCGTAGTTCCAGCGGGGGTGGTAGGTCTGCACAAATTGCCGCTCGGCATCGCTGGTCGTGTAGAAATGGGCGCCCACCTCGGGATTGAAATAGCGGTGGACGGGCACCAGACGGTCATGCGCATGGCCCGCAGCATAGAAGGCGATGCCGTCGAAAACGACGTCATCGGAGAGCACCGCAATCACCCAGTCACGCTCCTGCACAGACACGGTATAGAACGCTCCGCCCGAGCGCAGCACCTGGAAGCGGTACACGGGCAGCTGCAGATCGCTGTTCACTGCCGCGCCGGCACCCAACCAGGCGGCAAAGCTCGCGAACGCCTGGTCCAGCCGGCCATACACCGCACGCCCATCCTTGGCGGCGCACCAGATGTCACCGCCCGTCAGGGTCGCCGTCAGCCGGCCACCGACAAACAGGGCCGAGCCGCTCGAGCCCCCTTCGATACCACCCTGGCTCCAGCGCACATGGTAGAAGCCGCCATTGCTCAGCGTTTGGGCGCTGCAATCCAAGCGGCTGCTGGCATCGTTCACAGTGCAGGCGGTGTCATCCTCGGAGGTGCCGGCAGCCAACATCATCAGATCCCCGTGCGGGTGGTGCAGGCCCGCCACGGCAGTGCCTGCCGGCAGCGCGGTGGCGTCCCAGCCCGCAAACAGCGCCCCGGCGGGCGGCGCCTCATTGAGCTGCAGCAAGGTCATATCATTGGCGCTGCTCGATGCCAGCCAGCGCGCTGCACTGAAGCGCTCGGTGTGGTCCGCAAACAGCTGGTTGCTGTTGCATGACTGCGAGAAATAAAACCAGGAGGTCTGCACGGTGGATGCGGCCGCCTGGTCTCCCACACAGTGGGCAGCCGTCAGCACATAAGGGGTCAGGTCCTGGCGGGGGTTGTTGACGAGGGTGCCGGTACACTGGAACGTGCGGCCCTGGTTCACATAGAAGATTCGGATGACGGCGTCACGCTGGTCGAGCAGCGCATCCTGGCAATTCACGTCCCCCTGGCAGGCATTGGGACGGCGCTTTTCCGTCGGCACGGCGGCATCGGACATTTTCAGCAGCTCGCTGGCGCTGGGCGGCACGACGATTTGGGAGAGCTGGGGCATCGCCCATTGCAGGCTGCTGGTCGGCAACGCGGCCGGCAGCAGGATCTCCAGCACCGGCGCCGGCCCCACATCAGGGGTCCACCAGGTGCGCTTGCCGGTTTGTGCGTCCGCAACCAGCCGCTCCAGCAGCGCAGCGCCTGTCACTTCATAACTGACAGCGGCCTCGGGCGATGCATAAAGCCGGAATACAGCCATCGCTGGCAATGCGGAAAACTCCAGTCCCAGACGCAGGCCATAAGCATCAGCAGCCACCCATTGAAGGGCGGCCACTTGCTGCCCCGACGGCAAGGCTTTCCACTGCAGCAGATGCGTTACCTTGTCATCAGAATCCATCGCGTCCAGCGCACGCGCCACGCCTGTCTGGCGCACGCCACCCTCATCAGGCGCCAGCGCCTTGCTGCCTTGCCAGGGCGGCAACACAACGGGAACGACAGCAGGGGCCGAGAGGGCGGTGGCTTGCTTGGTCAGGGCACTGCCTGGGCTGGATGGCATTCTGCGCGCATCCACCTGCCAACTGGCCTGGGCCCCACCGCAGGCCCCCGCAATGACCAGGGCCGACACGAGCCGCAGCCCATGACAAGAAAGCGCGGCCTCGCAACGGGACACAATGCGACAGGACATGATGGACTCCCCGCTGTGCGACAAGCAAAGCTCCTGACCAACACAACGACTGATCAGAGAAAGCCAATCTAGAGCAAGCACTCACATCAAACAAGTCTATCGGCTAGTACAAAAACAAAACATTTGTTAAATTTGATTTATGAGCAGCAGTTTGCAAAGCCCTGCAGGCGGACGCTCCAGTTGGGCCTGTCCGGGCACTGACCTATCAGGAGGGGCCCACCCACACAGATGCCCCGCCAAGAATCCACGACCGTCCATCAAGCATGGGGAGTTCACCGCATCGGAGCCATGGATCAGAAAAAACCTGCCCTATCACAGGCAGGTTTTGCTGATGAGCGGCGCCGCCAACAAGCATCCTCAGCGACTGGAAGGGCTTCTGTCATCCAGGCTTCACAGCGCGTTTTCAGGCGCCAGCCAACGCGATGCACCTTCGGCAAAGAACAGGTCCAGGCGTCCATAGAAATTGAAGCCAATCAGCGCGGTGCAGCTATGGGAGCCGCCCCACAGCGTACCCACCACGCGGTCACCGAGGAACAGCGCTGAGCCGCTGCTTCCACCCTCTGCGGCACCCTCAGTCATGCGCACCCTGTAATAACCGCCGTTCGCATCGCCCACCTGGCACTGGAAGGTGGTTTCGCTATCACTCTCACATGCGGCGTAGTTATCCACCATACCGACGTGGTACTTCAGCAAGCCGCCTCTAGGATGGTGCAGGCTGTGGATGGGCGCGTCGATGGGAAGGAGATTTTCATCCCAGCCCGCAAAAGTCACACCGGCAGGAGGTTTCTCATTGAGTCTGAGCAATGTCGAATCGGTCTTGTCGGTGGCAAGCAGCAAGGTAGCGCCTCCGTGCCGGGTAGCATGGGGACGTGCCACCCCGGAATCGCAACTGGTGGAGCGGTAGAACCAGCGGGTCTGCAACGAAGAGGCCGCTGATTGCTCTGAAATGCAATGGTTGGCCGTCAGAAAGAAAGGAACGAAATTATTCCTGGTGTTGTTCAGCAAGGTACCGGTACACAGGTAGGACAAACCGTCCGGTCGGGTATACAGCATACGGGCCACCGCGTTGCGCAGGACCGGATGCTCAGTGCTGCAAGTGGCATCCAGTTGGCAGCTCTCGGCCTGGGCGGTCCCCGGCTGGGGCATGTCTGCCCATTCCGCATCGGTCGGGAGCGACAGGTTCTGGTAGATGTGCGAGACCAGCGGAACCGACATGCGCAAGGCTTCCGGGGCCGTGCCCACTGGCAGCACCACTTCTACCGTCGCATCACCTGCACCCACCTCTGGCGTCCACCAGGTATTGGCAGCAGCGCCCGTCTCCCCGGCCTGCTTGTTGAGCGCCAGCAGCGCATTGATCTCGGCACCATCGTGCTCGATGATGGCATCGGGATGCTCCTGGCTGTAGACGCGCAGCAGCGCCCCATCCGGCAGGCTCTCAACCAGAACACCAGCACGCAAGCCATAGGCGCCCGGCGACTGGATGTTGATGGCCGCCACCAGCTCGCCGCCGGGCAAGGCAGCCCAGTCCAGCGCTGAACTGGTTTGCGCCACCGAGCTGGTAGCGGCCACTGGACGTGCGGCACCAATTTGCAACGCCGGTCCGGCGGCCTGCGTGCCCGCCAGCATCTCTTCCTCATCCAACGCAGGCAGCACCACAAAGCGTGTTCGCACTGCGGCGCCCAAGGGCACTGGAGCGGCTTGCGCTGATTCATCAGCCGCTTCAGGGGCCACGATCGAATCCACGCCAGACCCCATAGGCTGCGCCACCGCCAGACCTGTCAGGCAAAACAGGCCACACATTGCATATTTCGAGTATTTCATGGTGAATCCACTCCATATCAACTGCTATTAAAAACGCCGGCAAACTGCCGAATTGCTGTTTGCCTCTTTATTTTCAGAGGCGAATTTAAAAACCAATAGCGCCCTCCGTAATTTAAACAACGGCAGGTAACCACCAAAGAAGCAAGCGTTCACTCTTGCCAAGAGCAAATAGCGACCCACAAAAAGAAACTCTTCCACTGCCCCTATTTTTCCATTATCCCCATTGAATACCAAGCAAAATCACGCCCATCTCTCAGAGAGCGTTCTTCTATTAGCCACAGCCAAAAATCTCCATTAACCAGTAAAGCACTCAGAATGAAGAACACCCCAATTCCGAGGTGCTGTTAATCAGAAAAATCTACGCAAGAAATTGCCAATAAAAAAAACCTGCCGTTTCACGGGCAGGTTTTTAGCGGTCAGAGACTCGCGGCGAGAGCGCCGCGGTCCGGTGGGAAGCGATCAGCTCGCCAGCCAGTTCCAGAGGCGGTCACTGAATACCTTGTCAAAACGACCGTAGTAGTCGGATGCATTGGGCGCCAGGCAGCTGGCGCCGCCACCGTAAAGGTTACCGACGACGCGGCCATTGCGGAACAGCGAAGAGCCGCTGCTGCCGCCTTCGGTGGTACCTTGGCTCCAGCGCACGCTGTAGAAGCCGCTGTTCGCATCACCGGTACTGCAGGTGATGGCATTGCCACTGCCTGCAACACAGTTCATGTAGCCCACGACAGAACCCACGCTGTACTTGAGCAGGTTGCCACCGGGGTGGTGCAGACCGTAGACGGCATCGCCCACCTGGCCGGCAGTGCGGGCGTCCCAGCCTGCCAAGGTCACGCCCACCGGAGGCATCTCATTGAGCTTGAGCAGCGCCGAGTCGGTCGTGCTGGTTGCGTAGAGCAAAGTCGCACCTGCACTGCGCAGGGCCGCATTGGCGCCGGGCACGCCGGAGTTGCAGCTGCTGGAGCGGTAGAACCAGCTGGTCTGCATCGACGACGCCGAGGACTGGGTCGAGATGCAGTGGTTGCCGGTCAGGAAGTACGGCGCAAAGTCACCCTTGGTGTTGTTCAGCAAGGTACCGGTGCACAGATAGGACTTGCCATCAGAGCGGGTGAACACCATGCGCGCCACGGAATTGCGCTCGGTCTGGTAGCTGTTGGTGCAAGAAGCATCGAGGTTGCAGCTGGCCGAGGTATCGGCCTTGGCGGTTTCTGCCAGTTCGGCCTCGGTCGGCAACGACAGGTTCTGGTAGATGTGCGAGACCACGGGGATCGAGATGCGCAGCGCATCGGCGCCGGTACCGGCTGGCAGCACCACTTCGACAGTGGTGTCACCGGCGCCAACATCAGGCGTCCACCAGGTAATGGCGGCCGCACCCGTCTCGCCCGCCTTGCGGTTTTGCGCCAGCAGCGCGTTCACTTCAGCGCCGCTGCGCTCAATGATCGCATGGGGGTGTTCCTGGCTGTAGACGCGCAGCAGCGCTGCATCGGGCAGGCTGTCCACCAGCACGCCAGCGCGCAGGCCATAGGCGCCGGTCGACTGGATGTTGATGGCCGCCACTTGCTGGCCATTGGCCAGCGAGCTCCACTGCAGTGCCGACTGGGTCTGGGCCACCGTGCTGGTAGCCGCCACGGCGCGCTGCGTGCCAATCTGCTGGGCGGGGCCGTCGTCGCTGGCCACGGTCTTTTCCGCTTCCAGCTCGGGCAGCACCACAAAGCGGGTCTGTACCGCAGCACCCAAGGATGCAGGCGCCGCCGCAGCCGATTTGATGGCCGATGCCGGCAGCACCACCGAGTCCAGCACATAGGCCTTGGGCTGGGTCACGCCACCGTTGTCGTCATCGTCGGAACCAGAGCCGCCGCCGCAGCCCGCCAAAGCCAGGGCCGCAGCCACGCCCGTGGTCCACAACAGACCGGGCACTGCATACTTGGAATATTTCATGGAATCGTCCACTCCGTGTTGATTGGTATTGATAGTCACCCTCGACCGCGCTGCTGCCCGGTCGCCTCTGCGCGAGTCATTTTGCCAGCGCTTTCAAAGCCTGCTTGATACCGTCCGTTACGCTGATGTCGGCAGGTAACAACTTCAGAGCGGCGGCCGCGTCCTTGTCGCTGTAACCCAGCGCGACCAGCGCTTGCAAAATGTCGGCCTGTGCATCGTTGACCGCCGCCGTACGGGCGCCCATGTCTGCGCCCAGTTTGCCTTTGAGCTCCAGCAGCAGGCGCTCGGCGGTCTTCTTGCCGATGCCGGGCACCTTCACCAGCCGCCCCGCCTCCTGCAGCGACACGGCCTGCGCCAGATCGGTCACGCCCATGCCACTGAGGATGGACAGCGCCGTGCGCGGGCCCACGCCGGTGATCTTGATCAGTTCGCGGAAAGTCTGGCGCTCCTCGGCCGTGCCAAACCCGTACAGCAGCTGTGCATCCTCGCGCACGATAAACTGCGTCAGCAGCGTGATGGTTTCGCCAACGGACGGCATGTTGTAGAAGGTGCTCATCGGCACCTGCACCTCATAGCCCACACCATGGCAATCCACCAGTACCTCGGGTGGCATCTTTTCCACCAGTGTTCCGCTCAATCGGCCTATCATTTGTATCTTTCCTTGTAGCTTGTCTGCGGCCACCCCGATGTGCGTCGCGTGCCCGCCTGCAAGCATACTGAATTTTTCAACGGAATTTGCCGCGTGATCCTGCGCCATACCTTTACGCCCCACAACAACAACCGCATTGCCAATCTCTGCGGCCCTGCCGATGCGCATCTGCGCCAGATCGAGAACCATCTGGGTGTCAAGATTGCCCATCGCCATGAGCAGTTCAAGATCGACGGCCCCAAGGCTGTGGCCAACGAGGCGCTGGAGCTGCTGGAGGCGCTGTACGAGATGGCCGATACCCCCATCAGCGAAGACCAGATCCAGCTGATGATGGCAGGTGACAGCGAACTGATGGCCGCGCCCGAAGACGCGATCGTGCTGAATACGCGCCGCGCCGATCTGCGCGCCCGCACGCCCAACCAGGCCGGCTACCTGGAGAACATCGCCGCGCACGACATCACCTTCGGCATTGGCCCGGCCGGCACCGGCAAGACCTACCTGGCCGTGGCCTGCGCCGTCGATGCGCTCGAGCGCAGCCAGGTGCAGCGCATTGTGCTGACCCGACCTGCCGTCGAAGCCGGTGAACGCCTGGGTTTTCTGCCCGGTGATCTGTCGCAGAAGGTCGATCCCTATCTGCGCCCGCTGTACGACGCGCTCTACGACCTGATGGGCTACGACAAGGTGCAAAAGGCCTTTGAGCGCAACGCCATCGAGATCGCGCCGCTGGCCTTCATGCGCGGCCGCACGCTCAACAACGCCTTTGTCATTCTGGATGAGGCGCAGAACACCACGCCCGAGCAGATGAAGATGTTCCTCACCCGCATCGGCTTTGGCGCCAAGGCCGTGGTGACCGGCGATGTGAGCCAGATCGACCTGCCCAAGGGCCAGCTGAGCGGCCTGATCGACGCCGAACGTGTGCTCAAGCGGGTCAAGGGCATTGCCGTCAACCGCTTTACCAGCGCCGATGTGGTGCGCCATCCGCTGGTCGCGCGCATCGTGGACGCATACGACAAGCAGCGCCGCCCGGCCCGCGGCGACTGAGCCCAGCCCGCACGCCCCCACCTGTGCCACCCCACCGATCCACAACAACATGGCATTGAACCAACTCACCCTGTCGCTGCAATTTGCCCGCTTTGACGGCGTGGCCGAACACCGCGCCGCCCTGCCCCGGGGCCAGGTCACGCGCTGGATTCGCCATGCGCTGACCGATGATGCCGAGATCACCGTGCGCATTGTCGATACCGAAGAAGGCCAGGCGCTGAACCGCGAGTACCGCCAAAAGGACTACGCCACCAATGTGCTGACCTTTGACTACCAGCAGGAGCCCACCGTGCTGGCCGACCTGGTGCTGTGCGCGCCCGTGGTGGCGCGCGAGGCCAAGGAACAGAACAAGTCGCTGCAGGAGCACTATGCCCACCTGCTGGTGCATGGCACCTTGCACGCCCAGGGCTGGGACCATGAAACCAGCGAGCAGGATGCCGAAGAGATGGAAGCCTACGAGACGGCCATCATGCAAGAGCTGGGCTTTACCGATCCGTACCAGAAGTAAGCAGCGCAGCGCTGCATCCAAAGATGAACATCGCGCATTGGGCGCTTCTGCCTCAACGCAATACTGACTTTTGAGCGACTAATCAAACGGTATTTCGGCGCCATTCCTACCTAGAATCCTCCTCACAAAGGCCATGCAGGCAGCGCACGCCGCTGCTGCAGCGCCCATAACAGGAGGAGACATGCTCGACACCCCTATGTTGCTCGCAGCCGCCTTTGTGGCCGGCGCGCTCAATGCCGTCGCCGGCGGCGGCAGCTTTTTGACCCTGCCTGCGCTGGTCTTTACCGGCGTGCCCCCCGTGGTGGCCAATGCCACCGGCACCGTCGCACTGCTGCCCGGCTACGCGGCAGGGGCCTGGGGCTTCAAAGACGATATGCAGGCGCCGCCGGGCTTGTCGATGCGCGCCGTCATCGCCCTGGCGCTGCTGGGCGGCGCTGCAGGCGCTGCCTTGCTGCTGGTCACGCCTGAGGCGGCCTTCCGCAAGATCGTGCCCTGGCTGCTGCTGGCGGCCACCGCCATGTTTGCCTTTGGCCCGCAGCTGCGCCAATGGGCCATGGGCGCGCAGCATGGTGCCACGCCATCGCGCAGCAAAGCTGCGCTGGGCATGCTGGCGGTTTCTATCTATGGCGGCTACTTCAATGGTGGCCTGGGCATCCTGCTGCTTGCGCTGCTGGGCTTGCTCGGCCAGACCAACCTGCATGCGATGAATGGCACCAAGAACCTCGTCTCCGCCCTGCTGACCGCCATTGCCGTGGCCATCTATGCCGCTGGCGGCGTTGTGCAGTGGCAGCCCGCGTTGCTGATGATGGTGGCCGCCACCTTGGGCGGCTACCTGGGCGCCCGGGTGGCACGCAAGATTGCGCCGCAGTGGCTGCGCGCCGGCATTGTGCTGACGGGCTTGGTGATGGCGGTGCTGTTCTTCTTGAAAGCCTAGCTGGCCGCGCCTAGCTGGCCGCGCCTAGCCGGCTGAACCTGTCCTCGGCGCCTTGATCACATCGATCAGCGCATCCAGCGCCGCCGAGCGGCTTTGCGGGTGCCAGACAAAGGCACCCGCCGTCAGCGCCGTCTGCCCATGGTTGCTGTGCAGCGGCACATAGCGCACACCGGCCATGCCGGCCCGCTGCATGCAGGAGGGCACCAGCGCCACGCCCTGGCCGATGGCGACCAGCGAAATAACGGCCAGCCACTGCCGCACCGCATGGCTGGTGCGCGGGTGAATGCCGGCGTTGTGCAGGCAGGCGATCACATTGTCGTAATTGGCCGGGCTGACATCGCGCACAAACATCACAAAGCGCTCATGGGCGAGGCTGCGCAGGTCCAGGCTGGCCTGCTGGGCCTGGGGATGGTTCTCTGGCAGGCAGCACACGAGGGTATCCGGCGCCAGCGGCCACAGCTCCAGCCCCGGCGCGGGCGTGATGATGTTGACAAAACCGCCCTGCAACTGGCCGCGCAGAATGGCCGCCTGCTGCTCGGTGGTGGACATCTCATGCAAGGTGATGTCGATATCGGGCCGCTGCTGCGCAAAGGCCTGCATCACATGGGGCAGGTCGCGGTAGATCATCGAGCCGGTCACGCCAATGTCCAGTTGTCCCTGGCGCCCCTGGGCCACATTGCGCGCCACATCGGCCGCGCGCTGGATCTGGCTGAGCACCTGGCGCGCCTCGATCAAAAACGCGGCGCCCGCATCGGTCAGCCGCACCTGCTTGGCATCGCGCTCCAGCAGTCGCACGCCCAGATCTTCTTCCAGCGATTTGATGGCCACCGACAGCGGCGGCTGGGTGATGGCCAGGCGCTGGGCGGCGCGGCCAAAATGCAGCTCCTCGGCCAGCACCACAAAATAACGCAGCAAATGGGTCTTCATCTGCGTATCATGCCCCAGCCAGTGCGGGCTGGCCGCACGCCGCTCGGGATGGCCCGGCACTGCGCTGCCCATGGCGCCGCCTAGTAGGACTTGGGCAGGCCCAGCACCTTCTCTGCGATAAAGCACAGAATCAGCTGCGGGCTCACCGGCGCCAGGCGCGGAATCCAGCTCTCGCGCATCAGCCGCTCGACATGGAACTCCTTGGCATAGCCCATGCCGCCATGCGTGAAGATGGCGCTCTCGCAGGCCTTGAAGCCCGCTTCCGCCCCCAGGAACTTGGCCGCATTGGCCTCGGCCGCGCAAGGCTGGTGGCGGTCATACAGCCAGGCCGCCTTCATCGCCAGCAAGAACGCGGCTTCGAGCTCCATCCATCGCTCGGCCAGCGGGTGCTGGATGCCCTGGTTCTGGCCAATCGGGCGGTTGAACACCTCGCGCTCACGGGCGTACTGCGTGGCGCGTGCCAGCGCGGCGCGGCCCAGGCCAATGGCCTCGCAGGCAATCAGAATGCGCTCGGGGTTCATGCCATGCAGGATGTATTCAAAGCCCCGGTTCTCCTCGCCAATGCGGTCCTCTACCGGGATGCGCAGCCCATCGATGAACAGCTGGTTGGTGTCCACGCATTTGCGGCCCATCTTGGCGATCTCATGCACCTCGATCTTGCTGCGGTCAAAGTCGGTATAGAACAGCGACAGGCCTTCGGTGCCCTTGCATTCCTCCACCGGCTTGGTGCGCGCCAGCAGCAAGATCTTGCTGGCCTGCTGCGCGGTGGAGATGAAGACCTTCTGCCCATGCACCACATAGTGGTCGCCATCGCGCACCGCGCGGGTCTTGAGCTTGAGTGTGTTCAGCCCCGTGTTGGGCTCGGTCACGCCAAAGCAGGCCTTGTCCTTGCCGGCAATCAGCGGCGGCAGCATGCGCGCCTTTTGCTCCTCGGTGCCATAGACGACTACCGGGTGCAGGCCGAAGATGTTCATGTGCACCGCAGACGCACCCGACAGCCCCGCGCCGGTGGCCGAGATCGTGTGCATCATCAAGGCCGCCTCGGTGATGCCCAGGCCGGCACCGCCATAGGCCTCGGGCATTGCAATGCCCAGCCAGCCGGCATCGGCCAGCGCACGGTAAAAGTCTTCCGGAAAAGCGCCATCGTTGTCACGGGCATGCCAGTAGTCGGCATCAAAAGGCGCACAGACTTTCTCGATGGCATCGATGATCTGTTGCTGCTCTTCGGTCAGGGCGAAATCCATGGTGTTGCGGTCCTCAGTACTCAATCAATGGCGCCGTGCCGGGCACGGCGCAGGTTCACATCGCCGCTCAGGCCGGCCGGCGCACCCGCTCGGGGTTCTCGCCATAGGGCGGGCTGTAGATCACCAGCAGCTTGGCTGGCGTATCGCTGGTGGTCTGGAAGATGTGCATCTTGTCGGCCGGGAAAAAGCAGGTATCGCCCGGCACCATCTCAAAGCTCTCGCCCTCCACCTCGACATGGGCCGTGCCCTCCAGCAGGTAGCAGGCCTGCTCCATGCCGGGGTGGGCATGGGGCAGCGCGCCGCCGCCCTTGGCAATCTCGCCCAGCACCACTTCCATGTGACGGGCGCCCACATTGGCCTGGCTCACCAGGCGGCGGTTGAAGGTTCCGGTATGGTTGGCCGGGCTATAGGCCTCCACCTCGGAGGCACGGATCAGGTAGCGCGAAGTCATTGTGTGGCGTTCATCGTGTGGGGATGGGAATGTCTGCTATGTCGTGGCGCAGCATCACTGCGCCGGGATATCAGCCTGTTTGACCAGGCGACCCCAGTACGCCAGCTGCTCGCTCACATACTGGGCAAACTCCTGCGGGGTCTTCGTGGGCCAGACTTCAAAGCCAATCTGTTCGAGCTGTTTTTGCACGGCCTCATCGGCCAGCACCGCCTGCAAGGCGCCATTGATCTTGTTGACCACCTCCGGGGGCGTGCCGGCTGGCGCAAAAATGCCGTTCCAGGAGGTGATGTCAAAGCCCGGCAAGGTCTTGCCGATGGGCGGCACATGGGGAAGGATCTTGCTGCCCTTGGCAGCGGTCACGGCCAGGGTGCGCACCCGGTCGGTCTTGAGCATGCTCCAGCCCGAGCCCAGGTCCACCACATACACCTGCACCTGGTTGCCCATCAGGTCGGTCAGCGCCTGCGGGCTGGACTTGTAGGGCACGCCAACGATATCGGTCTTGGACAGAAAACGCAGCGTCTCCGACGCCACCAAGGAGGTGCTGTTGGGCGTCGCGTACGAGAGCTTGCCCGGGTTGGCCTTGGCATAGTCGATCAGCGCCTGCACCGAATCGGCCGGCACCGACGGGTGCACCGCCAGCGCAAACGGCAGCTCACCTACGCGGGCAATCGGCGTGAAATCCTTGATCGGGTCGTACTTCAGGCTTTTGACCAGCCAGGGGTTGGCCGAGTGCGAGGTGTTGGTGGTCATGAACAAGGTGTAGCCATCGGGCTTGGCCTTCGCCACCAGGCCTGCGGCAATCTGCGCATTGGCGCCTGCGCGGTTGTCCACAATCACCGGCTGCTGCAGGCGCTCGCCCAGCTTCTGGCCCACGGCCCGGGCCACCGCATCGGTGCCGCTGCCAGCGGCAAACGGCACGATCATCGTGATCGGTGCATTGGGGTAGTTGCCCTGCGCCGCGCTGGCAGAGGCCGCCGTGGTTGCAGTGGCGATGGCGGTCAGGGCCAGCGTGGCCCACCATTGGCGTCGTTGCATGTCTTTGTCTCCTTTTTTTAGTCGAGCCTCCAGGAATCCTCTGCAAAACCCTCGCCAAGCGGGATGGACGCGGATCGGGATGAGACGCAAGGCGTCTTTTGCAGTCAATAGCGAGCTATTGACAAGGAAGACAACGCAGCGGATCGCCCGAGCCCGCGTTCAGACCACGGCAGGGAGTTTTGCAGAGGATCCCAATGGGCTAGATTGCATGGTGCCGCTCTCAATGATTCGTGTCTAATGTTTTATGTGGATGGTTTGATATGCAAATCGAATCTTTGAATGGAAGAAATGACCACTGTTAAAAAAACAGGTATTTCGCCCCAGCGCCCTGCTGCAGCCTGCCTAGAATGCAAGGCTTAGCCCATGATTTTCACCAGGACATCCCCATGCAATGCAGCAGCTTTATCGCCACCAGCCTCGACGGTTTTATTGCCAAAACCGATGGCAGCCTGGACTGGCTCAATGCCGCCAATGCCACTGTGCCCGAGGGGGAAGATTGCGGTTATGCGCAGTACATGGCCGGGGTCGATGTGATCCTGATGGGGCGCAAGACCTTTGAGACCGTGCTGGGCTTTGGCGCCTGGCCGTATGACAAGCCGGTCTATGTGGTGTCCCGCCAGTGGAGCGCCCTGCCCGCTGGCGCGCCTGCCACCGCCAAGCTGTGGAAAGACAGCCTGCCCGCCCTCAGCAGCCATCTGGCCGCCAGCGGCGTGCGCGCGGCCTATGTGGATGGCGGCCAGCTGATCCAGTCCTGCATCAATGCGCAGCTGCTCGACGAGATCACCATCACCCGTATCCCTGTGCTGCTGGGCAGCGGCCTGCCGCTGTTTGGCCCCTTGGCGGAGGGTACCAATTCGGTGACCGCCCAGCATCTGCAGACGCGCAGCTATGACTTTGGCTTTGTGCAGAGTGACTACCGGCTGCGCTATGCGGCAGCCGGGCAGTAAATGCGCGATCCCTGCTTTACTGCTGTGTCTGGATATACGCGCTGCTGCCGCATGCTGGATGTTCATTTGGTGAAGTGTCCAGGAAGCGTTTGAGGCCTTACTCCATGACCGCCATGGGCCTTTTGCCTACAGCGCTGATTGCGATAGTTTTGGATGAATAAGGTCATGTAGCCTGCATCTGCACCAACATTTCGCATTTCCCCTAGCGATAGTCCATGAAGGCATCAGAAATCCAGCCAGCCAGCCAGCCAGCCAGCCAAAGCGATTCTCCATTGGTTTTAGGTGAACTTTGCCTAGCCCAACGATGTTTTATATCCAACCCGCATATTATATTTTCGTCCTTATCTCAAATATTTCAGCATTAAAATATTTGTGATTCCGCAAAAAATTGGACCTATCACAATCAGGATACTCACCAAATGCAATTTATAGTTATATGGCACATCCATAAGAAATGCAAAAAATGCCAATCCAAAGATTACATTTAGCGCAGATAAAATCTTAGCTTTTTTGCTGGATTTTATAAGAAATTGCAATGATATTACTGCAATCCAAGCCAACACCACACCAAAGACCATATAAACAACCAACGGGTCGCCGGATGCCATTGCTGAGGGACTAGCAAACAAAATAATCAAGAACAATATTCTTTGCATTTTATTTTATATTCATTGCAGCACGCTGACCAGAGATAAGCATCTATTACAAAAACGCAACCCCATAGCGGCCTTTTAAAAATCTACAATTTTTGGGAATTATAAAAAATCCTTCAAATTTCTTTTTATAAGATGAGTCTTGATTTATCAAATAATAAGTCCAGTAAACATACAAATCTTGCCGTTCAAGAACATCACGCATACCTCCGAAAAATCTTGAAATTTCCACGGAATTACTTATTTTCCGTCCACCCAAATTCAGTACATCCACGGAGTGCGACGTAAAGTAATCTTGGCGTATTTTTTTATAAGCATCATTTTCTTTATAGAAAATATTATAATTTACACCAAAATCCCCAAAAGACCAAGGCATAGCCAACTCATAGACATGTAGAGATTTTTCATTCTCTGCGTGAAGCACATGCTTGACCACTACTTCATCCTTCGTGCATTTTTCGACACGCATGTCGAATTTTACATTCGCATAGGAATTAATGGATTGAATAACTATTAAAAATGAAACAATCCACTTCATGGCTCTAGATCCACTTTAAAATGCCCAAATTTTAATAAAGTCAGATTAGCCTTTATTTTTCTCGATAGCATGCGGCAGATGCTGCATATCCGCACTTTCCAGCTAACAATAAAAACATCCCTTGCTTTTCTCCTATGGTCGTGATCGCAATGAGACCGGCCTCTTTCGTGTAAATGAACCTCAACTTATGTACCTCGAAATCGCTATCTATCAAGTAAGCGAGATATTTTTCACCTAAAATATATCTATTACTTATTCCTGAAATAGTGTATTTGATATTATCAAAAACCCAAGACTCCATATGCATATTTAATTTTTTTGGCACCGCAAATTTAAAATTATCTGCGTTAAAACAATAAAAGCCACTAGCCTTTTGGCAAAATTCAACATTGCCGACGGAGTGATACCATGCGCTATACCGAGGGTTGTCATTCAAGAGAAATTGATTTTCTGGATATTTGATATCGAAATAAAGCCACTCCCTAGCACTAGAATAATCAGGAATCAATAAAAGACCGCACCAAACAATAACACTCCTTACAAGCATGAGCATTTCCCATTCATCAAATCGCGAACAAATTGATCCGCCATCTTTTCGGCTGGAAGGTCGTTTGATTTACCTTTAAAATACTCATTCATATACGTACCGACTGATACCTCTTTAGATTTTGCATAAACAGCATCAGTGAGATGCATAAACTCATGCATAAAAACAAATGACGGTCCAGGCTTAGGATAAAAATAATTATCCGAATCAAAAAATGGTGCAGGAAATGTACTTGTTTTATTAGCATAATCTGTCACTGGGTTGCCGGAACCGTTTGTTATTTTGACCACCCATTTATCAAAAATATCCTGTATTTTTTTATTTCCTTGACAATTTTTAGTTATAAGACTCTGTAGCTCTGAAGCATAGCCATATAACTCTCGAACTTTTTCCGGATATTTTCGCTTATCGAAAACATTGCTTGGATAGCCATGCACCTCAAATAGACCAACTGGATCTATTCCACTTACAGGATTCGCGTTGACATAGGCCGAGA
>Ga0308165_1001277_pt1 | contig 36382 bp, 24 predicted proteins | sample PhyWR2_FD_201032 | JGI IMG/M metagenome (GOLD analysis project Ga0308165, IMG submission 201032) | Phyllosphere microbial communities from UC Gill Tract Community Farm, Albany, California, United States - DLSLW.R2 | ecosystem: Host-associated > Plants > Phyllosphere > Unclassified | place: USA...
CTGGGCTCGCAGGTGCTGTCCTTTGTCTCGGCGAATTCGCCCGTGCCGGTCAGCACCGCGCCGCTCAAGCCCATGACCATAGACGAGGTCAAGGACGAGCTGTTCCTGCGCCATGACCTGAACCTGTTTAATTTCGTGATCCGCCTGAACAAGGCCTTGCGCGCGGAAAACAAGGAGCTGGTGCCCGTGCCCGAGCCGGATTTCTCCATGCTGCACGAGCCCGAGCTGCGGCTGGAAGACATGCCGCGCGGCCGGTTCAATCTGCTGGACCTGCAAAGCGCCATCGAGATCTACACGCCGGTCTATCAGCTGCTGCTGACCGACAACGATTTCTGGCGCGCCAGCAACTCGCTGCAGCTTGACGAGACCGTGGCCATCTACTGCGCCAAGATCCTGGCTTCACCCGAGCACCTGGTGCTGCTCAACAACAAGCACCCGCTGGTGCCCATGACCACGCTGTATGCGGCCTACCGCCTGGTGCTGCACGGGCTGTCGTCGGAAATGCTGCATGCGCTGCTGATGCGCATGGCGCGCGGCGAGATTCCGGTTCCCGCGCGCGAATTTGCCAAGATGCACGACGCGGCGGAGATAGTGGTGGGGGAATAAAACCGCGCCCTGTGGTTTGAGGACGCGCCGTTCATCCTTCGACAGGCTCAGTGCGAACGGTGTCTAGCGCAGTTTGCTGGCTGATGAAACTGGCCTGCCCCAGCGCAGGGGCCCCCCGCAGCGAGGGCGCCGTCCCCCGTAAGCTAAGGTTGAAAGGGGGAAGCCGCGTGAGCGGCTCAGGGGGTGCTTACCTTAGAACCGGCAGCGCCGAACGCATGGTCTGCACCGCCCCGCCGCCAATGGCCGCGCCGAATTTCTTGGCCAGGCGTTCGGCGACATTGTCGCGTCGCGTGTAGTCGATTACTTCCTCGACCTTGACGATTTCGCGCGCCACGTAGTCGAGGTTGCCCAGCTTGTCGGCCAGGCCCATTTCCACCGCCTGCTGGCCGGTCCAGAACAGGCCGCTGAAGGTGTCGGAGTTGACCTTCAGGCGTTCGCCGCGGCCGGTCTTGACGGCGTTGATGAACTGCTGGTGGATCTGGTCGAGCATGGACTGCGCGTGCAGGCGCTGGGCTTCGGTCTGCGGGCTGAACGGGTCCAGAAAACCCTTGTTCTCGCCGGCCGTCAGCAGGCGGCGCTCGACGCCGAGCTTTTCCATGGTGCCGGTGAAGCCGAAACCGTCCATCAGCACGCCTATGCTGCCGACAATGCTGGCCTTGTCGACAAAGATGTCGTCGGCCGCGGCGGCAATGTAATAGGCGGCCGAAGCGCAGGTTTCCTCGACCACGGCATAGACAGGCTTGCTGTGCTTGGCCTTGAGGCGCTGGATCTCATCGTAGATGATGCCGGCCTGCACCGGACTGCCACCCGGCGAGTTGATCAGCAGCACCACGGCGCGCGAGCCCGAGTCCTCAAAGGCGCTGCGCATGGCGGCCACCACGAACTCGGCGCTGGCTTCGGCGCCGGTGGCAATCTCGCCCTTGATGTCGACGACGGCAGTGTGCGGGCCGCTGACCGACGTAGTGGCGACATCGCGGCCAAACATCATCCAGCCCAGCGCCAACAGCACCAGCAGCCATGACATGCGGCCAAACAGACGCCAGCGGCGCGCGGCGCGCTGCTCGCGAATGGTCGCCATGACCAGGTTTTCAAGCACCTCGCGCTCCCAGCCCGGCGACTGCGCCGCGGAGGACGCGGATGCGGGGGCGGCGCTTTCGGGCCGCGCCTGCGCCCACAGATCGGGTGCTGCGGGGTGGACGGGTTCGGAGCCAGGGGTTCCAGGAGGCAAAGGGGTGGTCATGTCAGAGCTCGACAGGGTGCAGGTCTTGGGAAGTATGCCAGTGCACCACACCCTGAGCTTCGCGCACTACTATTTTCACCAGACCGCCGCGGCAGGGCCCACCCGCACAGGCACCGGTGTCGGGCGCGTAGGCCGCACCGTGGGTTGCGCACAACAGCCATTGGCCGGAATCGTCGAATATCCGGTTGGGCTGCCAGTCAAGCTCCATGGGAACATGCGTGCACCGGTTCAGATAGGCGTGCACCTGCCCTTGGAAGCGGACCGCGAACGCACGGCAGCGCTGGCCGGCGTAAAGCACATCAAAGGCCTGGGCCAGGCCGCCCTCGCCCAAAGCCTCGCTGCGGCACAGGAAGACCGCCGGCATTGCAGGCTCAGCCGTTGGCCAGCAGCCACTGGTGCAGCCCGGCCACCGATTCCGCCACGTACAACGGCTCGAACTCGCCAAAGCCGCCGGTTGCATGCGCGCCGTACGACACGCCCACGCGCGCGCAGCCGGCGTTGCGCGCCATCAGCAGATCATGCGTGGTGTCGCCTATCATCAGCACGCGCCCGGGCTCGACACCGAATTCGGCCATCAGCTCCTGCAGCATCAGCGGATGCGGCTTGCCCGCGGTTTCATCGGCGGTGCGCGAGCCGTCAAACAGGCCCTTGAGCGCGACGCTGGCCAGCACCTCATTGAGGCCGCGCCGGCTCTTGCCCGTGGCCACGGCAAGCAGATAGCCGCGCTCGCGCAGCATCTCGAGCAGGGGCACGACGCCGTCAAACAGCGTCAGCTCGTTTTGGTGCTGCAGGTAGTGGTAGCGGTAGCGGTTGCCCAGCTCGGCATACTTCTCGGGCGGCACATCGGGCGCTGCGTGGGCCAGGGCCTGGGTCAGCGCCATGCCTATCACATAGGAAGCGGCTTCCTGGGTAGGCACCTGGCCGCCGACATCGCGCACCGCTTCCTGGATGCTTTTGGTGATCGCGGCCGTGGAGTCGTAGAGGGTGCCGTCCCAGTCAAAGGCAATCAGGTCAAAGCGGCGGGGAGAAACAAGAGACATGGCGGTTCCGTCGGAAATCAACAAGGCAAGGCCCTCAGGCCACGAAGCTGGCGAGTTCGGCGGGAAGCTCGGCGTGCAATTCCACGCGCTCGCCGGAAGCCGGATGCTTGAACTGTAAACGCCAGGCATGCAGGAACATGCGCTTGAGGCCATGCTTTTGCACGCGGCGGTTCAGGTCGAAATCGCCGTATTTATCGTCGCCGACAATGCCATGGCCCTGCGATGACAGGTGCACGCGGATCTGGTGCGTGCGCCCGGTCTTGATCGTGACTTCCAGCAGGCTCATCGCGGGCAGGCCCTGCAGCGGCCGGGCGGCAAGGTGGCTGCGCACCTTGACCAGCGTCACCGAACGCATGCCGTCGGGGTCCTCGGGCGTGGTCACGCGCACGCGGCGCTCGCCGTCGGGCAGCAGATATTTGTGCAGCGGGGTATCGATGACCTTCTTGTTGGCCGGCCAGCTGCCCTGCACCAGCGCCAGATAGGTCTTGCCGGTTTCGCGTTCGCGAAACTGGTCCTGCAGGCCGGTGAGCGCGGAGCGCTTCTTCGCGACCAGCAGTATCCCCGAGGTTTCCCTGTCCAGCCGGTGCACCAGTTCCAGGAATTTGGCTTCGGGACGCGCCTGGCGCAGCTGCTCGATCACACCGAAGCTCACGCCGCTGCCGCCATGCACGGCAACGCCCGCGGGCTTGTCTATGGCCAGCACATGCTCATCCTCGAGCAGCTGCGGAAACTCGCGCGCGGGCGCCGGGTGGGCGGCTTTTTCCGCGACTTTCTCGGAGATGCGCACCGGCGGCAGGCGCACGCTGTCGCCTTCGGCCACACGCGTGTCGGCGCTGGCCCGGCCTTTGTTGATGCGCACTTCGCCGCTGCGAATGATGCGGTAGACGTGGGTTTTTGGCACACCCTTGAGGTGCCGGATGAGGAAATTGTCGAGTCGCTGGCCAGCGGAATCGGCGTCAACTGCGATGAGGCGTGCAGCAGGGGCTGGGATGCCTTGGGCTCGGTCCATCGCCGGTTTGCCCTCTATAATGTGTTTCACCTGCGCGATACTAGTGTAAGTGGTTGATTTGCATGGAGTTTAGTCCACCCAGCCATTTCCCGCTGCGCAGGCAGGTCGATGCCAGCCGGTTTCGCACACGCAGATTGCAGGCCAGATGGCTGTATTGGCCTGTGTCGCACCGGGCATTCTGACGAATTGAAACAACGGAATTTCACAGTTGGCAGCTTTCGGCGAACCTCAAGCGTTTGCAACCTGCCAACGGATCAAAGCGAGCATGTGGATCTTTTATGCATGGATGGTCTTTCTGGGACGGAGGTCTTCACCTCCGCACTCGACCGTCCGCGCTCTCAAGACTCCCGCTTCCCCCGCGCTGGCACTCTCACGCACCATGGTGAGACTGCGCGCGCATCTACTCGCTCCCATCCACGCGCCTTTGCCCCCTTTGCTGACATAACTCAATGATGGTCAGCAACACGCGGCATTCCCGGCCATTCCTTTTCGTTTCAAGACGTCAGTCCGGCATCATCGGCTCCGACAGAGCCCGTCTTTGATTGAGAGTCACAGGCGTGCCGCTACGACAGCGTATGGCTGCCGATCGGCTCGTCTTATAACGAATAAAGGAAACGCATCATGAAACGGATGCTTATCAACGCTACGCAGGCCGAAGAACGCCGCCTGGCCATCGTCGACGGTCAAAAACTCCTCGACTACGAAATCGAAATCGAAGGCCGCGAACAGCGCAAGGGAAACATCTACAAGGCCGTGGTCACGCGCGTCGAGCCATCGCTTGAAGCCTGCTTTGTCGACTACGGCGAAGACCGCCACGGCTTCCTGCCTTTCAAGGAAATCTCGCGCCAGTATTTCGCCGAAGGCGTGCCGGCCAGCCAGGCCCGCATCAATGACGTGATCCGCGAAGGCCAGGAAATGCTGGTCCAGGTCGAAAAGGAAGAACGCGGCAACAAGGGCGCTGCCCTGACCACCTTTGTCTCGCTGGCGGGCCGCTATGTGGTGCTGATGCCCAACAACCCGCGCGGCGGTGGCGTCTCGCGCCGCATCGAAGGCGAAGACCGCGCCGAGCTCAAGGAAGCGATGGACCAGCTTGAATACCCCAAGGGTATGAGCATCATCGCGCGCACCGCCGGCATTGGCCGCAGCGCCCCCGAACTGCAATGGGACCTGAACTACCTGCTCAAGCTCTGGAGCGCGATTGACGGCGCGGCCAAGGGCGGCAAGGGCGCTTTCCTGATCTATCAGGAATCGAGCCTGGTGATTCGCGCCATCCGCGACTACTTCAACAACGAGATCGGTGACATCCTCATCGATACCGACGACATCTACGAGCAGGCCCAGCAGTTCATGGCGCACGTGATGCCCGAGCACACTGCCCGGGTCAAGCGCTACCGCGACGACGCTCCGCTGTTCAGCCGCTTCCAGATCGAGCATCAGATCGAATCGGCCTACTCGCGCACCGTGACCCTGCCTTCGGGCGGCGCCGTGGTGATCGACCACACCGAGGCCCTGGTCTCGGTGGACGTGAACTCGGCACGCGCCATCAAGGGCGGCGACATCGAGGAAACCGCCACGCGCACCAACCTGGAAGCCGCCGACGAAGTCGCGCGCCAGATGCGTCTGCGCGATCTGGGCGGCCTGATCGTGATCGACTTCATCGACATGGAAGAGTCGAAGAACCGCCGCGAAGTCGAGAACCGCCTGCGCGATGCGCTGCGCCAGGACCGTGCCCGCGTGCAGTTCGGCAGCATCAGCAAGTTCGGCCTGATGGAAATGAGCCGCCAGCGGCTCAAGCCCGCACTGTCCGAAGGCGCGCACATCAACTGCCCACGCTGCGGCGGCTCGGGCCACATCCGCGACACCGAAAGCTCGGCGCTGCAGATCCTGCGCATCATCCAGGAAGAGTCCATGAAGGACAACACGGCTGCCGTGCACTGCCAGGTGCCGGTCGAAGTGGCTTCGTTCCTGCTCAATGAAAAGCGCACCGAGATCGCCAAGATCGAACTCAAGCAGCGTGTTTCCGTGCTGATGGTGCCCAACAAGTCGCTGGAGACGCCGCACTACAAGCTCGAGCGCCTCAAGCACGACGACCCGCGCCTCGAGAACCTCGACGCCAGCTACAAGCTGGCCGACGAAGTCGAAGCCAACACCGCCGTGACGCGCCGCTCGCAGGAGCCGACCAACAAGCAGTCGCCCGTCATCAAGGGCGTGCTGCGCGATACGCCCGCACCCGTGGCCGAGCCGCGTCCCGAAGCCGCAGCGCGTGCCGCCGCGCCAGCCACCAGCGCTGCGCGCCCGGCCACCGCAGCCCGCCCGGCTGCCACGCCACGCGCCGCCGCTCCTGCAGCGCGCGAGCAGGGCTTCTTTGCCTGGCTCAAGAACCTGTTTGGCTTCGGCGCTGCGCCGGTGGAGGTCACTGCGGTCACGCCCGCAGCCGAAACGCCGGCGGCACGCGAAGCGCGTGAAGCCCGCCGCGACGGCCGTCCTGGCGAGAACCGCGGTCGACGCGGCGAGGGCCGCCCCGGCGAGGGCCGCCCCGGCGAGCGCAACGGCCCGCGCGAAGGTGGACGTGAAGGTGGACGCGAAGGCGGCCGCGACAGCGAAGGCCGTGGTCGCCGTGGCGAGCGTGCTGACGGTCGCAGCGAAGGCCGCAACGGCCCGGGCCGCGACGGCGAACGCGCCGAAGGCCGCAACAGCCGCAACGACCGCCCCGAAGGCGAGCGCAACAGCCGCAACCGCGGCGAGCGTGGTGAACGTGGCGAGCGCGGCGGCCGTGAACAGGAAGCGCGCCAACCGCTGGAAGCCTCCGCACATCTGGCGCAAGTCGGTACGGTGGACAATGAAGTGTCGCTGGATGCCGATGGCCGCGCCGAGCGCGCCCCGCGGCGCGAACGCGGCGAGCGTGGCGAGCGCCCCGAAGGCAACGGCCGCCGCGAACGCGGCGAACGTGGCGAGCGCCGTGAACGCGCTCCTCGCCCCGCCGAGGCCGCCGACGCACAGCCCCAGGAGTTGAACGCTCCCGTGCTGGAAGCGGCAGCGGTTGAAGGCGAAGGCTTCCAACCCTCGGCGACCCATGCCGAGGGCGAACCCCGCCAGCGCCGTTCGCGTGACCGCTACGGCCGCGACCGCCGCGAACGCGGCGAGCGCCCCGCACGTGACGCCGCCGCCCAGCCCGCGTTTGACGCCACCGAGCCGGCGGAAGGCCAGGCCCAGGCCTTCGTGCCCGAGCAATCCGAGAGCGAGCCCGCCCGCCGCAGCTACTTCAGCGCCAACCCTGCCGAGTCGGCCGCCCCCGTGGCCGCGGAGGCCCCGGCGCCGGTCGCCCCGGTGGCAGCGGCGCCGGTAGCACCTGCGCCGGTGGCAGCACCTGCACCGGTCGCTCCCGCCCCTGTGGCACCGGTCGCTGCGGCGCCTGTCGCACCCGCGCCTGCCGTCCAGGCGCTGCCGGTGGCCGCCCCGGTGGCTGAACCCGTGGCCGTGGCTGCGGCCGCAGCGCCTGTGGTGTCCGCTCCGGTGGCCGCTCCCGTTGCAGCGCCCCAGGCGGCAGCGCCCGTCGCCGCCGGCCTGCCGCAGATCGCCAGCTTCACGCTGCCTATCGAAGCGCTGCATGGCATTGCCCGTGAATCGGGCCTGGAATGGGTCAACTCGGATGCCGAGAAGATTGCCGCCGTCCAGGCAGCGATTGCCGCCGAACCGGCCGCGGTGCGCGTGCCGCGCGAGCGCCCCGCTCCGGTGGTGATTGACGAAGGCCCGCTGGTGCTGGTCGAAACCCGTCGCGACCTGCGCGACATGACACTGCCGTTCGAGCAGTCCAGCAACGCTTAAATGCGCTGAAACCAGGGGCCTTCAGGGCCCCTGGTTGTTTCTGGAGCTGTTGTTTCCATTGATTCCATCCCCGTCCATGCTGCTGCTGCTGTCCCCCGCCAAATCCCTTGACTACGAATCCCCGCTGCCCGCGGGCCTGAAACATACGCTGCCCCCTTTCATCGCGCAGTCAAGCGAGCTGATCGATGTGCTGCGCCTGCAGACGCCGCAGTCGCTGGCGCAGCTGATGGGCCTGAGCGACAAGCTGGCCGCATTGAATGTGGCGCGCTATGCCGCCTGGAGCCCGAGGTTCACCGCGCAGAACGCACGCCAGGCGCTGTTTGCGTTCAATGGCGATGTCTACGAAGGCCTGCAGGCGGGAACGCTGTCCGCGGCCGACATCGCCTGGGCCCAGGATCATCTGGCGATGCTCAGCGGCCTGTACGGCGTGCTGCGCCCGCTGGACCGCATGCAACCCTACCGTCTCGAGATGGGCACCCGCCTGGCCACGCCCGCGGGCAGCAACCTGTATGCGTTCTGGGGCCGGCAGATTGCCGAGCACCTGAACCAGCGCCAGAAAGACCAGGCCGACCCGGTCGTGGTCAACCTCGCATCGCAGGAATACTTCAAGTCAGTGGACCGCAAGCAGCTGCGCGCCCGCGTGGTCGAGTGCGTGTTCGAGGACTTCAAGGCCGGCAAGTACAAGATCATCAGCTTCCACGCCAAGCGCGCGCGCGGCATGATGGCCCGCTACGCAGTGCAGCAGCGCCTCACGCGGCCCTCGCAGTTGCAAGGTTTTGCGGCCGAAGGCTATGCTTTTGCCGATGCGGTTTCATCGCCAGAACGCCTTGTGTTCCGTCGCCAGGCCGACTGATCGCGGCTTGCGGGCCCCGCTTTTTTTCGCTCCGGTCAGAATATGCGGTCAGGCCCAGGCCGCTTCCCCCTGATTGCCATGCCCCATTCCATGACTTCCTCCTCGACAGCCCAAGGCCAGGCGGCTGCCAGCGCTTCCCCGCAACTGCGCCAATGGATCGCCGACCAGCGCCGCCTCGGCGTGCTTGACGCCACCTTGCTCACGGCAATGACCGCCGCGGGCTGGAACGAAACCGTGGCACGCGCCGCGCTGCAGGGGGAGGCGGCAAGCGCCCCGCGCACCACGGCCGTGCCCGAGCCCGCCCTCGCGGGCGAGCCCGGTGTCATTGATGTCGGCGACCGCCAGGTACGCGTGCTGATGAGCATGAAGGCGCCGCGCGTGGTGCTGTTTGGCCAGATCCTGTCCGATGCCGAATGCGCGGCGCTGATCGATGCCGCCAAACCCAGGCTCTCGCGCTCGCTGACCGTTGAAACCACTTCGGGCGGCGAGGAAATCAACGCCGACCGCACCAGCGACGGCATGTTCTTCCAGCGCGGCGAGCTGCCGCTGGTGCAGCAGCTTGAAGAGCGCATTGCCCGGCTGCTCAACTGGCCGATAGAAAACGGCGAAGGCCTGCAGGTGCTGCGCTACGGGCCGGGCGCCGAGTACAAGCCCCACCATGACTATTTCGACCCCGCCGAGCCCGGCACGGCCACCATAGTGCGCCGCGGCGGACAGCGCGTGGGCACGCTGATCATCTACCTCAACGAGCCCGCGCAGGGCGGCGCGACAATCTTCCCCGAATCGGCGCTGCAGGTCGTTCCCCAGCGCGGCCATGCGGTATTTTTCAGCTACGACCAGCCCGATCCCGGCACCCGCACGCTGCATGGCGGCGCTCCCGTGATCAAGGGCGAAAAGTGGATTGCCACCAAATGGTTGCGCCAGGGGCGTTTCGACTGACCCGGCGCACCCGGCACACCCGGCACACCCGGCGGTTTCCGCCGGGGTTCCGCCGGGGTTCCGCCGGGGTTCCGCCGGGGTTGTTCCGGTTCCCGTCGGTTTTCGCCCCCTCTTCAACGGCCCAGTCGCCGCAAATTACCAGATTTTCCAAATGAACACCCCTGAACACTCGCAGCTGGGCAAGACCTCTGCGTACATCGACCAGTACGACGCCAGCTTGCTGTTTCCGCTGCCGCGCCAACCCAAGCGCGCCGAGCTGGGCCTGGGCGAGCAGCCGCCCTTCTTTGGCGCCGACCTCTGGACCGCGTTCGAGCTGTCCTGGCTCAACCTGCGCGGCAAGCCCCAGGTCGCGCTCGCGCATGTGACCATTCCCTGCGAGACGCCCAACATCATCGAGAGCAAGTCGTTCAAGCTGTATCTCAACAGCTTCAACAATGCGCGCCTTACCGATGCCGGCGAAGTCCAGGCGCTGCTGCGCGCCGACCTGAGCGAAGCCGCGTGGCGCGGCAGCGACCAGGCCGGCAGCGTGGGTGTCAAGCTGCTGCTGCCCGAAATGTTCGACCGCCAGCAGGTGCATGAGTTCGATGGCATCAGCCTGGACCGCCTTGATGTGGAGTGCGCGCACTACCAACCCGCACCCGAGCTGCTGCGCGCCGACGACAGCCAGCCCGCGGTGACCGAAACACTGACCAGCAACCTGCTCAAGAGCAACTGCCTGGTCACGGGCCAGCCCGACTGGGGCAGCGTGCAGATCCGCTACACGGGTGCCAAGATCGACGAGGAAAGCCTGCTGCAGTACCTGGTGAGCTTTCGCAACCACAATGAATTCCACGAGCAATGCGTGGAACGCATCTTCATGGACATCTGGCGCCGCTGCGCACCGCTCAAACTCTCGGTCTATGCGCGCTACACGCGCCGCGGCGGGCTGGACATCAACCCGCTGCGCACCAGCCATCCGCAGGCGCTGCCGGCGAACATTCGCAACGCCAGGCAATGAATATGGCCCCCACGCTTGCTCGCTTCGCGTAGCTGCGCTGCCCCCCAAGGGGGCCCTCACCGCCTTGGGGCGGCCCGGCGGCGGCTCGTCTGGCTCCCACGCTTGCTCGCTTCGCGTAGCTGCGCGCTGGGGGGCCCAGCCCCCCGGTTTAAGAAATCAATCCAGCTTGAACACCGCCACCGACCGGCGCAGCATCTGCGCGCGGTTGCCCAGCGATGCGGCCGATGCGGCCGATTGCTCGACCAGCGCGGCGTTCTGCTGCGTCACCGAGTCCAGCTGGGCCACGGCTTCGTTGACCTGGCCAATGCCTATCGACTGTTCACGCGTGGCAATGCTGATCTGGTGCACCAGGCTGCCGACGCGGTCCACGGCCATGACCATGCCCTGGATGGTGTCACCCGCCTGGGCCATGCGCGCATTGCCGTCGTTGATGCCGTCGACGGTGCTGTTGATCAGCATGCCGATTTCCTTGGCCGAGGCCGCGCTGCGCTGGGCCAGCGCGCGCACTTCACCGGCCACCACCGCAAAGCCCCGGCCCTGCTCGCCCGCGCGTGCGGCTTCCACCGCGGCATTGAGCGCCAGCAGATTGGTCTGGAAGGCAATGCTTTCGATCACGCCGATGATTTCGCGCATACGCGTCGAAGAGCCGCGGATGCGCTCCATGGCCGCACCGACTTCCTGGATGGCCGCGCCGCTGCGGCTGGCCACCTGGGTGCTCTGCTCGCTTTCATCGGCCATGCGCTGCGCGGTCTCGGCGGTCTGGCTCACGGTGCCCGAAAGCTCTTCCATGGAAGCTGCGGTCTGCTGCAGGTTGGTGGCCTGGGATTCGGTGCGGTGGGCCAGATCGGCGCTGCCCCGGGCAATTTCCTGCGAGGTCTGGGCAAAGCTCTGCACGTCGTGCAGCAGATCGCCGAGCACGGCGCGCAGATTGATCTGGATCTGCTGCATGCGCCGCAGCAGGTTGCCCATCTCGCCCGCGTAGCGGTTGTCGGGTGCAGTCATCAGGTTGCAGCCCGCAAGGTCGCAGGCAAACCGCCCCGCGGCTTCCAGGCCCGAAGCGCAGCGCGACTGAAAGCGCCACAGCACCCAGGCCGAACCCAGCGCCAGCACCGCCAGTCGCGTACCCCAGGCCAGCGCCCCGGACCAGCCGAGAACGTCCGGCAGCAGCGTCAGCAAGGCCACGATGGCCAGCATCAGCGCCATGCGCGCCGTGAGCCCCAGGTCATGCCATACGCTGGCCATGGCACGCCAGCCGAGATAGCGCACCTCGCCGCCGCGCAGGCGCAAGCTGGCCTGGCCCGAAGCCTCTTCGGTGCGCATGCGCGCGTACAGCGCCTCGGCTTCGCGCACTTCGTTGGCTGCGGGTTTGCTGCGCACCGACATGTAGCCGTGCGGCTTGCCGTTTTGCATGATGGGCGTGACATTCGCCCGCACCCAGTAATGGTCGCCGTTCTTGCGGCGGTTCTTCACCAGGCCGGTCCAGGGGTAGCCGTGGGCAATCGTGCGCCACATGTCCTTGAACGCGGCGGCGGGCATGTCGGGGTGGCGCACCAGATTGTGCGGCTGGCCCATCAGCTCCTCGTAGGAGTAGCCGCTGACGCGCACGAAGGCGGCATTGCAATGGGTGATTTCGCCCTTGGTATTGGTCGTCGAGACCAACAGCTCACCGTCTGAAAAATCATGGTTGTTTTGGGTGACGGGCAAATTGACACGCATGCACTGGGCTCCTGGCTTGTAGTTTTCGGGCACGGAAAAGCCGTGCAGGCCCATCAAAGGGCCTGCCGGTGATCATCGCATAGCCTGAAGCGCTTTCAGCGTCCGCCAAGCGCCGGCGTGGATCTCAATCCAGGCTGATCTTCGACGTGGCCGCGACACGCTTCCATGTCGCGACATCGTTGGCAATCACGACAGCGAAATCGTTGGGCGAACTCGCGATCACGGTGCCGCCCAGTTCGGCCAGCCGCTGGCGCAGTTGCGGATCGGCCAGGGCCTGGACGCTGGCCTTGTGCAGCTTGTCGCGAATGTCCCTGGGCAGGCCCTTGGGCGCGAGCAGGCCGTTCCAGGCCTGGACGGCATAGCCCGCAACGCCCGATTCCGCGAATGTCGGCACATCGGGCAGCTCGCTGCTGCGCTGGGCCGTGGCCACGGCAATGGGGCGGATCTTGCCCGATTTGATGTGCGGCAGCGAAGCCGGCAGCGGCTCCCACAGCATGGACACCTGGCCGCCGATCAGGTCGGTGAACGCCGGGCCGGCGCCGCGGTAGGGCACATGCATCAGCTCCATGCCCGACCTGGCCTTGAACAGCTCCATCGCCAGATGGCCCAGCCCGCCCGCGCCCGACGACGCATACGACAGCTGGCCCGGATGGGCCTTGCTCAGTGCCACCAGCTCCTTGATGTTGTTGGCCTTGACCGAAGGGTGAACGCTCAGCACGCCGGGCACGGTGATGACCTGGGTGATGGGCGTGAAGTCCTTGACCGCGTCGTAGGGCAGCTTGGGGTAGACCGCCGGATTGGTGCCGTGGGTGCTTGAAGTCGCGCCCAGCAGCGTGTAGCCGTCGGGCTTGGCATCGGCCACCTGGCGCGTACCCAGCGAACCGCCCGCACCGGCCTTGTTCTCCACGATCACCGAAGTCTGCAGCACCTGCGCCAATTGCTGGGCGAACAGGCGGTTGACCACGTCGGCCGTGCCACCGGGCGGGAAAGGCACGATCAGGCGAATGGGCTGGTCCGCGCCGGGCCAGGCGGCATCGGCGGCGATGGCGGGTTGCAAGCTGCTCAAGGCCACAAGGGCCGAAGCGGCAGCCAGGCTGCGGGTCACGAAATTACGGCGTTGCATACGGGTCATCTCCTTTTTGAATTTCATTGCGTCGAATCTTTCAGCCAGTCCAGCACACGCTGCAATACCTCGTCGCCGTTGGTATCGAGCATGCAGAAATGCGAATTGCCGCGCAGGCCCGCGGCCGGCAGGTCGAGCACATCGGCCCGCCCCCCGGCACGCGCCAGCCCCTGCCAATAGGCGTCGGTCTGGGCGCGGTAGGTCTGCCATTGCGGGCTGTGTTCGAAGTGATCGCCCCAGACCGCAAGATGTGGAATCGCCGCCGCGGGCTGCGGGCCGGCGTGCGGGACCGGCATGCCCGTGGGCTCTATGCCGATGACGGCGCGCACCAATTGCGGCTGGCGACTGGCCGCGTGCGCGGCAAAGCCGCCGCCCTGGCTGTGGCCCATCAGCACGCAGGGGCCGAAGCGCTGCAGCAGCGCGGCGTAGGCCGCCGACGCCATCGCCTCATGGCCTATCCAGCGCGGCACCATCTGCTTGACCAGTTCGTCGAAGCAGTCCGCCGGAAAGCGCTGGCCGGCGAACGGCGCGCCGTAGCCGCAGGGCGCGTCATGGCCTATGCGAAACAGCCGCCAGGCTTCCTGCGCGCTGCGAAACACCGGCGCCTCGGCGTAGATCTCGGGAAACATCGCCCAGCCCGCGCGCCCGCGCTCCACGGCATCGCAGACCACCACATCATGGCCGGCCTGCAGCAGCCGCCACAGCCAGCCTTCGCGGCCGTCGGGCGTGGATTCCCACTGCGCGCCGGTCATTCCGCCGCCATGCCACAGCAGCACGGGCAAGGCGCTGCGCGGGCGCGCGAGCCGGTATTCCATCGCATACATCTGGCCCACGGCATAGCTGCCGTTCATGTCCAGCGCGCGCTGACCGCCATTGCGCACCATTTCCCTGTGCTGTATCGGCAGATCATGCACCGAACGCTGCGCACCGCCGATGAAGTGGCTCTGAATCTTGCTGAGGCACACTTCAGGCATATGAGGACTTCCTTTGCATGCCAGCATGCTAGGCCACGGCCGTCGTGCGGCCCTGCCGATTGCGCTCGACATGTGCCGTTTCAGCACAGCCTATTTTTTTATCCCATGCATGAACTGAACGTCAAACTGCTGCAGGATCTGCAGGCCCTGGCCGATACCGGCAGCCTGTACAAGGCCGCCGAGCGCCGCAACATCACCCATCCGGCCTTCGGCCGGCGCATACGCGCGCTGGAAGAATGGGCCGGCACGCCACTGGTCGTACGCGGCCACCAGTCAAGCAGCCTGACGCCCGCGGGCAAGACGCTGCTGGCCTCGGCGCACGAAGTGCTGAGCATCCTGGAGCAGACTCACAGCCTGCTGCAGCGGCCGGGCCGCGTGCGCGACGAAACCATCACCATCGCGGCCGGGCGCACCCTGTCGCACAAGGTGCTGCCGGGCACCATCGCGGCGCTCAAGCAGGCCATGCCGCATCTGTGCTGGAAGGTCACCACGACCAGCCTGGATTTCGGCGTCGACATGCTGCTGGAGGGCAAGGTCGACCTGCTGCTGTGCCATGCCCAACCGGCGATCGAAAGCAGCCTGCAGGGGCATGACCTGACCTACCTGCCCGTGGGCCAGGACACGCTGATTCCGGTCAGCATTGCGCTGGTGCCGCAGCTGCCGCGCTATGCGCTGCCCTGCGACAGCGGCGACCCGGTCGTGCCTTTCCTGGCCTACGCGCACAGCATGTCGCTGGGCAAGATCCTGCGCAGCCACATGCATGCGCTGTGTGACACCGCGCGCCTGCACACGGTCTACGAAGCCGATCTTGCGGACGCGCTGCATGCCATGGTCCACCAGGGCCTGGGCCTGGCCTGGCTGCCGCAGACGCTGGTCCAGTCCGATCTGGCGCAGGGCCGGCTGGTGCGCGCCGCGGGCGCGGACAAGGATGTTGCGCTCAACGTGCGCCTGTACCGGCGCGCGAGCAGCCAGACCAAGCCGCTGACGTCCAGGGTCTGGTCCGGCCTCGAGAACATCTACGGGCGCAGCCTGCGCGCCTGAGCGGCGGCAGCGCCTAAAACAACGGCGCGGTGAACGGGTCGCCCGACCCGCGCGTGCTGCGCGGCGCAGTGCGCGCCGGCGGCGGCTCCTGGCCATCCTTGACCAGCGCGCCCACGCGCACGCCCAGCAGGCGCAGCCGCTGGGTCAGCGGCACGCGCTTGAGGCATTGGCCGGCCGCGCGGCGAATCGCCGCGGCATCGGCCGTGGGCAGATCAAGCGTCATGTCGCGTGTCGCGGACTTGAAGTCGGCGTAGCGCAGCTTGATGCCTATGGTGCGGCCCGAATAGCCTTTGCGCTGCAGGTCGGCCGCCACCTGTTGGCACAGCGCGGTGAAGACCTGGGCGAGTTCCGCGCGGTCTTCGCGTGCATGCAGATCGCGCTCGAACGTCGTTTCGCGGCTCATGCTCACGGGCTCGCTTTCAGTGACCACGGGCCGGTCGTCCCGACCCCAGGCGGCTTCGTGCAGCCAGGCGCCATAGGCCTTGCCGAAATGCTGCAGCAGCCAGGCGCGAGGGCGCGCCGCGAGATCGGCAATCGTCTCTATGCCCAGCGCCTGCAGCTTGGCTTCGGACTTGGGACCTATGCCGTTGATCTTGCGGCAGGCCAGCGGCCAGATCAGCGCCTGCAGGTCTTCGCTGTGGACAATGGAAATGCCCTGGGGCTTGTTGAATTCGCTGGCCATCTTGGCCAGCAGCTTGTTGGGCGCGACGCCGATGGAACAGCTCAGGCCCGTGGCATCGGCAATCGCCGCCTGCATCAGCTTGGCCAGCGAGCGCCCGCCCTGGCGCTGGCCGCCGGGCACATGGGTGAAGTCGATGTAGACCTCGTCGACGCCGCGGTCCTCCATCAGCGGCGCCATCGACAGCACGGTTTCCTTGAACAGCCGCGAATAGCGCCGGTATTCGGCGAAGTCTACGGGCAGCAAAATGGCCTGCGGGCACAGGCGTGCGGCCTTCATCAGTCCCATGGCCGAACCTATGCCGAACTGGCGCGCCGCATAGGTGGCGGTGGTGATCACGCCGCGGCCGGTGTAGTCCTTGAGCAGCGGAAATTCCTCGACCGGAATCGCCGACAGCGGCTGGCCCGCATAGCGCTGCAGCAGCGCGCTGTCGGGTGCGCGCCGGCCGCCGCCTATCACCAGCGGCAAGCCCTTGAGCTGGGGATAGCGCAGCAGTTCGACCGAAGCGTAAAACGCATCCATGTCGAGATGGGCAATGCGGCGCGGCAGCGGCGCTTCGGCGGAATCAGTCACTCCGGGATTGTGCGTGCAGCGGCGCCTGCGCGCCGGCACGCCTTCAATACTCCAGTGTGACCATGACCAATCCGCAAAGCATCAGCAGCATGCCGATTTTTTCCGGCCAGCTCAGCGGCTCGCGCAGCACGCGGCGCGACACCAGGTAGCTGAACACCACCTCGACCATGCCCAGCGTGCGCACCTGGGCCGCGCCCTGCATTGCATAGGCGCTGAACCAGGCCAGGGACGCGGCCGCGCCCATGCTGCCCGCGACCAGCGACACGCGCCAGGCGCGCCAGACGGGCGCTATGCCTCCCGGATGGCGCCAGGCGACCCAGGCCCCCAGCACCAGCGACTGCAGCGTCTGGGCCACCACCACGCCCCAGGCGCCGTTGATCCAGGGCGAAGACTCGCCCAGCGCCAGCGCTCCACCGCGAAAGCCCACCGAGGCAATTGCAAAGCAAGCGCCGCAGGCCAGGCCGTAAAGCGCCGAGCGGCTGAACCAGGCCGACATGGACCAGCGCTTGTCACGCGCGGGCAGCGACAGCGTCAGCACGCCTATGGTGGCAATGAACATCGCCACCACCGCCAGCGTCGTCGGCAACTCATGCAGGAACACGCTGGCAAACAAGGCCACCTGCAGCACTTCGGTCTTGGACAGCGTGACGGCCACGGCGAAATTGCGCTCCTTCATTGCCAGCAGCAGCATTGCCGTGCCGCCCACCTGAAACAGCGCGCCCAGCGCAATCCAGCCCAGATAGACCAGGCTGAAATGCGGCACGGCGCGCGGCGTCAGTACATAGAGCAGGCCCAGCCAGAGCAGCGCAAACGGCAGGCCGTAGAGAAAGCGCACCAGCGTCGCGGGCAGGGTACCGATGGCCTGGGTCAGCGTGCGCTGGGCGGCGTTGCGCGCGGTCTGGGCCAGGGCGGCAAACAGCACCATGGGCACCCACAGCCAGGTGGTATCAATCAGAAAGGAGGACATACGGCAGGCAAGGAGATGGGGGCGGATCGCCCTGTGCCGAGCATAGCGCCGGGCGCCCGCGCGCGGCAGCGCTTTTGGCGAGGCGCGCCGCAGCAATCAGCGATTGCAGACCGCGGCCGGCGTCATTCCACCGGGAAAGGACGGGGGTAGCTGCCCGGCACCAGGATGGAGCGGTCCACCTGGTCGATCTGCGTGCGGCCGCAGAAAGCCATGCTGATGTCGAGTTCACGCTGGATGATCTCCAGCGTGCGCGTCACCCCGGCCTGGCCGTAGGCCCCGAGGCCGTAGAGAAAGCTGCGCCCGATCAGCGTGCCCTGCGCGCCCAGGGCGCGCGCCTTGAGCACGTCCTGGCCGCTGCGTATGCCGCCGTCCATCCAGACTTCGATGTTCTTTCCCACGGCCTCGACAATCGACGGCAGCGCCGCGATCGACGAGGGCGCGCCGTCGAGCTGGCGCCCGCCGTGGTTGCTCACGACCAGCGCATCGGCGCCGCTGTCGACCGCCAGGCGTGCGTCCTCGGCGTCCATGATGCCCTTGAGAATGATCTTGCCGCCCCAGCGCTTCTTGATCCATTCGACATCGGCCCAGCTCAGCTGCGGGTCGAACTGCTCGGCAGTCCAGGCCGACAGCGACGACAGGTCGGACACGCCTTTCGCATGGCCCACGATATTGCCGAAAGTGCGCCGCTGCGTGCCCAGCATTCCCAGGCACCAGTGCGGCTTGGTCGCGAGATTGATCAGGTTGCGCAGCGTGGGCCGCGGCGGCGTAGACAGGCCGTTCTTGATGTCCTTGTGGCGCTGACCCAGGATCTGCAGATCAAGCGTGATCTGCAGCGCCGAGCAGTTGGCGGCCCTGGCGCGATCGATCAGGTTCTCTATGTATTCGCGGTCGCGCATCACATACAGCTGGAACCAGAAGGGGTGGCGGTCCGTGGCCTGGGCCACGTCCTCGAGCGAGCAGATGCTCATGGTCGACAGCGTGAACGGAATGCCGAAGGCCTTGGCCGCGCGCGCGGCCAGGATCTCGCCGTCCGCATGCTGCATGCCGGTCAGCCCCGTGGGCGCGATGGCCACCGGCATGGCCACGTCCTGGCCCAGCATGGTCGTGCGCGTGCTGCGGCCGCTGAGGTTCACGGCAACGCGCTGGCGCAGCTTGATCTGCTGGAAATCGCTTTCATTGGCGCGATAGGTGCCCTGGGTGTAGGAGCCCGAATCCGCGTAGTCATAGAACATGCGCGGCACGCGGCGCTGGGCCACGGCGCGCAGGTCTTCGATGCAGGTGATTTTGGAAAGATCGGATGCCACGTTTTGCCCTTTTTCTCATCAGGCTGCATCGTAATGCGCGGCGGCGGCGCTGTGGGGGCTGGGGTACTGAAAGGATTGGGGTGGGGCGTGAAAATTTGTCCAGCGAATACGCCGCCAACCCGTTCGTGGTGAGGCTCCCTGGGCAGGCCCGTCGAGCCATGAACGGCCTGTGCTCAAACTTTCGTAGCGACACCCCTCACCTCACCCCTGCCCCACGCACCTCGAAGGCCACGCTGTCGAGCACCGCGCCCTTGGCGTCGCGCAACTCCATGCGATGGCGCCCAGGCCACGGCAGCCAGGCCCAGTGCGCGCCGCGCGCCACTTCCTTGCCGTCCAGCCACCAGCGCAGCGCGCGCGCATCGCCCGATGCCAGGCGCGCGGCAAACTGCAGGCGCTGGCGATCGGGCGGAATGTCGGGGTCGAGCGCGACAATGGTGCCGGACGCGGGGCGTGCAATGCGCCCCTGGGATGCTGCCGACAGCTGGGGCGCAGCGCCCTGCTCGAGCGCAAACAGCGCCTGCTGCGTTCCTGGCAGAAACCATTCGCTGCGCGCCGCGGCCAGCGGCTCGCCCGTGGCCGGGTCGGGGCCGTAGCGCACGGCGGCGCGCAGCAGCGCGGGCTGCCGGCTGGTGGCCGCGGGCGGCTGCGGCGCGCGGCTGGGCCGTCGCGCGTGCAACAGCCCCATCAGCTCGGCCCAGATCGGTGCCGCGCCACTGCTGCCGCTGACGCCATGCATGGCTTCGCCGCCCGCATTGCCGACCCAGACGCCCACGGTGTAATGCTGCGACCAGCCCACGGCCCAGTTGTCGCGCATGTCCTTGCTGGTGCCGGTCTTCACGGCCGTCCAGAAACGCGTGGCCAGCACGCTGTCGGTGCCGAACGTCGGCGCGCGTGCGTTGCCGTCGGACAGGATGTCGCCGACGATGAAAGCCGCGCGCGCATCGAGCGCCTGCCGGCACGCGGGCGCCGACGGCGCCGGGCTGCGCAGCTGCGCCGCGGCATGGACCGCCCCCGCCACCGGGCGCCAGCAGCCGCCGCTGGCCAGCGCGCGGTAGGCGTTGGTCAGCTGCAGCAGCGGCACTTCGGCGCTGCCCAGCGCCAGGCTGTAGCCGTAGTAGCCGCCGCTTTCGCGCAGCGGCATGCCCAGGGCGCCAAGCTGCTCGAAAAACGCATCGGGCGAGACCATGACCAGCGTGCGCACTGCCGGCACGTTAAGCGAGGCCGCCAGCGCCGTGCGCACCGAGACCCAGCCCTTGAAGCGTCGGTCGTAGTTCTGCGGAATGTAGAGGCCGCCGGTCGTGGAAATATGGGCCGACGAGTCATCGATCAGCGAGGCCGCCGTGAGCCGTCGCTCGGCCAGCGCCTGCGCATAGAGAAACGGCTTGAGCGTGGAGCCGGGCTGGCGCAGCGCAAGCACGCCGTCGACTTCGCCGGCCTGGCTCAGCGCGCCCGACGAGCCGACCCAGGCCAGCACCTCGCCGCTCGCGTTGTCGAGCACCAGCACCGCTCCGTCCTCGACATTGCGGCCCTGGAGTTCGCGCAGGTGCTGCTGCAGGCTGCGCATGGCCTGACGCTGCAGCGGCGCGCTGAGCGTGCTGCGCAGGCGCGCGGGCAGCTCCTGGCCGGCGTGCGTTCGTCCTGTACCCTGAACGCGGCCAGGGGTCGAAGCAGGCCCGTACTCCGCCAGCACACGGCGCGCGAAATGCGGCGCCACGCCTTCGGCCGCAGGCCATTGGCGCTGCTGCAGGCTGCTTTCGGTGAACAGCTGCAGCGCGTTGCAATCGATCTTCTGCGCCTGCAGTTTTTCCAGCAACGCGCAGGCGCGCTGCGCGACGCGCTGTGGCGCGGCGTTGGGCGCGCGCACCAGCACCGCCGCGACCGCGGCCTCGCGCGCGTCCAGCCCATGGACGGCCTTGCCGAACAGCGTGCGCGCCAGCGCGTCTATGCCCACCAGCTCGCCGCGAAACGGCACCATGTTCAGATAGGCCTCGAGAATCTGGTCCTTGCGCCAGCGGCGGTCCAGCACCTGCGCGGCCACGGTCTGGCCGACCTTCTGCACCAGCGTGCGACCGCCCGGGCCGCGCCGCCAGTCGCCGTCGACCAGGCCCGCCAGCTGCATGCTGATGGTGCTTGCACCGCGCGTGCGCTGGTGCCACAGCCGACCCCAGGCGGCCGACGACACCGCGGCCCAGTCGACGCCGCTGTGCTCGTAAAAGCGCTGGTCCTCGCTGAGCACCAGCGCGTTGCGCAGCGCCGGCGAAATGTCCTGCAGCGCCACCCATTCGCCGCGGCGCACGCTGGCGTCGGTGCGCAGCCGCTGCAGCACTTCGCCCTCGCGCGACAGCACCAGGGTCTCGGAGGGGCGGTGCGCGCCACGCACTTCGTCATAGCTGGGAACGGCCCAGGCGGCAGGGCCGGCCATGCAGGCCAGCCAGCACAGCGCCGCGACGCGCCAAGCACGCTTTTGCTCCATGGCTTCAGCCCAGCGTCAGCACGACCGGCTGGTGGTCCGATGCCTGGGTATGGCCATCGGTCTGCCAGTCGCGCACACGCGACTGCAGGCTGTCGCTGACCAGCATGAAGTCGCAGGCCACGGGCTCGGGACCATAGCGCCGATCAAACAGCTTGAACGTCGCCGGCTGGGGGTCGTCGGGATGCAGCAGGCGCCAGCTGTCGTGCCACTGGCCGGGCTGCAGCGCGCCCTCCTCGCCGCTCGCCCAGCGCGCCGTGAGCGCCGCGTACTCGGCTTCCTGCGGCTCGAAGTTGAAGTCGCCGCACAGCACCGCCTGGTGGGTATGCGCCTTGGTCTGGAACGGCGAGCCGTCGCGGCATTCCTGCGGCGGCGCATCGGCAACGCTGCAGGCCGCAAGGTGCAGGCTGCGCAGCGCCTGGGCCTGGGCCATGCGCTGGCGCTTGGAGTAGTACTCGAGGTGGGTGGTCATCACGCGCACCGCGCCCAGGCGCGCGTCCATCACCGTGACCACGGTGCAGACGCGGGGCATGCTGCGCACGCCGGCATCGGCGGGATAGGGCAGCGGGTAGTGCTGCACCTGCAGCGCGGGCAGGCGCGTGGCAATCAGATTGCCAAAGCGCTGGCGGCCACTGGTCGTGAACTCGTCGACGGCCGCGCCGAAGAACAGCTGCCAGCCGGGCAGCAGCTGCTGCAGCTGCGCCAGCTGGTCGCCGGGCGCGCCCTGCAGATGGGAATAGTTGATGGCGATTTCCTGCAGGCACAGTACATCGGCGTCGGCAAGAGCGCGCGCGCGTTCGATGATGCGCTGCGGGCTGACCAGGCCGTCAAGGCCACAGCACCATTGGGTGTTCCAGCTGAGGATTTTCATGCGAGCATTACACCCCAAGGAGCATGCGGTCCAAGCCAGCAAATGCCGTCTGTGCGTCCCGGTGCAGGCGCTACTTGATGCCCGCGCGCATGAAGCTTTGTACGAACTGGCGCTGGAACAGCAAGAACGCGAGCAGCAGCGGCGCCGAGGTCATCAGCGTCGCGGCGGTGATCGTCGACCATTCGACGCCTTGCTCGACCGACGAGAACACCTGCAGGCCCACCGTGAGCGGCCGCGACTCGACGCTGTTGGTGATGATCAGCGGCCAGAGAAAGTTGTTCCAGTGAAAGCTCACCGATACCAGTGCAAACGCGGTGTAGACCGGTTTGGCCAGCGGCACATAGACGCGCCACAGCGTCTGCAGCGCGCTTGCGCCTTCGACGCGCGCGGCTTCGTCAAGCTCCTTGGGAATGCCCAGGAAAGTCTGGCGCAGCAGGAAGATCGCGAACGCCGAGGCGAAGTACGGCAGGCCTATGGCCAGCAGGCTGTCGACCAGGCCCAGCTTGGCCATGGTCTGGTAGTTCTCCACCAGCAGGATGTCGGGCATGATCATCAACTGCACCAGCACCAGCGCGAATGCCACGTTCTTGCCGCGGAACTCGTAGCGCGCAAAGGCATAGGCCGCCAGCGTGCTGAGCACCAGCTGGGCGGCCAGGATCATGCCGACCAGCAGCGTGGTGTTGAGGAAGTAGCGCGCAAACGGCGCGGCCTGCCAGGCATGGCGGAAATTCTCCAGCGTCCAGGGCGCGGCGAGATCGAAGCGCGTGGAGAACTCCGCGGGGTGAAATGCCGTCCAGACCGCATAGACCAGCGGCAGTATCCACAGCAGCGCCAGCAGCCAGGCCGCGGCGGTGTCCAGCCACGACACGCTGTACAGCGCCGGGCCCTGGTGTGGCAGATTCCCCGCGCCCATGTTCTTTGCGCTCATTTGTAATGCACCCGCTTGTCCAACACGAAAAACTGCAGCAGCGCGACGCTGGCCAGCACCACCACCAGCACCACGGTGATGGCCGCCGCATAGCCCGCGTCCCAGAACTTGAAGCCGACTTCATAGAGGTGGTAGAGCAGCAGGCTGGTCGCGTTGTCGGGGCCACCGCGCGTCAGGATGAACACATGATCGACCAGCCGGAACGCATTCACCACGGCGTTGACCAGCACGAACAGCGTGGTCGGCATCAAGAGCGGCCACTGCACGCGCCGAAAGTAATACCAGCGCGATGCGCCTTCGATTGCCGCCGCTTCCTTGAGGCTGGGGTTGAGCGTCTGCAGCGCCGCCAGGTAGAAGATCATGAAGAAGCCGGCCTCCTTCCAGATCGCGACCAGGGTGATGCAGGCCAGCGCCGTGGCCGGGTCGCCCAGCCAGTTGTGCGAAGGCAGGCCGAAAGCGCCCGTGATCTGCTCGAGCAAGCCGTATTGCGGCGTATAAAAGAACAGCCAGATATTGGCCACGGCAATCATGGGCAGCACCGTGGGCGTGAAATAGGCCATGCGCAGGAATGCGCGGCCATGCATGCGTTCGTTGACCCACAGCGCCATGGCCAGCGCCAGGCCCATCGACAACGGGATGGTCGCGCCCGCAAACCACAGGTTGTTGCGCACCGCCTGCCAGAACACCGGGTCCTCGACCATTGCCTGGTAGTTCTCCAGCCCCACCCAGTGGCCGGGCCGGCTGCCGCGCGGCGTCGAGAAGAAGCTGTCGATCAGCGTCGCCAGCGCCGGCCAGTGCGTGAACGCCACCAGCAGCGCCAGCGCCGGCAGCAGCAACAGCCAGGCATGCAGTGCATGCTGGCTGACCGCTGCGCGCGGTGCAATGTTCGAGCCCGCGGCCATGGTCTTACTGGTAGCTGCGCAGCAGGCGATCAGCTTCGCGCTGCGCGTCCTTGAGGGCCTGGGCCGAGGTCTTGCTGCCGTTGAGCGCGGCCTGCACGGCGTCGTTGAGCAGCTTGGTCACGCGCTGGTTGTCGTGCGTGGAGAACTCGGCCACCGATACCGGCAGCTGGTCACGCGCGACCAGGGCCTGCGGGAAATCCTGGCCGTATTTCTTCAGCACCGGCGTGTCGTAGGCCGCGGGCGAGACGGCCACATAGCCGGTGTCCATGCTCCACTGCGCGGCGCGCTCGGGCTGGGTCACCCATTTGATGAACTCGAACGCGGCCTGCTGCTGCGCCGGCGTCGACTTCTTGAAGATGTAGAAGTTGCCGCCCCCCGTGGGCGAGCCCTTGCGCACATTGCCGGCGATCTGGCCTACGCCGAAATCAAACTTGGCATTGGCCTTGAGATTGGTCAGATTGCCCGTGGTGGTGACGATGATTGCCGCCTTCTGCTCGATGAAGTCCTTGGGCGTCGTGCCCCATTCGACCACGCCGCTGGGATGCACGCCGCTGCGCGCCAGGTTGACCCAGTAGTCCAGCGCCTCGATGACCTTGGGGTTGTCGAGCGTGACCTTGGTGCCGGTGTCGTTGGCCAGCAGCACGCCGTTGGGCGTGGTCAGCGTCTGCAGCATCCAGTAGCCAAAGCCCGTCGATGGGATCTGTATGCCGTACTGCGTGACCTTGCCGCTGGCGTCCTTGCGCGTGAGCTTCTGCGCGGCCTCGCTCAGCTCCTTCCAGGTCTGGGGGGCGCGGTTCGGGTCCAGTCCGGCCTGCTTGAACAAATCCTTGTTGTAGTACATCACCACGGTGGAGCGCTGGAACGGCACGCCCCAGGTCTTGCCGCCGGTCTGGCTGTTGGCCATGAAGGCCGGGTAGAAGCTCTTGAGCCAGGCCTGGTCGTCGGCGGTCTTGACGAACTGGTCTATGGGCGCGATCGCGTCTTCGTCGATCAGCGTGAACATGTCGGTCGACAGCAGCACCGAGGTAGCGGGCGGCTTGCCCGACTTGTGCGCGGTCAGCGCCTTGACGATGGTTTCCTGGTAGGTGCCGGCGTAGATCGGCGTGACCTTGATGCCGGGGTGGGCCTTCATGAAATCGGCGGCAAAGCCATCGATGGTCTTGGCAATGGCGCCACCCACGGCCACGGGATAGTAGAACGGCACTTCGACCTGTGCCTGGGCCAGGGCCTGGCCGGACATGCCGATGGTGGCCACTGCGCCGGCAACGGCCAGGGTCTGGATGAAGGTCTTGCGATGCATGAAAGCTCCTGAAAGAAATGCAGGGAACGAAGGGGGCTGCCGCGGCAAGGCCAGTCTTCAAAAAACAAGGGATCAGCCGGCGCGCGCGCCCAGGCGCAGGCCATCGGCGCCAAAGAAGTGGGTGTCGGCGTCATGCCAGGCCAGGCGCACCTGCGCGCCCGTGGACAGCTGCTGCGGGCCGGGAGCACGTACCGTCAGCACTTCGCTGCCCACCTGACAGCGCAGCACCAGATCGGCGCCCAGATATTCCTGGCCCACCACCTGGACATCAATGCCGCGCTGGCTGTCGGCAACCACGGCAATGGCTTCGGGACGCAGCCCCATGCAGCGCGCGCTGCCGCCGCCCACGCCCACATCGCTGCCCGCGATGCGGCCATGCTCGAGCGCGATCAGGTTCATTGCGGGCGTGCCTATGAAGCGCGCGGCAAAGCGGCTGGCGGGGCGGGCATACATTTCGCGCGGCGTTGCACATTGCTCCACGCTGCCCTCGTGCAGCAGCACCACCTGGTCGGCCATGCTCATGGCTTCGGCCTGGTCATGGGTCACATACACCACGGTGAGGCCCAGGCGCTGCTGCAGCTCGCGCAGTTCGCTGCGCATTTCCTGGCGCAGCTGGGCGTCGAGATTGGAAAGGGGTTCGTCCATCAGGCAGACCTTGGCCTGGGCGACAAGCGCGCGCCCCAGCGCCACGCGCTGCTGCTGACCGCCAGACAGCTGCGCGGGCCGGCGCTCGAGCAAGGCGTTGAGACCCAGCAGCTCGGCGGCTTCGGCCAGCCGGCGCGCGGCTTCGGGCGCAGGCACCTTGCGCACCGACAGGCCAAAGCCTATGTTCTGCGCCACCGTGAGGTGGGGAAACAGCGCATAGTTCTGGAACACCATGGCAATGCCGCGCTCGGCGGGCGGCAGATGGCCGACTTCGCGGCCATCGATGCGCACACTGCCGGCGCTGGCGGTTTCCAGCCCCGCGATGATGCGCAGCGTGGTGGATTTTCCACAGCCCGAAGGCCCGAGCAGCACGCAGAAAGTTGCCGGTTCAATGCGCAAGTGCAGCGCGCGCAGCGCCGTTGTTGCACCCCAGGACTTTGCGACACCATCGAGTTCTATCAAGGACATGAGTGCCTAGTCTAGGCAAGTCATGTGACGGATGAGTGTCAATTTTCCAGGTGCTTACCCTGACGCCTCCTTGCACATCACGGCCTATGTGACATGCAAGGAAGGCGTTGCGTGACGCTTCAGGGCGCGGGCACGACCTTCACCGCAGTATTCGGCGCCTCGCCAAACATCTCGGGCGCATACAGCGCCTCGACGCGCGTGGGCGGCAGCGCGAACTCGCCGACATTGCTCACGCGCACGCGGTAGCGCACCTTGATGCTGCCGCGCGGCAGCCACTCGTAGTAGCCGCGCCACGACGAGAAGCTGCGCTCCTCGAACGTCGGCGTGCCGGTCTCCACCTCGCCGCTGTCGGCCGCTGCACCCTGCTGGGCAATCTCCGAATCGCGGCCCAGGCCGCTGCCCAGGATGGTCGCTCCCGCGGGAATCGGATCGGTGATCGCGACCCAGCCCATGTCGGCCGTGGACGTGACCTCGAGCGCGATATCAAGCACATCGCCGCGCTGGTAGCTGCCCGCGGGCAGCTGCGAAGGCGTGACGCGCGTGACGGTCTTGCGCACCGTGTAGCCGGCGCTGAACGGCTTGCGCAGCGGCACGGCGGCCACCGACTGCAGGCTCAGCCAGGGCTTGCCCTGGCCCTCGTGCGTGACCGTCAGCGAGCCTGCAGCCCAGGGCAGGAACAAAGCGTTGGCGCCCGAGGCCGCCACCGGCGCACCCACGGGGCTGGCGCCCAGCGGAACGCCGGCCGCTGGAACCGCGCCGGCTGTCGCTGCGCCCTGGCCCGCCATGCCGCGCCATTCCTTGACCACGCTTTGCGTGCCCAGCTGGGCCAGCGTGCGGCCCGCCACCGGCGTGCTCTCACGCTCGCGCGAGAACGCCTGCAGCGCCAGCACGCCCCACAGATTGGCCGTGGTCGTGGTCCAGGCGCCGCCGCGCTGGCGCGCAATCAGGCCCTGGGCCAGGCGCGGCACGTCGTCCTTCCAATCGGGCAGCGACAGCGCCGTGAGCAGCAGGCGCGCTGCATTGCTGTCGCCACCTTGCATCTGCCACCACCAGTGGTCGTCCTTCTCGGTGCTGAACACCACCTGGCTGCCCTGGAAGGACAGACGGCTTTGCAGCAGCTGCTTGGCTTCCTGCAGCCGGGTCTCGCGCTGCGCGGCCTCGGGCATGCGCTGCAGGATCTGCACCCAGTCGAGCAATGCATGCGTAGGCCACTGCGTGGGCGCGACGCGAATGCTCTCGAGCATGCGCGGCACGGCGCGGCCGTTGCGCGACAGCGCCTCGATCGCCGCGAGCTTGCGCACTTCGAGCGCCAGCGCCTGGTCGCTGCGCGGATGGTTCAGCGGACGTTCCAGCCGGCCTTCGACAAAGGCGATCAGCGCGCTTTCCATCTGCGCGCGCAGCGCTTCGGGCAGGGCCAGGCGCGGGTCCTGGCGCGCGGCCTCGTGGCTGGCGGCCAGCAGATAGGCGGTCAGCGTGTCGCTGCCGCGGTGCTCGGCACCGGCGCGCGGCGGGAAGTACGAGGCCAGGCCGTTCTCGTCGAGATAGCTGGGCATCTTGGCAATCACCTGCTGCCACTGCGAGGCGTCGCCCAGGCCCAGCGCGCGGCTGCTGATCTGCTCCAGGCAGGTATAGGCGTAGCGCAGCCACCAGTCGCGCACGCCGGGCAGGCCGTCGGCCAGCCGCGGCGCGAACGCCAGGCGCAGGCCGCCGCGTCCGGGCAAGGCGTCGGCCGGCGGCGACACCGGCAACTGCCACTGGCCGTCAATCTGCACCAGCGTGCCCTGCTGCACCGTGAGCGGGACGGCTGCCTCGATGCGTTGGCGCACGCGTATCGCATCGCGCGCCGGGGGCGCGCCCGGCGTCACATCCTCGGCGTCGACTTCCCAGTCCAGTCCCGCGGCCAGATGCTCCAGCGCGCTGCTGCCCGCGGCATTGACCGGCACCGTGACGTCCCAGGCGACTTCCTGCGACGCGCCCGCGGCCAGCGCGACGCGCTGCGCCGCCAGTGTCAGCGGCGCAGCGCGCGGCTGCACCTGCACCTGCATGGCGCGCTGGGTGGTGTTGCGCAGCGTGATCTGCGCACGCAAGCGGTCGCCCTCGCGCACCAGCGGCGGCAGGCCGCTGATGATCTGCAGATCCTGCGTGCTGCGGATCTTGGTGCGCCCGGTGCCGAACATCTGCACACCGGCATCGGCCACGGCGACGATCTGGAACGTGGTCAGCGAATCATTGAGCGGCAGCTCGACGCGCGCCTGTCCCTTGGCATCGAGCACCACCGTGGGCTGCCACAGCAGCACGCTGTCGAACAGCTCGCGGCGCGGACTGCGCCCGCCGCCGCCGCCCGCGGCAACGGCCTTGCGCCCGTAGTGGCGTCGGCCTATGACTTCCATCTGCGCGGTCGCGGTCTGCACGCCCCAGGCGCGGCGCGGCAGCATGGCGTCCAGCAGCTCCCAGCTGCCGTTGGGCATGAGTTCAAGCAGGGCCTGGTCCACGGCCGCAAGCGCGACTTCGGCGCCGGCCGCGGGCTGGCCATTGGGCAGCTTGGCGCTGATCGTCACCTGGGCCTTGCCACGCACCGGATAGGTTTCGCGGTCGGCGCTGACCTGCACCGTCAGCCTGTTGGCCGCGGCGTCGACCTTGAGTTCGGCCATGCCCAGACGGAACGCGGGCCGGCTCAGATCGACCAGGGCCGTCGGCGCCACATATTCGCGGCCTTCGTGCCAGAACGCATTCCACCAGGCGCGCGGCGCCTGGTAGCCCCAGGTGAAGAAGCTGTACCAGGGCACTTCGCGCAGCCGCCCGCGCAGCGCCAGCACGCTCACATAGACGTTGGGGCCCCAGCTTTCCTCGATCTTCAATTCAACCGTCGGGTTCTCGCCTTCAAGCTGCACCACGCGCGTGCTCAGAATGCCTTCGCGTTCGACGCTGACCAGCGCCGTCGCGTGGCGAAACGGCATGCGCACCTGCAGACGCGCGGTCTCGCCGGGCTGGTAGCTGCGCTGCTCGCTCAGCAGTTCCATGCGGTCATGGTCCTCGCCACCAAACCACAGCTCGCCCTGGCCCGTGACCCAGACCGATGTCGCGGCCTGGACTTCGTTGCCCGCGCTGTCGCTGGCCGTGACCACAAGTTCGACTTCGCCCGCCTGGGCGATCTTTGCCGTGCAGTGCAGCCGACCCTGGGCATCGCTCTTGCCCGAGCACACCGTGCCCAGGTCCTTGAGCGTGGTCTGGTTGTCATAGCTGTAGAAGCCCCCGACCAGTCGCTTGCGGCTGCTGGTCGTGATGCGCGCCAGCGCCTGCACCTTGAGGGCCACGCCGCCCTGGGGCTTGCCGTCGAGGCCCAGCGCCAGCGCCTGGAACTGCATCTCGCGCGCCGTCGATACCCAGTTCTCGGCCTGTATGCCCGCGATCACCGCCGCCGGCCACAGCGTCTGCGTGCTGCGCAGCGTCTGCACCTCGCCGCTGGGGTCGGCATAGGTGGCTTCGATCAGCAGCTCGCGCGCCTGGTTGCCGCGCGGCAGCGATTTGAGCTCGACCTGGCCCGCGCCCTGGCGGCCCAGCACCAGCGGCAGCGCGTCGGCGATCACCTTGGTGTCCTGGGCCGCGCTGGCCTCCTCGTCATCGCTTTGCGCGTTGTCGGCGGCCGCGCGCGGCGGACTGAAATGGAAATCGTCATAGCCCGCGAAATCCAGCGACTTCGCGCGCACCATGGCCGAGACGCGCACCGGCAGGCCGTCGGCCGGCCCGCCCGAAAGGTAGTTGAGCTGCACCTGCACCGGCAGCTTCTCGGCGCGCACCAGCGGCTTGGCGTTGACCGGGCCGACCCGGCCCTCGAACACCGGCAGGCGGAACTCCTCCACGCGGAACGACCCGCTGGTCAGCGCGCGAAACTTCGATCCATCCTGCGCGTCGCGCAACTCGACCTGGTATTCGCCCAGCTTGGCACCCGTCGGCACGGGAAAGCGGCTTTCGGCGCTTAAGCCCCCGCTGCCGGTCTCGCGCCAGTTCAAGGGCTGGCGAAAGGTCTGGCCGCTGCCCAGATGGGTGATGCGCATCTCGCTGGGGCGCTGCGGCGGCAGTGCCAGGCCCTGGCCGTTTTGCTGGCGCAGGAAGTGCTTCATGGCCAGGGTCTCGCCGGCGCGCAGCAGCGTGCGATCGAACACCGTGTGCGCCAGCATGTCGGCCTTTTCACTGGAGCTGGTTGGCACATTGAAGCGCCAGGGCTCGATGCCGCGCTGCCAGTCGCTCCAGGAAAATGCAAGCTCGGGTCCGGCCGAAGTCTGCGCGCGCGCGCTGACGAAATAGGCGGCATTGCGATAGCCGTCGCCGCGGCAGGCCGGTGGCTGCGGCGACAGGTCGGCAAACTGCGCCAGGCCCTGGGCGTTGGTCACGGCCGAAGCCAGCACCTCGCCATTGCAGCTCGACACCTGGACCTTGGCGCCGGCCACGACCTGGCCCTTGTCCAGCGTGGTCACCCAGGCTGCGGAGTTTTCGCGGCCCAGCTTGAAGTGCACGGCCAGATTGGTCACCAGCGCCGAGCTGCGCACATACATGTTGCGCTTCTCGCCATAGCGTTCATCGAGCAGCGCCGCGCCCAGCAGCGGCGAGGCGATCTCGACCACATGGAAGCCCGGGCTCAAGGGAATGCCCACGACTTCAAACGGCCGCGGGTCGCCGGCCTGGGCCGCGGGCAGCGCCATCGCCTTGACATTGGACTGGCCGGCAAGCAGCGACAGCATGCGCGTCTGCACGCTGTGCCGGTCGTCGCGGTCTATCACCGGCGGCAGCGCACCATTGACGTCGCGGCGCGCCTGGGCGCGCGTCACCTGAGCGCGCTCATAGTCCTGCAGCTTGCGCAGCCAGGCAATGATCTCGGCGTCGGTGCGCGGCTCGATCAGGCTGACCTGGTTGCCGGGCTGCAGTTGCTGGGCCTGCAGGCCGGCCTCGACCTTGCGCACCGTCACAGGCAGCAGCGCCGGGCCCTCGGGGCCTTCGGCAAAGCGCTCGACAATGCCGAACGGCGATGCCGCGAACTTGACCAGCGGCGGCATGTCGCCCGTGGCCACCGTCAGCGGGAAGGCGTCGGCATTGCGCAGCGTACGCCCGGCCGCATCCTTGAAATCCTTGGGCAGCTGCAGCTGGTAGCTGGTCTGCGCGGCCAGGCCTTCGAAGCGCAGGCCGTCGACCAGGTCTTTCGGGTCGGTCTGCGCGGCGGCATCGTCGCCGTCGCCCAGCACTGGCTTGAGCGTCGTGCCCCCGCCCTGCAGGCGTATGGCTTCGGCCTGGGCCCGCGGCACGGGCGCGTTGAACGATAGCCGCATCGGCCGTATCGGCAGGCAGGCGGCCTGGGCGTTCTCGCGCTCGCAGCGCAATTCGGCGGAAAACGGCTCGCGCACGTTGTATGCGAACTCCTGCGCGCTGCGCGTGGCGACACCGCTGGGGGTGGCCACACCGCTGCCCAGCACCAGGCGCAGCTTGGCGCCGGGCGTGAGCGTGCGATTGCACGCCAGCGTCGCGTACTGCTGCGGCGCGGCCGCGGCCGGCTTGTCCCAGCCGCGCATCTTGAGCAGTTCGCCGCGCTCGCTGCCGTCTATCCAGCGCAGCGCAATGCGCTCGCCCACGCCTTCAAGCGCGCAGTAGCCGTTGGCCAGCAGCGTCTCGCGTGCCACCGGACCGTTGAAACGCAGCACGAAGAACTGCGCTTCGTCCGCCGCTTCATAGGTCGGCGGCAAGATCGACACCACCTGCGGGCCGCCCGTGCTGAACTGGTAGCGCGTCGTTCCCGACAGCACCTGGCCCGTGGGCGACTTCAGGCCGGCAAGCAGCTGCGCCGTGCAGCGCACGCCCGGCGGCAAGGGCTTGGAGAAATCAAACACCCATTCGCGCTCGCTGGTCCAGCGGCCCGTGCCGGCCGCGGCCTGGGCATCGCTGCACGACAACTGCAGCGGCGCCGCGGCCTTGGGGTCGCCAAAGCGCACGGCCGCGGAGTCGAACTGCACGCGCACCTGCGCTACCTGCGCGACTTCGCCCTGCGGATTGAATTGCCCCACGGCCAACGCCAGCGCATTGCCCGCCCACAGCGCCAGCGCGGCGCCCGTCCATTGATTGATTCCCACGAGTATTCCTTCTCAAGCCAGCTGGGCCGATGGAGCATAGGCTGGCGCGATGGTGCTGGAGCAGACCTGCCGCTCCCACATCGTTACTGAAGACACCTATTTGCACGCTGGAGCTTACCGCTTTGTGGGGAGTTCTCCCAGGCGTTCTTGCCCAGCGCGCGGCGCGGCGGAACCCGGCAAGGCCCAACGTTACTCAAGCAGGCGGGCAGCGCCCTGCGCGGTGGCCGCTGTCGCCCCTTCCAGCGTTTCCCGAGGAGTCGATATGAGCATAGATTTATCGTATATCAGCCAACGCCGGCTGGAACATATCCGCCAGGCTGAATCCGCCGACGCCGCCGCCAGCATGGGCCTGCTTGACAGTCTCATGGACAAGATCTTTCGCGGCGGCGCCAAGGAGTCGGCCATTCGGGCCCTGTATGCTGCCCTTCAAAACCCGCCAGACGATGACGGGCCATCCGGCATTGCGCAGCAAATGCAAAATTTCCAGAACCTGCGCAACCTCATGCTGCCCGAGCACCGGGAAACTTTGACGCTGGAGGTGGTCGAACATCCGGACGAGACCTGGGACTATGCAATGCGCCTCGATGGCCAGCTGCTGCAGGAGCGCAAGGGTATCCAAGACGATGCCGCCATTGCCGAGCTCAAGCACACGCGTCAAGCCATGGCGGTCGATGACTATCTCTGCAAGCTGCAGAACTATGACCCGACAGCAGCCAGTCTGGTGCACCGCAGCGACAGCTTTCTGATCGAGCAGGGCAAGACTGGCGACTGCTACGCGCTGGCCACGATGATCGGCATCATGAGCAACCCGGCCATGCAGAAAAAAATCGAGAGCATGGCCGAGATCACCGAAGACAACAAGTTGCGCCTGAAGTTCGATGTGCGCCCTACCGCCTTCAACATACGCGACGTCCACCTGCACGACCCCAGCGGCACCCTTGAGCTTGCCCGGGAAAACCTGGCCACCATCTGCGCGGACGAGGACGAAGTGGCCTTCATGCGCGAGAAAGGCTATGACCTGTCCCTGGAAAATGGCGTTTTGCAGGTGGATATCAGTGAAGACAAACTCAGGCAGATCATTGGCGAAACCCGGTCGGCAAATACCAACTCGCTGATTGTCAATATTCTTGAGCATTTCTCCGGAAACCTGCTGCTGCGCCTGGACAAGGTTGCAGAGGAAAGGGCGTTTGCGCAGTTGGAGGACACAGAGGCGGATTCCGGGTTCACGTTGATCGACCACGCCAGAGGCATGCGCTCCAACCGGGAGTCCATCCTCGCCCACCACGACAGAGCGGGCAACTATGACCCGCTGATCGCCAATCTGCTGGGATATGTGGGCGGGGCATTTTCCACTCGCCCCGACAATGTTCACGAGCTTTCCAAGCAGCTGCAGGCATTCGATCGCAGTGAGCTTTGCCTGGAATCAGGCGGCGCCAACGGTTTCGTCTACATCGGCATGAAATACGGCAAGGCCGACGCGCAAGGCCAGATCCACAACCAGCATGCACTGCTGCTGCACAGCATCGAGTACAACGTACCGCCGCCCGGCGAAAAAAAGCGCCCCGTGGGTGTGCATCTGCAAAATCCTTGGGGAAATCGCCAAAAGCCCGAGTACTTTCCCCTTGACGAGCTGAACGGGCGCAACGTCCGCTTTGTCCAATACCTTCCGGCCTAGCTCCAGAGCGTTTCACGCGGGCCTTGTCCCAAGTGCAGCACAGGATGCAGTTTGAAAAAGCCACTGCATTCATTGCCTGCATGGGAGGCGTCCATGACCTGGCGTCCATGACCTGGCGTCCATGACCTGGCGTCCATGACCTGGGGTCCATGACCTGGCGTCCATGACCTGGCGTTCATGACATGGCGTTCAGGACCGGCGTATGGACAGGGTTTGCGCAACCGGGTATGGGCCGCCGAAGAAACCACAGCGAGGTAGCTGAGCGCTTTGCGGTGCGTTACTCCTGCGCAGCACGTGCTCCTGCGCTTCGCCGTCGGCAGGGTCCAGTTTGCGCTGGCGCGCAGTGCCGCCATGTGCCTGCGCGATTGCCGCCTTGCAGCCCCGACTTCAACCCGATTGCGCAGGTCTTTGCCACGCAGCAAAGCGACGCGCACCCGAGAATCCTTGTACAGCGCCATTGGCAGCTTGCTGGAAAACTATCCAACCCCTGGATCTGGGCACTGCATTCGACATTGTGGCCATGGCCGATCGGGATGAAGCCGCTCTAGCCGCTCTAGCCGCTCTAGTCGCGTCTACTGCGGCTGATAGCCGCTGTTGCGGATGATGGCGGTCCAGGCGCGCGTATAGGCCTGCTCGCGCTGCGCGAGCTGCCGGGGCGTCATGTGGCCCACGGTCAGGCCCAGGGCAAGCAGTTGTTCGCGCACGTCGTGCATCTGCAAGACCTTGGCCGTCGCGGCCGAGAAGCGCTCGATGAATGCCGCGGGCGTGCCCTTGGGCGCATAGAAGCCGTAGTACGGCATGTCTTCAAAGCCCTTGACGCCCTGCTCGGCCAGCGTGGGAACGTCGGGCATGGACGCCTGGCGCCGGTCGCCGAGCACCGCGATCACGCGCATCTTGCCCGCACGCTGGTGTTCGATGAAATCCTGCACCGCGGCAATGCCGGCGGGAATCTGGTTGCCCAGCATGTCGGCCAGCATGGGCGCGCTGCCGCGGTAAGGCGCGGCAACGAGGTCGAGCTTGAAACGCTCCGACAGCTGCTTGACCAGAAATTCGGGCGTGGAGGCTGGGGCGGGAATGCCCACGGCGCTCTTGCCGCCCTGCTGGCGCACCCATTGCACGTATTCGGCGAGGTTCTTGGCGGGCGTCTGGCTGGACACCGCCAGCGCGTTGACGAAGGTGGCAATGCCGGTCACGGGAACGAAATCCTGGGCCGGCTCGAAGCCGGGCTTGCGTATCACCTGCGGCAGGATGGAAATCGTGTGGTCATGTGTCAGGAACAGCGTGTGGCCGTCGGCCGCCGCCGCCTTGAGTTGCTGCGCCGCGATCTGCCCGCCCGCGCCAGGGCGGTTGTCGACCAGCACGGTCGTGCCCAGTTCATCGCGCAGCTTCTCGGCCAGCAAACGCGCGATCGCGTCCGTGCCGCCGCCCGGCGGAAAGCCCACGAGAATGCGGATCGGCTGGGGATCCGCCGCATGGGCGCTGGCGCCCCAGGCCGCGAGGGAAGACACCACAGCGGCATGGGACAGAAGACGGCGACGTGAAAGACGCATGGACACTCCAGTGGAATCTAAGGGACGGCAGCGCAGCCCCGAGGCCGCGCTGTCCGGGACGGTGCTCAGGCCAGGCGCGCCTTGTGGCGTGCCAGCTGGGCGCGCACCTGGGCCGGCGCCGTGCCGCCCAGCGTGTTGCGCGCGTTCAGCGAGCCGCGCAGGCTCAGGCACTCGAACACGTCCTGTTCGATCTGCGGGTGAAAGCCCTGCAGCGTGGCCAGCGGCAGCTCCGACAGGTCCACCCCTTCGGTGATCGCTGCCTTGACCGCATGCGCGACGGTCTCGTGCGCATCGCGAAACGGCAGGCCCTTCTTGACCAGGTAATCGGCCAGGTCGGTCGCCGTGGCATAGCCCTTGAGCGCCGCGCGTTCCATGGCTTCGGCGTTGACGCCAATGCCGCCTTCCTTCTGACCCGTGGCCGGGTTCAGCTGGCCGCCGACCATCTCGCTGAAGATGCGCAGCGTGTCCTTGAGCGTGTCGACGGTGTCGAACAGCGGCTCCTTGTCTTCCTGGTTGTCCTTGTTGTAGGCCAGGGGCTGGCCCTTCATCAGCGTGATCAGGCCCATCAGAT
>Ga0308165_1001278_pt1 | contig 36380 bp, 33 predicted proteins | sample PhyWR2_FD_201032 | JGI IMG/M metagenome (GOLD analysis project Ga0308165, IMG submission 201032) | Phyllosphere microbial communities from UC Gill Tract Community Farm, Albany, California, United States - DLSLW.R2 | ecosystem: Host-associated > Plants > Phyllosphere > Unclassified | place: USA...
GCACTACAATGAAAGCGTCTGCGAATCTGCCGGGCTTTATATTTCCTTGAACCAATGCTCATTGAGCCCGGGCTTGGTACATCGCTTGATGAGCGTGATCGTCTCGCGTTAGATGAACCCAACGTCAAGCTGCCCTTGCCCCCCTGAACCCCGGTTCAGGATGCCGGTCCGGTGTTTCGCAGACACCTTGTTTTCGCGAGAGTCGCTTGCATCCGGCAACGACTTGCGCAGTTGAATTGAATTGGCCCGCTGATGCGGGCTTTTTCATTTCCGCTGCCTTTCGCCGCTTTGCGCCGCCGTCTGTCAGCCCACATGGCCTTTGCACCGTGGCTGCGCAATCTGCGACAGGACAACGGCAAACCAGGTCCGTGGAGCTTTTGATGCGCAGACTTCGACATCTCACCAATCGCCACCGGGCCCGCTCGACCAATGTTGCGCTGGGCTGGCTTCTGGCCTTCAACGCGGGGGCGATCAATGCCGGGGGATTTCTGGTGCTGCACATGTACACCTCGCACATGACAGGCTTTGCCTCGCAGCTGGCCGACGCCCTGGTGCTGGAAAACGGCAAGCTGCTGCTCAATGCCCTGGGCGCCCTCTTGTCGTTCACCACGGGAGCGGCCGTCTGCGCGGCGCTCGTGAACTGGGGCCGCCAGCGCCATCACTACAGTGTCTACGCCCTGCCCTTGATGCTCGAAGCGCTGATGCTGCTGCCTTTCGGCATCATGGGCGCCGCGACCCTGGCGTGGAATACTCCGTTTGCCGTGCCGCTGACGGTACTGTTGCTGTCTTTCATGATGGGACTGCAAAATGCCGTGGGCTCCAAGACTTCGGGCGGAAGCACCCGCACCACCCATATGACGGGGAATTTCACCGATCTGGGAATGGAGCTGGGGAAGATGCTTTTTTGGCGCCGGCATGCCGGGGCGGGACAGGTCAGCGCCAAAGCCGTACGCCACGACTGGGCACGCATGCGCACCTGCGCCGGACTCATCGCCATGTTCGTGCTGGGCAGCCTCAGTGGCGCCCTGGGATTCAAGTACATCGGCTTTTTCTGCGTGGTGCCCCTGGCGGCGCTGCTGCTGGCCTTGTCGGTGCCGCCATTCATTCGCGACGCCAGGCGTTCCAGCGAGCGGCTTGTCGACTTTCTGAAAAAACCCGGATAGGCACGGCGCAATGCAAAAGCCGCAGCTCCCGTAAGAAAGCCGCGGCCATTGTGAGTTTCCACGCCCGCTAGAACGCATCCGGACAAGGTGCCCGGGCGCCTAGCGCCGCAGCGCCAGATTATTGGCCGTGGACGCGCTTGGCATCGGCCACGCACTTGTCCTTGGCGTCTGCGCTGAGCGCATCGCAACGCTCGCGTGCCGCCTTGTAATCCGCTTCACGCACGTTCTGGCTTGCGTCCTTGCGGGCTTCAGAGACGTCGGCGGACTTCTTGGCCGGTGCGACATTGGTTTCGGCACGTGCATCGGCAACCTTGGCAGCTTCCAGTGCCTTTACATGGGCAGCCTTGGCATCCTTGACACAGACATCCTTGGGGTTGCCCTTCAGGTCATCACACTTTTCCTTGGCGACGTCATAGGCGGCATCGGCCTTGGCCTTGGCCAGGTTGTGGCGATGGCGCTCGCTGGCATCGCTGCGGTAATCGAGTTCGGCTTCGGCAACCTTTTCACGGCCCTTGGCTTCTTTCTCACAAACATCCTTTGCATTTCCCATCAGGGAATTGCACTGCGCCTTGGCTGCCTTGTAATCGGCACTGATCTGGTCCTTGGCGGCCTTGTGTTCCGCAGGCGTAGCGGCAAACACCGAAGACATGCAAGCGACAGCGCAGACGGCAGTAAGTTTTTGTTTGAAGTTCATGATTATCTCCCTTTATTTATGACAAGCAGTCGCAACATACGGCATCTATTATTGAAGAGGTGCAGCAACTGCATTTTTAAAAATGACTGGCAGCGAAAACCGTTATTTATCGAAACGGAAATCAGGATTGCGCTTTTCCCAATCCTTCAGCTGCGTCTCGGCTTCGTCCTTGAGTATGCCTTGACGCTCCTGAATCTTGCCGATGAACTGGTCTCGCTTGCCGGCAACGACGTCAAGATCGTCGTCAGTGAGCTTGCCCCACTGCTCGCGGATCTTGCCCTTGAATTGTTTCCAATTTCCTGCAATTCGATCTTCGTTCATAACAAATCCTTTTTTTATCAAAGCCGGCAATAATATCTGTCAGCTGATTTTCAAACACATTCACCCGAAAGCGAAATGTGTATTGAATGTATATCGCCTTGATGGCATGCCTTGTGGGAGAGGAAGTTTTATGCCAGTCGGTTTTCGCCTACAGGAAATCCCTATGATTGCCAAATCAACCAAAATTGAATATCGATAGTTTTTGTTAATATTAAAATAAGATACACCGGCAGTTGATATTGCTGCGATAAAGTGTATCGATATATTTCATTAACTCGCTGGAATTTTCATTCTGAAACCAATGCAGCACGCGGCAGCGCACGGCAAAAGGTCTGAAAAATGAAAGCGCCGGGATCAGCACGATCCCGGCCCCAGCCAGCGTGGCGCCTGCGGCGCAGCCCTGGCTTGGAGCGGCTGGCACAAGCCGGCAAATCGCAGATTTGCGGTTGAGACTAGGCGCTTCGGCGCAGACAGTGCGAAGAAGGATGTATCAGGGGAGGTGTGGGCCGCTCTTACTGGCGTCCCGAACTGCCGCTTTGCACGTCCAGGCCCAGTCCCGCCACCGCGCTGCTGGGCCAGTCGTCCTCGACCAGCACGCCCTGCTCGCGCATGCGCGCGCCAAACGCTTCGGCCGGCAAGCCGGGAGAGCACAGAAAGCCCTGGAAGAAGTGGCAATGCAGATCGCGCAGGCAGTCGCGCTGCTCGCTGGTTTCCACGCCTTCGGCGACGACTTCCGTGCCCAGGGCCTTGCCCAGGCTGATGATGGCGCTGACGATGGCGCGGTCGCCCGGATCGTGCGGCAGGCCGCGCACGAAGGACTGGTCGATCTTGATCTTGGCGATCGGCAGCTTCTTCAGATAGCCCAGGCTCGAATAGCCCGTGCCGAAGTCGTCGATGACCAGGCCCACGCCCAGCTCGGCAATCGAGCGCACGCGCGCCGCCATCTCCTGCGCGTCCTGCAGCAGTATGCTTTCCGTCAGTTCCAGCTCCAGCAGGTGGGACGGCAGTCCATGGCGCAGCAGCAACTGCTGCAGCCGCTCGACGAAATCGGTCTGGCGGAATTCCAGCGCCGACACATTGACCGAGACCTTGAGCGGCAGCCCCTGGTTGCTCCAGTGCACGGCTTCGCGAATCGACTGCTCGAGCACCCAGGCACCGAGCGTCACGATGTAGCCCGACTCCTCGGCCATGGGAATGAACACCGCTGGCGAGACCACGCCGAATTCCGGGTCGGTCCAGCGCAGCAGCGCCTCGGCACCCATGATGCGGTTGCTGCCGATATGCACCTGCGGCTGGAAATACACCGCCATGCGCCCGTGCTCGAGCGCCTGGCGCATCGCATGCTCGAGCTTCATGCGCGACAGCAGCCCGGAATTCATCTGCGGCTGGTAGAAGCTGTAATGGCCGCGGCCGCGCTCCTTGACACGGTACATTGCCGTATCCGCCTGCATGATGAGTTCATCCAGCGTATGGCCGTGGCTGGGATACTGGGCCACGCCAATGCTGCACTGCACCGAAAAGCCCAGCCCATCGAGCAGGAAGGGATGCAGCATTTCGCGCAGGATGCGCTGGGCGACGCTGGCCGCAAGCGCCTCGTCGCAGCCTTGCAGATAGAGCACGAACTCGTCGCCGCCCAGCCGGCTGAGCATGTCGGCCGAGCGCAGGCAGGCCTGCAGACGCTCGGCAACCAGCTTGAGCACGCGGTCGCCGAACTGATGGCCCAGCGAATCATTGATGATCTTGAAGTGATCGAGATCGATGAACAGGATGGCAAACACTTCGTGCGTCTTCGCCGCCCGCTCTATGGCCTCGCCCACATGCGCGGCCAGGCTCAGGCGGTTGGGCAGGCCGGTAAGCGCATCGCTGAAGGCCAGCTCTTCGATGCGCTGCTGGGCCTGCTGCTGCTGCGTCAGGTCGCGCATGAAGCCAATCGTCTGGAACACCGTGTTGTGCGCGTCGCGCAGTGCCACCCAGGACAGTCTCACGGGGCAGCGCTGGCCCGCGCCCTGCTCCAGCCAGAGATTGCCCTGCCAGAAGCCGCCGGTGGTCCACTCCTGGGCCGCGGCTGCATACCAGTTGGCCGCAGCGCTGTTGCCAAACAGATCACGCACCTTGCGTCCCGCGTAATTGCGATCGCCCATCAGTCGCCGGCAGGCGGGATTGGCGCGCACCAGCCGATGCTCGGCATCGGCAATGAAAATCGCGTCGAGGCTGCAGTCGAACACCCGGGCAGCCAGCTCCAGGCCGGCCTGCACTTCGACTTCGCGCGTGATGTCGCGAAAGCTATGGATGCGGCCTATGGGCGCGCCGCGCTTGAGCTGGGGCACCGAGCGCCGCTCTATGATCTGCCCGCCTTCGAGCGCCAGCACGTCGGTGCTTTCCAGCAGCGGCTGGCGATGCAGTACCTCCAGGCGCTGGACATAGCCTTGGCGGTCCAGCACCTTGCCGGCCATGAAGTCGAGAATGCTGGCGTCATTGCGCTCCACCAGCATGCCTGGCGGCAATCCCCAGATGGCCGCCAGGCGGTGATTGAACGCGCGTATGCCGCCGTCCTGGCTGCAGACCAGCATGCCGTCGGCCGTGGAGTCCAGCGTCGCACGCAGGTCGGACAGCAGGGCTTCGAGTTCGTTCTCGTTGCGCGCCTGCTCGCTGCGGTCCAGCATGCTCAGCATCAGCCAGCCGGCCGAGCCGCCCGAAGGAAAGGCAATGCGCTCCAGGCGCTGCTCGACCGGGCGCAGCACGCCGTCGCGGCACAGCACCTGGGTCAGCGTCTGCGAGCCCGAGCGCCATTGGTTGGCATCTTCCCACAGGCAAAGGTCCTGGGGCGTGGCCGCCAGCGCCTGAACGGGCATGCCCTGCATGGTCTCGCGATCATAGGCGGTGAGCTTCTCGGCCGCGCGATTGGCAAAGCGGATGCTGAGTGTTTCCTCGTCGACCAGCCAGACAGCCTCCAGCAGCGCATCGAGCGTCTGGTACCAGAGGGCTTCAAACGACTGGCTCATGGCGTTGCTGCCTTGGGCGTGCAGGGCTCCACGGCACGCTCGAAAAAGTAGCAGATGCGCTGCCTGGGCGAAAGATAGCTCAGCGCCTCGCGTGGCAGCTGGTCAGGACGCAGGCTGCGCCGGATGCCGATCTCCTCGAACATCTCCAGGTCGAGCGGCAGCGCCTGCGCCAGCGGTACCTGAGCGTCGTAGACCAGTACCTGGGGCTTGAGCGGGCGCGAGCTGTTGACCGAAACCACCATGGCAAAGCGTCCGTCCGCGAGCTGCACGACCGAGCCTGGCGGATAGACGCCCATCATACGGATGAAGGCCTTGAGGATGGTCGCATCAAAGCGCTCGCGGTACTGTGCATAGAGCACCGACAGCGCTTCATGGGGCGTCTGCCCTTCCTGGGCGAATTCCGGGTTGCACAGCCTGTCGTAGGCGTTGACCAGGCACAGCACCTTGCCGGCGGCGCTCAGGTCCTCGCCAATCAGACGCAGCGGAAAGCCGCTGCCGTCGGCAAACTCGTGGTGCTGGGCCATGGCCGTGAGCACGTCGCTGGACACGCCCATAGCCATTGCCAGCGCCACCGAATCCCCGACATGGCGCTCGTACTGTGCGCGCGGCAAGGCCGTGGCGCCGGGCTTGGGGTCCTTGCTTATGTCATGCAGCAAGGCCGCCAGGCCCAGCTCGTACAGGTCCGCAGCGTTCATGCCCAGCGCCCGGCCCAGCAACAGGCACAGCACGGTCACGTTGACGGGATGCTCGGCCTGCCGGTGGCCCGAGCTTTCGGACAGCAGGCGTATCACCAGATCGCCCGTGGGCAGCACATCCTGCAAGTAGCCCTGGACCATGCCGTGGCTGGTTGCCAGCGCCTGCTCGGGCTGCGTGGATGCGCAGCGAAAGAGCTGCATGTATTCGCGCGCCGCGGCGCGAAAGCGCTCGTCGCAGCGCTGCCAGAGCGCGGGCAGCCCATGCAGGGGCAAGGCGTTTTGCGGCCGCTGCGGCGCGGCGCTCGCGGGTGGCGCTGATTCGTCCCCCGTCAGCGTGGGCGGCGTCAGCTTGCCAGCGTGCGCTGGCGCGGCGTCGTCATCCCGCACAGCCTCGAACGAAGCGATCTCACTGCGCGCCGGAAAATAGCGGATAGCGTCCAGCCCCAGCGCTTTGACGGTCTGGAGTTGGCTATCGGAAACAATGCGAAAGCTGTTGACGGGAAAGGGATGGCGCATCCAGCCGACTTCCAGCTGGATGTACATGCCAACTCGCAAGGCATTCGGATTGATCAGGACAGATGAATTCACTGTTAAAGCGGTACAGTACAAAAGGTTGCACAACTGTCCATTTGTTTCGGACATTATCACCAGTTCTTGAGGCCATGCTTGCGTTCTCCAGGCCGGCTGGGCTTTTTTGCATGGCGTGGTAGCGATAACAGCTTGCCACTCGGGAGCCGCTTTTAACATGGGACAAAACCCACTCCCCTGAAATTGAATAGGGCGCGGTGCCGGCCCGTTCACGCCCCTGGCAAGGCTATCTGCACCACAGCGACGGTTTGTAGACCAGGTCCATCCACAGCGCCCAGGCCGCCACGCCAAACAGCATCAGCCCGGCAGCGCGGCTGCCCCAGTCGGCACGCAGCGCATTGAGCCGCCCGCGCAGTCGGCCCCAGAGCCAGGGCGCGGCCAGCAGCCACAGGCCGCTGCCGATGGCAAACGCGGCCATGGACAAGGCACCCGACAGCGCCCCGCCGCTCAAGCCGGCGACCAGCAGCGCCGAATACAGCAGACCGCAAGGCATCAAGGCCCAGACATAGCCTGTCGCCAGGCTGCCGCCGGGCGCGGCCACCACGGGCTGCACGCGCCGCCACAGTCCGCGGCCCGCGGCTTCTATCCACGCCGGCTGGCGCGCCTGGGCCATCATCAGAATGCCCCAGACCATGATTGCCAGGTGCATGAAGGTCCAGACCGGACCCATGGCCGTGGTGCGCATGTTGAGCCAGGCCAGGCCTTCGACGGCGACGGCCGCCAGCGCGCCCAGGCTTGCATAGCCGGCAATGCGGCCGGCATGGAACAGCGCGCTGCGCTGCCACAGCCGGCTGCGCCGGCCATGGACCTGTACCACGCTGGCGGTGGGCGCCGTGGTCGACGCCGAAGTCACCACCGCGCACGGCGCGGCACACATCGCCAGGCAATGCGGGCCGCCCATGAGGCCCATGACAGCAGCAGTCCCAACCAGCGAAAACAACATAGGCCCGGCGCCTGGTCACGCAGGCAAGATAGAGTGAATGAAACCGGCGGCGTGCGCCTGGACAGGCTCAGCGCGAACGGCGCGAAGAAAGCCCGGCCCGAAGGGCAAAAGGGCCAGCGCCAACGGCGCAGGCCTTGCCGCAAACAACCCTAGATGATCCGGGAAAACCGTGCGCGGTTCCTGTCGGCCTGCAAATATCGGTCAAACGTCATGGCTACTGCGCGCACGAAATACCAGCCCATGGCGGTGACGCGCAGACCTTCGGCGTCGATCTCCACCAGGCCCTGAGCCTGCAGATCGGCAAGCATTGCCAGTTCGGCGGCAAAGTAGCGCCGCGAATCGATCAGCCAGGCCTGGTCCAGCGATTCAAACAGCAGCTCGCCCTGGCACATCAGCGCCATGATCACCGCGCGGCGTATCAGGTCGTCGCGGCTCAGCGCCAGTCCGCGCACCACCGGCAGCCGTCCCTGGTTGAGCAGGTCGTAGTACTCGTCCAGGGTCTTGGCATTCTGGCTGTAGGTGGCGCCGACCCGGCCTATGGCCGAGACCCCCAGCGCGATCAGATCGCAGTCGGGCTGGGTGCTGTAGCCCTGGAAGTTGCGGTGCAGCCGCCCCTGGCGCTTGGCCACGGCCAGCGCATCGGTGGGCAGCGCGAAATGGTCCATGCCGACATAGACATAGCCCGCTTGCTGGAAGCTTTCCAGCGAGCGCGCCAGCATGGCCAGCTTCGCGCCCGCGCCGGGCAGCGCCGCGCTGTCTATGCGCCGCTGGGGCTTGAAGCGCTCGGGCAGATGGGCGTAGGCGTAAAGCGCGATGCGGTCGGGCCGCAGCTCGCCGACCTGGGCCAGCGTGCGCTCGAACGATTGCGGCGTCTGGCACGGCAGGCCGTAGATCAGATCCACGTTGATCGACTCAAAGCCCAGCTCGCGCGCTGCCTGCACCAGCGCAAACACTTGGCTCGCGGGCTGCTCGCGGTGCACCGCCTTCTGCACCTGAGCATCGAAGTCCTGCACGCCAAAGCTCAGGCGGTTGAAGCCCAGCTGCGCGAGAAACGCCAGGCGTTCGGGGGTCACGGTGCGCGGATCAACTTCAATGGAATACTCGCCGCCGGGCTGGAATGCAAAGTGGCGGCGCAGCAGTGCCATCAGCTCGCTCAGACCTTGGTCGCTGAGGAAGGTCGGCGTGCCGCCGCCCAGGTGCAGCTGGCTCACGGGCTGCCCCGTGCCGCAGTGCGCGGTGTGCAGCGCGACTTCGCGCGCCAGGTACTCGAGATAGGTCTGGGCGCGCTCGGGGTGGCGCGTGATGATCTTGTTGCAGGCGCAGTAGTAGCACAGCGCAGCGCAAAACGGGATGTGCACATACAGCGACAGCGGCCGTGCCTGACCGGGCGCGCCCTGCCGGCGCTGCGCCAGAGCCAGGGCGTAGTCGTCCTGGCCAAAGGCTTCGACAAAGCGGTCGGCCGTCGGGAACGAGGTGTAGCGCGGGCCCGGCACGTCATAGCGCTGCAACAGCTCGGGGGTGATTGCGGTCATTGGATATTCCTTGCTTTGTCGTACTTTGCCGCAAGGCAATCTTCCGGACCTTGATGTCGATCAAGTCTTGTGCAGCCAGGGCCTGCGACAATTTGATGCATGTCAGCGGCCGACAAAACTGGCGGCCACTGCGCGCTGCTGCGTTCCATGCGATAAACGGGGACTGCGCCGCTCTTCAGATTTGCATCGCCCACCCCGAGGTCCCCTTCCATGAATCTACAAGCGATCAAAGCCTCCTGCTCCACCTGCAATCTGCGTGAGCTGTGCCTGCCCATAGGACTGAACGCGGAGCAGATGGAACGCATAGACACCATCGTTGCCGTGCGCCGCAAGATCAAGCGCGGCAGCCTGCTGTTCCACAATGGCGAGGCATTCTCCTCGCTTTACGCGATACGCACGGGATTTTTCAAGACCAGCGTGGCCACCGAGGACGGGCGCGATCAGGTGACCGGCTTTCAGATGGCCGGGGAGATCATCGGCCTGGACGGCATCGTCAACGACCACCACACCTGCGATGCGGTGGCGCTTGAAGATGCCGAAGTCTGCGTGATGCCCTTCGACAAGCTCGAGGAGCTGTCGCGCGAAGTCACGGTGCTGCAAAACCATGTGCACAAGGTCATGAGCCGTGAAATCGTGCGCGAGCACGGCGTGATGCTGCTGCTGGGCAGTATGCGCGCCGAAGAGCGGCTGGCGGCCTTTGTGCTGAACCTGGTGCAGCGGCTGCACACCCGCGGCTTTTCAGCGTCGGAGCTGGTGCTGCGCATGACGCGCGAGGAGATCGGCAGCTATCTGGGCCTCAAGCTCGAGACCGTGAGCCGCACTTTCTCGAAATTCGTCGAAGAAGGCATTGTCGAAGTCAAGCAGCGGCATATCCGCATTCTCGACACCGACGCACTCAAGCGCATTGTCAACAACCAGCATGGTTGTGACTGACGGCGCCGCGGGGCGCCGGGACTTCAGTCCAGCGCAGGCGCGGGCGCACGCAGGCGCGCTGCGTCCTTGTCCCAGCCGTTGATTTCAGCCGGCCCCATTCCCAGCACACAGGTCAGAGCGCTTGCGCCGCTGATCACCAGCCAGAATACAAAAAACGACAGCGTGTAGAACGCCTGCCGGCTCCAGCCCAGCGCCGCGCCCTGCCACTGGATCTCGCTGGGGTCGACCAGCCCGAACACCAGCATTTCCATCGCACAGGCGGCGAGAAATGCGGGCCAGAGAATCCACATCAAGCGTTTTGCCCACATCAGGAACTCCTTTCGCAGCAAGGATTTCATTCTGCAGCCAAAGAGGCGCACGCACTCTGCGGAAAACCCGCGGGCGCGGCTCAGCGGTCGGTAGGCGCGTGCTCGGCCGGCGTGGCCGCATGGTTGCGCCCGGTCAGCGCGGGCGCCAGGCGCAGGTCGGGCTTGCTCGACAGCGTCTCGTTGATCTCCATGCCGTGGCGGTAGTAATCGGGGTCGATCACCGGGTCGGGGTTGGCGGCGGCTATCCAGAAGGTGACCAGGCCGGCGACCACGACCACGGCCGGGCCGCCGATCACCATCCAGACAAAGCCGAATTTCCACCAGGGCCGGGGATCGTGTGCGGGAGCGTTGGCAGGGTTTTTCGACATGGTCAGCTTTCAATTTGCGCTTTGGGCGCGGCCCGTGAAACTGGCGCGCCCCAGCAGGGGGGCGCCAAGCAAGGGCCGCCCAGTGCACTGCGCACCGAGGGGGCGCCCTCTTGCGTCCCTTGTTCAGGGGGAAGCGGCGTTAGCCGCTCAGGGGGTGCTTTTCCGATTCGACAGGCTCCACACATAGGAAGTCAGCACGCCGATCTGGCCTTCGGTCAGCTTGTCCTTTTGCGCGGGCATCTGGTTTTGCTTGCCGTTGTTGATGATGTCGATGATCGCGGCTTCACCCCAGCCGTGCAACCAGATATCATCGGTCAGGTTGGGCGCGCCCATCGCATGGTTGCCCTTGCCGTCCATGCCGTGGCAGGCAGCGCAGGCAGTGAACTTGGACTTGCCCAGCGATGCCCGCAGCGAATCGCTGGGGCTGCCCGACAGGCTCAGCACATAGTGCGCCAGATTGCGCACGTCTTCGGGCGTGCCCACGGCGGCGGCCATCGGCGGCATGATGCCAAAGCGCCCTTCGGTGATGGTTGTCTTGATGGTTTCGGGATCGCCGCCGTAGAGCCAGTCGCCGTCGGTTAGGTTGGGGAAGCTCTTGCCGCCGCCTGCATCCGAGCCGTGGCACTGCGCGCAGTTGTTCATGAACAAGCGCTCGCCAATGGCCATGGCCTGGGGATCCGCGGCACGCTGCTCGGGCGTCATGCCCGCAAAGCGCGCATACAGCGGCGCTATCTGCGCCTTGGCCTTGGCCATTTCAGCCTCGTAGGCGCCGACCTGCGTCCAGCCCAGCTTGCCCGAAATCGATCCCAGGCCCGGATAGGCTGCGAGATAGACAATGCCGAAAATCACGGTGATGACAAACAGCCACACCCACCAGCGTGGCAAGGGGTTGTTCAGCTCGCGCAGGTCGCCGTCCCAGACGTGACCCGTGGTGTTGTCCTCGGCGGAGACGACTTTCTTGCGCGCCGTGAAAAGCAGCAGCAGCGCGCAAAAAAGAATGCCGCCAAGCGTCAGCACGATCACGAAGATCGACCAAAAATTGTTTACGAAATCGCTCATGGGTTGTTCTCGTTATGCAGACAGGACACTTCAGTCCTGCTCAAAGGGCAGCTGTGCCGCCTCGTCGAAGCGGGCCTTGTTGCGGCGGGCGTAAGCCCACCACCAGATGCCCACAAAGAAGGCAAAAGACGCCAGCGTGACCACGATGCGCATGGTGGTGATGATGTCCATGGTGCTTTCCTCTTACTTCAATGCCGTGCCAAGAACCTGCAGGTAGGCAATCACGGCTTCCATTTCCGTCTTGCCCTTGACCTCGTCGGTGGACGCCTTGATCTCGTCGTCCGTGTAGGGCACGCCCACGCGGCGCAGCGCCGTCATGTGGGCGGCAATGGAGCCATGGTCGGCAGGGGTTTTCTCCAGCCATGCATAGGCGGGCATGTTGGACTCGGGCACGACATCGCGCGGGTTGTTCAGGTGAATGCGATGCCATTCGTCGCTGTACTTGCCGCCCACGCGGTGCAGGTCGGGACCGGTGCGCTTGGAGCCCCATTGGAACGGGTGGTCGTAGACGAACTCGCCGGCCACCGAGTAGTGGCCGTAGCGCAGCGTCTCGGCGTAGAAGGGGCGGATCATCTGCGAGTGGCAGTTGTAGCAGCCTTCGCGCTGGTAGATGTCGCGGCCCACGAGCTGCACCGCGGTGTAGGGCTTGACGCCCTGCACGGCTTCGGTGGTCGACTTCTGGTAGAACAGCGGCACGATTTCCGCCAGGCCGCCAACGGCCACGACCAGCAAGGTCAGCACGATCAGCCAGAAATTGCTGGTTTCCACCTTTTCATGGGTGAATCCGCTTGATTTTTTGTTTTGATCAGACATGTGAGGCTCCTTGAACTCAGGCATGCGCCGGGTTCACTGCGGGAATCGCGACCTTGACGGAACGGCCGTTGATCACGGTCATCCAGGTGTTCCAGGCCATGACCAGCATGCCGCCCAGGTACAGCAGACCACCGACCACGCGGATCACGTAGAACGGATAGGTCGCTTTCACGCTTTCGACAAAGGTGTAGGTCAGCGTGCCGTCGGGGTTGACCGCGCGCCACATCAGGCCCTGCATCACGCCGGCAATCCACATCGCGGCGATGTACAGCACGATGCCTATGGTTGCCATCCAGAAGTGCAGCTCGATTGCCGGCACGGAGTACATCTTGTCCTTGCCGAACAGGCGCGGAATCAGGTAGTAAAGCGAGCCCATGGTGATCAGACCCACCCAGCCAAGCGCCCCCGAATGCACGTGACCGATGGTCCAGTCGGTGTAATGCGACAGCGCATTCACGGTCTTGATGGCCATCATCGGGCCTTCGAAGGTCGACATGCCGTAGAACGACAGCGCGACAATCAGGAAGCGCAGGATGGGGTCGTCACGCAGCTTGTGCCAGGCGCCCGACAGCGTCATCACGCCGTTGATCATGCCGCCCCAGCTGGGGGCCAGCAAGATGATGGAGAACACCATGCCCACCGATTGCGTCCAGTCGGGCAGCGCCGTGTAGTGCAGATGATGCGGGCCGGCCCACATGTAGGTGAAGATCAGCGCCCAGAAGTGAACGATGGACAGACGATAGCTGTACACCGGACGACCGGCCTGCTTGGGGATGAAGTAATACATCATGCCCAGGAAGCCGGCGGTGAGCAGAAAGCCCACGGCGTTGTGGCCGTACCACCACTGGATCATTGCATCCTGCACGCCGGCATAGGCCGAGTAGCTCTTCATCCAGCCCGCAGGCACGGAAATGTTGTTGAAGATGTGCAGCAGCGCAATCGCAATGATGTAGGCGCCGAAGAACCAGTTGGCCACGTAGATGTGCTTGACCTTGCGGATGCCTATGGTGCCGAAAAACACGATGGCGTAGCTGACCCAGGTGACCAGGATCAACAGATCGATGGGCCATTCGAGTTCGGCGTATTCCTTGCTCTGGGTGTAACCCATGGGCAGGCTGATCACGGCGCCGACGATCACCAGCTGCCAGCACCAGAAGGTCAGGCTCGCGAGCTTGGGCATGAACAGGCCGGTCTGGCAGGTGCGCTGCACCACGTAGTAGCTGGTGGCAAACAGCGCGCTGCCGCCAAACGCAAAGATCACCGCATTGGTGTGCAGCGGCCGCAGGCGGCCAAAGCTCAGCCATGGCACGCCGAAGTTGAGTTCGGGCCAGGCCAGCTGCGCGGCGACGAGCACGCCGACCGCCATGCCAATCACCCCCCATACCACGGCCATTATTGAAAACTGTCTTACGACCTTATCGTCGTAATGCACAGCACTGTTTTTTAGAGCATCCATCGCGCACCTCTTGTATTGCTTGCAAAGTGTTTATCCACCGGGCTTCTGGTGTATTGATACATGTCAATCGTTTCTCAGAATCCGCTCCCCCTCTTGTTCCACACTCTCGAACTGACCCCTGTAGACCGCCCACCACAGGGCGGCCACGATGGCCAGAACCAGGACTACCGATAACGGGATCAGTAAATACAGAATTTCCATCAGATCGCTCCTGCCAGGGCTACAGGCGGCTTCACGGCAGCCGCCGCAGCCGGGGCGTCAAGCTCGGCCAGCGCCAGGGCGCGCGCCAGGCGCGCCGCGTTCAGCACCACCAGCAATGAACTCAAGGCCATGCCCAGGCCGGCAAGCCAGGCCGGCATCCAGCCGACCACCGCCAGCGGCACCGAGATCGCGTTGTAGGCCGCGGCCCAGCACAGGTTCTGGCGCACGATGCGCAAGGTGCGCCGCGCCAGCAGCAGGGTCTGGGCCACCAGCTCCAGATGATCGCCCAGCACCACGAAATCGGAGCGCGATTGAGCCAGCGGCACTGCCCGGCCAAACGCAAAGGAGACATGCGCGCCGGCGAGCACCGGGCCGTCGTTGAGGCCGTCGCCGCACATCGCCACTTGCCGGCCCAGTGCCTGCTCGGCCTGCAAACGCGCGAGCTTGTCCTGGGGCGTGCAGTCGCCCACGGCGACCTCGATGCCGGTCTGGGCCGCAATGCGCTGCACCGCGGCGTCGCGGTCGCCCGACAGCAGCAGCACTTCAATGCCGGCGGCGCGCAACTGCGCCACCACGGCCGCTGCCTCGGGCCGCAGGTCTTCGCTCAGGCCAAAGCGCATCAGTTCGCGCGGCTGGCCGTCGCCGCCCTCCTCGGTCAGCACCACCTGCTGCAGCGGCGACGCCGCCTGCTCGATCACGCCCGCATGGCGCAGCGATCCCAGGCGCAGGTGGCGCAGCTGTGCCGGGCGCAGGCTGTCGCGCACCGCGGCAGTCATGCCGAAGCCCGCGCGCTCGTGCACCTGCACGATCTGCCAGCGCGCGGCCGGCGCCTGCCCATCCTGCTCGGCGGCGCGCGCCACGGCGCGCGAGGCCGGATGCATCGATTGGCGCGCAAGCAGGCCGGCAAGCGCCAGCGCCTCGTTCGCATCGACGCCCACGCCCGGCTGCAGGCTGCGCACCGCCATGCCATCGCGCGTCAGCGTGCCGGTCTTGTCAAACACCAGCATGTCGACCGCGGCCAGCGCTTCCAGGCCCTGGAGATTGCGCACCAGCACGCCGCTGCGCGCCAGCGTGCCGGCGGCGGTGAGCATGGCCACGGGAGTGGCCAGCGACAGCGCACAGGGGCAGGTCACGATCAGCACCGCCACCGCAACCATCATCGCGTGGCTGGGATCGGCAGGCCACCACCAGGCCGCGGCCAGGCCCGCTGCCGCCAGCACGGCAATCAGGAACGGGCGCGCAATGCGATCGGCCAGTTGCGCCAGCCGCGGCTTTTGCAGCGAAGCGCTTTCCATCAGCGCGACGATCTGCGCGAACTGCGTGCCTTCGCCCACGGCCAGCACCCGCACCTGCACCACGGCGTCGAGGTTGTAGCTGCCGGCGGCCACCGCGTCCCCCACATGGCGCAGCACGGGCGTCGATTCGCCGGTGAGCAAGGCCTCGTCGGCATGGGTGCTGCCATCGACGATTTCACCGTCGGCGGGAAAGGCTTCTCCGGGCAGCACGCGCACCGTGTCGCCGGCCTGCAGGCGGCGCGTGGCCACGCGCTCCCAGCCGCCGTCGGCGCTGCGCCGCTCGACGCTGTCGGGCAGGCGGTTCATCACGGCTTCGAGCGCGCCGGCCGTGCGGTCGCGCAGGCGCATCTCCAGCAGCCGGCCCGAGAGCAGGAAAAAGACAAACATCGTCAGCGAGTCGAAGAACACTTCGCGCCCGAACGGGCCCGAAGGATCGAAGGTGCCGATGGAACTCACGACAAAGGTGATCAGCATGCCCAGCGCCACGGGCAGGTCCATGCTGACGCGGCGCGCGCGGATGTCGCGCAGCGCATTCGAGAAGAAGGGCCCGCAGGCAAACAGCACGACGGGCAGGGACAGGACCCACGAAGCCCAGCGCAGCAGGGTTTCCATCTCCTGCGAGAGATCACCCGGCCTGGAGGAGTACGCGGGCCAGGCGTACATCATCACCTGCATCATGCACAGTCCCGCGACCAGCCAGCGCCACAGCGCACGCCGGCTTTCGCGCTTGCGGATCTCGCGCGCAAAGGCGTCGCGCGCCGGAAAGGCCTTGTAGCCCGCGCGCTCGACGGCTGCAATCCACTCGGAAGGCAGCACCTGCGCCGGATTCCAGAGGACGCGCGCACGCTGCGTCGCGGCGCTGACTTCGGCGCGCTGCACGCCCGGGACACCGCGCAGCGCGTCCTCGATCGTCAACGCACAGGCGGCACAATGCATGCCGTGCAATACCACATGGGAATCCCATGTGAGGGAAGCATCTGGTGGGGGTTCGGATTCGTGGGTGGCAGTCGGCCCGACGGGCCTCCCAAATGCGCTCCACTCCTGTGGATCATCCAGCAGCGAAGCACTTGCCTCAGTGGACGGGGGGCCGAAATCGAGCGCTACCGTCTCCGTCGCTGCGGACGGTTCGGGATTCTTGTAAGACATGGCGCAAGCGTAACTGGGGCGAATCATACGCGTATTGATCTTCATCAATTGCGAAAAGCCAGATAAGCTTAGTCTGTGATCCATCCATGTTTCACTGAAGGAGGCCCTATGTACCAACGCATTCTCATCGCCACCGATGGCTCCCCCCTTTCCGACCAGGCGGTTGAAAGTGGGCTCTCACTCGCGGCGCTGTGCAAGGCCAGCGTGGTGGTCGTCAAGGTCGTGCCGCTTTATTCACGCAGCTATCTCGAGGGCGGCGACTTCACCAGCCTCGAGGACGTCAAGCGCATCGAGGACCAGTGGGTGCATAGCGCGCAGCAGCTGCTCAACGGCATTGTTGCCACCGGACAGGCGCGCGGCGTGGCCGTGAAGACCGTGGTGATGAAGTCCGACCTGGTCGCCGAGACCCTGATCGACGTCGCCAAGGAACATGGCAGCGACCTGATCGTCATGGCCTCGCACGGGCGCAAGGGCATCAAGCGCATGCTGCTGGGCAGCGAGACCCAGCATGTGCTGACGCACTCCAGCGTCCCGGTACTGGTATTGAGGTAAGCACCCCCTGAGCGACTGCGTGGCACGGGCCACCCCGCGCTTCCCCCTCTCATCCTCCGGCGGAGGGGGACGCCCGGCTCAGGGACGAAAGCCTCGGTGCGGGGCGGCCCTTCCTCGCTGCCCCCACTTGGCGCGCGCCAGTCTCAAGAGGCGCGGCACTATGCGGCTACCGTTCAAGCCGTGAACAGTTCCTGGTATTGGGCGCGCAGCAGATTCTTCTGCACCTTGCCCATGGTGTTGCGCGGCAGCTCGTCCACCACAAAGCAGCGCTTGGGAATCTTGAAGTTGGCCAGCTGCCCCTTCAATGCATCGACCAGCGGCTGGGCCTGCAGCTGCGCGCCCGGCTTGGCCACAACCACCGCCACGCCGACTTCGCCGAAGTCCGGGTGCGGCACGCCGACCAGCGCGCTTTCGGCCACGCCGGGCAGCTCGTTGATGAAGCTTTCAACTTCGGCGGGATAGACGTTGTAGCCGCCCGAGATGATCAGGTCCTTGCTGCGCCCGACAATGCTCACATAGCCGCGGGCGTCGATGCGGCCCACGTCGCCCGTCTTGAACCAGCCGTCGGCCGTGAACTCCTCGGCGGTCTTCTCGGGCATGCGCCAGTAGCCGGGAAACACGTTGGGCCCGCGCACCTGGATGTTGCCGATCTCGTCGACCGCCGCTGCCGCGCCCGCATCGGTGAGCACGCGCACGCCCACGCCAGGCAGCGCAAAGCCCACGGTGCCCGGGCGGCGCTCCGACTGCCCGCCCTGCGCGGCATCGGGGCCCCAAGGATTGGAGGTCAGCATGATGGTCTCGCTCATGCCGTAGCGCTCGAGAATCCGGTGGCCCGTGCGCTCCTGCCAGGCGGCGTGGGTTTCGGGCAGCATGGGCGCCGACCCCGAGACAAACAGCCGCATGTGCGCGGCGGCGGCGCGCGTCAGGCGCGCGTCGGCCAGCATGCGCACGTACAGCGTGGGCACGCCCATGAACACCGTCGCGTCGCGCATGCGCGCAATCACCGCCGCCGGATCGAACTTGGCAAACCAGAGCATCTTGCTGCCGTTGAGCAAGGCGCCGTGGATGGCGACAAACAGGCCGTGCACATGGAAGATCGGCAGCGCATGGATCAGCACATCGTCGGGCTGCCAGCCCCAGTACTCCTTGAGCACCTGGGCGTTGGACAGCAGATTGCCGTGCGTGAGCATCGCCCCCTTGCTGCGGCCCGTGGTGCCGCTGGTGTAGAGAATGGCCGCAAGCTCGTCGGCGCCGCTGGCCACGGGCAGGTGCTCGTCGCTGTGGTGGGCCGCGCGCTCGAGCAGACTGCCGCTGCGGTCGTCGCCCAGCGTGAACACCGACTGGGTGCCGGCCTGGAAGGCGATCTTCGAGACCCAGCCGAAGTTGGCCGGCGAGCAGACCACCACCGCGGGCTCGGCATTGGCAATGAAGTACTCGATCTCGGCGCTTTGGTAGGCGGTGTTCAGCGGCAGGAATACATGGCCGGCGCGCAGCGTGGCGAGGTACAGCAGCATGGCTTCCACCGATTTCTCGACCTGCACCGCAATGCGGCTGCGCGCCGGAAGTTGCAGCGAAGCAAGCAGATTGGCCATGCGCGCGCTGGCCTGGTCGAGGTCGCGCCAGGTATAGAACAGGCTAACGCCATCGGCGCCTATGGCTTCTACGGCCGTGGCATCGAGGTCCGAAGGAAAGGCCGCGCGCAACGCGGCAAACAGGTTGTCGTCAGAAAGCATGGAAATCTCGAGGAAGTTCGGAAATATTCAAAACACCGGCGCGCGCTTGCCCAGAAAGGCAGCAATGCCCTCCCGGTGCTCGGCCGCGTCGGCATAGGCATAAACATCATTGCCGGGCCGCCCGGCCGCGCCCTGCTGCGCCAGGGTCTGCGCCGCCGCCAGCGGCGCCGCGAGCAGCGCGCGCAGGATCTGCTTGTTGGCGCGCGCCGCCTGCGGTGCCAGCGCCGCGATGCGCCCGGCGCTGGACTGCGCCGCGGCCTGCAACTGCTGGTCGTCAACGACGCTGCCGACAAAGCCGCGCGCCGCCATCTCCTGGGCGCTGAAGGTCGCGGCCTCCAGCAGCATCTGGCGCGCGGTCAGCGCGCCCACGGCCGTGGCCACCAGCGCGGCTTCGCGCGGCGCCATGGGAAATCCCAGGCGCGCGATGGGTGCGCCAAAGCGCGCCGACGCCGCTGCCAGCCGCAGGTCGGCGCAGGCCGCGATCTCCACGCCCGCGCCCATGCAGGCACCCGAGATCGACGCCACGATCGGCACATCGCAGTCCAGCATGGCCGACAGCCCGCCCCAGACCGCGCTTTCATGGAAATCGCGCAAGGCCGCGGCATCGAAACGAAAGCCGGGATATTCGGCAATATCGCCACCGGAACAAAACGCCACCTGGCCGGACTCGCCCTCGCCTGCCCCTCCGCCTTCGATCAGCACGCAGCGCGCGCTGGCGTCGTTCTGGAGCGCGACAAAGGCCGCGCGCAGCGCGCGCCACATGGCCACCGACATCGCGTTGCGCTTGCCCGCATGGCACAGCTGCACGCGGGCTATGCCGGCCGCGTCCGGCGGAAAAACCTTCACTTCACCCGACATGCATTCACTCCACCTTGGCGCCCGAGGCCTTGACGACCTGGGCCCAGCGCTTGATCTCACCCGACACCATGGCCGCGAACTGTTCCTTGCTCAGGCTGCCGTATTCGGCGCCATTTTGCGCCCAGATGGCCTTGATTTCAGGCGTCTGGCCCAGGCGGCGCACTTCCTCGATCATGTGCTGTTGCTGCTCCACGGGAGTGTTCTTCGGCGCCCACAGGCCGTACCAGGTGGTCACGTTGTAGTCAGGCAAGCCCACTTCGGCCGCGCAGGGCACATCGGGCAGCGAAGGATTGCGCTTGCTGCCCGAGACCATCAAGGCCTTGATGCGCCCGCCCTTGATGTGCGCCGCCGAGGAGCCCAGGCCGTCAAACATCATGTCGACATTGCCGCCCATCAGATCCTGCAGCGCCGGGCCCGCGCCGCGGTAGGGGATATGCGTGACAAAGGTATTGGTCTGCAGCTTGAACAGCTCGCCCGCGAGATGGTGCGAAGTGCCCGCGCCGGCCGAAGCGTAGTTGAAGCTGCCGGGCTTGCGGCGCAGATCGGCAATCAGCTCCTGTATCGTCTTGGCGGTGACGGTGCGCGGATTGACCACCACCACCTGCGGCACGCTGGCCAGCAGCGCCAGCGCAACGAAGTCGCGCTCCAGGTCGTAGTCCAGCCGCGCATAGACCGAGGGCGCAATCACATGGTGGGTGCCGCCCATGAAGTAGTTGTAGCCATCGGCCGGGGCCTTGGCCGCGAAGCTCGCGCCCAGCGTGCCGCCCGCGCCGCCGCGGTTGTCGATGACCAGCGCCCGGCCCGTGCTCTTGGAGAACTGCGCGGCCAGCGGGCGCGCAAAGGCATCGGTGCCGCCGCCCGCGGGAAACGGCACCACCATGTTGACGGGCTTGGTTGGCCAGCCCGGGCTTTGCGCCCAGCTGCTGCCCGTGAGCGTGACCATGGCGGCGGCCGCCGCGCGCAGTGCGTCGCGGCGTTGCAAAGAGATATCCGGCATCGCTTGTCTCCTGTGATTTTTTTGGTTTCAGCGCGCTCCTGCCCGGAAGCTGCAAGGCCTGCGCAGCGCGCAGACCTTGTTCAGCCCTTGATCAGGCTTTCGATGTCGCGAGACACCGGCATGCGGCCCTGCGCCAGCAGGCTGCGATGCTTGTCGATCTTCTTGAGATCGTAGAGATAGTTGACCATCAGTCCGAAGGACTGCTTGGCACCCTTGGCCGAGGGGTCGCCGCCCCAGTTCAGGCGTTCGACGCGCGCGCCGTTGCCCAGGTGAAAGCGCGCCACGGGATCGAGCGGCCGGCCGTTGTTGCTTTCCTTGCCCAGGTAATGCGCGGCGCACCACAGCAGCGCGCGGCGCACGGGCGAGTTCTGCGGCAGCTGCGCGGCCTTCTCGGCGGCTTCAAGCAGCAGCGCGGCATCAAGCGGCAGCTTGGGCGCAATGCCCAGCGCGCGCGCGAGTTCGCCGCGCGGCTTGTCGGCCATGCGCGCCAGCAGCGGCGTGCCGTTCTTCGCCAGCCAGCTGCGAAAGCCCGGAATCGGCGACAGCGTGGCAAAGGTGCGCAGCCGCGGGAATTCGGCGCTCAGCGTCTGCGCCACATGCTTGATCAGCGAGTCGCCAAAGCTCACGCCGCGCAGGCCGGTCTGGGTATTGCTGATCGAATAGAAGATGGCGGTGCTGGCGCGGCTGATGTCGGCCGTGGCCGCGCTTTCGTCAAGCAGCGGCGTGATGCTGTCCGAAATATCGTCGACCAGCGCGACTTCGACAAAGATCAGCGGCTCGCCGGGCAGACGCGGGTGGAAGAAGCCATAGCAGCGGCGGTCGCTGTCCAGCCGGTTCTTCAGATCGGTCCAGCTGCGGATGTCGTGCACCGCTTCGTATTGAATCAGCTTCTCGAGCAGCGATGCCGGCGAATCCCAGCTCAGGCGCTGCAGTTCCAGAAACGCCACGTCGAACCAGGTGGAGAACAGATGCTCGAGCTCGGCATCCAGCGCCGCAAAGCGCTTGTCGGACTTGGGCAGCGCCAGCAACTCGGAGCGCAGGTCCAGCAGAAAACGCATTCCGCCCGCGGGCACGGCAAAGCGCTGCAGCAGCCGCGTGCGCGCCGACGACAGCGCGCGCCGCAGCGCAATCTCGGCCTGGCCGCGTTCGAGTTCGGAATCGGCTTGGTCATAGTGCTGGCGCGCGCGCTGCAAGCGCTCGGCGTCGGGGCCGAACTGCTCGCAGACCAGCAACCACAGGTCCTGGCGCTCGGCGGGCGTGGCCGTCGCATACCAGTCCATCACATCCTTGGCGCGGCGCCCGCCCTCGACTTCGCTGACCTGCTCGGCCGAGGCCGCCTGCAGGTCTTCCATCAGTCGGCGCAGCACGCGCGGTGCCAGCGCTTCGGCGCCGCGGCGCAGCGTGGCCTTGAGCCGTTCATGGCTGGTGCGCGCCGGCGCCGCCTTGGCCGCGGGCTTGGCCTCCCCGACCGGCGCTGGCACGGCTTCCGCAGTACGCAGCTTAGACACGCCGCGCGTAATCCATTCCGATGCCAGATTCATGCAGCAGGTCCTTATGACAGATGGGGAGAGGATGCCATCCTCATGCCCCTGGCACTATTATGGGTTGCCCTGCCCCGACCTGCGCTTCGGCTGCGCCGACCCTGTCGCCAAGGTGACTCAGGCGACGCCGCGCTGCGGCTGGCGCTGCGCCCAGAGCCACAGGGCCACGCCCGCGGCCATCATTGGCAGGCACAGCCACTGGCCCATGCTCAGCCCCATCGACAGCAGGCCCAGGTAGTCATCGGGCTCGCGGAAATACTCGGCAATGAAGCGCAGCAGGCCGTAGCCCAACAGGAAGGCCGCGGCCACCTGGCCCTGGCGGTGTTCCTTGCGCGCGTACAGCCACAGCAGCACGAACAGCAGCAGGCCTTCCAGCAGGAACTGGTAGATCTGCGACGGGTGGCGCGGCTGCAGGGAGCCGCTTTGCGCAAAGACCATGCCCCAGGGCAGATCGGGGCTGGAGAACCGGCCCCAGAGTTCGCCGTTGATGAAGTTGCCTATGCGCCCGGCCGCCAGCCCCGTGGGCACGCAGGGCGCGACAAAGTCGGCAACCTGCAGCCAGGGGCGGCGGCGCGAGTGCGCAAACCACAGCATGGCGGCAATCACACCCAGCAGGCCGCCGTGAAAGGCCATTCCGCCCTGCCAGACCGCAAACACTTCCAGCGGATGCGACAGATAGTAGGCCGGCTTGTAGAACAGGCAGTAGCCCAGGCGCCCGCCGATCACCACCCCGACCACGCCCAGGAACAGGATGTCCTCGACATCCTTGCGCGTCCACGCCTGCTCGCCCGTGAGCCGCACGAAAGGCGGATGGCGCAGGCGTTGAATGCCCAGAAAAAGAAACAGGCCGAAAGCGGCCAGATAGGTAAGTCCGTACCAGTGCACGGCTATGGGGCCGAGCTGCAGCGCAACGGGATCGATTTGGGGATAGGTCAGCATTCGCTGATTGTGCCGCAGACCCGGGCAGAGCCTGTGAAAATGGCGTGAACGGGCTGCGTGTCGGAGGGCCGTGCTAGCCGAGTACCCCTTGCCTCGAGCACAGGCCGTTCATGGTTCGACGGGGGCGCCGAGCCAAGCTCACCACGAACGGTTCTGGGCGTAGTCTCCGATACTGGCGCGGCCCAGCGTGGGGCAGCGAGGAAGGGCCGCCCCGCACCGAGGCTGCCGTCCCCCTCCACCGAAGGATGAGAGGGGGAAGCCGCGTGAGCGGCTCAGGGGGTGTTGTCAATCCAGCAGCGAAAGATCGCGCACCGCGCCCTTGTCGGCCGACATCACCAGCTTGGCATAAGCCTTGAGCGCGGCCGAGACCTTGCGTGGGCGCGGCTTGGCGGGCTTCCAGCCCTTGGCGTTCTGGGCTTCGCGGCGGCGGGCGAGTTCCTCGTCGCTGACCAGTACGTTGATCGTGCGGTTGGGGATATCGATCAGGATGCGGTCACCGTCCTGCACCAAGCCGATGGCGCCGCCCGCTGCGGCTTCGGGCGAGCAGTGGCCGATCGACAGACCCGAGGTTCCGCCGGAAAAGCGTCCGTCGGTCAGCAGGGCGCAGGCCTTGCCCAGGCCCTTGGACTTGATGTAGCTGGTGGGATAGAGCATTTCCTGCATGCCCGGTCCGCCCTTGGGGCCTTCGTAGCGCACGATCACGATGTCGCCGGCCTGGACCTTGTCGGCCAGGATGTTTTCCACGGCTTCGTCCTGCGACTCGGTCACATGGGCGCGGCCTTCGAACACCAGCAGCGTGTCATCGACACCCGCGGTCTTGACCACGCAGCCGTCGACAGCGATGTTGCCCGTGAGCACGGCCAGGCCGCCTTCGAGCGAGAAAGCATGTTCCACCGAACGGATGCAGCCTTCGGCGCGATCGGTGTCCAGGCTGGGCCAGCGCGTGCTCTGGCTGAACGCCGTCTGCGTGGGAATGCCGGCAGGGCCGGCCTTGTAGAAGGTCTGCACGGCTTCGCTGGGCGCGCGCGCGATGTCCCACTCGTTCAGTGCGTCCTTGAGCGTGCCGCCGTAGACCGTGGGCACGTCGGTGTGCAGCCGGCCGGCGCGGTCGAGTTCACCCAGGATGGCCATGATGCCGCCCGCGCGGTGCACGTCTTCGATGTGGTATTTGTTGGTGTTGGGCGCGACCTTGCACAGCTGCGGCACGGTGCGCGACATGCGGTCGATATCGGTCATGCCGAAGTCGATCTCGGCTTCCTGGGCAATCGCCAGCAGGTGCAGGATGGTGTTGGTCGAGCCGCCCATGGCGATGTCCAGCGTGATCGCGTTCTCGAAGGCCTTCTTGCCCACCGAGCGCGGCAGCGCCGATTCGTCGTCGCCTTCGTAATAGCGCTTGGCAAGTTCGACAATCGTGCGGCCGGCGCGCAGGAACAGTTGCTCGCGGTCGGAGTGCGTGGCCAGCACCGTGCCGTTGCCCGGCAGCGACAGGCCCAGGGCTTCGGTCAGGCAGTTCATCGAATTGGCGGTGAACATGCCCGAGCACGAGCCGCAGGTCGGACAGGCCGAGCGTTCGACTTCGGCCACCTGTTCGTCGGTGTACTGGTCGTCGGCGGCCATCACCATGGCGTCGACCAGGTCAAGCTTCTTGAATTCAATCTTGTGCGTGGTCGGGTTGGCGAGCTTGACCTTGCCAGCTTCCATGGGGCCGCCCGAGACGAAGATCACGGGAATGTTCAGGCGCATCGCGGCCATCAGCATGCCGGGCGTGATCTTGTCGCAGTTGGAAATGCAGACCAGCGCATCGGCGCAGTGGGCATTGACCATGTATTCGACCGAGTCGGCAATGATGTCGCGGCTGGGCAGCGAATACAGCATGCCGTCGTGGCCCATGGCAATGCCGTCGTCCACCGCAATGGTGTTGAATTCCTTGGCCACGCCGCCCGCCCGCTCGATCTCGCGCGCCACCAGCTGGCCCAGGTCCTTCAGGTGCACGTGGCCGGGCACGAACTGGGTGAAGGAATTGGCAATGGCAATGATGGGCTTGCTGAAATCTTCGTCCTTCATGCCGGTGGCACGCCACAGGGAGCGCGCACCAGCCATGTTGCGGCCGGCAGTGGAAGTCTTGGAACGGTATGCGGGCATGGTGATTATGAGAAAGAGTTGCGGGAAAGCACGTGGGAGGGGATCAATTATGTCGCACCTGCCCCCGCGCTGCTGCCCGCAGGGTCGGCTCAACGCCGCGGCCTGCCCAGGGCCTGCTTTTGCCTCTCGATGCGTTTGAGGCGGCGTGCCTCCTCCTGATCGACCACGCGGCGCCGCGTCAGGCCGGACGCATCGGCATAGGCCCACCAGGCCGCCGTGAGCCCGTAGGGCACAAGCAGCCACCACCAGGACAGTTCGGCCAGCGGCCCGACCTCCAGGTATCGCAGCAAGCTCAGCAACAGCGCAATCAACAGCATCCACATAGAAGACTCCCGGCCGAAGAAACCCGCGGTCCGCGTGCACAGCCACGCGCCACTACAATTTCCTGCAGAACAAAACACCAGCCGAAAGTTTACGATGAAGCGCACACTGATCACTCTCGCCCTGGCCTTGAGCGCCGCTGCACCGGCCATGGCCGACCTGGCGCTGGCCAAGTCCAAGAACTGCATGGCCTGCCACGCCGTCGACAAGAAGCTGGTCGGTCCCTCGTTCAAGGATGTGGCCGCCAAGTACGCGAGCCAAAAGGACGCCAGCGACAAGCTCGCGGCCAAGATCCTCAAGGGTGGTGGCGGCGTCTGGGGCCCGCTGCCCATGCCCGCCAACCCGAGCGTCAACGACGCCGAGTCCAAGGCGCTGGCCGCCTGGGTGCTGCAGCAGAAGTAAGACGCTGCGGTCCGCAATGCAAAAAGCCGCCTCCGGGCGGCTTTTTTGCGCGGCCGATGCTCTCCTCTTACGGGAATTCGCGCGCGGCCGGCACGAAGCCCCGGTCCTCGGGGCGGCGATCACGCAGCTGCTGCTCGAGCTGGCCCAGGTAGGCCGCCGTGCTGTTCTCGATTTCCTTGGAACGCAGCTCGGCGCGCGCATCCATGGTTTCCAGGCGTTCGAGCACGGCGTTCTGGCCCTGCAGATGCTGGGCCTCGAGCACGGCGCGCAGCTCGGTGAAGCGCGAAGCCTCGGCCTTGTCGGCGAGTTCGCGCTGGGCCTGCAGCTCCTTGGTGTGGCGGCGCGTTTCCAGCAGCACCGAAGTCTGCAGCGACAGCACATAGGCAATGAAGAACACGCCCAACAGCACTGTGAGCCCCAGCATGATCACGCCCAGCGGTGCCTGCACCGTGGTCACGCCGAGCTCCACCGTGGAAATGGCCGACAGGGCCGGCCAGTTCAGCGCGGCCAGCGCTGCAATGGCCAGCACGATGATGGCCAAAAAGATGGTTCGAAAATGCATGCTTGTTTTTCTCCTCGGTCTGCACGCCGCCAACGACAGGGCAGCTGGTGCCCTGCGTTTTTACCCCATGCGCGCGGCCCATGGGGGGTGGCCGCGAGAAGAACGAAGCTGTCCTACAAAGCCTGCGGCGCCGCGGGCAGCACTTTCGCGCGCCCGCCCGGCCCTCAGTTGGGCTGGGACAGCTGCTCGAGAATCGCCGGATTCTCCAGCGTGCTGGTGTCCTGCGTGATGGCTTCGCCCTTGGCCAGCGCGCGCAGCAATCGGCGCATGATCTTGCCGCTGCGGGTCTTGGGCAGGTTGTCGCCAAAGCGTATTTCCTTGGGCTTGGCAATCGGGCCGATTTCCTTGGCCACCCAGTCGCGCAGTTCCTTGGCGATCTGCTTGGCCTCCTCGCCCGTGGGCCGTCCGCGCTTGAGCACCACGAAGGCGCAGATCGCCTCGCCGGTCACATCGTCGGGGCGGCCCACCACGGCGGCCTCGGCCACGAGATCGGTCTTGGACACCAGCGCCGACTCGATTTCCATCGTTCCCATGCGGTGGCCGGAGACATTGAGCACGTCGTCAATGCGGCCCGTGATGCGAAAGTAGCTGCGATCGATGCTGCGCACCGCGCCGTCGCCCGCGAGGTAGTAGCCCTTGAGCTCCTCGGGGAAGTAGCTTTTCTTGAAGCGCTCGGGGTCGTTCCAGATGTTGCGGATCATGCTGGGCCAGGGGCGCTTGATGACCAGGATGCCGCCCGTGCCGTCGGGAATGTCGTTGCCCAGCTCGTCGACGATGGCCGTCGTGATGCCCGGCAGCGCCAGCGTGCACGAGCCCGGCACCAGCGGCGTGGCGCCCGGCAGCGGCGTGATCACATGGCCCCCGGTCTCGGTCTGCCAGAAGGTGTCGACAATCGGGCAGCGCTCGCCGCCCACATGGCGGTGATACCACATCCAGGCTTCGGGATTGATGGGCTCGCCCACGCTGCCGAGCAGGCGCAAGCTGGTGAGGTCGCTGCGATCGGGGTGCACCGCGGCGTCGGCTTCGGCGGCCTTGATCAGCGAGCGTATGGCCGTGGGCGCGGTGTAGAAGATGGAGCAGCGGTGGCGCTCTATCATCTGCCAGAAGCGCCCCGCATCCGGGAAGGTGGGCACGCCTTCAAACACGATCTGCGTCGCGCCCGCCGCCAGCGGCCCATAGGCCACATAGCTATGGCCCGTGATCCAGCCAATGTCGGCCGTGCACCAGAACACGTCGTCGGGGCGCAGATCAAAGGTCCAGTCCATGGTCAGCTTGGCCCACAGCAGGTAGCCACCGGTGCTGTGCTGCACGCCCTTGGGCTTGCCCGTGGAGCCGCTGGTGTAGAGAATGAACAGCGGGTGCTCGGCGCCGACCGCGACCGGCGCGCACTCCTTGGACTGTCCGGCCAGTGCCTGGGCAAACGTCATGTCGCGGCCTGGCTGCATGGCACAGGCCGTGGCGGTGCGCTCATAGACCAGCACCTGGCGCACGCTGGTGCATTCCCCCGAGGCCAGCGCGTCGTCGACGATGGCCTTGAGTGGCAGCTCCTTGCCGCCGCGCAGCTGGTAGTTGGCGGTGATCACCACCACCGCGCCGGCGTCGATGATGCGCTCCTGCACGGCCTTGGCCGAGAAGCCGCCAAACACCACGCTGTGCGTCGCGCCTATGCGCGCGCAGGCCTGCATCGCCACCACGCCTTCGATGGTCATGGGCATGTAGATCAGCACGCGATCGCCCTTTTGCACGCCCTGCGCCTTGAGCGCGTTGGCGAACTGGCTCACGCGCGCTAGCAGTTCGCGGTAGCTCACGCGCGTCACCGTGCCGTCGTCGGCCTCGAAAACAATGGCCGTCTTGTGCTCTACGGGCGTGCCCATGTGGCGGTCCAGGCAGTTGGCGCTGGCATTGAGCTCGCCATCGGCAAACCACTGGTAGAACGGCGCATTGGAGCCGTCGAGCGTCTGGCTGAACGGCCGGCTCCAGTCGAGGTGTTCGCGCGCCAGCCTTGCCCAGAAGCCCTCGTAGTCGGCTTCGGCTTCGGCGCACAGCGCCGTGTAGGCAGGCATGCCCGAGATGCGGGCCGCCTGGGCAAAGGCCGCAGGCGGGGGAAAGACGCGGTTTTCAACCAGCACGGATTCAATCGCAGATGACGACGCACTCATGATATTTCTGTCTCCTTGGCTAACTTGGGCATTGTGCCGTGACTGTCGCCCGCGGGTCTTACACGTCACTGACTGGTCAACGCAAATCCGGGCAGCGCACTCGGGCATGCGCTTCAACCCCAGACGCAGCCCTGACTCGCGCTGTCCTGCGTCAGCGCGCACCGATACAATCGCGCACCCTATTGCTCGCCTCACCCGACACCCCATGGACACCCCCACACCCTCCGGCAAGCCAGCGGCTGCCAAGATGAACCCGCTGGCCTCCTTCATCTTCGCCAGCCGCTGGCTGCAGGTTCCGCTGTACCTCGGCCTGATCCTGGCGCAAGGCGTCTACGTCTGGCACTTCCTGCTGGAACTGTGGCATCTGATCGAAGCCGCCTTCGGCAGCCAGACCGCGCTGCAGGCCCTGGTCACGAGCATAGGCTACAAGCCCGACGCGCCGCTGACCAGTCTCAACGAGACGGTGATCATGCTGGTGGTGCTGGCGCTGATCGACGTGGTGATGATCTCCAACCTGCTGATCATGGTGATCATCGGCGGCTATGAAACCTTCGTCAGCCGGCTGAACATCGAAGGCCATCCCGACCAGCCCGAATGGCTCAGCCATGTCGACGCCACCGTGCTCAAGGTCAAGCTGGGCCTGTCTATCATCGGCATCAGCTCCATCCACCTGCTCAAGACCTTCATCAACGCCGCCAACTACGACGCCAAGGTGCTGATTGCGCAGACGGCAATCCACATTGCCTTCCTGCTGAGCGCGCTGGCCATCGCCTACACCGACCGCCTGCTGCGCAGCCCCGCACGCAGCCACTGAGACCGGGCGCTGCGCCCTGCCAGAACCCGCCCCGCAAACTTGCGGCGCGGGTTTTTTTCACCTTGCGCGTGAAACACGCGTGCGTGATAACACAGGCAAAAACAAGCATTGGTTGACACAAAAGCACTCAATTCATAGAATAGAACGCTTATTTACAACCTGCCATGCAGGTAATCGAAGCGCTTTTCGCGTTTCGATCCACTTCAGGCGGCGTTGCCTTGGCAGCCCCGTCATCGGGCCGATCGCGGTCCTGATGCCCAGTGGTGCGGCTTTCACCGCCCCTGGATCGCCAGCCGGCCGACAGGATGCACTCCGTGTCGCGCTCTGGCGTCTTGCCTGGCTCTTGCGTGCTTCTCGCAGCACCATTCGAGCCGGTGCTGCGCTTACGCATTTCCGGTCCGCACCGCCTCCTTCGCGGGGCTGCTGTGGCCGCTGCATCAGGTTTCGCGCTCGGCTTGGGGATTCTCCGCACAGACCTTCTGGGATTTGTGCAGAGGGTCCCTTGCACGCCCGCGCTTTCTCGCAAAGCGCTGGACTGTATTCAATCCAACAAAAAGGCAGAGAGAAACAGTGGCCAAACAGATCACCATCGAGCATGTTTTCAAAGTCTTCGGCGATGCGCCGCGCGATGCGCTGGAGCTCGCCGCGCAGGGTCTGAGCAAATCGGACATCCTCGCGCGCACCGGCCAGTCGATCGGCGTCTTCGATGCCGATTTCCAGATTGAAGCCGGCGAAATTTTCGTCATCATGGGCCTGTCCGGCTCGGGCAAGTCCACGCTGGTGCGCATGCTCAACCGGCTGATCGAGCCCACGGCGGGCCGCATTCTGGTGGACGGCACCGATATCGGCACGCTCAGCCCCAAGGACCTGCGCGCGCTGCGCCGCAAGGACATCTCCATGGTGTTCCAGTCGTTCGCGCTGCTGCCCCATGTGACGGTGCTCGACAACACCGCCTTCGGCCTGGAGCTTGCCGGTGTCGACCGCGCCGAGCGCCAGGCGCTGGCCCAGGCCGCGCTTGAACAGGTGGGCCTGGACGGCTGGGGCGCCAGCTATCCCGACGAGCTGTCGGGCGGCATGCAGCAGCGCGTGGGCCTGGCCCGGGCGCTCGCGTCCGACCCATCCATCCTGCTGATGGACGAAGCCTTTTCCGCGCTTGATCCCATCATCCGCACCGAGATGCAGTCCGAGCTGCTGCGCCTGCAGGAAGTCAAGCGCCGCACCATCGTCTTCATTTCGCACGACCTCGACGAAGCCATGCGCATCGGCGACCGGATTGCCATCATGAAGGACGGCCAGGTGATACAGGTGGGCACGCCCGATGAAATCCTGCGCAATCCCGCCAACGACTATGTGCGCCACTTCATTCGCGGCGTCGACGCCGCGGCGGTGTTCAAGGCCGGCGACATCGCGCGCCGCGCGCTGACCGTGGTCAGCGAGCACAGCGACCGCGGCTGCCGCCCGGCGCTGCGTGCCATCGAGGAATCGGACCGCGACTTCGCCTATGTGGTGAGCCCGCGCCAGCGCTATCTGGGCACGGTGTCGGCCGACTCGCTGCGCACGGCGCTGCAAGGCCATGTGGGCACGCTGGGCCTGCAGCATGCGTACCTCGACAACGTGCCGTCCATCGCGGTCGACGCACCCGTTGCCAACCTGTTTGGCCAGATCGCGTCCGCGCCCTGCGCGCTGCCCGTGGTGCAGACCGACGGGCGCTTTGCGGGCGTGATCAGCAAGACCATGCTGCTCAAGTTCCTCGACCGCGACACGCCGCCCGTGCCGCCGAGCCCGCCTTCCCCGGCCCAAACCACCACCGGGAGCGCCGCATGAGCAGCACTGCAATCCACCCGACAATGCCCGGCGTGCAGCTGGCCCAGGTGAACACCGATGCGCTGGATTCCACCACCATGGACATGTCGTCCATGTCGGTGCCTCTGACCGACGTTCCCGTGGACAGCGCTGCCGGCCTGAGCGCTGCGGCGCCCGAGGCCAGCGTGGCCACCGACCCCTGGACGCTGGGCAACAGCGGCGCGCTGGATGCCGGCAACACCGACTGGCTGGACGGCCCGCGCCTGGCCGGCGATGCCCTTGGCGGCCTGCAGCCCGGCGCCGACGCTCCCGCGACGCTGTCGCAGATGCTCGATGTCCAGCACTGGGTGGCCGACTCGGCCCAGATCCAGGACAGCATCAACCATGGCCTGGAATGGGTGGTCACGCATTTCCGGCCTTTCTTCCAGACAGTGCGCGCGCCCATCGATGCCACGCTCACCGGCGTGGAAGGACTGCTGACCAGCGTGCCCTCGATGCTCATGATCGCCATCATGGTGCTGCTGGCCTGGCAGTTCGCGGGCCGGGCGATTGCCATAGGCACGCTGGTCTCGCTGGCCGTGGTCGCCCTGCTGGGCATCTGGCCCGAAGCCATGGTCACGCTGTCGCTGGTACTGACATCGCTGGCCTTCTGCATTCTCATTGGCCTGCCCGTGGGCATTGCGCTGGCGGCCAGTGACCGCGCCCAGCGCTGGACCCGGCCGTTCCTCGATGCCATGCAGACCACGCCGGCCTTTGTCTATCTCGTTCCCGTGGTGATGCTGTTTGGCATCGGCAACGTGCCCGGCGTGATCGTGACCATCGTGTTTGCGCTGCCGCCGCTGATCCGCCTGACCAACCTGGGCATCCGCCAGGTGCGCCCCGACCTGATAGAAGCCAGCCGCGCCTATGGCGCCTCGCCCATGCAGATGCTGTTCAAGGTGCAGCTGCCGCTGGCCATGCCGTCGATCATGGCGGGCATCAACCAGGCCCTGATGCTGTCGCTGTCCATGGTGGTGATCGCCTCGATGATTGCCGTCGGCGGTCTGGGCCAGATGGTGCTGCGCGGCATAGGCCGGCTCGACATGGGCCTGGCCACCGTGGGCGGCCTGGGCATCGTGCTGCTGGCGATTGCGCTGGACCGCATCACCCAGGCCATGGGCAAGCCCCAGCGCGGCGGCCTGCGCTGGTCGCAGCGCGGCCCGCTGGGCTGGCTGCTGCGCAGCCGCCCCCGCGCGGCACCGGCGGCTGCGGCCGCCACCCCGGCCGCCACCCCGGCCAATGCCCCGGCCGGTGCTGCCGCCAGCGCCTGAAGACCGCGGCCTGCCGCCTGCCGTGGCCTGCCGCGGCAGGGGCCGTGGCCGCAAATCCCCAGAACACAGGAATCCCATATGTCCCAAATCCCCTCCCGCCTGCGCCGCGCCCTGCTGGCCTCCTGCCTTGCGGGCTTCGGCCTGCTGGCCGGCGCCCAGAGCCTTCCGGGCAACGAAATGCCCGGCAAGGGCGTCAAGGTCTTTCCGCTCAAGAGCTCGATTGCCGAGGAGAATTTCCAGACCCAGCTGGTCATCAAGGCACTGCAAAAGCTGGGCTATGACGTGCAGCCGGTCCAGGAAGTCGAGTACCCCACGGCCCACCTGGCCATTGCCAATGGCGATGCGACGTTCATGGCCAATCACTGGGTGCCGCTGCACGAAGGCTTCTACAAGAACGCTGGCGGCGATGGAAAGCTCACGCGCAAGGGCCTGTTTGCCGAAAATGCAATCCAGGGTTATCTGATCGACAAGAAAACCGCCGACCAGTACGGCATCACCCAGCTCAGCCAGCTCAAGGACCCCAAGCTGGCCGCGCTGTTCGACGCCAATGGCGACGGCAAGGCCGATCTCACGGGCTGCACGCCGGGCTGGGGCTGCGAGGCGGCCATCGAGCACCAGCTCGATGCGTTCGAGCTGCGCGCCACCGTCACCCACCAGCAGGGCACCTATTCGGCGCTGATTGCCGACACCATCTCGCGCTACAAGGCCGGCAAGCCCATCCTCTACTACACCTGGACCCCGTTTTGGGTCAGCGCCCAGCTCAAGCCCGGCATCGACGTGATGTGGCTGGAAGTACCGTTCAGCGCGACTCCCGGCGCCCAGGGCGGCGAAGACACACGGCTGCCCAATGGAAAGAACTATGGCTTCGTGCCCAATCGCCAGCACATCCTGGCCAACAAGCAGTGGGCCGCGCAGAACCCGGCCGCGGGCAAGCTGTTTGAAATCATGACACTGTCGATCAACGACATCAATGCGCAGAACAACCGCATGTTCGAAGGCGAGAACAAGGCCGGCGATATCGAACGCCATGTCTCCGGCTGGATAGCAGCGCACCAGGAACGCTTTGATGGCTGGATTGCCCAGGCAAGGGCTGCGGCCCGATAACCACGCCCCGGGCGTTGCCTTGCAGCGGCCGCGCCTGGCCGCGCCCTACACTGAACCCGCGTGATTGCCGCGCGCCTGGCGCGCGCCGGCGGTCCCGGGAAAGGATGTCGGGCATGAGCAATCTGTTGTTGGGCGGCGAAGTGGCCAGCCCCGAAGCCGCGCCTGCCAGCGTGCAGGACCATCCCCAGACGCAGCCGCTGCTGGCTGCGCACGACACCACCGCCCATTGCGACATCGCCATTGTCGGCGGCGGCGTCGCGGGCCTGCACACCGCCTTGCGCCTGGCCACGCGCCACGGCCCGCGCATCTGCCTGTTCGAGCGGGACGAACGCCTGGGCGGGCGGGTGTCCGACATTGCGGCATCTGAGGAGCACAGCGAAGGCCCGTTCATCCAGCTCGGTGCGCGGCGCATCATGGAAGGCCAGAGCGTGCTGGTGGATCTGGCCCGGGAACTGGGCATCGCGCTGCAGAAACCCGAAATGCTCGAGGAGCTGGGCTTCACGCGCGGCATGTACGCCACCCACAACGACGACTTCATCCGTGTCTTTCCCGGCCTCGATGTGGATCGCGGTCGCGGGGGCTACGAGGTCCAGCTTTATGAACGGCTGCTCAACGGCCCCGAGCGCGCCCATGTCGAGCGCTACCCCAATCTGCGCGCCTATGCCGAGAAGGTCATTGGCGCAGAGGGCTGCGCCTTCCTGCACGACACCTACCGCTTTCGCGCCGACCACGAATACGACCTCAACGCCAAGGCCTACCTCGATTACCTCGACGAGGAGAACGACGCCGGCGCGATCTGCCCCAGTGGCCATTGCCAGAGCCTTTATCCGGTGGGCGGCATGTCGGCCTATACGCGCGGCATGGAGCAGCGCGCAAGCGCCCTGGGCGTGCAGATCAACCTGTCGGAGGCGGTGCTGTCGGTGGAAAAATGCCCCACAGGCTACCTGCTCAAGACCGCGCGGCGCGCACTGACCGCGCGCACCCTGGTGCTGGCCCTGCCGCCGGTCGCGCTGCAGCAGGTGCGTGGTGAACTCATGGAGAAAATCCGCGCCCAGCCGCAATTCCAGGCACTGGTCGGGGTGCGCGTGACCACCATCACCCAGTGGTACGACCAGCCCTGGTGGCGCGGCATCGTCACGCCAAGCGGCCGCCATGTCTGGCGCGCCTGGACCACCGGGCATTGCATCAACTCGGTGGAGATTCCGCTGGAAGCCTACGCAGCGCCGCAAAACGCGATTCGCGTGGTCTACAACGACCAGTCCGACTGCGCCAATCTCTGGGCGCGGCTGGCCCAGGGCCCGCTGGAAGCACTTGAGAAGGAGGTGGCCATAGGCCTGAACCACCTGTTTGCCGACAACGGCGTGACCCGGCCAGTGAGCATAGGCGCGCCCAGCAAGACCGTCTTCAGGGAATGGCCCGATGCCTGGTACTACCTGCGCGCCGGCAACCATTTCACCAACCACGACATCTACCGCTGGGCCGTGCAGCCGCTGCCGGGAGAAGACATAGCGCTGGTCAGCGACGGCTACAACCCGCAGCGCTCGGGCTGGGCCGATGCAGCCTACAAGTCATCGATCCACTATCTCAACCAGCGCTTCGGGCTGGGGCTGGCGGGGCTGGAACGCAGGAGGCGTTCGCGCTGACCCTGGGCCTGCCCTACCAGCCGGCGCAGGAAGTCTGGCTCGATACCGAAACCAGGCGCTCGACCAGCAGCACCAGTTCCTGGGCACGGGCAGAAGGCGGCATGTCCGCGCGTGCGCGCTGCACCCAGCGGCCCTGAACTTCGACAAACACCGGCGCGCCCGGTGCCGCGCGGCTGGCGACATAGGCCGATTCCAGCAAGGCGCTGTCGCCGGCTTGCGCCACCGGCATTTCAGCGCGCGTGCGGCATTCGGTGAAGCGTCCGGCATCGCCGTTTTGGCGGTAGATTCCTTGCCAGCTTTCACTGCGTTCGGTGGCCTGCAGCGCGGCGGCGGGCGCCGCAGCGGGGGCAGGCGCTGGCGGCGCCTTGGGCGCGGAGATCCAGCTGGGCAGTGAAGGCATTGAAGGCATGCGCAGCCCGGAGCAGCCGGACAGCAAGGCGACGGCAACCACCCATGCCGCGGTCCGCAAAGACGGATATTCCATGAAAAGTCTTTCGCTTGGAAGCTTAACGAGGGCTGCACCATAGCAGACGCGGCAGGCCGCGCCTGCGCTCTTGCGCGCGACACGTTCCCTTCTTGCGCCGGCGCAGGACAAGCGCCAACCGGCCGGCGGGCCTGGCGTCAGAGCGTGCCGACCATCTGGCTGGGCACCACCCAGGCATCAAATTGCTCGCCCGTCAGGTGGCCGCTGGCCACGGCCGCCTCGCGCAGGCTAGAGCCTTCGCGGTGCGCCTTCTTGGCGATTTGGGCCGCCTTGTCGTAGCCTATGTGCGGGTTCAACGCGGTCACCAGCATCAGCGAGCGCTGCACCAGTTCGGCAATGCGCTCGGCATTGGGCGTGATGCCCACGGCGCAATGGTCGTTGAAGCTGCGCATGCCGTCGGCCAGCAGGCGCACGCTCTGCAGGAAGTTGTGCGCCACCATGGGGCGGAACACATTGAGCTCGAAGTTGCCCGAGGCGCCGCCGATGTTGATGGCCACGT
>Ga0308165_1001280_pt1 | contig 36365 bp, 30 predicted proteins | sample PhyWR2_FD_201032 | JGI IMG/M metagenome (GOLD analysis project Ga0308165, IMG submission 201032) | Phyllosphere microbial communities from UC Gill Tract Community Farm, Albany, California, United States - DLSLW.R2 | ecosystem: Host-associated > Plants > Phyllosphere > Unclassified | place: USA...
TTATCTGGAGCGCCGGCCCTCGCAGCTGTCGGGCGGCCAGCGCCAGCGCGTCGCCATCGGCCGCGCCATCGTGCGCGAACCGAAAGCCTTCCTGTTCGACGAGCCGCTCTCCAACCTCGATGCGGCGCTGCGCGGCACCATGCGGCTGGAAATCTCCGAGCTGCACAACACGCTGAAGACGACGATGATCTATGTCACCCACGACCAGGTGGAAGCCATGACCATGGCCGACAAGATCGTCGTCCTCAACCGCGGCAATATCGAACAGGTCGGCTCGCCGATGCAGCTTTACAAGACACCGCGCAACCTCTTCGTCGCCGGCTTCATCGGCTCACCGCGCATGAACCTCATCACCGGCGACTACGCCCAGCAAAAGGGTGCCACCACCGCCGGCGTGCGGCCGGAGCATCTGGTGCTGTCGAAGGAAAGCGGTCTGTGGCAGGGCAAGGTCACCGTTGCCGAACATCTCGGCTCCGATACCTTCCTGCATCTCGAGGTCCCCGGCATCGGGCCCATCACCGCAAGGACCGACGGTGAATTCGAATGCAAACACGGCGATACCGTCTTCATCACACCCGATGATACCAAAATCCACAGATTCGATGACAAGGGCATCGCGATCTAGGGGGAGGCAACTCCGAAAGCTCTGCCGCCTGACTGCCCTGTGGTCGCAGGCGGTGCTCCGACAGGTTGATTGCCCGGCAAGAGGGCGATCGGCACGACCAACGTTTCCCCTTCGAGGATCGTGACATGACATGCAAACTCTCCCTCGCAACGCTTGACGAAGCCCGAAAGACGGCAGCTGTTCCGGCCTATTCCCGGGATGATCTATCCGCTGGCATCGTGCATTTCGGCGTTGGCAATTTCCACCGCGCCCATCAAGCGGTCTATCTTGATGACCTGTTCAACACCGGTGCGGACCACGACTTCGCCATCATCGGCGCTGGCGTTCTGCCTTCCGATGCCACGATGCGCGAAAAACTTGCCGCACAGGATTTCCTGACCACTGTCGTGGAGCAGGACAATAATCGTACCGGCGCGCGCGTCACCGGGCCGATGATCGACATTTTGAAGGTTGGCGATACCCAGGCCATCATCGATACGCTTGCCGATCCGAAGATCCGTATCGTCTCGATGACGATCACCGAAGGCGGTTATTTCATCGATGCCTCCGGCTCCTTCAATCCGCAGCATCCGGCCATTGCCGAAGACGGCAGGAACCCGTCCGCTCCGAAAACCGTGTTCGGTTTCATCGTTGCCGGGTTGAAGGCGCGGCGCGATAAGGGCCTGCAGCCGTTCACCGTCATGTCCTGCGACAACATCCCCCACAATGGCAAAGTCACGAAAAACGCGGTGGTCGGTCTTGCCGCCTTGTCAGACCCGGCTTTCGCCAACTGGATCGGCGAGAACGTCGCCTTCCCGAATTCGATGGTCGACCGCATCACACCCGCCACCGGCGAGCGCGAACGCAATATCGCCCGTGACGATTTCGGCATTGAGGATAATTGGCCGGTCTTCTGCGAAGAGTTCAAGCAATGGGTGATGGAGGATAATTTCCCCGCAGGCCGTCCGGCGCTCGAGAAAGCGGGCGTCCAGTTCGTCAAGGATGTTGCGCCCTACGAGCACATGAAGATCCGCATCCTGAATGGCGGCCATGCGGCAATTGCCTATCCGGCAGCGTTGCTCGACATTCATTTCGTGCATGAGGCCATGGAGCATCCGCTGATCCGGGCGTTTCTGGCAAAGCTCGAAAAGGACGAAATCATCCCTGTCATTCCGCCGGTGCCTGATACCGATCTCAACGACTATTTCGGGTTGATCGAGCGGCGTTTCCTCAACCCGAAGATTGGCGATACCATTCCGCGCCTCGCGCAGGATGGCTCCAACCGCCAGCCGAAATTCATCCTGCCCTCCACCGCCGATCGCCTGTCGCGCGGCGAGGATATCGTCGGGCTGTCGCTGGTTTCGGCGCTGTGGTGCCGTTATTTCTACGGCACGTCGGACAGCGGCAAGGAAATTACCTTCAACGACGCCAGCGCAGAGCGGCTGCAGGCGGCCGCCATCAAGGCCAAGGACGACCCGATGGCCTTCCTTGCCCTCGACGACATCTTCGGGGAGGTTGCCGAATCGGCACTTTTCCGTAAACGCTTCTCCCATGCACTGACGACGCTGTGGCAAGAAGGCACGGCGAAGACCTTGCAGCTTTATCTGGATGACAAGCTGGCTGAAAAGTGACGTGAGATGCGAGACGGGACCGGACCTCTGCTGATTTTCGACTGCGACGGCGTTCTCGTCGACAGCGAGCCGGTCTCCATCTCGGTTCTTCTCGACATGCTCTCCCATCTCGGCGTGACGATGGGGGAGGAGGAAGCCTATGAGCGTTTTCTCGGCCGCAGTGTTGCCAGCATGACAGCGATCCTGTTCGAGGATTACGGTGTCGAGACCGACATCGATTTTCTCGAGCATATGCGGGCGACGCTGTTCGAACGCTTCCGCACCGAATTGAAGCCGATCGACGGCATTGCCGAGACGCTGGACCGGCTTCTGCCGTTGAAGCGCTGCGTCGCGTCATCCAGCCAGCCGGAGCGCATCCGTTATTCGCTGGGGCTGACGGGCCTCATCGACAAATTCGAGCCACATGTCTTCAGCGCCACCATGGTGAAGAACGGCAAGCCGGCCCCCGATCTCTTCCTGCATGCGGCGCGCTCTATGGGCGTCGACCCGCGTCAATGCATCGTGATTGAGGACAGCCCGGCGGGCATTGCCGCCGCAAAAGCGGCCGGCATGGGCGTTTTTGCCTTCACCGGCGGATCGCATGCACGCTTCCCCGCCTTCCGTGAAAAGATCGCCGCTCTCGGGGCCGATGCCGTGTTTGACGCGATGCCGGATTTGGTCCAACTTGTCGGCAGCTATGTGGGGAGGGGCGGTTTTGACGGCCAGGTGGAACGTGACGCAGGCTGAACCCGATCTTGCCTGCCGCCGCCGGGTCGCTCCGCCAGGGATGGAATTGCAGTCTTGATGCGTCAAAATCTTGTCGCTGTCGATGTCGGTACGGCGAGCGCCCGGGCCGGGATTTTCGATCCGGCCGGCCGGCTGCTCGCGCGCTCCATTCATCCCATCCTCATGCAGCGGCCGCGTGAAAACCACGCCGAGCACGATTCCACCGATATATGGAATGCCGTCTGCATTGCCGTGAAGGCGGCGCTTGCCGATGCCGGCGTGCTGCCGCAAAGCATTGCCGCCATTGGTTTTGACGCGACCTGCTCGCTGGTCATCCGCGATGGGCAGGGTGAGCCGGTTTCGGTTTCCACGACCGGTGAAGACCGTTTCGACACCATCGTCTGGCTCGACCACCGCGCCATCGGCGAGGCCGACCGGTTGACGGCCTCGGGCCATCGGGTGCTCGATTTCGCCGGCAACAGCGTCTCGCCCGAAATGCAGATGCCGAAGCTGATGTGGCTGAAGACGCATATGCCGCAAAGCTGGTCGCGCATGTCCTTCGCCTTCGATCTCGCGGATTTCCTGACCTGGAAGGCGACCGGCTCGGCACAGCGCTCCAATTGCACGCAGACGGCGAAATGGAACTTCCTGGCGCAGGAAAATCCCGGCTGGCAGGCGGATTATCTGGCCTTTGCCGGGCTGGACGACCTGAAGGAGCGGGCAGGCCTGCCTGAAACTACCGTCATGCCGGGCGGCGCCATCGGCCCGCTTTCGCCCGAGGCCGCCGCAGAACTTGGTCTCGATACCGGCTGCCAGGTGGCGGCGGGCATGATCGATGCCTATGCAGGTGCGCTCGGGGCTCTGGGTGGATGCCTTGCCGAGGATGTCGGTAAACATGTCGCGCTGATCGCCGGCACGTCGAGTTGCCTTGTCGCCATGTCCACGCAGCCGATGCCCGGCCGCAGCCTGTGGGGACCCTACTGGCAGGCGGTGCTGCCTGGCCACTGGCTGGTGGAGGGTGGGCAATCGGCTACCGGCGCGCTGCTCGACCATATCGTGCGCATGCATGCGGCGGGTGGCGAGCCGGATACGGCGTTGCATGCCCGCATCGTTGCGCGCGTCACTGAATTGCGCGAACTGGAGGGAGAGACCTTTGCGGACCGGCTGCATGTTCTGCCTGACTTCCACGGAAACCGTTCGCCGCTTGCCGATCCGCATGCGGTGGGCGTCATCAGCGGGCTGACGCTCGATACCTCCTTCGACAGTCTCTGCCGTCTTTATTGGCGCACCGCGGTCGCGATTGCGCTCGGCGCACGCCATGTCCTCGATGCCATGGAGCGTTTCGGTTATGCGGTGGAAACGCTGCATGTCACCGGCGGGCATGTGAAGAACCCGCTGTTGATGGAGCTTTACGCCAATGTGACGGGCAAACGCATCGTGGTTCCCGCCACCGCCGATGCGGTGCTGCTCGGCACGGCGATGACGGCGGCGACGGCCGGCGGCGTGCATGCGAGCCTCGCGGCGGCAGGGGCCGCCATGTATCCGGGCAATGCGGAGATCTCGGGTAATCCGGCGCTGACGGCGCATTACGAGCGGGATTATCGCCGTTTCCTCGCCATGTACCGGCATCGCCAGGAACTGGAAAGTCTTTGATTTATTAGATTGGAATTATGGCGGTGACCGCTCGATTCCTCGGCCGTTTGTTGTTGTCAACCGCAATCAGCTGCGCAGCGAGCGCTTCAGGGCAGCAAGGTTTTTTGTCCGGGCCCTGCTGGCGTCGTCCGCACCGGCGCTCAGCGCGCAAAGCGTGAATTCCAGCAGGGAGACAAGTTGCAGCAGGCCCTGGCCGCCATTCTGGCTCTGCGGCATGGCAAGACAGAGATCGACACTTTCCGGTCCCCATTCGTAAAAACGGGTGGTGATCAGAAGTGTCCTGTAACCGCCCTTGCGAGCCGTGGCGGACAGGCGTTGGAGGGGCAACAGGTTGCCGCCGCAATCCATGATGACGAGCAACGTGCGCGCGGGGTCGTAATCCCACAGGGCGACATAGGCCGCATTGTCGCTGCCGAGGTAGTGAATATGGCCCCGGCACTCTAAAAGCCGCCCGTAAAAATGCCGGCCGGCATCAAGCCCTTCCGGAGAAGTCGCCAGACAGACGTCGTCCGCCGAGGTGATCTCGTTCATGGCAAGACGCCAGATCGTCTGGGTGGTCATGTCGAAGGCGGTCTGGATCGCCTGGATCTGCTGCGACAGAAGCTGTGAGAACGGATTGGAATGCCGTTCGCCGCCTTCGGCCGTCACCGGCTGGTCTGCGCCGACGGTTTCTTCCGCGTGGCGCAGGTCGGCACGGATATCGCTGAATTGCCGGTATCCCAGAGAACGCAGGAAACGGCCGACCGTCATCGGGCTGAGGCTGAGCTTGGCGGCCAGCGTCTGTGCCGTCTCGAACGGCAACTCATCCAGATGCTCGATCAGATATTTGGCAATCTTGCGCTCGGAAGGGGTGCCTGCCTTCATGGCGCGCGTCAGGTTCAACAGCAGCTTTTCCACCAACGCCTCTTTTATTTTATATTTATTGAACGGTGATGCATTCGCGCGCCCGTGCAAGCGTGCGAACCGCGATTTGACGGTGGGGACGAGCTTTCCCGGCCATGTCCTCCACCGGACCGGAATGCGAATTATCGTAGATGGTTTATTATATTTTAGAGCTACCTTTTATTCAAGGGAAATTCCATTTGCGGTTTAACTCCCGCCAGCGGGCGTCACACCCTGTCTTGCGGAGTGAAGGGCCAGCGCCTATCTCGGTGTTGAGAGAGTTTCAACGCGAGAGGCGTCAAGGGAGTTCCGAATGATATTTGATGCGGCGCGGCTGGCATTTGGCAATCTCTTTGCCGCCGAAACCCGGTCGGTATTCTGGAAGGTGCTGGGGCTGACGCTGCTGGTTCTGGCGGCGCTTTGGTTCGCGATCCGCTCCATCTTCATCTATTTCGCTTTGCCATGGATCGATACGCTTATCCCCGGCGTGCCCGATTGGGCTGGCTGGCTGAGCTTTGTTTTCGCCATTTTCGCCGGCATTGGACTTGCCTTGGCGCTGGCGCTGCTCATCTCGCCGGTCACGGCCGTCATCGCCGGCCTGTTTCTCGATGATGTCGCCGAAGTGGTGGAAAAACAGCACTATCCAGATGATCCGCCCGGCAAGGCAATGCCGATGGGCGAAGCCGTGGTGTCATCGATCAAGTTTTTCGGCGTCGTCATTGCCGGCAATCTCATAGCACTTTTGCTGCTGTTGGTGCCGGGCGTCAATCTCATCGCGTTTTTTCTGGTGAACGGTTATCTGCTCGGCCGCGAATTTTTCGAGTTCGCAGCCATGCGTTTCCGCTCGCCCGCTGACGCCCGGTTGTTCCGGGTGAAGCACCGCACCACGGTGTTCATCGCCGGGCTGGTGATTGCGGCATTCCTGGCGGTGCCGTTCCTCAACCTGCTGACTCCGCTTTTCGCCGCCTCGCTGATGGTGCATCTGCACAAGGCCGTCAGCCTGCGCGATCCGTCATTCGCCGCCGGCGGCACCGAACAGCTGCGCGGGTAGTTCCACCAGCGGGGCTGGAATATCGAAGGTCTTTTCCGGCGATTTGCAGATATCGGCAATGACGCAGCGCTCGCATTCCGGCTTGCGCGCCTTGCAGCAATAACGCCCATGCAGGATTAGCCAGTGATGCGCATGGAACAGATATTGTTCGGGGATAATGCGGAGCAGCCGGTCTTCCACCTCATCGGGGGTTTTGCCGGGCGCAAGACAGAGCCGGTTGGCAATGCGGAACACATGCGTGTCCACTGCGAGCGTCGGCACGCCGAAGGCCATCGACATCACCACATTGGCGGTCTTGCGGCCAACACCGGGCAGGGTTACCAGCTCCTCGCGGGTTTTCGGCACCTCACCGCCGAAATTGTCGATCAACATCTGCGATAGCGCGATGACGTTTTTTGCCTTGTTGCGATAAAGGCCGATGGTCTTGATATGGCCGATCAGCTGTTCCTCACCGAGCGCCAGCATTTTTTCCGGCGTATCCGCCACCTTGAACAGGGCGCGGGTCGCCCGGTTCACACCGACATCGGTCGCCTGGGCGGAAAGCGCCACAGCGACCAGCAGGGTGAAGGGATTGGTGTGTTCCAGTTCGCCTTTCGGCTCCGGCCGCTGAATGGAAAAGCGACGGAAGATTTCGGTGAGTTCGTCCTTCGAATAGGCGGTTTTTACCCGCGCTGGTTTGCGCCGCTGCGCCGGAATTGACTTTTTCAATGTTTGGGTGCTGGATCGTTTCTTGGCGACTGTCATGCACTATCTATAGCCAGCGCGGCCAAAGGAAAGCAACGTGGATACGCTCAACGACCAGCCGATTTTCGCGGCGGAACTCGTTCCGCACCGCTCGCTTGGCCGAAGGGGTTTCCGGTTGCTTCTCATCCTCACCGGATTTGCCTGCCTCATCTATGGCGGCTTTTTCCTCGCCACCGGCGCATGGCCGGTCGGCCTGTTTTTCGGGCTGGATTTTCTGCTGCTTTATATCGCCTTCCGCGCCAATTACCGGGCGGCGCAAGCGCGGGAAGAGGTGAGCGTATCGCGCACCAACCTGTCGATCCGCAAATTCTCGCCCGCCGGACGCATGGTGGAATATCGTTTCAACCCTTTCTGGGCCCGCTTCCGGGTGAGGCGGCATGACGAGATCGGCATCGTTTCCATGCATGTGACGGGTGAGGGCCGGGCGACCGATATCGGCTCGTTCCTCAACCCGGATGATCGCGAAAGTTTCGCCAAAGCCTTCGGCGGCGCGCTGGCGACGGTGCGGCGGCGGATGTGAGTGGGTCAGGAAGTGTCGCGGCGCGGTGGTCTCCTTCCTTCATCCCTGTGCTCGTCACAGGGATCCAGCCAGCCTAAGTCTTTGGACTGAGAAGAGTCCTTCGCCACGCGGGCGCGTGTCCCCTGGATTCCTGTGACGAGCACAGGAATGAGGGTGGGCGGGTGTTCCGGCTAACGAGCATTCCTTGTGTATCGTGATGCCGCGCAAGAAACGGGTGGAGACCGGCGCGCTTTAGTGGTTTTCTCTTACCCGTTAAGGAGACATGCGATGAACGCCAATATCATGCTGAACGAAGACATCACCCCCATCGGCTCGGATTACGATACGGTGCGCGGGGTTATCGAGCTTTTGACGCTGGATTATCGCGAGCAACCCTCCCTCGAAGCCATCGCCGCCAGGCTCGGCCAGTCGCCGACGCAATTGCAGAAGACTTTTACCCGTTGGGCCGGTCTTTCGCCCAAGGCCTTCCTGCAGGCCGTGACGCTCGATCACGCCAAGCGGCTGCTGCGCGAAGAGGACCTGCCGCTGCTTGAAACCTCGATCGAGGTCGGCATGTCAGGTCCGGGCCGCCTGCATGATCTGTTCGTTACCCACGAGGCCATGTCGCCCGGCGAATGGAAGGCGAAAGGCGGCGGGCTGACGATCCGTTACGGTTTTCACGTCTCGCCTTTCGGGCTTGCGCTGGTCATGATCACCGATCGCGGCCTTGCCGGCTGCGCCTTTGCCGATCCGGGCGACGAAAGAGCCTGTTTCGAGGATATGGCCGGCCGCTGGCCGAATGCGGATTATGTCGAGGATCGCGAAGCGACCGCGCCCTATGCCGCGCGTATCTTCGATTCGTCCCTATGGACGGCGGACAAGCCGCTGCGCGTGGTTTTGCTCGGCACGGATTTTCAGGTGCGGGTCTGGGAAAGCCTCCTGAAAATCCCGATGGGCCGCGCGGTTACCTATTCGCACATCGCGTGCGATATCGGCCAGCCCACCGCATCCCGCGCCGTGGGTGCCGCAGTCGGGGCAAACCCGGTCTCGTTTGTTGTTCCGTGCCACCGTGCCGTTGGTAAAAGCGGTGCGTTGACGGGATATCACTGGGGCCTGACCCGCAAGCGGGCGATGCTGGGATGGGAAACGGGGAAGGCGTGACGCTGAGGATCGGCTATTCCCGTTAGTCCTCATCCCTGTGCTTGTCACAGGGATCCAGCCAGCCCAAGTTTTTGGGCTGAAAGAACTCTTCCCGCCATGCAGACGCGAGGCGACTGGATTCCTGTGACAAGCACAGGAATGAGGGAGGGGTGGAGAGCCGACGCAAGAGACGCTCATGAGGACCGTTCGCGAATGGCCTGACGACGCCTAAACCAGTTCCATCAAAGCCCGCGCTGCCGCCTCGTCGGTAATCAGCGTATTGCAGCCGATGCGCTTGATCGTGGCGCGGATGGCGATGGCGCGGTGGGCGCCGCCGGAAGCGAGTACGATGTGTTTGGCCTTGCGCAGCGTGTCGAGATCGATCGCCATGGCGCGCTGGTTGATCGGATGATCGACGGAGCGGCCTTCGGCATCGATGAAGTTGAACATGGTGTCGCAAACGCAGCCGGCATCGACGAGTTCGCGCAGCGTCTCCCTGGAGATGAAACCTTCCGACAGCGAAGTGGAATGGGGGCCGATATCGCCGCAGGAAACGATGGCGAGATCGAGCGTTTCGGCGAGATCGTAAAGCGTCGCCAGCCCGCATTTTTCGATCAGCGCCCGTTTGGTCTCGACGGAATCCACCAGCAACGGCGCGAGGAACATGTAACATTCCGCCCCGAGCGCGCTTGCCAGCCGCCAGGTGTAATCGAGCGGATTGGTCTGGTGCACGGCGACGATACCGCCGAGCAGTGAGACGACCTTGCAGTTTTCCCGCCGCGGCGGCCGGAAGCTGGAGAGCGAGGCGGTCATGGTGCGGCCCCAGCCGACGCCGATGGTGGCACCGTTCGGCACCACTTCGGAGAGGAACTGCCCGAGTGCGAGGCCGACGGCCTTGGCGGTGCCTTCCGCGCTTGTCTTGCTGGCGGTAGATGGGCTGGCGGTAGATGGGTTGGCGGGAGACGGGCCGGGTGAGGGGATGATGACAGCCTCGTCCAGCCCGTAGGCCGCCTCCAGCTCGCCGGCCAGCGAAACGAAATCCTCGATGCCCTCATTGATCCAGATCTGCACTTCGGAGCGTTTCATCGCCTCGTCGAGCAGGCGGATGACGGTGGAGCGGCTGATCCCCAGTCTTTCGGCGACATCCTTCTGCGTCATGCCCTGGTTATAATAGAGCCATGCCGCGCGCAGCCTCAGCGAAGCCGCTTCCGAATAGGTCGTATGGGTCTCTCTTCTCAGTTTCGCCACGGTTTTCGCCATTCCTTATGTGCGGTCGAGTATCGCAGCCATGAAACTTATGTCAATTGCGATGCGCAAATGTCTTGACTTTCGACCGCGCCACTTGCGATAGTCGGAGCCGGACAGAACCGTGATTTCGGCCTTGGGCGCACTTCTGGTGCGGGAACGAAAAGACGGCTGAGCAAGTTTACCAGAGATCATGAAGGATCATTCGCCATGACGTCCAAACTCGAACAACTTCGCGCCATCACCACGGTCGTTGCCGATACCGGCGACATCGAGGCGGTTGCACGCCTGAAGCCGGTGGATTGCACCACCAACCCGACCATCGTTCTCAAAGCGCTCGGCACGCCGGCCTTTGCCGATGCGGTGAAGGAAGCTGTCGCCTGGGGCAGGAAGCAGGGCGGCCAGTCCGACGCCGTCGTTGCCGCCGTTGCCGACCGTCTGGCGATTTCCGTCGGTGCAGCCCTTGCCGGTCTGGTGCCGGGCCGCGTGTCGACCGAAGTCGATGCCGACCTGTCCTTCGACACGCAGGCTTCCATCACCAAGGCACGCCACATCATCGCCTCCTATAAGGAGCGCGGCATCGAGCGTGAACGCATCCTCATCAAGCTGGCCTCCACATGGGAAGGCATCAAGGCTGCCGAAGTTCTCCAGTCCGAAGGCATTGACTGCAACCTGACGCTGCTGTTCTCCCAGGCACAGGCCATTGCCTGCGCCGAAGCCAAGGCTTTCCTTATCTCGCCCTTCGTCGGCCGTATCCTCGACTGGTACAAGAAGTCGACCGGCGAGACCTACACCGCCGAGACCGATCCGGGCGTCGTTTCGGTGCGCAGCATCTACAATTATTACAAGGCCAATGGCATCGGCACCGTTGTCATGGGCGCGTCCTTCCGCAATGTCGGCGAAATCGAAGCGCTGGCCGGTTGCGACCGCCTGACGATCAGCCCTGCGCTGCTCGAAGAGCTGGACAAGGACAATGGCAAGCTCGAGCGCAAGCTTTCGGCAGACAACGTCAAGGCCGAGGCGCTGCAGTCGCTCGATGAAAAGGCGTTCCGCTGGGCGATGAACGAAGACGCGATGGCAACCGAGAAGCTTTCCGAAGGCATCCGCCTGTTCGCCAAGGATCTGGTGACGCTGCGCGAGATGGTCCGCAAGGAACTGACGGCCGCTGCCGCCTGACAAAAAAAGGGGGAACCATCTGCGTTCCCCTCGCGTTTACCAGACATAATCTCCAGTCAATTGAAACGCGATCGGGCCCCTGCCGGTCGCGTTTTTTTGTGCCCTTCAGACGTTTCCCGTCACCACTTCGGAGATGCGTTTTGCCGCATCGCGGATCAGCTGTTCGCAAGTCTCGCGCGTCGGGGCCGTGCCGCCGAGCGTGGTGATGTAGGGGCAGGTGATGACGGCGAGTGCGGTGCCATCCAGCGTTAGAACAGGGGCGGAAATGTTGCGCACGCCCGCCGTCTGCAAGCTGTCCATGGATTCAAAGCCGTTGCTGCGCACCTGCCGCAGCCGCTCGGCTAGGTCCGCCGGCACGGTCTCGCCGCTGCCGCGCACCTGTTCGGTCATCATGATCTCGCGCTGCGCCTCTGTCTGGAAGGCCAGAAGCACATGGCCGGAGCCGGTGTGGAACAGGCTCATCTGCGCGCCGACCCGCATGGACATGGCCCAATAGGTGGCGGATTCCTGCTGGGCGATGACAACGACGCTGCCGCGATCATAAACGGCGAGATGGCAGGCCTGTTCGGCGCTTGCTGAGAAATCGCGCATCACAGGTGCGGCGAAGGAGACGAGCCGGCGGATCGGTGCATGAAAATGCGCCAGCCCGAACATTTTCAGCGTCAGCGAAAACCGGTCGCCGTCGAGCCGCTGCACATAACCTCGGCGCACCAGGCGGTCCAGCATGCGGTACAGCTCGTTGGGGCTTTTGCCGATCGCCTTGGCGATCTCGATCTGCGTCAGCCCGCCATCCGTGCGGGCCAGAAGCTCGAGAATGTCCAGGCCCTTGTCGAGGGCGGGGGCGCGATATCTTTCGCTGTCGTCGTCGGTCATCTGGCCTCAATGGTGTTTCTGATGCGTGCCGGGCGGGGTGCCTTAAAATATGGTTGCCCGATACCCCGCATCCGCGCAAGTTTGCTTGACGCCATATGAATACCGCGTTTACATATGAATTGTCGATCCATATTTGAGATCACTGAAATTCAACGGCTCGGCCCCGCTGGCGGTCGGCTTTAGCGGGAGGCTATTCATGGTGCAGGATTTTAACGGCCGGACAGTGGTAATTACCGCCGCCGGTCAGGGTATCGGCCGGGCGACGGCGGAGCGCTTCATATCGCTCGGCGCGCGCGTCATCGCCACCGATATCAACGAGCAGGCGCTTTCCACCCTGAAGGGTGCGGAAACCCGGGTTCTGAACGTGCTTGACGGTGATGGCGTCAAGGATTTCGCTGCCGATATCGGCCATGCCGACGTGCTGTTCAACTGCGCCGGCTTCGTGCATTCCGGCACCATTCTCGACTGTGAAGAGAAGGACTGGGATTTCTCCTTCGACCTCAACGCCAAGGCGATGTACCGCACCTGCCGCGCCTTCCTGCCCGGCATGCTGGAAAAGGGCAAGGGCGCGATCGTCAATATGTCGTCGGTTGCGTCAAGCGTGAAGGGCGTGCCGAACCGTTTCGCCTATACGGCTTCCAAGGCTGCCGTCGTGGGTCTCACCAAGGCCATTGCCGCCGATTTCGTCACCAAGGGCATTCGCTGCAACGCCATTTGCCCCGGCACGGTCGACAGCCCGTCCTTGCATGACCGCCTGCGCGCCACCGGCAATTACGAACAGGCGCTGGCCGATTTCATCGCCCGCCAGCCGATGGGCCGCATCGCCACGCCGGAAGAAATCGCAGCGCTCGTCACTTATCTCGCTTCCGACGAGGCAGGTTTCACCACCGGCCAAATCCATGTGATCGATGGCGGCTGGACGGGCTGATTATCTTTATTGGAGAGAGGAGAGGCGACCGGTGAAGACCGGTCGCCTTTTTTGTTCAGACGACAGCGCTGCCGGCCATCAGTGCAAGCACGAGGAAGACCAGGAAGATCACCACGGCGATGAAGAACAGGATACGGGCCACGCCCGCCGCCGCCGCGGAAATGCCGGTAAAGCCGAATACGCCTGCTATCAAAGAAATAACGAAGAAAATAAGAGCCCACTTCAGCATGGCGCTTCCCCTTTTGCATAATTTGCCAAGCCGGCCGCCCCGCGACAGGCTCAGCAAAATGACGCGCAAAAGGCGAAAATGTTCCACACGCCCGCAAAAATCGTTGTTCTCGAGCATGTCCAGCAAAAGTGCGTTAGCGGTTTTGCGTCCGGACTGCGCAAAAGCAAAGAGATAGAGCATTTCAGGTGAACCGGCTTTCACCGGAAATGCTCTAGAAGCCTGTTTCCCGCGCCGCGTCCGTCCGCCGTGCCTTCCAGGTGGTGCGGATGAAGGTGGCAACGAAAGCAAGGCTCATGAACATCACGATGGTGGGGGCTGGCGCACTGTCGATCAGGAAGCTCACCCATATGCCAGCCAGCGATGAGGCAACCGCCACCGCAATGGCCACCAACATCATGGCGGAAAACCGCCGGGTCAGCAGGAAGGCGATTGCGCCCGGCGTGACCAGCATGGCGACCGAGAGGATGATGCCCACTGCCTTCAATGCACCGACGACGGTGAGCGACAGAACCATCAGTAGGCCATAATGCAGCACGCGCACCGGCAGGCCGATGGCTTTGGCATGCTGCGCATCAAAGGCGTTGACCAAGAGGTCCTTGCGCAGGATGCCAAGGAACAGCGTGGCAAAAAGCGCGATCAGGCCGGTCTCCAGCATGTCTGAGGGTGCAATGCCGAGCATGTCGCCAAAGAGAATATGGTCGAGATGCATGTCGCTCTGCACCTTCACGTAAAGCACCAGCCCCAGCCCGAACATGCCGGAAAAGACGATGCCCAGCACCGTATCTTCCTTGATGCGGCTGTTTTCCTTGATAAAACCGGTGCCGAGCGCACAGATCATGCCGGCGATGAAAGCGCCGATGGAGAGCGGTATGCCGGCGATATAGGCCATCACCACGCCGGGCAGCACGGCATGGGAGACGGCATCTCCCATCAGCGACCAGCCCTTCAGCACCAGAAAACAGGACAGCATCGCCATCGGCACCGCGATCATGAGTGTAATGACGAAGGCATATTGCATGAAGGGCAGCTGAAACGGCAGGATGGCGAGTTCGAGAGTGTCGCTCATGGCGTTTCCTCCAGTGCCTTGCGGGCCCTGGCGCGCGACGCGAGCAGGCCGTGCTTGGGCGCAAAAACGAAGGCGGCAAGGAAGATCGCCGTCTGCAGCACGACGATGACACCGCCGGTGGCGCCATCGAGGAAATAGCTGAGATAGGCGCCAACGAAGCTGGTGGCCGCACCGATGATCAGGCTCATCAGGATCAGCCGTTCGAAACGGTCGGTCAGGAGATAGGCGGTGGCGCCCGGCGTCACCACCATGGCGACAACGAGGAAGGCCCCGACCGTCTGCAAAGCGGCGACCGTGGAGGCGGCCAGAAGGGTGAAGAAGATCACCTTCAGCACTTCCGGTTTCAGCCCCACGGTGCGCGCATGGTTCTCATCAAAGAATACGACCATGAAGTCGCGCCATTTCAGCGCCAGCACGAGGAGGCTGATGCCGCCGATCAGCGCCAGCTGGATGGTGTCTTCCGCCGTGATCGCCAGAATATTGCCGAGTACGATGGTCTGGATATTCACCGACGTGGGCGAGAGCGACACCATGAACAGGCCAAGCCCGAAAAACGAGGTGAAGATGAGGCCGATGATCGCGTCTTCCTTGAGGCGCGTCTTCTGGTTCAGGAACAGCATGGAACCGGCTGCAAGCCCGCCGGAAAGAAAGGCACCCAGCGAAAAGGGCAGGCCGAGCATATAGGCCCCGGCCACACCGGGGACGATGGCATGGGAAAGCGCATCGCCGATCAGCGACCAGCCCTTCAGCATCAGATAGGCGGAGAGAAAACCGCAGACACCGCCCACCAGCGCGCTGACCCAGATGGCGTTCAGCATATAGCCATAGGTGAATGGCTCAAGAAGGCTGTTTATCATCGGTTTTTTCTTTCGGAGGCTGTGCCTCATGCCCGTTCTGGCCATTCTTGCCGTAGATCACGAAGGGACGCTCGTCATCGGTAATCACCTTCACCCGGCGCGGATCGGCATCGTCATGCAACTCGGCACCGCCCAGCACGAAGTGGCGCAGGCTGCCGCCAAAGGCCTTTTGCAGGTTCTCCTCGTTGAAGGTATCCGCCGTCTTGCCGGACGCCAGAACCGTGCCCTTGACGAACACGGCGCGGTCACAAAATTCCGGCACGCTGCCGAGATTGTGGGTTGAGACCAGCATGACCCGGCCTTCGTCACGCAGCGCTTTCAGCAGCACGACGATCTGCTCTTCCGTCGTCACGTCGACACCGGTGAAAGGCTCATCCAGCAGGATCACCTGGCCCTCCTGCGCCAGCGCGCGGGCGAGAAACACCCGCTTCTTCTGCCCGCCCGAGAGTTCGCCGATCTGCCGCTTGCGATAATCGAGCATGTTGACGCGTCCAAGCGCTTCCTCGACCATCTGGTGATCGCGTTTCGACGGGATGCGCAGGAAATTCATGTGGCCGTAACGGCCCATCATCACCACATCCTCCACCAGCACCGGAAAACTCCAGTCCACCTCTTCGGCTTGTGGCACATAAGCGACGAGGTTTTTGCGGAGCGCTTCCTTCACCGGCAGATCGAAAATCGATACGGACCCGGCTGCCAGCGGCACAAAACCCATGATCGCCTTAAAAATCGTGGACTTGCCGGCGCCATTGACGCCGACAAGTGCAGTGATCGTTCCGCGGGGGATGGAAAAGCTGGCGTTTCTTAATGCGGTGTGGCCATTGCGATAGGTCACTGTCGCATTTTGAACCGTCAGGCCGCCGCCGGATTTTTTACTGCCCACCCTCATGAAGACAGTCCCTTGGCGATGGTTTCGCTGGTCACGCGCAGGAGGTCCAGATAGGTCGGAACCGGGCCGTCCGCCTCGCTCAACGAATCTACATAAAGGACGCCGCCATAGGCCGCACCGGTTTCCTTGGCCACCTGCTTTGCAGGATCGGCGGAAACCGTGCTTTCGCTGAAGATGACCTGGATATTGTGCTCGCGCATGGCGTCGATCACACCGCGCACCTGTTGCGGCGTGCCCTGGCTATCGGCATTGACCGGCCAGAGGAACAGTTCCTTCAGGCCGAAATCACGGGCGAGATAAGAAAAGGCGCCTTCGCTCGTTACCAACCAGCGCTTGTTGTCAGGCAGAACGGAAAGCGCATTGCGGATCGGCTGCACCGTGGCCTTGATCTTGTCCGAATAGACCTTGGCATTGACGGTATAAACATCGGCATGGGCAGGGTCGATTTCGGCAAGACCCTTGCGGATATTTTCCACATAGATCAAGGCGTTATCGGGCGACATCCAGGCATGCGGATTGGGTTTTCCCTGATAGGCGCCGCCGCTGATCGCCATGGGTTGCACACCATCGCTTACCGTTACATCAGGCACGCCGGAAAGATTGGTCAGGAATTTCTCGAACCACAATTCAAGATTGAGGCCGTTGCGCAGCACCAGATCGGCCTTGCGGGCTTTGAGAATATCACGCGGTGTCGGCTGGTAATTGTGAATTTCCGCACCCGCCTTGGTGATGCTCTCCACGTCCGCCGCATCACCCGCCACGTTGCGCGCCATATCGGCGATGATGGTGAAGGTGGTGACCACCTTCGGCTTTTCCTGCGCGACGGCAACACCCGGCAGAAAAAGCGAAAAAGCAAAAAGGGCATGGCGGATTTTATGAAGATTCACGTCTGTCACCAATTTCTGTTGCGATTAACTCGCAATACCATCTGTTATGGAATCACAGATGTCAACGCTATTGCAAATCATTCTCAATTTAGCTGATTTCGGAAATGTCCGAAATTGGTGCGTTTTTGCAGGCGCCGTGGCGGTCGGGTTAAACTTTTTTCAATGAGAAAGCGGCACTATCGCGAGGCTCGGACAACGTTGTCCGCAGCTTATCCCGCGTGTCCCTCATCCTTCGAGCCACGTTTCGGGGTGAGGGCTTAAGGCGGGGTACTTGATGTCAGGATGTTGCGGGTGAAAGCTGTATTCGGACGAATGCGGTTTTCGCGCAAGCTCGTTATGATTGGAGGCGGGATCCTGCTTTTGGCGGGTGCGACCGGTTCTGCTGCCGTGTTCATCGGCAGTGAACGGCTGCTTGGTCCATCCTATGCTTCCAGCAACGGGCTTTCCTGCGACGCAGTCCAGACGGTCAACATCCGCAAGAACGGCGCCTTATGGGTGCGCAAATTTATCCGCACCGGAGGCGGAGACGGCCCCGAGCGGCTGAAGACCGCGCTTCGTGTTGCAAAGGCGGTTTACGATAAGCAGAAACCGGATCTGGTGCAGGTTTCCGTGCTGGACAAGAACGGACCGCAGCTGCGCTCGGAAATGCGCGGCCGTGCCATTGCCGCGCAGGTGGTCTTCATTCCCGATCCGGCAAAAATCCCCGAAGGCGCCAACGCCCATCGTTATTCCGCCTTTTATTACGATGGCGCCGCCAATGGCAGCGGCCAGTTTTATGGTCTGCGCATCGATCTGCCGCTGGAAGATACCGAAGCCATGGCCGCAAGCCTCAGCGATTCCGCCGATTGCGCCACCCCGGTCCTGGATGGTGGCTCTGAAGGTCACGAGGGCAAGGCACCGAAAGGTCACGGTGAAAACAAGGGTGCCGCCGGTGGCGAACACGGCGCTGCCTCGGCTGAGAGCGGCCATGGCGAAACGAGCCCGGAAACCAACGGCGAAACCCCGTCTCCCGAAGCCCATGGCGAACCCGTCACCGACGAGCTTCTGACCTCGACACCGGAAGCCGAGGGCAGCAACATCTTCAGCCTGTCCTATCTGAAATCATTGATCTTCGGAAAAGGCTCGACGACCGCGCAAGCGGCGGAGGAGAAGGCTGAGGCGGGTGAACCGAGTGGCGATAAGGCCAAGGCAGGGCATTAAGGGCGCCGGAATTCGGCGCAGGCCACACAATCCCGGAAGGTACTGGTGTCTTTCCTCATGCCTGTGCTTGTCACAGGGATCCAGCCAGCCCAAGTCCTTGGGCTGAAAGGAGTCCTTCCCCGCCACGCAGACGTGCGTCGACTGTATTCCTGTGACGCGCACAGGAATGAGGGACGGTCGGTCACTGGCATAACGAACGAGATTATCGGGAGCTTCTCACGCGAAGCTCCCTTTCTTCGTCTCTTCTCAATCCGCCTTGTTGCGGCGTGCCGGGAAGAGGATCACGTCGCGGATCGACGGGGCGTTGGTCAAGAGCATGATCAGGCGATCGACACCGATGCCGAGGCCGCCGGCGGGTGGCATGCCCTGGTCGATGGCGTCGAGGAATTCGTCGTCCAGTTGCTTGTCCTTTTCGCCACGGGCGTGCGCCTGCTCAAGCTGTTCCACCATGCGGCGGCGCTGTTCTTCCGGATCGTTGAGTTCCGAGAAGGCGTTGCCCACTTCCCAGGCGTTGCAATAGCTCTCGAAACGCTCGACGAGGCGCGGTTCGCCCGGCACCTCCTTGGCGAAGGGCGAGATGTCCTTCGGGAAATGCGTGACGTGGCTAGGCTGGATCAGTGTGGCTTCCACCTTTTCTTCAAAGATGAAGGCAAGGCATTCGCCCCAGGTCCAGTCCTTCTCGACGGCAAAACCGGCGGCCTTGGCGGCAGCGCGGGCCTCTTCGTCGGTCTTGATGGCGAGGAAATCGATGCCGGTCGCTTCCTTCACGGCATCAGGCATCGGCACGCGCTTGAACGGACCCTTGAAGGAAATCGTCTGGCCCTGGAATTCCACTTCGGTCGTGCCGTGCAGAGCAATCGCCAGCGTCTCGAACAGCCGTTCCACGAGACCCATAATGTCTTCGTAGTCGGCATAGGCCCAGTAGCACTCCATCATGGTGAATTCAGGATTGTGCCGGGTGGAGACGCCTTCGTTGCGGAAGTTGCGGTTGATTTCGAACACCTTGTCGGAAAGGCCTGAGACCAGCGTGCGCTTCAGGAACAGTTCCGGCGCGATGCGCAGATACATGTCCATCTTCAGTGTGTTGTGGAAGGTCTTGAACGGATCGGCCGTCGCACCGCCATAAACGGTCTGCAGCATCGGCGTTTCCACTTCGAGGAAGCCTTCGGCCTCCATGAAGCGGCGAATGCCCGAGAGGATTTTCGAGCGTTGCAGGAAGCGCAGCTTGGAGTCTTCGTTCGCCAGAATATCGAGGTGGCGCTTGCGGTAACGCAGCTCGATGTCGGAGACGCCGTGCCACTTTTCCGGCATCGGCAGCAGCGACTTCGTCAGCATGGTGATTTCTTCGGCGTTGATCGTCAGCTCGCCACGCTTGGTGCGGCGCACCTTGCCGGTCACACCGATGATGTCGCCAATGTCGATCATCGGCAGCAGGTTGCGCGCCGTTTCCGGCGTCGTATCCTTGTGAGAGAAGATCTGCACCTTGCCCGAGGCGTCATGGATATCCATGAACATGCCGGAATTGCGCGAGGAATAAACGCGGCCCGCCACCGTCACCGTATCGCCGGTCTCAACGTCGGCTTCGATATCGGCATATTTTTCCGCAAGCTCGGCATTGCTCAGCGTGCGGTGGAAATGCGCCGGATAGACGTCGCCGATCTGCTCGCGCAGCAGCGCAAGTTTCTGGCGGCGCACTTCTGTCGCGTCGGAGGAAAGGGCGGTGGTTTCGGTCTTGGTGTCGGTCATGTTTTTTGCCTTAAGCGGGCTTGTTCGTTGCGGTTACCCTTTGCGCTCGGGGCTACCCCCCTCTGTCCTGCCGGACATCTCCCCCTCAAGGGGGGAGATCAGATGCCGCGCCCGCCCGTTCCATAGGCAAAGGTGTCAGCCGCTTGTCGATCTCTCCCCTTGAGGGGGAGATGCCCGGCAGGGCAGAGGGGGGTACCCCAAGCAGAGGGGCACTTTTCAGGATGCTGCCGTTGCCGCCAGCATTAAACTATCAGCTTCCGCTGCCTACCATCGTGGCCACAACGGCAATCGCTACCTTCAGGCGCTGGCGAACCACGGAGCGGCCGAGCAGCGCCATGCTGTCAAACAGCGGCAGCGAACGCGACGAACCGGAGACGGCGACGAAGAGCGGCGGCGTCACGACGCGCAGTTTCTTGCCCGTACGTTCGGCCACATCGCGCAGCTCGGCTTCGATGGCTTCCACGTTCCAGTCAGGCATCTTTTCGAGATCTGCTGCGACCGTGGTGAGGATTTCGTGGATTTCCTCCGGTTTGCTTTTCAGACCCGCAAACGAAGCCGGTGTCAGGCCAACATCGCTCGACACCAGGAAGCCGGCAAGGTTTGGCAATTCGCCGAGTTTGGAAATGCGGCTCTGGGCGAGCTTCAGACCTTCGGTCAGGCGGGAATTTTCCATCGCCCATTCCAGTGTACGGGCAATGAATTCTTCCGGCGAAAGCTTTTCGCGCAGCCAGCGGCCGTTCAGCCAGTCCAGCTTCTGGATATCGAAGATGGCGCCAGCCTTTGACAGCGCTTCCGGGTCGAACTTTGCGGCCAGCTCTTCCATGGTCAGAAGTTCTTCGCCTTCGGCGATCTGGATGAAGAACAGGCCGAGGAAGTTCATCAGCGCTTCCGGCAGGTAACCGAGGGCCGAATAATAGGAGATCGAGGTCGGGTTCTTGCGCTTGGAAAGCTTCGACTTGTCGGCGTTGCGCATCAGCGAAAGATGCATGAATGTCGGCTGGTCCCAGCCGAAATAACGGTAAAGCAGGATGTGCTTCGGCACGGAGGCGAGCCATTCTTCGCCGCGCGCCACATGGGTGATCTTCATCAGATGGTCGTCGATGACGTTGGCCATGTGATAGGTCGGCATGCCGTCGGCCTTGATCAGCACCTGCATGTCAACCGAATCCCAGGGGATCGAGACATCGCCGTAAACGCCGTCATGGAAATCGCACGAGCCCTCGGTCGGGATTTTCATGCGTACCACGTTGGCTTCGCCGGCGGCAACGCGGGTGGTCACTTCTTCGGCCTTCAGGTGGAGGCAAAGCCCGTCATATTTCGGCGGCTTGCCCGCGGCGCGCTGCGCTTCGCGCATCTGCTCAAGCCGCTCGGGCGTGCAGAAACAACGGAAGGCATGGCCTTTTTCCAGAAGCTCTTCGGCATAGGGCCAGTACATCGGCTTGCGCTCGGACTGACGGTAGGGACCGTAAGGGCCGCCGACATCGGGGCCTTCCGACCAGGTGAGGCCGGTCCAGCGCAGCGCTTCAAGCACCTTCTGCTCATATTCCAGGGTCGAGCGGGTGGCGTCGGTATCCTCGATGCGCAGGATGAACTCGCCACCGTGTTTCTTGGCGAAGAGATAGTTGAACAGCGCGATATAGGCGGTGCCGACATGCGGCTCGCCGGTGGGGGAAGGTGCGATGCGGACGCGAACGCCGGAAGTGGTCATGAAATTCACTCGTCGTGACGTGGAGTGACATCGGGACGGTTCACCCTGATATCACGGAGTTTTCGTTTGGATGCGGCAGGACATCATGTCGAAAGGCGAAAAGAAAGTGCCTTTTTCATATTCCCGTTCGGCTTCGGCTTAGGCCATATTCTGCCGCAGGCGTCAAGGAAATATGGAGTCCCGAGGGGTTGGCCGGTCTCGCCGCCCGGCCTCAGTTCACCGGCCAGACGTAAAGCAGCATGGGAATGCTGGCGATGACGATCATGATCGACAGCGGCAGTCCAAGGCGCGGATAATCGCTGAAACGATAACCGCCCGGGCCCATGACAAGCGTGTTGCACTGGTGACCGATGGGAGTGAGGAAATCGCAGCCGGCACCGATTGCCACGGCCATCAGGAAGGCTTCCGGGCGAAAGCCGAGCGTGGTGGCAAAACCGGCGGCGATGGGGGCCATGACCAGCACGGTGGCGGCATTGTTGAGGAATGGCGTCACAGCCATGGCGGTGAGCAGGATCATGCCGAGCGCCGCGAAAGGCGGAAGCCCCTGCGCCGCACTGCCAAGCCAGCCCGCGATCAGTTCACTCGCCCCGCTCGTGCGAAGCGAATCGCTGACGGGAATAAGGGCGGCGAGCATGACGAGGATCGGCCCGTCGATCGATTTATAGACCTCGGCAAGCGGGATCGCGCCGACGACGATCATCAGGAAGGCGGCGGCGAAAAAGGCAACCGAAACCGGCACCAGTCCGCTGCCGGCGGCCAGCATGGCGGCGGCCAGCACGATGACGGGCAGAAGCGCGCGACGCTGCACGCCAAGCAGGATTTCCCGCTGCGCCAGCGGCAGCAGCGAAAATTCCTGCAGCACCTGCGGCAGGTTCTTGCGGCTTCCCTGCAAAAGAATGACGTCGCCCGCCTGCAAGGTGAGGTCGGAGAGCCGCTGGCTGACACGCTGGCCGCGACGGCTGACGGCGATCAGGTTGACGCCGCGCGTATAAGATAAGGAAAGCTCACGCGCGGAAATGCCTGACAGCACCGATTCATTGCTGATCACCGCTTCCATGGAAATGAGATCGGCGGTTTTCTGACCATTCTCCATCAACGGCTTGCCGGATAAAAGCAGCTTCGCCTGCGAGACGACGCGGTCCAGTCCCTCCGGGCTGCCCTCGAGCAGAACGGTGTCGCCCGCCTTCAGCTTGACGTCGGGGAAGGGGGAGATGCGTCGCGGCCCGCGCAGGATGGTGCTGGCGATCACATCGCCATCCGCCTGTTTCAAAAGCTCCCGCAGCGGCCTGTCGCCAAAGGTGCTGTCAGCCGGCAGCGTCGCCTCTGCCGTATAGGCTGCCTGGTCGAGTGCATCCTCCACGGATGCCTGCTGGCGGTTGCGCACCGGCAGCAGGCGATAACCGAAGGTCAGGAAGATGATGCCGATCACCGTCAGGCCCGCGCCGACGGGTGTGAAGTCGAACATCGAGAAGCTCTGGCCGGTCATCTCCTCGCGCAACCGCGAGACGACGATGTTGGGCGAGGTGCCGATCTGCGTCATCAACCCGCCCAAGAGCGCAGCAAAAGCCATCGGCATCAGATAATAGGAAACGGGGCTGCCCGACTTGCGGGCGAACTGGAAGGCGACCGGCATCATGATGGCGAGAGCGCCGATATTCTTGATGAAGGCCGACATGATGGCGACGACGATCATCAGAAAGGCAAGCTGCAGGCCCTTGGAATGCATTTCGGGGAAATATTTCTTGATCGTCATATCGACGACACCCGAACGCGCCACGGCCGAACTGACGATCAGCGCGCTGGCGACGATGATGACGATATCGTCGGAAAAGCCTGAGAAAGCCTTGTTAAATGGCACCACACCAAGTGCCACCGCCACCAGCAATGCGCTGCAGGCGATGACATCGTAACGGAACCTGTCCCAGATGAACGCGACCATCATGCCAGCGATCACGACGAAAGCGAGGATCTGTTCTGTCGTCATGCTTGCTTATGCTTTCGAATGAGAGGCACCGGGGGAGGACTCTATCGGGGATGATATCGAAGAACGCAAGGCGGGGTGAAGCGGTTCCGCGGAGGAAGATCGTCCTTCCTACCCCTCAGTCACACCGGCCATGAGCCGGTATCCAGTCGACGCGCGTCTGCGCGGCGAGAAGGGTCTTTCCAGCCCAAAGACTTGGGCTGGCTGGATGTCGGATCGGGTCCGGCATGACGGAATGCCGTCAATGTGGTTTGCCGGCGGCCTGCGCTTTCTTGCGCTGTCTGGCGTTGCGGGCGAGCATGTTGAGCAGTTCCACGAGCGCCGAAAACGCCATGGCGGCATAGACGTAGCCCTTGGGCACATGAAAGCCCATGCCTTCGGCGATGAGCGTCGTGCCGATCATCATCAGGAAGGCGAGTGCCAGCATGACGATGGTGGGGTTGCGCTCGATGAAGTTGGCGAGTGGCGTTGCGGCCAGCAGCATCACGGCAACGGCAAAGACCACAGCGACGATCATGATCGGCAGATGCGGTGTCATGCCAACGGCGGTGATGATGCTGTCCACCGAGAAGACGAGGTCGAGCAGCAGGATCTGGCCGATGGCGGCGCCGAAATTCATCGCGACCGGGCCGCCCACCATGTCTTCCTTGTGGTCTTCAGGATCGACGTTGTGGTGGATTTCCTTGGTGGCCTTCCACATCAGGAAAAGGCCGCCGGCGATGAGGATCATGTCCTTCCACGAGAAGGCGTGGCCGAAGATTTCGAAGACCGGCGTGGTGAGCTGCACGATCCAGGCCACGGTGCCGAGCAGGCCGAGACGCATGATGAGCGCAAGTCCGATGCCGATCTTGCGGGCTTTTTCGCGCTGTTCAGGCGGAAGCTTGTTGGTGAGGATCGAGATGAAGATCAGGTTGTCGATGCCAAGCACGACCTCCATGACGATCAGGGTGACCAGCGCCACCCAGGCAGCGGGGTCGGACAGAAGAGGGAGAACGGACTCCATCAGGGAATTTTTCCTTTCAGCAACAAGGCCACCCGAAACATTCGGTTCGTGGAATTTATAGCGCAATACGCGAGAAACAAGGAGACCGCGCCTGTGATAGGCAAGATTTCATCGGAATTTCGCGCAAACCGCGTATCAGAGCCCGTGCCGTTGCCGGTCCGGGCGCCCGTTGCTGAATGATTTCAGGACTTGTCGGTTCCGTAAGCCGCCATGAACACCTTTATGGCGCTGGCGATCACCCGGTCCAGCTCCTCTTCCGGAACCGGGCCGTCGATCTCGCCGAACAGGCGTAGCTTGAAGAACGTGCCGGTGGAAAGCTCAATATATTGCCGCGCGGCCAGTTCCACGTCATCCACCTTCAGATGGCCGAGCGCGACATGATGCTCGATGAAATCCTGAAGCACGGTTCGGACATTGTTGGGTGCCGCGATGAAAAAGCGCTGGGCGAGCTTGGGCATGCGGTCGATGACGCCGATCACCGAGCGCATGGCGGGGATCATGTCCGAGCAGATCATCTTGTTGGCAAAAGCCTTGCCGAACTGCTCCAGGCCTTTGCGCACCTCTTCGGTGCCGGCCAGAATATTGCGCATGGAGGTGGCAAATTCCTGCCGGTGATGGTCGACCAACGCTGCGAACAAATCCTCCTTGTTGGAGAAATAGACATAGATCGTACCCTTGGAAACGCCGGCTTCACGGGTGATGTCGTTCATGCTGGCGGCGTCGAAGCCCTTGAGCTTGAACACGCGCCACGCGCCCGCCAGAATCTGGTCGCGTTTGGCGGGGTCTTCGCCCGCCGCAAAACGCCCGGCGGTGTTGCCCGGACAGACCGTTTCCGTTTCCGTCTCCATATCCCTGTCTTCACCTGCCATCGCTAATGCCCCTTAGCATTGGAATGACGTAAAAAAAATTAACCGAACGTCGAACCAATCAGTTCGATAACACTTGATATGTGTCAGGAAAGAGATTATGTCAATCGAACCGAACGGTTCAGTTCGAAAAAACTTTCTTCAATTTATCACGGTACAATCTCATGTCGGCCCAGAAGAATAGCGCGGTTCGCGCCGTCAACGATGCGGAAGAGGCGGATATCTCCGCCAAGGCCGAGACCTCCCCGGCAAAGCCGGCTGACGCACCGCCGCAGGCGGCTCCGGCTCCCGCCGTTGCTGCGCCGAAGGCGAAGAAGCGTTCGCCGCTTCTGCCGATCTTCGCGCTTGCGCTTCTGGCCGGTGCCGGCTGGTACGGTTACAACTGGTGGATCGACGGCCGCTTCATGGTCTCGACCGATGACGCCTATATACAAGGTGATATTGCCGTCATCGCGCCGAAGGTTGCCGGTTACGTCGCCAAGGTGAACGTCGTCGAGAACCAGGAAGTCAAGGCGGGCGATCCGCTGGTGACGCTTGACGATGGCGACTACCGCATCGCATTTGAACAGGCCGACGCACAGATCCGCACCGAGCAACTGTCGCTGAAGCGCATCGATGCGCAGATCATCGGCGGCGAGGCAGCGCAGGAGCAGGCCGTTGCCCAGAAGGGTGCGCTGGATGCCGCCCTTCGCGGCGCCGAAATCACCCAGAAGCGCGCCACCGAATTGCAGGCAAAGGACGTCGGCACGGTCGCCGCATCCGATAACGCGCAGGTCGCACTCGATCAGGCCAGGGCAAATGTCGTGGCGGGCGAGGCGGCGATCTCGTCTGCGAAAGCCAATGTCGAGCTTCTGCGCGCCCAGCGCGAGGAAGCCGAAAGCACTATCCGTTCGCTGCAGCTTTCCAAGGACAAGGCCGCCCGCGACCTGGCCTTCACGGTTCTGAAGGCACCTTATGACGGCGTCATCGGCAATCTTGCGGTGCAGACCGGCGATCTGGTCTCGGTCGGCAAGCGCCTCGCTTCGCTGGTGCCGATGAACGAGCTTTATATCGACGCCAATTTCAAGGAAACGCAGCTTGCCCGCGTTGTGCCCGGTTCGAAGGTCCGCGTCCACGTAGATGCCTTTGACGACGAGGCCATCGAAGGCACGGTCCAGTCGATCTCGCCCGGCTCGGGCTCGGTCTTCTCCATGCTGCCGCCGGAAAATGCGACGGGCAACTTCACCAAGGTCATCCAGCGCGTGCCAGTACGCATCGTCTTCTCCAAGGAAGACCTTGCCAAACACAATCTGCGCGCCGGCCTCAGTGTCGTTGTTGATGTCGACACCCGCACGGCACCTGAAAACACCAGAACGGCGCAAGTTAACCCGCAGGCCAAGTAAGGCTTCGTTGAGGGCAAGATCATGGCGGCTACGGTTGTCGGCACAGGCGGGGCGTCCATCCCCGTCGATCCACCGATGGACAGACGCAGGCTCATCGCGTTCTTCGCGATGGTCTTCGGCATGTTCATGTCCATTCTCGACATTCAGATCGTCTCCGCCTCGCTTGCGGAAATCCAGGCTGGCCTCGGCGCGGGCTCGGATGAGATCGCCTGGGTGCAGACCTCCTATCTGATCGCCGAAGTCATCATGATCCCGTTGTCGGGCACGCTGGCGCGCATTCTGTCCACGCGCGTGCTGTTTGCCACCTGCGCGGCGGGTTTCACGCTGTCGAGCGCCCTCTGCGCCACTGCCACCAATATCGACCAGATGATCGTCTACCGGGCGATCCAGGGCTTTATCGGCGGCGGCATGATCCCGTCAGTCTTTGCGGCCGCCTTCACCATTTTCCCCCCGTCCAAGCGCTCCATCGTCTCGCCCATCATCGGTCTCGTCGCTACGCTTGCGCCCACCATCGGCCCGACGGTCGGCGGTTATCTTTCCAATGCGTTTTCCTGGCACTGGCTGTTCCTCGTCAACATCATTCCCGGCATCATCGTCACCATCCTGACCTGGAGCCTGATCGATTTCGACAAGCCGGAGCGTTCGCTCTGGAAGAAGTTCGACTGGTGGGGGCTGATCTCCATGGGGGTCTTCCTCGGCTCGCTGGAATATGTGCTGGAAGAAGGCAACAACAAGGACTGGTTCAACGATGAACGTATCGTCATCGGATCCATCGCCATGGTCATCGGCGCGGTGGTGTTCTTCTGGCGTGCCTTCAAGGTGGACTTCCCCGTGGTGGACATCCGCGCCTTCGCGGACCGAAACTTCTCCATCGGCTCGCTGTTTTCCTTCGTCATGGGCATCGGGCTTTACGGGCTGACCTATCTCTACCCGCTCTATCTCGGCCGGGTGCGTGGCTATGATGCGCTGATGATCGGCGAGACCATGTTCGTTTCCGGTCTTGCCATGTTCTTCACCGCGCCGATCGCTGGCAAGGTCTCCACCAAGCTCGATCCGCGCATCATGATGGCCATCGGCTTCATCAGCTTCGGCTGCGGGACCTGGATCATGACCTATGTGACGACCGACTGGGATTTCTACGAGCTGCTGATCCCGCAGATCCTGCGCGGTTTCGGGCTGATGATGTGCATGGTGCCGATCAACAACATCGCGCTCGGCACGCTGCCGCCGGCCCGTATCCGCAATGCATCCGGTCTGTTCAACCTCACCCGTAACCTCGGCGGCGCGGTTGGTCTTGCGGTCATCAACACCCTGCTGTCGCAGCGCACCGACGATCATTACGTGCGGCTGGCGGAACATGTCAGCTACTCCAATCCGCAGGCGCTGGAATGGCTGAACAATGTCGGCGCGAACTACGATTCCTACGGGCTCGACGGGGCTTCCGTCGCGATCAAGAAGCTGGTCGGCATGGTGTCGCAACAGGCTTGGATGCTCGCCTTCGCGGACGTGTTCTTCGCGCTGACGCTGCTGTTCGGCAGCCTGATCTTCATGACCGTGCTGATCCAGAAACCCAAGGCAGCGCCGCCACCAGACGCGGCGCACTGAACGAAATCCCCTCCCATCCACCGCAGAGCTGGGGCCGTCGGAAATGACGGCCCCTTTTTTGCCTGCCCGTTGGCGCAGTGGAAACTCTTGGTTTATCGCTGGCGTTCCCCCTTATCCGACCCTTCGGGTCCCCTTCTCCCCGGCGGAAGAAGAAATAAGCAGCATCGTTACGCGAGGAGGTGCTGACCTCCACATCGGCTTTTGTTGAAATATGAGGTACGTACATCATTTTTTGGTTTACCTGGACCGCAAAGCTGGATATTCAAAGGCGAGGGAGGAGCCATGAAGCCGACAGTTCACGATATCGCCGAGCGTGCGGGCGTCAGTCTCGCCACCATCGACCGGGTGCTGAACATGCGCCCCGGCGTGCATGCCGCCACCCGTGCAAGGGTGGAAGCGGCCATTGCCGAGCTAGGTTATGTGCGCGATATCGCCGCCGCCAATCTGGCCAAGGGCCGCAACTACTCGATGATCTTCATTCTTCCGGGCAATGACAATTCCTTCATGGCCACCCTGCGCGCCGAAGTGCGGGCTGCGGCCGGCCGCTCGCATCTGGAGCGCACGGCCATCCGCGTGATCGAAGTGCCGCCCTTTAATGCCGCAGCGCTCACAGAAGCTCTCGATGTGGCGCGGCGGGAAAAACCGTCCGGCGTCGCCTTCGTCGCCACCGATTCCGAAGATGTGGCCGAAGCCGCCGACCGGCTGGCGGAAGATGGCATCGCCACGGTCACACTGGTGTCGGACCTTTCCGGCTCGCGGCGCGATCATTATGCCGGCGTGGACAACGTTGCGGCCGGGCGCACAGCGGCGAGCCTGATGGGACGTTTCCTCTCCGGGCACGGCGGCGATGTTGCTGTTGTTGCCGGCTCCATGCTGGTGCGTGACCATCGCGAACGTCTGGAAGGGTTTCGCGCCGTCCTCGAAACCGAATTTCCGCAGGTGCGGCTGCTGCCGGTACTGGAGGGCAGGGACGATCCGCTCACCGTCGAGGCGCTGGTGCGCGAGGCGCTCGGCAATGATGCCCTCGCCGGCATCTACAGTCTCGGCGCGGGTAATCGCGGCCTCATCCGGGCGCTTGGGGTCGCAGATGGCGAAAGAGCGCTTTCGGTCATCGCCCATGAGCTGACGGAAAACACCGCCAATGCGCTGAGGGAAGGGCTGCTCGATGCCGTGCTCAACCAGGATGCCGGCCACGAGGTGCGCAGCGCCATCCGCGTGTTGAAGGCGCGCGCCGATGGCCTGCCCGTCATCGCCGCGCAGGAACGTATCCGTATTGACATCTTCCTCAGGGACAATCTGCCCTGAGCAAACAGGCTGGAAGTGGCGCGTGGAGCGCCGGAATGGAGAAATACATGTATCTCGGTCTCGATCTTGGCACGTCAGGCGTCAAAGCCCTGCTGATGGACGGCGATCAGAAAATCATCGGCTCGGCCAACGGCTCGCTGGACGTTTCGCGCCCGCATCACGGCTGGTCGGAACAGGACCCGGCGGACTGGATTGCCGCGACGAAAACTGCCGTTGCAGGCCTGAAGCAGAAGTTTGCGAAAGAGCTTGTTGCCGTGAAGGGCATCGGCCTCTCCGGCCAGATGCACGGCGCGACGCTTGTCGATGCCGAAGGCAAGGTGCTGCGCCCCTGCATCCTGTGGAACGACACACGTTCCCATGCCGAGGCTGCCGCGCTCGATGCCGATCCGCGTTTCCGCAAGATCACCGGCAATATCGTCTTCCCCGGCTTTACCGCGCCGAAGCTTGCCTGGGTGGCGAAGAACGAACCCAACATCTTCGCGAAAGTCGCCAAGGTATTGCTGCCGAAGGATTATCTCCGCCTTTGGCTGACCGGCGAATATATCTCGGAAATGTCGGATTCCGCCGGCACCTCCTGGCTCGATACCGGCGCGCGCAAATGGTCCCCCGAGCTGCTTGCCGCCACCGGGCTTGATGAAAAACACATGCCGTCGCTGGTGGAAGGCACGGATGAGGCGGGCGTTCTTCGTGCCGAACTCGCCGGCGAATGGGGCATTTCCGGACGCGCCGTCGTCGCCGGTGGTGCCGGCGACAATGCTGCGTCGGCCTGCGGCATGGGCACGGTCAAGGAAGGCCATGCCTTCGTGTCGCTCGGCACATCGGGCGTACTCTTCGCCGCCAATGCCTCCTATCTGCCGAAGCCGGAAAGCGCCGTGCATGCCTTCTGCCATGCGCTGCCCAACACCTGGCACCAGATGGGCGTCATCCTCTCCGCCACGGATGCGCTGAACTGGTATTCGCGCCTCACCGGGCAATCCGCTGCCGATCTGACCGGCGAACTCGGCGAGACGCTTCTCGCACCGACTGGCGTCACTTTCGCGCCTTATCTTTCCGGCGAACGCACGCCGCATAATGATGCTGCCATCCGTGGTTCCTTCATCGGCCTGTCGCATGAAAGCGACCGCAAGGCGCTGACCCAGGCCGTGCTCGAAGGTGTGACTTTCGCGATCCGGGATAATCTCGAAGCGCTGAAATCGGCCGGCACCTCAATTTCCCGCGTCACCGCTATCGGCGGCGGCTCGCGTTCGGCCTATTGGCTGGCCTCGATCGCCACCTCGCTTGGCGTTCCCGTCGATATTCCGGCTGAGGGCGATTTCGGTGCGGCCTTTGGTGCCGCCCGCCTCGGCCTGATTGCCGCGACCGGGGCCGATCCGGTGGCCGTCTGCTCGCAGCCGGAGACGGCGCGGACGATTGAGCCGGTGGCAGCGCTTGGCGATGCCTATGAAGAGGCTTACCGGCGGTATCATGCGCTTTATCCGGCTATTCGGGCGCTTTCGCAGTGAGACGCGGAGTGTGGGGTTTACCCCCCTCTGTCCTCCCGGACATCTCCCCCTCAAGGGGGAGATCGACAAGCGGCTACTTCCCGCCCTCATGCGAGGCTGAGTATGGAGCGATAGATAGCGTCCTGCTGATCTCCCCCCTTGAGGGGGAGATGCCCGGCAGGGCAGAGGGGGGTGAACCACACCCTCCAATCTTGAAATTTCCAAACACGATTTAAAACCACCAAGGAGGAACCACCCAATGAGCACAGGTTTTTTCGGCGATATCGCCAAGATCAAATATGAAGGCCCCGACAGCACCAATCCGCTGGCCTTCCGCCACTATAACCCCGACGAGATCGTCGGCGGCAAGCGCATGGAAGATCACCTGCGTTTCGCGGTTGCCTATTGGCACACCTTCACCTGGCCGGGCGGTGACCCCTTTGGCGGCCAGACTTTCCAGCGCCCGTGGTTTGAAGACACCATGCAGGCTGCCAAGCTGAAGGCAGACGTGGCCTTCGAATTCTTCTCGCTGCTCGGTTCGCCGTTTTATTGCTTCCACGATGCGGATGTACGCCCGGAAGGCAAAAACTTCGCCGAGAACACCAAGAACCTCAACGAGATCGTCGATTATTTCGCCCAGAAGCAGGCCGATACCGGCGTGAAGCTGCTATGGGGCACGGCCAACCTCTTCTCCAACCGTCGCTTCATGTCGGGTGCCGCGACCAATCCGGACCCGGATGTCTTCGCCTTCTCCGCCGCAACCGTGAAGACCTGCATGGACGCCACCAAGACGCTCGGCGGTGCCAACTACGTGCTGTGGGGCGGTCGTGAAGGTTACGAGACCCTGCTCAACACCGATCTGTCGCGTGAACTCGACCAGCTCGGCCGTTTCCTCAATCTGGTAGTGGAATATAAATACAAGATCGGCTTTGAAGGCACGATCCTGATCGAGCCGAAGCCGCAGGAGCCGACCAAGCACCAGTATGATTACGATGTCGCCACCGTTTACGCCTTCCTGCAGAAGAACGGTCTCGAAAAGGAAGTGAAGGTCAATATCGAGCAGGGCCACGCCATCCTCGCTGGCCACTCCTTCGAGCATGAGCTGGCCATGGCCAATGCCTTCGGCATTTTCGGCTCCATCGACATGAACCGCAACGATTACCAGTCCGGCTGGGATACCGACCAGTTCCCCAACAATGTGCCGGAAATGGCGCTTGCCTATTATCATGTTCTCGCCGGCGGCGGTTTCAAAAATGGCGGCACTAATTTCGATTCCAAGCTGCGCCGCCAGTCGCTCGATCCGCAGGATCTGCTGATCGGCCATATCGGCGGCATGGATTGCTGCGCCCGTGGCCTGAAGGCGGCGGCGAAGATGATCGAGGACGGTGCGCTGTCGAAGCCGCTTTCCGAGCGTTACGCCAAGTGGGATTCCCCGGAAGCGCAGAAGATGCTGCGCGGCGAGGTGAAGCTCGAAGAGATCGCAGCGCTGGTCGAACGCCAGGATATCAATCCCGAGCCGAAGTCCGGTCGTCAGGAATATCTCGAAAACGTGGTCAATCGTTACGTTTGACGGGCTGGTTCGTTCAAAGACAGTGGATGGGGGAATCTCCCCCATTCACAGGCTGGTTCAAGTTGCGAAACCGTTCTTCCGTCATGCTCGGGCCTGTCCCGAGCATCTGCAACCTCTCAATTGATTGAAAGGTGGTTGGATCATCGGGACAAGCCCGAGGATGACGTTGAGTATGCAGGATGCCGCCCATTCGGTCTCCTGCCCTGATGCTGCAGATACCATTCCATAGCGAGATGAAGAAGGTCGCACGCCGGATAAGGCGGCTCGCTCCCTGTCAGGCTTTCACAGGTGGGGACAATTCCGCGCCACCCCTCCTTTCGTTTCAGTCACTTCCAAGAAAATCCTTCCCCGCTCATCCCCATCAGCCCATTTGGGCGCATCATTCTTCCCGCAACCGGAACGGAAGGGCGATACGCGCGGCGCCCTTTGCGAACCGGAGGCCGGCATCGACAAGCATGGTTCTGGCAGGCCGTGTTTCAGAAAGGCATCCCGCCGGGCCAGAGGCGGGAAGGGCTGATCGGATAGATGCCGTGAAAATGCCGTGACCGATGGGCCGTTATCGCGGTCCCCACGGGCCGTTATCACGGCCCTGACAAGGCGGCCCGGTGAATGCAAAAACTTCCACCACTTCCCCATTCCACCCGCATTCGCCGGGCCGATGCCTTGCGCCGCCGGTTAAACCGCTGCGGCGGCATTTGTGCATGCAAAGCGCTTTGGACTTGTTAACTGCGCATCCTGAAACGTTGTAGATTCTGCCAGCCCGGCTGTACCTCGCACGCGACATGGTCTAAACCGCTGCTGATCTTTTCACGCTCGATGGATAGAAAGGCCTGTCGGATGACCGATCCCCAAACGCTTGCAGCCCGTTTCCCCGGTGATTTCCTGTTCGGCGTCGCGACCGCCTCCTTCCAGATCGAAGGCTCCACCAAGGTGGATGGCCGCAAGCCCTCCATCTGGGATGCCTTCTGCAACATGCCGGGCCATGTCTTCGGGCGCCACAATGGCGACGTTGCCTGTGACCATTATAATCGCTGGGAAGACGACCTCGATCTCATCAAGGAGATGGGTGTCGGGGCCTATCGTTTCTCCATCGCCTGGCCGCGCATCATTCCTGACGGTTTCGGACCGATCAACGAAAAAGGCCTGGATTTTTACGACCGTCTCGTTGATGGCTGCAAGGCGCGCGGCATCAAGACCTATGCGACGCTTTACCATTGGGATCTGCCGCTGACCCTGATGGGCGACGGCGGCTGGGCCTCGCGCTCCACCGCCCATGCTTTCCAGCGTTACGCCAAGACCGTCATGGCCCGTCTGGGCGACCGGCTGGATGCGGTGGCGACCTTCAACGAACCCTGGTGCGCGGTCTGGCTCAGCCACCTCTACGGCATTCACGCGCCGGGCGAACGCAACATGGAGGCGGCCTTAGCCGCCATGCACCACATCAATCTCGCCCATGGTTTCGGCGTCGAGGCATCCCGCCATGTCGCGCCGAAGGTGCCGGTGGGGCTGGTGCTGAACGCCCATTCCGTCATTCCGGCTTCTAACGGCGAGACTGATCTCAAGGCCGCCGAACGCGCCTTCCAGTTCCACAATGGTGCGTTTTTCGATCCGGTCTTCAAGGGCGAATATCCAGCCGAGATGATGCAAGCGCTGGGTGATCGCATGCCGGTCGTGGAGGCGGAAGACCTCGCCATCGTCAGTCAGAAGCTCGACTGGTGGGGCCTGAATTATTACACGCCGATGCGCGTTGCCGACGACGCGACGCCTGGTGCTGAATTCCCCGCCATCACACCGGCTCCCGCCGTTAGCGATGTGAAGACCGATATCGGCTGGGAGGTTTATGCGCCGGCGCTCCAGTCGCTGGTGGAGACACTCTACAAACGTTACGACCTGCCGGAATGCTACATCACCGAAAACGGCGCATGCTATAATGTCGGCGTCGAAAACGGCGAGGTGAATGACCAGCCGCGCCTCGATTATTACGCCGAACATCTCGGCATCGTCGCCGATCTCATCCGTGACGGTTACCCGATGCGCGGTTATTTCGCCTGGAGCCTGATGGATAATTTCGAATGGGCCGAGGGCTACCGCATGCGCTTCGGCCTCGTGCATGTGGATTATGACACGCAGGTGCGTACGCTGAAGAACAGCGGGAAGTGGTATAGTGCGTTGGCTTCGGGGTTTCCGAAGGGCAATCACGTTCCTGAAAATACGAAGCAGGAAAAATAATAAGTAAACAAAATCATCAGTCATGCTGAGTTTTTCGTTGGTTACCCGGCGGTGCCTGCTTGCACCCGTCATCCCGTCCCCTATGTCAGGCAGGCTACGAAGGCGTAGCGTCCGTTTCTGCCTCCAAAAGGGGCCGGGCGGGCTGGTCCTCCCAAGGGAAAACGAACATGCTTATTGAAAAACTCAACTGGCGTTATGCCACCAAGAAAATGGATCCTTCCAAGCCGGTCGCGGAAGACAAGGTCGAGCGCATTGTCGAGGCGGCTCGGCTTGCGCCCACCTCCAGCGGCCTGCAGCCTTTCGAGGTGATCGTCGTCACAGACCCGGAAGTGCGCGCCAAGATCCGCGAGATCGCCTGGAACCAGGCGCAGGTCACCGAAGGTTCGCATCTGCTGGTGTTTGCGGCGTGGGATAACTACACCGAAGAGCGGATCAACCACATGTTCGATCTGGTCAATGAGGAACGCGGCATCAAGAACGAGGGCTGGGAAGCCTATCGCCAGATGCTGCTCACCACTTATCCGCAGCGTGACCAGCAGGTGAATTTCGAACATGCTGCGCGTCAGGCCTATATCGGCTTCGGCATGGCAGTGGCGCAGGCCGCTTTCGAGGGTGTGGATTCCACCCCGATGGAAGGTTTCGATCCCGCCAAGCTCGACGAGATCCTCGGCCTGCGTGAGAAGGGCCTGCGCTCCGTCACCATCTTGCCGCTTGGTTATCGCCAGCCGGATGGTGACTGGCTGGTGAACCTGAAAAAGGTCCGCCGCCCGCTCGAGGAATTCACCAGCCGCGTGTGATTTTCATATCGTCGCGAAATCTTGACTGCCGCAGGGCCGCCGAGGCGGCTTTGCGGTAGATTTTTTCTCTCTTTTCAGATAATTGAAAAAACATCCCTGTTAAAAGGTGGCGTGTGCGGGCAAGTATGCGCCATCGAATTGCCGATCCCCGGCATTTCTGAGTGAAAGCCTGACGAAATGACCCGGAAAATCAGCTGTCATCGAATGTGCCCGAAGGCTGCATGAAGATAGCGGTTCAGCACCGCAACAGGATTTTTTGAGACCCGATCCGTCACGCATTCCCAGAGTTCACAATGAGTTTTCCATCCAGTGCGGCCTCGCCCGCGCGTTCAGAACAGGCGGTCCCGGAAGGGGCGGCAAAGGAGCCGATGGTCACGTTTGAAGGCGTGACCAAGACCTTTGGCGGCGCCGACGGCAAGCCGGGCTTCGCAGC